>BNJS01001806.1_pt1 | contig 81266 bp, 104 predicted proteins | sample 8540461 | NCBI WGS metagenome assembly BNJS01 (sample SAMD00202454, study PRJDB9452) | human saliva metagenome | isolation source: human saliva | place: Japan
GACCTTACCATTTTTTTGCTGACTTTTTTACAGAGGGTATTTGGGTGAAATATTGGTACGAGAGTTAGGAATGATAGCTTTTCAATTTAAGGAGGAAAATGAGAATGACACCATTAAAATGGTTTGCTGGAGGAAGCGAAAGGCGTTGTGAAGCCATGACTATCATAAATCATCTATTGGAAGATATAAAGGATACGCCTCAATTGACTCCCTCGAAAAATCGATTAGTCATTTATCAAAGAAGATTGAAGGACGATGGGACTTCTACTCCTTTTATATTGAGCCAAATGAATGTTGATATCTCACATGTGTTGATTGATAATAAGCTGATATTGTCAGAAAGTCAAGCTAGGCAAATCAAAAAATTGAGAGAATTATCTGCGATTCGCTATGGTTACTGATGAAGTGCAGGGATAAGCACCTTTCTACAATTTCCAGTCAAATAAATTGCATTCGCTTTCTCAAGCAGGTATACTAGTATAGTTAGATGAAAAATTCTGAAAATTTAAGAATAGAAAAGAGAACAAATCTTATGGCAAAAGATATTCGTGTCTTACTTTACTACCTTTACACTCCAATTGAAAATGCAGAGCAATTTGCTGCAGACCACTTGGCTTTCTGTAAATCAATCGGCCTTAAAGGTCGTATCCTAGTCGCTGACGAAGGAATTAACGGAACAGTTTCAGGTGATTACGAAACAACTCAAAAATACATGGACTACGTTCACAGCCTCCCAGGCATGGAAGACCTCTGGTTCAAGATTGACGAAGAAAATGAACAAGCCTTCAAGAAGATGTTTGTTCGCTATAAGAAAGAGATTGTCCACCTTGGTTTGGAAGACAACGACTTTGACAACGACATCAACCCACTTGAAACAACAGGTGCTTACTTGTCTCCAAAAGAGTTCAAAGAAGCCCTTCTTGACGAAGATACCGTTGTCCTTGACACACGTAACGATTATGAGTACGATCTAGGACACTTCCGTGGGGCCATCCGCCCAGACATCCGCAACTTCCGTGAGTTGCCACAATGGGTCCGTGACAACAAGGAAAAATTCATGGACAAGCGTGTCGTGGTTTACTGTACAGGTGGCGTTCGCTGTGAGAAATTCTCAGGCTGGATGGTCCGTGAAGGCTACAAAGATGTCGGCCAATTGCACGGAGGAATTGCAACTTACGGTAAAGACCCAGAAGTCCAAGGTGAACTTTGGGATGGGAAAATGTACGTCTTTGACGAGCGTATCGCAGTCGATGTCAATCATGTCAACCCAACCATCGTAGGAAAAGACTGGTTTGATGGAACACCATGTGAACGTTATGTCAACTGTGGAAATCCATTCTGTAACCGTCGTATCTTGACATCAGAAGAAAATGAAGACAAGTACCTTCGTGGATGCTCACACGAGTGCCGTGTTCACCCACGTAACCGCTATGTTTCAGAAAATGAATTGACACAAGCTGAAGTTGTCGAGCGCCTAGCCGCTATCGGTGAAAGCTTGGATCAAGCAGCTACTGTATAAGATTAAACAGTCCTTAGGGGCTGTTTTTCTATGCTTTTTACTCAAAAATCTAAAGTTTGTTTCTGTATCTTTCAGGAAAATAAGGTATACTATATGTAAACGATTTCAAAGGAGTCCAGTTATGACGAAAACATTTTTTATTCCAAATAAACAGAGCATTTTAGGAGAACAGGAAATTTTGACTGCCAAGTCTATCTTGGCCTTGGTAGATGGTTTGGAGTCACATAGCTATGATGCTGTCTATCTCCGTCAGCCTCTTAATCGTCTTGAGTATATCGAGTGTGCGATAGTGGGGCAATCACAATTTCTCTTTAAGGTCAGTTATGCTGATGGTCAAAAGGCTTACCGTGTCGATCTTCCTGACCTACTCACGAAGACAGACTGGCAGATTATCAAATCATTTTTAGATGCTCTGCTTGCTTACACAGGAACTGAGATTGAAGGACTAGATGGTTTTGATTTTGAAGCTTATTTCCAAGCAAGTATTCAAGCCCATCTGACAGACAATGCAGCTCGTTTTACGATTTGCCAAGGAATTTTTAATCCTGTTTTCTTTAGTCATGAGGACTTGAAAAGCTTTTTAGAGGAAGATGGCTTGGCTCAGTTTGAAGCGCGTGTACGTGCGGTTCAAGAGACAGATGCCTACTTTGCAAGAGTTTCCTTCTATCAGGATGGAGAAGGGCAAGTGCACGGTGTTTACCATCTGGCTCAAGGAGTCAAGACCGTTTTACCGAGAGAACCATTTGTTCCTGCAGCCTATATTGAGCAATTGGTGGATAAGGAAGTGCAGTGGGAGATTGACTTGGTTCAAATCACAGGAGACGGCTCTAAACCAGAAGACTATGAAGCCATTGCCCGCTTGGACTATGCAAAATTCCTAGAGTCACTACCATCAGCATCTTACCACCAACTAGATGCCAATCAATTAGAAGTGCAACCCATCTTAGACAAAGATTTTAAAGCATTAGCACAAGAAGAGTAAAGCAGAAGCAGGTCAATTGACTTGCTTTTTTGACATAGAAAAATCCTGCCATGGATGACAGGATTGAAGTTTAAAGAAAGGCCAAGATACGAAGGTAATCCCCAATCAGTGCCACTTCAGCTACAAAGAAGAGGAGGATAATGACTCCGTTCACAAGGACAGACAAGAATAATTGATAGAAGGAGTCGGTTTCACTTGCTTGACTTGGTCTTGTAATGATATGGAGACTAGCAAGCAGAATGATTCCAATGCTAATCACACACAAGAGGGCTGTAAATCGTAGGCTATCAAAGAAGGCAAAGAAACTAGCAATGGCAGTGAGGAAGATTGGAATTGCCAAGAGTTGACTATATTGTTGGAGAACCTTTTCTAGCGTCCAGTCCTTTTTCTTGGTAGATAAATCGTCTCACGACGAAACTACCCAAGAGGAATGAAAAGAAGAAGAGTGTTGTTGCTACTAGGATAGAGATAATCGAAAAGAGATTTAATGAAGCAAATTGTTCAGGGAAGTGATTATGCATAGTTGCTATATGTCCATAGTAAGCATGTTTGATGTGGTAGATACTAAAGAAAAAGGAAGATGCAGAAAACAGAATGAGCAAGAGAAAGGCTGTGTAACTGTGTGTGCTACTTGTTTCAAGACTTGCTTGTAGGAGATTTGATTGCTTCCACTAGCCAAGACCAAAAATCAAGCGCTTGCTCTTTCCATCTATCCGTAGATTTTGGAGCTTGGTCGGGGATATAGGGACTTTCTAAGGATTGACTGATAAGAAGGGGCTCTTTCGTGGTTGGTTTTTGCTGAGGAAGTGCTTCTTGACTCTCTTCAGCTATAGTGACTTTTTCTGTTTCTTTAGAAAGGTCTTGCTCTTCTTCAGTAGAATCTAATGCTTTCTTTTCTTCTATTTCTGTTCTCGCTTCACTGTCTTCAGGCGTTTCAATTTTCTCTTCTTGCTGGCTTTTCCAGTTCGACTTCAGCTTGAGAGACTTCCTCCTCTACTTGAGTATTTTTTTCAATTGGTGTATCGAGATCGGCTATCGTTTCTTCAGCCTTGTCTGCAAGATTTTTGGGTTGTTCATCAGGCTTGTTCTTGCTTGTTGTTTTTACAAAATCATTACTTTCAAACCATTCTTGTTTCATGGTAGGACCTCCTTTTTAGTTAGATAAATATGCTTTCCATAGTAGCAGATGTAAGCGCTTTTGTCAACGATTTCTAGAAGAAGACTCGTGTTCCTCTGATTTGAGTAGATAGATATCCTGTTCTGCTCTTGCCATGAGTTGATCTTTTGCATCTGCTTTTTCTGTTTTATAAGGATTGCTTAATCGTTCATCTTTGTTTTCTTTGTTGTTAAACGAACGTCTTCCTTCTCTTAAAAAATGAAGAATAGAACCATGTTTTGTTGAAAGATCTAAGTTGATTCTTTGTTTTTCTTCTTCGGAAAGTAGCAGTTGTAGGTCTGTTTTCGCTATCAATTCCACCTTACCATGTACTTGGATTTTTTCAGCGTGGAAGTGATTTTCTGTTGACTCTAGCTGACTATCTGTCAGTTCTGTGCTAAAGATATTGATGATATTTGGTGTTGTGAGTTTACTGTTTTTGATACGACTTCCTTCAATTCGGAGGAGATAGCCATTGGTATTGAGAGTCGCATTTTCAAGACTAGCATTTAGTGATGCTGGTTTGTCCACGATTGGCTGAGATGTTGATTCCTTTTAGGCTTCTTCCTTTTGGTAATTGGAGAATAACTTCATCAAAACGACGAGAGTAGCTGCTTGCGATATGGAGAATCCCGCCAATTCCAGAAGAGAGAAATGGACTTTCAGACAGTTTCTTATCAGTGAGGCTTAGAGTTTTGTCGTTTTGATTTGTGACAAGATCATGGTTAGCAGAAATAGATGGATGATAAGAAATGTGGATTTGATCATCCAAAGAGTCCGTGATGGTCAGCGCGTGTTGGTGGAGCGTAATCTCTAGATTTTCGACTTCCTTGCCAAAGGACAGTTTTTCCATCCGACTATCATAGACAGGCTCCTTAGACATGGCAAGTAGGCTCTTGATTCCGTCAGATTGGATACCTACAAAAAGCAGGATAAAGCCGATAACGGTAGTCACCACACCAAAAATGAGAAATCCTTTTGTCCATTTACGCATGCTGGTCACCTCTCTTTCCTTTTTTGAGAACAAATTGCACCAGGCGAACAATGAGTAGACCGAAGAAACGAGCTACATAGGAAATACCTAGTAAGACTAGTGAAGAAGCACCGATAGCCAGTAAACCAGCACCAAAAATCAAGATAAAGGCTGATTTAGCTTGGGCTAGGACAGTAAAACTTTCAACTAAAAATAGGAATCCGCCGATGATACCAAGTATGGAAACCGCAAAGAAAGCTAGAATGACAGTCAAGGCTGCCACAAGGATTGCGAACAGGGACACGAGGATGGCGATTCCCAGAGGAATACCGATGGGTGCCGCAAGGAGAGCTAACAAGGCGATATGCAAAATTTGTCGGTTATTCTTTTGAGCGGGTGCCTCATTGATTTTTTTATCGAGAAGATTGGAGAGGACTTCGTGAGCTGCTTCCTTAGGAGTTCCCAAGCTAGCGATGAGTTCTTCTTCTCCCTCGACTCCAGCATCGTCAAAGAGTTCTCTGAAATAGTCCATGGCTTCAATTTGGTCAGCCTGAGGTAGTTTTTTGAGATAAAGTTCTAGCTGAGTCAGGTATTCAGTTCTTGTCATGGCGGATACTCCCTTCTATGATGCCATTGATGGTGTCTGTATAGAGTGCCCATTCATCTTTTAGGGTCACGAGCTGTTCTATACCACCATTTGTCAAGGAGTAGTATTTGCGCATGCGACCTTGGAACTCTCTAGAATAGGTTGTCAGAAAGCTATTGCCTTCCAATTTTTTTAGGATAGGATAGAGTGTAGATTCTTTGATATTAGCGATCAGCTTAATGGTTTGGCTAATCTCATAACCATAAGAATCATCCTGCTCCAGTACAGCCAAGATGAGAAATTCAATCAAGGCAGAGGATGTTGGAAAGTACATGGGGAACCTCCTTTTCTAATGTGTAAGATTTTTATATATAATTTCTACACATACATTGTACATCTAAAAGAAAGCCCTGTCAAGAGAAATGTGTAAAATTTTTATATATAAAAAACTTCTAGGCAAAACTAGAAGTTTAGAGGATTTTATCAGCTCTGTCCACTGTAAAGAGGGCTACAGTCATCAGGATATCGACGAGTAAGAGGGCAGCTACAGCTGGTACCCAAGAGTGGAAGAGGTCAAAACTGTAACCAAAGAGGGTTGGCCCAAATGCTGCTAGGATATAGCCTCCTGTTTGAGATAGGCCAGACAATTGGGCTGTCTTTTCAGGGGAGCTTGTCTTAAGTGAAAAGTTGACCATGAGATAAGGGAAGAGGGCGCTGGTTGCAGTTCCGATAAGGAGATGGCTGGCAAGCCAGTAAAAGAAATTACCGACTGGGAAAAAGAGCATGGAAATGCCGAGCACGCCAGCTAGTGAAACCAGAGTGAGCATGAGCTGACGGTTGCGAGTAGATAAGCTGGTTGTTAGACTTGGGATGGTCATTGAAAAAGGAATACTAATCAGAGAGAAGATAGAGGTAAGCAAGCCAGCTTCGTGACTGGATAGGCCTGCATGGATGGCCATGGTAGGTAGCCAGGTCATAGCAGTGTAAAAGAGCAAGGATTGAAAACCTGCAAAGACAATCACTGCCCAGACCTGTTTATTACGCATAACCTTTGTTTTGCTTTTTTGTTTGGTTTGTGGAGCCAGTCTGTGATTATAGCGGTGATTTGGGAGCCAGACCAAAAAAGTTGCTAGACAGAGCAGGGTGAGGAGGATGATAAGTCCTTTCCAAGAACTGGCTTGTGTAATAGGTACAGCCAGATAGGAAGCCAGAGCCGTCGCAATTCCCATAGAGGTTACATATAAGGTGGTCAGAAAACCAATCTTCTTTGGTTGATTGGCTTGGATAAGACTAGGAAGCAGAACATTGATGACTGCGATACTTGCCCCAACCATCAAGGTTCCTAGATAGAGCAGGGGCAGATTGATTAGTCGAATCAGAGAACCGATGGTCAAGAAGAAGAGGCTGTAGGTAAAGAGATGCTCCAAGCCGAATTTTCTGAGCCAGTCGGGTAGAAAATAGCGAGAAGAGGGTAAACATGAGGAGAGGAAGGCTGGTCAAGACACCAAGTGAACTAACTTCTACTCCCAGCCCTTGCGAAATATCTCCCAAAATAATGGGTAAAACAGTAAAAGGAGTCCGCAAGGAAACACCAATTAGGATAATACCTGGAACAAAAAAAGAGTGATTGCTTTTTTTCATATAATACCTCTTCTAGCTGATTTTTAATAACAGCTTATTTTTAAGGCTTTTTTTCCCTATAATGTCAAGTAAGGTTTCTGGCTTTCAAGATAAAAATGGGAAAGTCTTGAAAATTATGATAAAATAGTGGAAGGAAATCTATACATTGGAGAAAAACTGTGTCTGAAAAGCAAAAAATCAGCGTATTGATGTCGGTCTATATCAAGGAAAATCCGACATTTTTAAAGGATGCTATTGAGAGTGTTCAAAATCAGACCCTGAAACCGAGCGAATTGGTTCTGGTTGAGGATGGGCCTTTGACACCTGAGCTCTATCAGGTATTAGACCAGCTTGAAGCTGAGTCTGATATTCCAGTGAAACGCTATGCCCTCTTTAGAGCAGAATCAAGGTTTGGGTCTGGCTCTTCGACAGGGTGTTTTGCAGTGTCAGTATGATATTATTGCCCGTATGGATACGGATGATATAGCTGTTCCAGATCGTTTTGAGAAACAGGTTCAGCTAATGGAGAAGGACAAGCTCGACCTATTAGGTGGACATATTGCAGAGTTTATTGATAATCCTGATGAGATTGTTTCTTACCGTCGTGTTCCAACCCAGCATGCAGATATTGTAGCTTATCAAAGGATGAGAAGTGCCTTTAACCACATGACTGTCATGTTCAAGAAGGACATGGTTCTCAAGGCAGGCAACTATGAGGATGGCCTTTATATGGAGGATGACCTCCTCTGGCTCAATATGATTGCTGCAGGAGCCAAGACTGGAAATCTGGATCAAATCTTGTGTCAGGTTCGTGTCGGAGCAGGGATGTTTGAGCGTCGTGGGGGACTGCGTTACCTCAAACTCTATCGTCAAGCTCGTCAGCGTATGCTGAAGAGAGGACAAATTTCTTATCTGGAATATGCCAAGAGTGTTGCGATTCAGATGGTTGTTGCCCTTTGTCCAGGATTTGTCCGACAGTTTATTTTTATGAAACTGTTACGAAAAAGCAAGTAAAAGATTGTAGTAAACGTAAATTTAAGAAAAAGTGTTATAATAACAATATAATTATTCAACTCTTTTTAAGGAGGAGTAAATTTCTATGAATAAAAAACTCACAGATTATGTGATTGATCTGGTGGAAATTTTAAATAAACAACAAAAACAGGTTTTCTGGGGAATATTTGATATTTTGAGTATGGTGGTTTCCATCATTGTATCTTATATCTTATTCTACGGATTGATTAATCCAGCACCTGTTGACTACATTATCTATACGAGTTTGGCCTTCTTGTTCTATCAATTGATGATTGGATTTTGGGGATTGAACGCTAGTATCAGTCGTTACAGCAAGATTACGGATTTCATGAAAATCTTTTTTGGTGTGACTGCCAGCAGTATCCTGTCATATAGTATCTGCTATGCCTTCTTGCCACTCTTCTCCATCCGTTTTATCGTGCTCTTTATCTTGTTGAGTACTTTCTTGATTTTATTGCCACGGATTACTTGGCAGTTAATCTACTCCAAGCGCAAAAAGGGAAGTGGCGATGGAGAACACCGTCGGACCTTCTTGATTGGTGCCGGTGATGGTGGAGCTCTCTTTATGGATAGTTACCAACATCCAACTAGTGAATTAGAACTTGTCGGTATTTTGGATAAGGATTCTAAGAAAAAGGGCCAAAAACTTGGTGGAATCCCTGTTTTGGGTTCATATGAGGATCTGCCTGAATTAGCCAAACGCCATCAAATCGAGCGTGTTATCGTTGCGATTCCGTCGCTTGATCCGTCAGAATATGAACGTATTTTGCAGATGTGTAATAAGCTGGGTGTCAAATGTTACAAGATGCCTAAGGTTGAAACGGTTGTTCAGGGACTTCACCAAGCAGGTGGAGGATTCCAGAAGATTGATATCACGGACCTTTTGGGACGTCAGGAAATTCGTCTTGACGAATCGCGTCTGGGCGCAGAACTGACAGGTAAGACAATCTTGGTTACAGGTGCTGGTGGCTCAATCGGTTCTGAAATCTGTCGCCAAGTTAGTCGCTTCAATCCTGAACGTATCGTCCTGCTCGGTCATGGGGAAAACTCAATCTACCTTGTTTATCATGAATTGATTCGTAAGTTCCAAGGGATTGATTATGTACCTGTGATTGCGGATATTCAAGACTATGACCGTCTGTTGCAAGTCTTTGAGCAGTACAAGCCAGCTATTGTTTATCATGCGGCTGCCCACAAGCACGTTCCTATGATGGAGCGCAATCCAAAAGAAGCCTTCAAAAACAATATCCGTGGAACCTACAATGTTGCTAAGGCTGTTGATGAAGCCAAAGTACCTAAGATGGTTATGATTTCGACAGATAAGGCGGTTAATCCACCCAATGTTATGGGAGCAACCAAGCGCGTGGCTGAGTTGATTGTCACTGGCTTTAACCAACGTAGCCAATCTACCTACTGTGCAGTTCGTTTTGGGAATGTTCTTGGTAGCCGTGGTAGTGTGATTCCAGTCTTTGAACGTCAGATTGCTGAAGGTGGGCCTGTAACGGTGACAGACTTCCGCATGACCCGTTACTTTATGACCATTCCAGAAGCTAGCCGTTTGGTTATCCATGCTGGCGCTTATGCCAAAGATGGGGAAGTCTTTATCCTTGATATGGGCAAACCAGTCAAAATTTATGACTTAGCCAAGAAAATGGTCCTTCTAAGTGGTCACACCGAAAGCGAAATTCCAATCGTTGAAGTTGGAATCCGTCCAGGTGAAAAACTTTACGAAGAACTCTTGGTATCAACCGAACTGGTTGATAACCAAGTTATGGATAAGATTTTCGTTGGTAAGGTTAATGTCATGCCTCTAGAAGCCATCGATCAAAAAGATTGAAGAGTTCCGAACTCTCAGTGGAGATGAGTTGAAGCAAGCTATTATCGCCTTTGCCAATCAAACAACCCACGTTGAATAAAAAAGAAAAACGCATATTATCAGGTCTTGAACCTTGGTAATATGCGTTTTGTTATGTAGAAACTTGCTCCATTTTCTTCTGAAATGGGATTTTTACCCAGTCTATGTTATTGAAAATAATCCAAAACTTCTATGGGTTTGTGGGCCATATAATCAGGCTGATAGTTTAGTAGATCTGCTTGTTCTCCAAATCCCCAAGTGACGGCCAATTTCTGAATGCCTGTTTCTTGAGCTCCAAGCATATCAAACTTGGTATCTCCGATGATGATGGCTTGTTCCGGTGCTAGTTGATGTGTCTGCAAGGCTTGGCGAATGACATCTGCCTTATGGGGTGCTTCAGGGCTGGAACCATAAATGCCATCAAAGAAATGATGGATTCCCAAGTTTTTAGTCATGTCTTGAGCGGTAGGGGTATTCTTTGTAGTGGTGATATAAAGAGGATATTTGCTTGATAGCTCCTTAAGCAAGTCTATAATCTGGGGAAAGAGTTGAGCTTCATGGATACCTTTTGCCTTGTAGTAAGAACGGTATATCTGCACGGCTTTAGAAATTTGTTCTTTAGGCAGGCAGGTCGCAAAACTACTTTCGAGAGGCGGCCCCATAAAACCACGAATAGTTTTGGCATCAGGGCTAGGTACTCCTAGCTCCTTAAAGGTATAGGTAAAGGCATTGTGAATCCCGATAGAACTGTCAACGAGGGTTCCATCCAGATCGAAAAAAATCGCTGTGATAGAGGTCATGGTTTCTCCTATTTGATAAACTTATTCTCCGAAAATTTCTTTTTGGAGGCGACGACCAGTAGGGGTGGCAGCGAGTCCACCTTCAGCTGTTTCACGAAAGGCAGTTGGCATGCTTGCTCCTACTTGGTACATGGCATCGATAACTTCATCCACAGGGATTTTAGATTCGATCCCTGCCAAGGCCATGTCTGCTGCGATGAAGGCAAAGCTGGCTCCCATGGCATTACGTTTGACACAGGGAACTTCGACCAAGCCGGCAACAGGGTCACAGATGAGGCCCAGCATATTTTTAATGACAAAGGCAATGGCCTGACTGGCCTGATAAGGTGTCCCACCAGCAGCTAGAGTCAAGGCGGCAGCACTCATAGCAGAGGCAGAACCAACCTCGGCCTGACAGCCACCCTCAGCACCTGAGATAGAGGCATTGTTTGCGATGACTAGTCCAAAGGCACCCGCAGCAAAGAGGAAATCCAGCTGTTGCTCGTGGCTGAGGTCTAATTTTTCAATAGCAGCAGTGAGAACGGAAGGCAGACAGCCAGCACTTCCTGCGGTCGGAGTGGCACAAACCAAGCCCATTTTGGCATTGTGTTCATTGACTGCAATGGCATTTCGGGCAGCAGAGAGAATCGTGTAATCTGACAGAGTTTTTCCGTTTTTGATGTAGTGATCCAATTTGGCAGCATCTCCACCTGTCAGGCCACTACGAGATTTATTTTCATTGAGGCCAAGTTGGACAGAGGCTTTCATGACTTCCAGATTGCGTTCCATGAGAAGGAGGACTTCTTCACGTTCGCGACCGGTCAATTCAAACTCTGTTGTAATCATGAGTTCTGCGACATTTCCTTGAAAGTCCAGATCTGCTTGCTCGACCAATTCTTTGATAGAATAAAACATGCTTCCTCCTATTTAAAGAAATTGACATTGTGGAGATGAGGGATTTTTCGAATTTCTTCGATGGCCTCATCACAGTTGCGACTGTCAACTTCGATAATCATAATGGCTTTTTTTCACCAGCTTTTTTTCACGAGTAACATTCATCTGGGCGATATTGATACCATAGCGGGAAAGTGCCTCCGTTACAAGGGCAATCATACCTGGAATATCTTGATGAACGATGATGATAGTCGGTGTATTCATATTGAGAGAGACGGCAAAAGCCATTGAGTTCGGTGACCTGAATATTTCCTCCACCGATAGAAATACCAGTCACGCTGATGGTCTTGTGGGCATTTTTTGACGGTAATTTTTAGTGGTATTTGGGTGAGGGAGCATTGCTGTCTTTCTGAATGGTCCAGACAATCTTGATGCCACGCTTGTGGGCAATTTCCAGGCTGTTTGGGATTTCAGGATCATCTGTATCCATGCCCAAAATACCTGCAACAAGGGCTAGGTCTGTTCCGTGACCACGATAGGTCTTGGCGAATGAGTTAAATAGTTGGAATTCGACTTCTGTCGGAGTATCATCAAAAAAATGGAAGAGACAATCTTCCCAATACGAACAGCACCAGCGGTATGACTACTAGATGGGCCAATCATAACTGGTCCGATGATATCAAAGACAGATTGAAAACGAAGTGATTTCATCAGTTTCCCCTTATAAAAATTCTTATCTCTATTATATCAAAGAATGAGGATCTTGGCTTTAATTGTGGATGAAAAACCTTTTTACACTACAAATAGCATAAAAAAAGCATCTTTTGTAACAAAAAAATAGCTTATTTAGGGAAATAAAAAAAATAATTTTTGTAATATTTCTACATAAAAAGTGTCAAGAAACGGTAATATTTAAAAGGGTATGATAGAACTATAGAAAGAAGGAGAATTTTCAAATATGAAATCAACAACTAAAAAGATTAAAACAACTCTTGCAGGAGTAGCTGCCTTGTTTGCAGTATTTGCTCCATCATTTGTATCTGCTCAAGAATCATCAACTTACACTGTTAAAGAAGGTGATACACTTTCAGAAATCGCTGAAACTCACAACACAACAGTTGAGAAATTGGCAGAAAACAACCACATTGACAACATTCATTTGATTTATGTTGGTCAAGAGTTGGTTATCGATGGCCCTGTAGCGCCAGTAGCACCAGCGTCAACTACTTATGCAGCACCAGCAGCTCAAGATGAAACTGTTTCAGCCACAGTGACAGAAACTACAGAGGTAGAGGAAGAAACTCCAGTAGTAAGCGAAACAGTAGCAGAAGAAACAGTTGCTTCAACTGTAAGCGGATCTGAAGCAGAAGCCAAAGAATGGATTGCTCAAAAAGAATCAGGCGGTAGCTACACAGCTACAAACGGACGTTACATCGGACGTTACCAATTGACAGATTCATACTTGAACGGTGACTACTCAGCTGAAAACCAAGAACGTGTAGCAGATGCCTACGTTGCAGGACGTTACGGTTCATGGACAGCCGCTAAAAACTTCTGGCTTAACAATGGCTGGTATTAAGAAATAGGGAAAGAGCTTTGAATGGCTCTTTTTTATATTTTGAGAAGCCTGTTCACTCCTTGTAGACAATATGACATAATCTTCTCAAAAAGTAGTATAATGTTTTTATAGAATATAAATAGTGGTGGTTAGCATGCATGCATTATTAGCAACAAGATTAAAAAATAAGCGAAAAGAGCTGGGCTGGTCGCAAAAAGAGTTGGCAGAAGGAATTTGCCAACAAACTCAGATAAGTCGCATGGAACAAGGTAAATATATGCCAGGAGCAGATTTGTTATATAAATTATCTGAAAAAATGGGCTTAAATATGGACTATTTCTTTTCAGGAGAAATTTCGAAAGAGTTTCTAGGATTGTCTGCTTTTAAGAGGTTGTCTGAAACATTGTTGGAAAATCAAGATTATGCCTCTTTGAAATATGCTTTTGAGGGAGAAAGAAAGCAACAAACTTCTTTATCTTTTGATGAAAAGATTTATCTGGACTGGGTAGATGCTATTCTAACCTATCAATGTGAACATCAATTAAAACTAGCTATTTCAAAAATAGAGGACATCCTCAGTAGGATTAGTATTGATAAAGTGGATTACTTATATATTTTGAATACCCTGCTGATTTTCTTAGGCTATGATGAGGATAAGGAGAAATTTGAGCAACTATATGATCAGGTTTCCGTAGCCCTTTCAAAAATCGATACCAGTGTACGTGAACAAATTGAGTTGTATATCAAAATAAAATACAATTATTGTTACCACCTTTGGAAACAGGAGGAGATGGACAAGTCCAGAGCGCTATTATTGGAGATGATTGAATTTTGTAACAAGTATCATAGTAGCTTTAGGCTAGCAGATTTATATTGTTTGTTGGGAAATGTAACAGAAGATCTTGATATCTCTGTTGCTAAGGACTATTATATGAAAGCTAAGGTGCTTTATCTAATTGAAAATAATGAAGTCAAGGCACTCAAGGTAGAACAATATCTGATGGATAAGCAGTCAGAGAATGTATAAGGATAGCAGAAGCTATCTTTTTTATGCGCAAAATATAACTATAGTTCTTCTTTTTAAAAATATTTAGATAGTTGCTTAAATTGTTTGACAGATTATATATGTTGATCTATAATATAGGTGAAACGAGTTGTGTAAACGCTACCAAAAACAGTATTCTTAACTTTGTATTTGTTTGAGAATTATGATGTAGCTAGAAAAGGGGTGGAAAAATGTTTAAAAATAAGGAGCTTTTTCGAGTAGTCATGATATTTGTGATAGGAATTATCCTAATTTTAATGACACCAGTCTTATTTAAAGTTGTGATGGAACTATTTTCAAAATAAATAGGCCTCTGCTTTAGGCGGAGTAGTGAATCAGGAGGTTAAGTGATGAACTACAATTTAAAATATCTCTTATCAGGAATATTTATCCTAGTCTTTATAGGCTTCCTAGTCTGGATGCGTTATTTTAATCAGAGGAAGGAAGAAGAGCATTCGGATGTGTCTTTTGAAGCGAGGTTAGATAGTGAGGTCAAGGCCTTATATAAACAACTAGGATTGGGTGAGGAACCTCACTATTTCTTAGCTTATCGCTACTTACACCCTTGGTTTAATCTAGCGATTTTACCACCAACAGTTGAAATTTTCTTAACTAAAATAGCGCTGGTGATGGTAACTCCAGATGAACTACTGATAAGAAATCTTGGGAATGGGATGACTTTCACAAGTGAGCATCATCGTGATTTACGACAAGGACTTATCCGCATTCCAAAATCAGAGATGAAAGAATTTGAGATTCGCAACTGGAAAAGAGCTTTTGTATTTGGCGATTTTTTGACAATCAAAACAAGCCAACATAGCTATTATTTACAGGTTAGAGATGATGGACTTCAAAAGGGAAGTCTTTCAACCAAACATTTTTCAGACTTGAAGAGACAAGATTTTCTCGGATTATTAACAGATAAAAGAACATTCTGATAGATAATTGCTCAAAAAGCTAATCTCTGAACGTTCAAACATTCAAAAACCACACAGTGTTTCTTTCAACTTGATTGTGTTCAAGACTGAAATCACTGTGTGGTTTTATTTAGAAGCTAAGCTTTTTTCTCTTTCCTTCGCTTGATAATAGGTCTCTACTTCTTGTTTGAGATGAGACAGCATAGAAGTTTTATCGACCAGCTCCAGAAGGGAGAACCCTTTTTGGATAAGTTTAGAATCGTCTGTACAAATCCCAATACGGACATAGCAGATAGCAAGCATATCGTAGCTTTTCTTGTTTTTGGCATCCTCCAGTAAAGTGTAGCAGATTTGCTTACACATGTTTTTATCTTGATTGTATAGATAGAGTGTGGAAAGGTTTAATAGAATTGTCATTCGCAAGTCATATAAATGTTGATAGTTTTTATAGACTTCTAAGCGTTGCAAGATTTTTCCAGTGATGAGATGGAGGTGTTCAATGGGCAAGCTGAAAAGGATGGTATTGAGGATTTTTAGGTCACTTTCATACCATGTATCTTGTTTTTCAATTTTTTCCCACAGTTTTTTGATAGTCTGTTTCACTTGGTCTGATAGTTGCTCTGTACCATGTTGACGGATATGAATGACAACTTCCAGCATATCCCTGATCTCTTCTATAGGGAGGTCATGATGGGTCTTGAGATAGTTTTGGCATGTTTCAAAAAAATCAACTAGACCACTGCTGCCAATGATAGAACTCATATTAAGATAAGTTTGCATGATTTCTGTTCGTTGGCTCGGTTGATAGAGATGGCAGATGTAGTCAAACTCTTCAAAACTCATATTGATTTGACGGAGAAGAAATTCCATATTTTCATATTTGGGAGTTACCTTGCCGCTTTCAATCTTTGATAGGCTGGTTCTTGAGATGACATTTCCACAGACCTCTTCTTGGGTCAATCCTTTTGACTCGCGTATTTCTTTATATACTTTCCCGAAATCATAACGCATGATTTACTCCTTTTCGTGAAAAAAAGTTAACAAATAATAAAAATCTAGTTAAAAAAATATTGTATCATAGTAACAGGAATAGTAAAAAAAGAAAAACTAAAATAATGTGTGAAAAAAAGTTAACTAATTTTTAAAATAGAGTAAAGAAGAGGTATACTATAGATACAAAAATACAGATAGGAGGGAAAGAGTATGAATAAAAAAAGTTTTTTTCGCTTTTTTTAGTTGTTCTTGCTTTCTTATTCAGCATTGCTACGGTTTTTCCCATGGAAATGGCCGATATAATGCGCTAGTTGTAAAAAAATGAAAGGAAGGTGAGTCCAATGAGCTATAAGGTTTATTGTTTTATTTATTAAAAAAATTGAAGGATAGTTGTTTTTTTGTAAGCTTAAATAGGAGAAGTAAAATGACTCATAAATTAATTAAAGTAAGTATGGTTTTCATTATGATATTTGGATTGCTCTTCTCTGTCGGAAATAGCATTTATGCGTCTGAAACAGCAACCAGACAAACTGCTGTCTTGAGCGAACAAGAGCAGACAGAACAGGCGATTGAAAGCTTGAAATTCTATTTAGAGGAAGCTGGACATGTTGATTTGGCTACAAAGAGATACGTTGTAACTGATTTCTATGCTCTAAAAGCAAGGGCAGAACTACCAGGAGATATCGGCTTAGAAGGGAAGTTTATTTTTGAAAATTATGTATTGCCAAGTATGACTCGTGATTTAGGAGCATATGCGGCTTGTGTAGTCATAAATTCCGTACCATTTGGTGGAATTATATGGGATGCACTGCAAGGTAGAAATATGATAGAACTATTAACAAATGCTTTGGTATCTCAAAATTATGGAGAAGCGGTTAATATAATAAAAGGTATTGCTAAATCTGTATTAAAACCATCTCAATTAGCTAAATTTAATGTAGCTGTTGTTGTAGCAGGAGTAGCATTAAATGCTATCTCTTGTTGGGGAACTTAGTTCGATATAGTAGGAAAAGTATTTTTATAGTAGATTGAATTAGGAAGAGACAACATAATTAAGATATTCGTATTGCTTTTTAGCTATTCTCTAAAAAGCAATACGTCTTGTTCTAATTTCAATATACTATGATATAAGTTATCCCTACCCTGTGTTGGTTAGATTAAGTCGTGAATCAGGAGGTTAAGTGATGAACTACAATGTAAAATATCTCTTATCAGGAATATTTATTATAGTCTTTATAGGTTTTCTAGTCTGGATGCGTTATTTTAATCAGAAGAAGGAAGAAGAGCATTCGGATGTGTCTTTTGAAGCGAGATTAGACAGTGAGGTTAAGACATTATATAAACAACTAGGATTGGGTGAGGAGCCTCATTATTTCTTAGCCTATCGCTACTTACACCCTTGGTTTAATTTGGCGATTTTACCACCAACAGTTGAAATTTTCTTAACTAAAATAGCGCTGGTGATGGTGACTCCAGATGAACTACTGATAAGAAATCTTGGGAATGGGATGACTTTCACAAGTGAGCACCATCGTGATTTGCGACAAGGACTTATCCGCATTCCAAAATCAGAGATGAAAGAATTTGAGATTCGCAACTGGAAAAGAGTTTTTATATTTGGCGATTTTTTGACAATTAAAACAAGCCAACATAGCTATTATTTGCAGGTTAGAGATGATGGACTTCAAAAAGGAAGTCTTTCTACCAAACACTTCTCCGACTTGAAACGACAAGATTTTCTCGGATTATTGACAGATAAACGGACATTTTGATAGACGATTGCTCAAAAAACTAACCTCTAAACATTCAAAAACCACACAGTGTTTTCAGCCTTGAACATAATCAAACTGAGAAAATCACTGTGTGGTTTTTATTAGAAGCTAGTTTTTTTGCTAGCCTCGTCTCTTCACGGGAGGTATCTCTATGAAAAAAATCAGTCATCTTTGTATGTTTCTGCTGTTGCTGTGTACCACTTTTTTTGTTTAATGTAAACTACACACGTGAAGCGGTTCGGATTCGGGAAATGGGAAAGACTGTAGATTCTTTGGATTTGTATTTGAAAGATATTAACGAACCTGCAGCGTCTGTTCTTCGATTTTTTGAGGATGTATCAAAGGAGTACAAAGTCTCCATCATCAAAACAGACAGTGGTGATGAGGTAATCAAGTCTGGTGTTTTTGATAAAGATACCTTCCCCTACCAAGAGTTTGGGATTTCTTCTCTTGATTTTACCACAGATGGTGAAGGAGTCTACAGTAATAAAGAAATTTCTAATAAACTTGGTACGATTCCGACCTTTCTAAAAGCCAAGCCTATTCAGCTTATGACTTTTCAAACCTATATCAAGGATACATCTCGTAGTTTAAATGGTCGCTATACGATAACTTCTACACAAGAGATGGATAAGGATAGGATTGTACAGAAATGGAGCGATTTTTTCAAGATAGACCAGGCTACCTTGCTAGAGCCTACCTATAAAAGTGCAGTGGAAGTCATAAATCGAGATTTGCTTTTATCTGCCATTGTTTTTGTCTTGGCTATTTTACTTCTTGTGTTAGTAACAGTTTATCAGCCGATGATGGAGATGAAACGAGTGGGGGTTCAAAAGTTACTTGGTTTTCAAAGCAGGGCGATTTTAGCTGGTTTTGTAAAGACTAATTTTTATCTTCTCTTGGGTGGAAGTCTTGTCATTGACTTGGGACTATTTTTAGTGCTGGACTACAGGCCAAAACTTCTGTTCCCAAGTTTACTCTTATCCCAATTTCTGCTTTTACAGTTGTATTTGTTCATCAGTTGGCTGACCTACCTGATGATTCAGAAAATGACAGTCAGTTCCATGTTGAAAGGTTTTTCATCTGTCAAACTTGGTCTCATCTTCAATTATGTGATGAAAATAGGGACAACTATTTTACTGACGGCCTTACTGATTGGGGTAGGCAGAAGTCTAGAACAAGAAAACAAAGAACTTGCTTATCAGCAACAGTGGGTAAGCCAAGGGAATTACTTGACCTTAGAAACCTTCCAACTCAATGATAACCTGTGGCAAGAAGAGCTAGCAGGGTCAGGGAAATCTATAGATTATTTCTACCTATTTTATCAAGATTTGCTAGCAAAAATACAAGTAAACTATGTGCGAAGTGCGAGTCTTCCTATCAAACCAGTCATCAAAGCAGAACAAGTGCAGCAGTACCAACTGCCTGATAAGGTAGATGTTTACTATGCTAATAGCAATTTTCTAAAGAGCAAGGGATTCAAGTTACCAGATAACAGCACTAAAAAGTTATTTTAATGCCAGCCAGTGATAAAGGACAAGAAGGTAAGAATCAGTTCTTGGGAAAATCCATCGCCTATCTTTCTCTGAGGTATGAAGATCAGCAAAAGCAAACAATAGAAGATATGGATGTAGAAATTGCCTACTATGAAGGAGATTGGTCATTCTTCCCTTATAATAATGAGCGAAAGGAAAACCTCCACAATCCAATCATTAGTCTGGTAAATGATCAAGACATGATGTGGGAAGAAAAGACTCGCTTGTCAACGACAGGTTTAAACAATCCGATGAAAGTTGAAAATACAGAACAAAATCAAAAAGTGATTACGGAGTTAGTTGAGAAATTATCAGATGGGAATTATTTAAAATTTTCATCGCTTCAAGCCATTCAACAAGAGAAAGTAGATTCTTATCGAGATGCAGTTCGAAATCTTAATATACTCTTTGCTTTGTTTGGTCTCCTTAGCATGATGATTTCCTACTTCTTATTAGTAACAACTTTCTTATTGAAGCGAACAGATATCATTACCAAGAAGTTTATGGGGTGGAAACTGGTCGATCGCTACCGTCCTCTCTTAGTTCTGCTCTTGCTGGGCTATAGTCTGCCTCTTCTAGTCTTGATTTTCTTTGCCCATGCGCTCTTGCCACTCCTACTTTTTGCAGGTTTTACATGTTTGGATATACTATTTGTGCTAGGCTTGGCTTCTAGGATGGAGAAAAGAAGTCTAGTAGAGTTATTGAAAGGGGGCATCTTATGATTGAGTTGGAAAATATTACCAAAACCATTGGGGGAAAAGTGATTTTGGATAACTTATCTCTCAGGATTGATCAGGGGGATTTGGTAGCCATTGTTGGCAAGAGTGGTAGTGGTAAGTCGACCTTGTTAAATTTATTAGGTTTGATAGATGGTGATTATAGTGGACGGTATGAGATTTTTGGTCAGACAAATCTAGCGGTCAATTCTGCTAAGTCACAAACAATAATCCGTGAGCATATCTCTTATCTGTTTCAAAATTTTGCCCTGATTGATGATGAAACGGTCGAGTACAATCTTATGCTGGCGCTGAAATATGTGAAATTATCCAAGAAAGACAAGCTCAAAAAGGTGGAAGAGATTTTAGAGAGAGTAGGTTTGTCAGCTACTTTGCATCAAAAGGTCTCTGAGTTGTCTGGTGGTGAACAACAACGAATTGCAGTTGCTAGAGCCATCTTAAAACCCAGCCAGCTGATTTTAGCCGATGAACCTACAGGTTCGCTGGATCCTGAAAATAGAGATTTGGTCTTGAAGTTTCTCTTAGAGATGAATCGAGAGGGGAAAACAGTCATTATTGTGACCCATGATGCTTATGTAGCCCAACAATGTCATCGTATCATTGAATTGTGAAACGGGATGTAGCGATGTTGTCAAAAATCTTCTAACTTGACTTAAATTATAAAAGGTAGTTAGTGAAAGATAATATCAGAGGTTCGAAGATTATCAGCCTCTTTCTTGTCTTCTCTAACCAAGCATGTTATAATGAATACTGCTCAAGCGACCTTCAATCGTAAAGCACACACGACCTTCAATCGTGAATAAACGAATAGATGGGAGACTTACCATGAGTGATAACTCTAAAACACGTGTTGTTGTGGGGATGAGTGGTGGTGTTGATTCGTCGGTGACGGCTCTTCTTCTCAAGGAGCAGGGCTACGATGTGATCGGTATCTTCATGAAGAACTGGGATGACACAGATGAAAACGGCGTCTGTACGGCGACCGAAGATTACAAGGATGTGGCTGCGGTGGCAGACCAGATTGGCATTCCCTACTACTCTGTCAATTTTGAAAAAGAGTACTGGGATCGCGTTTTTGAGTATTTCCTAGCGGAATACCGTGCAGGACGCACGCCAAATCCAGATGTTATGTGCAACAAGGAAATCAAGTTCAAGGCCTTTTTGGACTATGCCATGACCTTGGGGGCAGACTATGTAGCGACTGGGCATTATGCCCGAGTGGCGCGTGATGAGGATGGAACAGTTCACATGCTTCGTGGCGTGGACAATGGCAAGGACCAAACCTATTTCCTCAGCCAGCTTTCGCAAGAACAACTTCAAAAAACCATGTTCCCACTAGGACATTTGGAAAAGCCTGAAGTTCGAAAACTAGCAGAAGAAGCAGGCCTTGCGACTGCTAAGAAGAAAGACTCGACAGGGATTTGCTTTATAGGAGAAAGAACTTTAAAAACTTTCTCAGCAACTACCTGCCAGCTCAGCCTGGTCGCATGATGACTGTGGATGGTCGCGATATGGGCGAGCATGCAGGTCTGATGTATTATACGATTGGTCAGCGTGGCGGACTCGGTATCGGTGGCCAACACGGTGGTGACAATGCGCCTTGGTTCGTTGTCGGAAAAGACCTAAGTAAGAATATCCTCTATGTAGGCCAAGGTTTCTACCATGATTCGCTCATGTCAACCAGCCTAGAGGCTAGCCAAGTCCACTTTACTCGTGAGATGCCAGAGGAATTTACGCTAGAATGCACAGCAAAATTCCGCTACCGTCAGCCTGATTCGAAGGTGACTGTATATGTCAGAGGAGATAAGGCAGAGGTTATCTTTGCAGAACCGCAACGCGCGATTACACCAGGACAGGCAGTTGTCTTTTACGATGGCGATGAGTGTCTAGGTGGTGGTTTGATTGACAATGCTTACCGCGATGGACAAGTTTGTCAGTACATTTAGATTGACAAATTTTCTCAATTTGCTACAATAATAAAAGCAATAGAAATGATGGTCAAAGCTCATGGATGTTGCAGGCTTTTTTGTCCTGCACTTCTTTGGAGTTTTGACTGTTTTTGTGTCGTTTAAGAGAAAGGACAAGAATGATTCAACAAGACTTTCGGACAAAAGTAGGAAATATAGTTTTTGGTGTTCGGGCGACAGCCTTGATTCTTCAAAATCGCCAGCTCCTAGTTACCAAAGATAAGGGCAAGTATTATACTATTGGTGGTGCGATTCAAGTCAATGAAAGCACGGAAGACGCGGTAGTCCGTGAAGTGAGGGAAGAACTGGGTGTCAAAGCTCAAACTGGGCAACTAGCTTTCGTGATTGAAAATCGTTTTGAACAGGACGGTGTTTCCTATCACAATATCGAGTTTCATTATCTGGTGGACTTGCTTGAAGATGCCCCATTGACCATGCAGGAAGATGAGAAAAGGCAGCCCTGTGAATGGATTGACATAGACAAGCTTGAGGGTATCAATCTAGTTCCAGCCTTTTTAAAAACAGCCTTGCCAGATTGGGATGGCCAACTAAGACACATCCATCTTGAGGAATAGGAGAGAAACATGACTTATAATTTTACAGAAGAATACGATATTATTGTAATCGGTGCGGGACACGCTGGGGTCGAGGCTTCCTTGGCAGCTAGCCGTATGGGGTGTAAGGTCTTGCTTGCGACCATCAATATTGAAATGCTGGCTTTCATGCCTTGTAATCCCTCTATCGGTGGTTCTGCCAAGGGGATTGTCGTGCGTGAAGTCGATGCCCTCGGTGGCGAGATGGCCAAAACCATTGACAAGACTTACATCCAGATGAAGATGCTTAACACAGGTAAGGGTCTGCCGTTCGTGCCCTTCGTGCGCAGGCTGACAAGGAGCTTTACTCTAAGGAGATGCGCAAGACGGTTGAAAATCAAGAGAATCTGACCCTTCGTCAAACCATGATTGATGAGATTTTGGTGGAAGATGGTAAGGTTGTCGGTGTTCGTACAGCTACCCATCAAGAATACGCTGCTAAGGCTGTTATTGTGACGACAGGCACTGCTCTCCGTGGGGAAATTATCATCGGAGACCTCAAGTACTCGTCAGGCCCTAACCACAGCCTAGCTTCTATTAACCTTGCTGACAATCTCAAGGAACTGGGCCTCGAAATCGGTCGTTTCAAGACAGGAACCCCTCCACGTGTCAAGGCTTCTTCAATCAACTACGATGTGACCGAGATTCAGCCAGGAGACGAAGCGCCTAATCATTTCTCATACACTTCACGAGATGAGGATTATGTCAAGGATCAAGTGCCATGCTGGTTGACCTATACTAATGGTACTAGTCATGAGATTATCCAAAACAACCTCCACCGTGCGCCTATGTTTACAGGTGTGGTCAAGGGAGTGGGACCTCGTTATTGCCCATCGATTGAGGACAAGATTGTACGCTTTGCGGACAAGGAACGCCACCAACTCTTCCTTGAGCCAGAAGGGCGCAATACTGAGGAAGTCTATGTCCAAGGCCTCTCAACCAGTCTACCTGAGGATGTCCAGCGTGAACTTGTTCATTCTATCAAAGGTTTGGAAAATGCAGAGATGATGCGAACAGGTTATGCTATCGAGTACGACATGGTCTTGCCTCATCAGTTGCGTGCGACTTTGGAAACCAAGAAAATCTCAGGACTTTTTACTGCTGGTCAGACAAATGGAACGTCAGGTTACGAAGAAGCTGCTGGGCAAGGGATTATCGCTGGGATCAATGCGGCTCTGAAAATCCAAGATAAGCCTGAATTGATTTTGAAGCGTAGTGACGGTTATATTGGGGTCATGATTGATGACTTGGTGACTAAGGGGACCATTGAACCTTATCGCCTTTTGACCAGTCGTGCTGAATACCGTCTCATTCTCCGTCATGACAATGCCGATATGCGCTTGACAGAGATGGGACGTGAGATTGGACTTGTGGATGATGAACGCTGGACTCGCTTTGAAATCAAGAAAAATCAATTTGACAATGAGATGAAACGCCTAGACAGCATCAAACTCAAGCCAGTCAAGGAAACCAATGCCAAGGTTGAGGAGATGGGCTTCAAGCCGTTGACAGATGCAGTGACAGCCAAGGAATTCCTTCGCCGTCCAGAAGTTTCTTATCAAGATGTGGTGGCCTTCATCGGGCCAGCTGCAGAGGACTTGGATGACAAGATTATCGAATTGATTGAAACAGAAATTAAGTACGAAGGCTATATTTCCAAAGCCATGGACCAGGTTGCCAAGATGAAACGCATGGAAGAAAAACGTATTCCAGCCAATATCGACTGGGATGATATTGATTCTATCGCGACAGAAGCTCGTCAGAAGTTCAAACTCATCAATCCAGAAACCATCGGTCAAGCCAGCCGTATTTCGGGAGTAAACCCAGCAGATATTTCTATTTTGATGGTGTATCTGGAAGGTAAAAATCGTAGTATTTCTAAAACTCTTCAAAAATCAAAATGATACGTCGTCGGCTTCTTACGAATGAGTTCAAAGCTTGGCTTTGATTCATCTCCAGCCTCCCATAGTTCCCCGAACTATGGGAGCTAACTCAAGTTATGCTTTCGCCTAGCCTTCTAGTCTGATTTCGATTTTTATTGAGTTTTAATCTCAAAAGAAAGCATAGAGAAAAACAGCTCCGAAAATCGGGGCTGTTTTGTTGACTTATTCTTCATCTGGTGTGAGGATCATCGGGATGATGATTGGTTCACGTTCTGTATTTTCATAGAGGAAGGGGCGAATAGCGTTGACAATGGCACCATTGACAGATTGAACGCTAGCATCCTTATTTTTCAGTGCGATACGAATGGCATTGAAAAGGATACGCTGACTTTGGCGAATCAAGTCGCCAGACTCTCTCATGTAGACAAAGCCTCGGCTGAGGATGTCTGGGCCAGACAGAATCATCTGCGATTTGAAGTCAACAGTTGCGACTGCTAGAACGACACCGTCTTCAGATAGATCACGACGGTCTTTGAGGACAGCTGCGCCGATTTCACCGATACGATTTCCATCGACATAGATGTCTTGGGCGTTGAAATGACCTGCAATACGAGCTGAGTTAGCAGTAAGGGCAAGCACATCACCATTGCTCATGATAAAGATATTGTCCTTCTCAACACCAGTATCCACTGCTAGTCCAGCATGGACTTTTTGCATGCGGTATTCACCGTGGACAGGCATGAAGTATTTTGGCTTAATCAAGCGGAGCATGAGTTTTTGCTCTTGCTGGCCACCGTGTCCAGAGGTATGGATATTGTTCACTTTACCGTGGATAACTTCGACACCAGCTTCAGAAATGATGTTGATCAGTTTGTTGACGCTAGTCGTGTTTCCAGGGATTGGACTTGAAGAGAAGATGACCGTATCGCCTGGTTGGAGCTGTACCTGACGGTGAGTTCCGTTGGCGATACGAGAGAGGGCTGCCATTGGCTCGCCCTGACTACCTGTACAGAGGATCAGAACCTCGCCAGCAGGGTAGTCTTTGATTTCATTTGGCTCGATAAAGGTTCCCTTAGGAGCTTTGATGTAGCCAAGCTCGATTCCGTTGACAATGGCCTTTTCCATAGAACGACCAAAGACAGCGATCTTACGTCCAGTTTTAACAGCGGCTTCTGTTGCTTGTTGGAGACGGAAGATATTTGAGGCAAGGATGCAAAGATGATACGTCCCTCTATGCCTTGGATAATCTTCATGATGGACTGGCCAACGACTTTTTCAGAGTTGGTAAAGGTTGGAATTTCTGCATTTGTCGAGTCAGACAGGAGACAGAGTACACCTTCTTCACCAAGAGCTGCCATACGGTGCAAATCTGCTGGTTCACCAACTGGTGTTAAGTCAAACTTGAAGTCACCCGTACAGACAATTTTCCCTTGAGGAGTATGAATGACAATCCCCAAAGGTTCTGGAATAGAGTGTGTAGTTCTAAAGAAAGTTGCCTTGAGATTTTTAAAGGTCAACTCAGTGTTGTGGTTGATTTCGTAAAGTTTGGCGTTGCGCAAGAGGCCGTGTTCTTCGAGTTTTCCACGGATCAAAGCCAAGGCAAGCGGTCCAGCATAGATAGGAACATTTGCTTGCTTGAGTAGGAAAGGAATCCCACCGATGTGGTCCTCGTGTCCGTGGGTAATCAAAACAGCCTTGACGCGGTCGATATTGTCGACTATGTAAGAGTAGTCAGGGATAACATAGTCGATACCAAGCAAGTCATCTTCTGGGAATTTAATCCCAGCATCGACGATGATAATCTCGTCTTGGTATTCAATTCCGTATGTGTTTTTCCCGATTTCTCCCAGACCACCGATGGCAAAAACGCCGACTTCTTCAGGTTTAAGAGTATAGGCCATATTAGAACTCCGTGATTTCGAAGGCGCCAGTTTCTTTTTCGTAATCTAGCAATTTGTCAGACAAGAGTTCGATATACTCGATATTATACTCTGGGCGATTTTCTTCGACAAGTTGGCGAGCAGCGATACGGCCCTCAAGTTCTGAGCTGGCATCGATGTCTAGGTAAAGTGCGCGTGTAGTTTCACGACGTGGGCTACGTTCTTTTGTTTCTTGATAAAAAACTTTGTAAATCATATAGTTCCTTTCTATTTTTACAGGTCAGCTTATTCCAAACTTTTTTAGCAGAGATTTGCTTGATTTCATTCCATTTTGTGTCTAGATTGACCTTGATTCGTTACAATTGTTTCAATTATAACATAAAATGAAAAATTAGTAAAAGACGGAAACGAGAAAGTCACAGAGTCCTTTGGTAAGCGCTTGCAATCTCAAAAAGTATATGCTATAATAATAGAAAGAAATAGTCTAAGCTGGAAAGGAAATAATTCGGAAACTATATTGTTTAGTGCTATTGTCATTATTTTTTTAACTTATAGATACTATTGATGTATTTGATAGTATGAACTCAATAAGAAAGGATTCTACGATGAAACATAAGTTTAGTTTTATTTTGATTGTTTTGGCTTTTTTTACTACGACTTTATTTGCTATTTATAGTTCTGCTTCAGCACTAGAGTCTAATCACAGAGTAGAATATTCTTGGTTATCTGAATTGGATAAAGTTACCGAATTGAATGAACATGGTTTCCCTGTAGTTAGATTAGATAAAGCAGAGGAGCTTGGTTTAGATAATGAAGCTTTGGAGGTAGGGCGTGTTTTAAACGAAATCGTAACGGATATAGAGACTAACGGAGAGTCAACTGCTTTGGCTAGAATGGATCGCTCTCTTTTTCCTATAGGCTCTTATGGTAATTATTGTGGTTATGGAAATAATGGATATTCTATTCCAGCTATTGATGATTTAGATATGGCTTGTTTCTATCATGATAAGTGTTTTAGGGGATTTTTAGCAGATAATAGAAGTTGCAATGCCGCATTCCTAACAAGATTATCTCCTATTGTAGCAAATAATGCTTGGAATACAACTAAAGGAGCATATGCAAGAGCAGCTGTGGCTCTATTTTCTAGATTCGTATAAGACCAAGTTTTTGTAAAATATGAGTTGTTACGTAAAAGTGTTGATATGAATATTGGTGTCTATGAACAGAATCTTATTTTTATAAGTTTTTAACTTATCTTTTAAGGTTTCTGTTTATAGGCACTTGTAGATGTGTTTATGCCATTGAAATTAGATGCATATGCAATATTTTACTTATTAAGATAATTTTAACCTAAGGAGGTTGCCATATGATTAGTTTATTTGCTTTTGCTATCGGAGTTCGCGTGGTAGCTTTTATCGTTTTTATTGCTTGTGTTTATGGAGGGAATCTTCTATTTGCCAAACTGGAACGACGACAAACCAAGTTCTTGTGGAAGATTACCTTTGTGACTCTCTATTCGCTTTTTCTCCTCCTTGTAACCTATGTCGTTTGGTTTGTATTTTTCTTTGGATTAAATGCTTAGATGCCCTGCTCATGCTAGGGGCATTTTTGTTTGGGAGTAAAAGATAGTAGATTTATGACACGAAAATTCCACCCCATCTATCAAGATGAGGCGGCTTTGCATTTTTCTAAAATGACATGACAACGGAATAAATGTTTGCTTTTAGAATTTACTCTTATTTTTATGTTAACGATTCTTCTGTTCAAAAATAGAGTTGAAGCATAAAAATAAAACAATACAAACAGATAGATCAATTGGTAAAGGGATAGTAGTAATGTTTAAATCATTGAGAATGCTTAGCAAACTGTAAGAGATAAAGATAATAAAATTTATCCTCTAAAAATGTGTTTTTTATCTAGCATGACTTACCAAACTTTTTACGGAGGTCCTTTCAATTTTCTTGTTCACTTTTATATTCGGAAAGTAAAAGAAAAAGTGAGCATTTTTTTGAATTTTATTTGCGAATTGTTTTTGAGCTAAGTACAGGCATTTTTGTTTGGGGGCAAAGAAAATTCCCATGTGCCAGCTTTTGTAGTATAATAGTAAGCAGACAAAAAGATAGGAATGTGTTATGAAAGTATTAGCTTTTGATACGTCCAGCAAGGCTCTTTCTCTCGCTATTTTAGAGGACAAGCAGGTTCTTGCCGAGACGACGATTAATATCAAGAAAAATCACAGTATTACCCTCATGCCTGCCATCGATTTTTTGATGGCGAGTTTGGACTTGACTCCCAAGGACTTGGACAGAATCGTGGTGGCAGAGGGACCAGGTAGCTATACAGGCTTGCGAATTGCGGTGGCGACTGCCAAAACTCTGGCTCATACTCTGAACATTGAGTTGGTTGGTATGTCAAGTCTCTTGTCTCTGGTGCCCTACCAGCAAGAAGGCTTGCTCGTTCCCCTGATGGATGCGCGTCGCAACAATGTTTATGCAGGATTCTATGAAAATGCCAAACCTGTCATACCAGAAGCACATCTGCCTTTTGAGCGAGTCATCGAGCTAATCAAGGGTGCTAGTCAGGTAACCTTTGTCGGAGAAGTTGGCCCCTTTGTGGAGCAAATGCAAGAACACTTGCCAAGGACTAATTTCAAAGAGACCTTACCTAACGCAGCCAATCTGGCACTTTTAGCCTGGGATAAGGAAGCCGATTCCTTGCATGATTTTGTACCGAATTATCTTAAACGTGTTGAGGCTGAGGAAAATTGGCTCAAGAACCATACTGAGTCTGGCGAGTCTTACATTAAACGCCTATGATAGAAATCAAACGAATCCAACAGCAGCCTGACTTGGCTCAAGCCATCTACGCTGTCATGGCGGATGTTTACTCGGTTAGCCCTTGGACACTGGAACAAATCCAAGCAGACCTGTCCCAAGACCAGACTTGGTATGCTCTAGCTTATGATGGGGCGGAAGTGATTGCCTTTCTAGCTGTTCAGGAGAATCTCTTTGAAGCAGAAGTCTTGCAAATCGCTGTTAAACAAACTTATCAGGGTCAGGGAATTGCATCCGCCTTGTTTGCAACACTGCCGACAGACAAGGAGATTTTCCTAGAAGTTAGAAAGTCAAATCATCGAGCGCAAGCATTTTACAAGAAAGAAAAAATGGCAGTCATCGCTGAGCGAAAGGCCTACTACCATGACCCAGTCGAGGACGCCATTATCATGAAGAGAGAAATAGATGAAGGATAGATATATTTTAGCATTTGAGACATCCTGTGATGAGACCAGTGTCGCCGTCTTGAAAAACGACGACCAGCTCTTGTCCAATGTCATTGCTAGTCAAATTGAGAGTCACAAACGTTTTGGGGGCGTGGTTCCAGAAGTAGCCAGTCGTCACCATGTTGAGGTTATTACAGCCTGTATCGAGGAGGCGTTAGCCGAAGCAGGGATTACCGAAGAGGATGTGACAGCTGTGGCGGTTACCTATGGACCAGGCTTGGTCGGTGCCTTGCTAGTTGGCTTGTCAGCTGCCAAGGCCTTTGCTTGGGTACATGGACTTCCGCTGATTCCTGTTAACCACATGGCTGGACACCTCATGGCAGCTCAGAGTGTGGAGCCTTTGGAGTTTCCCTTGTTAGCTCTCTTGGTTAGCGGTGGACACACAGAGTTGGTTTATGTTTCTGAGGCTGGTGATTACAAGATTGTTGGAGAGACGCGAGATGATGCGGTTGGTGAGGCCTATGATAAGGTCGGCCGTGTCATGGGTTTGACCTATCCTGCAGGTCGTGAGATTGACGAGCTAGCTCATCAGGGGCAGGATATTTATGATTTCCTCGTGCCATGATTAAGGAGGACAATCTGGAGTTTTCATTCTCAGGTTTGAAGTCCGCCTTTATCAATCTTCATCATAATGCCGAGCAAAAGGGAGAGGGCTTGTCAACAGAGGATTTGTGTGCTTCCTTCCAAGCAGCTGTACTGGATATTCTCATGGCAAAAACCAAGAAGGCTTTGGAAAAATATCCTGTTAAAACCCTTGTCGTGGCAGGTGGCGTGGCAGCCAATAAAGGTCTCAGAGAACGCCTAGCAGCCGAAATCACAGATGTCAAGGTCATCATCCCTCCACTTCGCCTCTGCGGAGACAATGCAGGTATGATTGCCTATGCCAGCGTCAGCGAGTGGAACAAAGAAAACTTTGCAAGCTTGGATCTCAATGCCAAACCAAGTCTCGCTTTTGATACTATGGAATAAGTAGTCAGCTTAAGGCTGGCTTTTTTCCCCTCTTAAATGTCAGAATATTTTGACAAATAATTGTAAATAATGATATAATATATATAGAATAGGAGGTGGTCAGATGATTGAGAGAATGGAATTGGGAGAATTTTACAAGGAATTGCGCTTGGCAAGAAAGCTCAAGCAGTCAGATGTGGCTTGTGCTGGACTAACAGCTTCTCAGCTATCCAAGTTTGAACTAGGACAGTCTATGCTATCTGCAGACAAGTTGATCTTAGCCATCCAAGGAATCAATATGAATTTTGATGAGTTTGGACATAAGCTCAACAATTATCAAGAATCTCCACATATGCGAATTGGTAGAAGGGTTGTGGATCGCTTTGCCCATCAAGATATTGCTGGTTTAGAGCAACTGTTGGAGGAAGTCGAGCAAGAACAGATGGCACAGACCTATCGTCGTTTGAATGCTATTGTAATTAAAAACGCACTCCATTCCTTAAATAAGAACTATCCATTGGTAAAAGAAGATAGCGAGTTTTTGACCATCTATCTCTATGCTATTGAGTCTTGGACTTGGTTTGAACTCTATCTTTTTTGCAATACAATGCCTTTCTTGAGTAATCAAGATTTGATATTTTTATCAACCTCTCTACTTGAAAAATCCAAGGAATTTAAAGAGTTAGTACACAATCGATTGTATATGAAGCAAGGACTATTAAATATCTTATCAGAGCTCATGGAGCGAAAACTTTTCTCCTACATCCCAATCTTTGAAGCTGAGCTGGAGAGAATGTTGCGACCGTATGATGTTTTTGAGAAAATATCGTGGCAATTTTTAAAGAAAATGAATATTTTCCTTCAAACTAAGGGAAGCAATCAAAAAGAGATTGAACACTTTATCCAATCTCTGCAAGTATTAGAAAATCCACAATTAACAGCCCTCTTCGAATTGCGTTTGCAGCAATACAAAGAACTTATCGATTAATTAGAAACGGGAAGACGATAACCCACTCCGAAATAAGCAGGAGTATCAGTTGGATTTTTCTTTTTTTCATCATTATATCCCTCCTTGTTAGTAATAACTTTATTATACCAGGGAAATAATCAAATCTACTAAAATCGCAAATCTGAAATTTCTATAAGAAAAAATATCAAATATGCGATTTTCTAAAATAAACCAATTTCCGTGTTATAGTGTTCTTGTAAAGTACTTGAAGCAAATCCTAGGTCGCAGAAGTGGTTTACGAGTAAAATAATTAAAGGAGTGTAAATGATGTTGAATTTACAATTTGCAGAAACAATGGAATTGACAGAAGCTGAGTTGGAGAAGGTTTATGGAGGAGATCTTGTGTATCTTGGCAATATCCCAAGCGGTGCATGGGGAGGGTTCGGGACACCTTGGTCAATCACTAATTTCTGGGAGAAATATTTTAACCATGATTCTTCCACTGTTAATCGTCGTCGTTGATATTTAAAGCCCTTGCCTTTTCTTGGGTAGGGGCTGTCTTTATGTCATAGTATAGGAGAAAATAGAATGAAAAAGATAATCTCACGTCACTACTTTATTATGGCTTTTCTACTAGTTATTGCTGACCAGAAGTTCAGTGGTCTAGTTTTACGCAGCAACCTTGTTACTGGTCTATCTGACTTTGCCTATTATCTGTCGGATATGATGTTGAATTTTCTTGTGGTTTTATTTGCTCTTATTGCTATGATTTGGTCAGGTAAATGGCAACAAATCAACAGTAGAAAGTTTAAAAGATCTTATCTTTTCTATTCCTTCCTAGCTCTGCTTGCTTTTGTTGTTTGGAATTTCGTCACCTTTTTTCTTTTCCCACCTACTCGAAATGAAATTGCTTATCAACTGGATGTTCCTACTTTTACAGGAGCTACGGCATTTTTGATGTATTTTTTCTATCCTGTGATTGCAGGTCCCATTTTTGAAGACATGATTTATCGTGGATTGGTGATGACTGCTCTGGAACAAGGGAAGCAATGGGGACTGGATGTACTTGGCTCAGCTATATTATTTGGAATCTTACACATTAGCGGCCATGGTTGGGTCTTAACAGACTTTTTTGTATATATGGGTGGCGGTCTCATATTTGCAGTCTTATTTAGGATGACAAAGTCCATTTATTGGCCTATTGGACTGCATATAGTCTACAATGGTATTGGTCAGATTCTTATGTTATTGCACTAGAATTTAAAGAGATGAAAATTTCGGAGTATTTGATTTTGGTAAAAAGTTTTGAATTACTATGAGGAAACTTTCATTTGAAGCCGAGTTGGAGAGGATGTTACGACCGTATGATGTTTTTGAGAAAGTATCGTGGCAATTTTTAAAGAAAATGAGTATTTTTCTTCAAACCAAAGGAAGCAATTAAAAAGAGATTGAAAGCTATCTCCAATCTCTGCAAGTATTAGAAAATCCACAATTGCTAGCTCTATTCAATTGCGTTTGCAGCAATACAAAGAACTTATTGATTAGTCAACAATCGCAAATGTGAAATTTCTGTAAGAAAAAATATCAAATATGCGATTCTCTAAAATAAGCCAATTTCTGTGTTATACTATCCTTGTAAAGCACTTCAAGCAAATCCTAAGTCGCAGAAGTGGTTTATAGATGGGAATTCGTACAGTATATGTTTAATTCTGAGCATACTGTAAATGGCTGGACTAAAAGTGAAACTTGGCGTCCTAGATAAAATGAGGTGAACGATGGAAAAACAGAGTCAGTTGCAAATGTTGATTCATTCCCTGTATAATAATAAAGAAATTAGCTTGACGGAAGAATTTAGGAAGCAATTGCTGGAAACAGTGAAACAGTTCTCTAGTACTAATGAAGATTTGTTAGCTGCACGTCTCTCATTTGCCGTCTCTAAAGAATTATTGGGCTTTAAAGGTGAACCACCGACAGAGTTATTAGATTTAGCAAAATTTGTCCAAAAGAAAGAAGCTAAATATAAGCAGGGAATAGTGTGGTCTGGCATTTTTAAAATATGATTCATTATAAAATACGGTATTAACTTCGCATAATGGATGAATCTAAAAAGAAAAAGAATATAAGCAAGGTTTGGACCTCAATGCCAAACCAAGTCTCGCTTTTGATACTATGGAATAAAATGGAGTCTGTCTGATTACAATCAGCAGACTTTTTTCTCTTTCCTGAATGTGTTATAATAGTCCATGCTGTGGCTGGAGCCTTTTCAGCCTACTTATACTCTTCGAAAATCAAATTAAAACCGCGTCAGCTTCTATCTGCAACCTCAAAACAATGTTTTGAGCAACCTGCGGATAGCTTTCTAGTTTGCTCTTTGATTTTCATTGAGTATTATTAAGACAATATGAGGAGAAAGATGAAAGAAAAAGGATTTTGGGAGGGGGTGCAGGCAGCCATGCCAACGGCCCTTGGTTATGTCAGTATCGGACTGGCCTGTGGAATTATTGGTGCGCCCTATGTGACACCTGTTGAGATGGGCTTGATGAGCCTCTTTGTTTATGCTGGGAGTGCCCAGTTTGCCATGTTGGCCTTGATTGCAGTGCAGGCACCTGTAGCAGCTATTGCTATGACGGTCTTTTTGATTAATTTACGTCTCTTTTTATTGAGTTTACACGCATCGACTTATTTCCGTCATACAAGTCTCTGGCAAAATATCGGTATGTCTAGTATCTTGACGGATGAGACTTATGGCGTTTTGATGGGCGAATTGGCCCATACAGACAAGGTCAATCCTATGTGGATGCACGGGAACAATCTCAACAGCTATGTGGCTTGGTTTGTCGGAACAGTTGTCGGAACGGCTCTGGGTGGCCTGCTACCAAATCCAGAAATCTTTGGCTTGGATTTTGCCCTGGTTGGGATGTTTATCGGAATTTGCTTCGCAATTCCAGATTATGCAAAGACGGATTCCTGTCCGCAATCTGCTTATTATTCTAGCAGTTGTTGCGGTGTCCTTCTTTTTGCTCTTGACAGTGGTGTCTCAGTCGCTCGCTGTTCTGTTTGCGACGCTACTTGGTTGTACAATGGGGGTGGTTTTAGATGGTCAGTAAGTATCTTTTATTAGCAGTTATTTTCTCTGGCTTGGTGACTTGGATTCCCCGTATGATTCCCTTCATCTTGGTCAAGTATAAGGGCTTGCCTGCGATTGTTGAACGTTTTTTGAAGTTCTTGCCCGTTTCTATTATCTTTGCCTTGATTCTTTCAAGCGTAGTGACAGGTAAGGTTGGTAGTCTTCCTCAAATCAAATGGCTGGACTTCTTAGCAGTCTTTCCAACGGCTTGGGTAGCCTTTCGTTACCGCAATCTAGTCGGAACGGTTCTCTTCGGAGTGGTCTTGATTGCCGTCTTGCGTTTGGTCTTTTAAATCAGCCATAAAGAAAACCTATCACAGAGATAGATATCATATAATGGCGCAAATGGTCTTTTTCTGTTAAGATTATAAGGTATTCTATTTTGGAGGAAATAACATGAAAAAAATCGTTAAATACTCATCTCTTGCTGCTCTAGGGCTTGTTGCTGCAGGTGTGCTAGCAGCTTGCTCAGGTGGTGCTAAGAAAGAAGGAGAAGCAGCTAGCAAGAAAGAAATTATCGTTGCAACCAATGGATCACCAAAGCCATTTATCTATGAAGAAAATGGCGAATTGACTGGTTATGAGATTGAAGTCGTTCGCGCTATCTTTAAAGACTCTGACAAATATGATGTTAAGTTTGAAAAGACAGAGTGGTCAGGTGTCTTTGCAGGTCTTGACGCTGATCGTTACAATATGGCTGTCAACAATCTTAGCTACACTAAAGATCGTGCGGAGAAATACCTTTATGCCGCACCAATTGCCCAAAACCCTAATGTCCTTGTAGTGAAGAAAGACGACTCTAGCATCAAGTCTCTCGCTGATATCGGTGGAAAATCGACGGAAGTCGTTCAAGCTACTACATCAGCTAAGCAGTTAGAAGCATACAACGCTGAACACACGGACAACCCAACTATCCTTAACTATACTAAGGCAGACTTCCAACAAATCATGGTACGTTTGAGCGATGGCCAGTTTGACTACAAGATTTTTGATAAAATTGGTGTTGAAACAGTTATCAAGAACCAAGGTTTGGACAACTTGAAAGTTATCGAACTTCCAAGCGACCAACAACCTTACGTTTACCCACTTCTTGCTCAAGGTCAAGATGAGTTGAAATCATTTGTAGACAAACGCATCAAAGAACTCTACAAAGATGGAACTCTTGAAAAACTGTCTAAACAATTCTTCGGAGACACTTATCTACCAGCAGAAGCTGATATTAAATAATTATTTGAAGTCATCCATTCTGATTCAGATGGATGATTTCTGAGTCTTTAGGGATATAGTTTTAAACTATATATCTGGCTATCTAATAACAATTTGTGAAATCAAACAAATTGTGAGATACTAGTACGGTATTATTTTTAAGGAGAAAGAATCATGAAAATCAAAAAATGGCTTGGTGTAGTAGCCCTTGCTACAGTCGCAGGTTTGGCTCTTGTAGCTTGCGGAAACTCAGAAAAGAAAGCAGACAATGCAACAACCGTTAAAATCGCAACTGTTAACCGTAGCGGTTCTGAAGAAAAACGTTGGGACAAAATCCAAGAATTGGTTAAAAAAGACGGCATTACCTTGAAATTTACAGAGTTCACAGACTACTCACAACCAAACAAGGCAACTGCTGATGGCGAAGTAGACTTGAACGCTTTCCAACACTATAACTTCTTGAACAACTGGAACAAAGAAAACGGAAAAGACCTTGTAGCGATTGCAGATACTTACATCTCTCCAATCCGTCTTTACTCAGGTTTGAATGGAAGTGACAACAAGTACACTAAAGTAGAAGACATCCCAGCAAACGGAGAAATTGCTGTACCAAACGACGCTACAAACGAAAGCCGTGCGCTTTACTTGCTTCAATCAGCTGGCTTGATTAAATTGGATGTTTCAGGAACTGCTCTTGCAACAGTTGCTAACATCAAAGAAAATCCAAAGAACTTGAAAATCACTGAATTGGACGCTAGCCAAACAGCTCGTTCATTGTCATCAGTTGACGCTGCCGTTGTAAACAATACCTTCGTTACAGAAGCAAAATTGGACTACAAGAAAGCACTTTTCAAAGAACAAGCTGATGAAAACTCAAAACAATGGTACAACATCATCGTTGCGAAAAAAGATTGGGAATCATCACCTAAGGCTGATGCTATCAAGAAAGTTGTTGCAGCTTACCATACAGATGAAGTGAAAAAAGTTATCGAAGAAACATCAGACGGTTTGGATCAACCAGTTTGGTAATAAGAAACAGGGAGGTGGGAGAGAGAATTCCACCTCTTGCTTTTGTATAGAGCATGGATTGTCAGGAAGAGTAGTTCATAGAAAGGTAGAGAGAATATGGTTTTTCCTAGCGAACAAGAACAAATTGAAAAATTTGAAAAGGATCATGTAGCCCAGCATTATTTTGAGGTTTTGCGTACCTTGATTTCTAAGAAATCAGTCTTTGCCCAGCAGGTGGGTCTCAAAGAAGTCGCAAATTATCTGGGTGAGATTTTCAAGCGTGTTGGGGCTGAAGTGGAGATTGATGAGACTTATACGGCGCCCTTTGTCATGGCGCATTTCAAGAGTTCGCGTCCAGATGCCAAGACCCTGATTTTCTATAACCACTATGACACTGTACCAGCTGACGGAGATCAGGTCTGGACAGAGGATCCCTTTACTCTTTCGGTGCGCAATGGTTTCATGTATGGGCGTGGGGTTGATGATGATAAGGGGCATATCACAGCTCGTTTGAGTGCTTTGATAAAATACATGCAGCACTACGATGACCTGCCTGTCAATATCAGTTTTATCATGGAGGGTGCGGAGGAATCAGCTTCGACAGACCTGGATAAGTATCTGGAAAAACATGCGGATAAACTCCGTGGGGCGGATTTGTTGGTCTGGGAACAAGGAACCAAAAATGCCTTGGAACAGCTAGAAATTTCTGGTGGAAATAAGGGGATTGTGACCTTTGATGCCAAGGTAAAAAGTGCTGATGTCGATATCCACTCTAGTTATGGTGGGGTTGTGGAATCAGCTCCTTGGTACCTCCTTCAAGCCTTACAGTCTCTTCGTGCCGCAGATGGCCGTATCTTGGTTGAAGGTTTGTACGAAGAAGTTCAAGAACCAAATGAACGAGAATTGGCCTTGGTGGATACCTATGCCCAACGCAATCCAGGGGAAATCAGCCAGATTTATGGTTTGGAATTGCCTCTTTTACAAGAAGACCGTGCAGCCTTTCTAAAACGTTTCTTTTTTGAACCAGCTCTTAATATCGAAGGGATTCAGTCAGGTTATCAAGGTCAAGGAGTTAAAACAATTTTGCCAGCAGAAGCTAGTGCCAAGCTAGAAGTTCGTTTGGTTCCTGGCCTAGAACCGCATGATGTTCTGGAAAAAATTCGGAAACAGCTAGACAAAAATGGCTTTGATAGGGTAGAATTATACTATACCTTGGGAGAGATGAGCTATCGAAGCGATATGAGCGCGCCAGCCATTCTCAATGTCATCGAGTTGGCAAAGAAATTCTATCCACAGGGCGTTTCAGTCTTGCCGACTACAGCAGGCACTGGGCCTATGCATACGGTTTTTGATGCCCTAGAGGTGCCAATGGTGGCCTTCGGTCTAGGAAACGCTAATAGCCGAGATCACGGTGGAGATGAAAATGTGCGAATCGCCGATTACTACACCCATATTGAATTAGTAGAGGAGCTGATTAGAAGCTATGAGTAGAGATATTATCAAGTTAGATCAGATCGATGTGACTTTTCACCAAAAGAAGAGAACCATCACAGCGGTCAAGGATGTGACTATTCACATCCAAGAAGGAGATATCTACGGAATCGTTGGATATTCTGGAGCAGGGAAATCAACCCTTGTACGGGTGATTAACCTCTTGCAAAAACCATCTGCAGGTAAAATCACCATTGACGACGATGTGATTTTTGATGGCAAGGTGACATTGACAGCAGAGCAGTTGCGTCGTAAACGTCAGGATATCGGGATGATTTTCCAGCATTTTAACCTGATGAGCCAGAAGACTGCAGAGGAGAATGTAGCCTTTGCCCTCAAACACTCTGGACTCAGCAAGGAAGAAAAGAAGGCTAAAGTAGCTAAGTTGTTGGACTTGGTTGGCTTGGCAGACCGTGCTGAAAACTACCCTTCACAACTATCTGGAGGGCAAAAACAGCGTGTAGCCATTGCGCGTGCCTTGGCAAATGATCCAAAAATCTTGATTTCAGACGAATCAACTTCTGCCCTTGACCCTAAGACAACCAAGCAAATTTTGGCCTTGTTGCAAGATTTGAACCAAAAATTAGGCTTGACCGTTGTCTTGATTACGCATGAAATGCAGATTGTCAAAGACATTGCCAACCGTGTGGCAGTCATGCAGGAGGGACATTTGATTGAAGAGGGCAGTGTCCTTGAAATCTTCTCAGACCCTAAACAACCCTTGACCCAAGACTTTATCTCAACAGCTACAGGTATTGACGAAGCCATGGTCAAGATTGAGAAGCAAGAAATCGTGGAACATCTGTCTGAAAACAGTCTCTTGGTGCAACTCAAGTACGCAGGTGCTTCAACAGACGAGCCACTTTTGAATGAATTGTACAAGCATTACCAAGTAACGGCTAATATCCTTTATGGAAATATCGAAATCCTCGATGGTACTCCTGTTGGAGAATTGGTTGTGGTCTTGTCAGGTGAAAAAGCAGCGTTGGCAGGTGCCCAAGAAGCCATTCGTCAAGCAGGCGTACAGCTAAAAGTATTGAAGGGAGGACAGTAAGATGGAATCATTGATTCAAACCTATTTGCCAAATGTCTATAAGATGGGCTGGGCTGGTCAGGCAGGCTGGGGAACAGCCATCTACCTAACCCTCTATATGACAGTTCTTTCCTTCATCATCGGAGGTTTCTTGGGGCTAGTGGCAGGTCTCTTCCTTGTCTTGACAGCGCCAGGTGGTGTCTTGGAAAATAAGGTCGTCTTCTGGATTTTAGACAAGATTACCTCTATTTTCCGTGCGGTTCCCTTTATCATCCTCTTGGCAATCTTGTCTCCCCTCTCTCACTTGATTGTGAAGACAAGTATTGGGCCAAATGCAGCCCTTGTTCCACTTTCTTTTGCAGTCTTTGCCTTCTTTGCCCGTCAAGTGCAGGTTGTCTTGGCTGAATTGGATGGCGGTGTCATTGAGGCGGCTCAAGCGAGCGGAGCGACCTTCTGGGATATCGTAGGTGTTTACTTATCAGAAGGTCTTCCAGATTTGATTCGTGTGACGACTGTGACCTTGATTTCCCTTGTTGGGGAAACAGCTATGGCGGGGGCAGTTGGAGCTGGTGGTATTGGTAACGTAGCCATCGCTTATGGATTTAACCGCTACAATCACGATGTGACCATCTTGGCAACCATCATTATCATTTTGATTATCTTTGCAATCCAATTCTTGGGAGACTTCTTGACTAAGAAATTGAGCCATAAATAAAAAGATCTAGGCAATCTGTACATCATTCATAGGAGTTGTTGTTATAGTCAAGACTTGAAATTTTCTGTACTGGTTGCTATCAACCGTTACTTTTATGAGTTAGAGAGTTAAGAATTGTGGGGAGTCAATATGCAAAATCTGGGAGAAGTTTTTAAAGAATTGAGAAAGAGTCGGAATGTATCTCTACAGGAGGCGACGGGAGGAGAGTTTACTTATTCCATGCTGAGCAAATTTGAGCGTGGAGAAGCAGAACTATCATCTATGAAATTGATTACTGCCTTAGATAACATCCACTCTGATTTGAATGAATTTATGTACTTGGTACGTGGTTTTTCTCAGAAAAAGGTTTTGGCTTTTCAAGAAAATCTCTGGGATTTATATGACAGAGAAGGGATTGATTCTCTCCATTCCTTGTATGAAGAGACGACTCAAAAGTATAGATCAAGTGGTGAAACAAGCTATCTTTTACAAATGATTCGTATCAAAAGCCTTCTTGTGTTTTTTGATTCAGAAATAAGAGCAACGGATGAAGAACTGACTTTTCTCTATGACTATTTTTTTACTATTGACATCTGGGGAAATTATGAATTGGAACTATTTTCAACGATTTCTACTTTGTTTCCTCTGCCCCTCTATTTTAAATATTCTAGGGAGATGTTACAAAAGACAGATTTATTAGGCTCTTTACCTAGTAACAAAGTTGGTATTGACACCATTTTAATTAATGGACTCTTTAAAGCGATAGAGGAAAAGGATAAATTAAAAGCAGATTATTTTTATCTTTCAGATTGAAAAAAACGAGATTTACCAGAATCTCAAGCTTATCTTAAAAATCATTTATATGATTGCTAAAGGGTATTATGATACTAGTTTTTAAAGTAGAAAATAAGGGTCTTGAAAAAATCCAGAGAGGCATTACAATCTTACAAGATTTAGAGTATGTAGATGGTGCAAGATACTATGAAAACTATTTTGCAAATCAGCTCTCAAATGAAGATTTGTAATATATTCTCATTACATCGACTGATGAAAAATAAATGGATTTGTAGATGGAGTGATAAATAGCAGTATCTAGGAGCTAGAGTTCCTATTTTCAGAAAAAATATATTACAAAAAAGTGGGGAGTCCCACTTTTTTGTTAGACTGGTTTCAATGAAATACTCTTTGAAATGTGAGAAAGGCCTGTTATGAAACTATTCTTAAAACATCATTTATTTAGAATACTGACCTTATCAAGGTTTTTGAGCTCAAGTGGAGCTTATATTTATAATCTGGTATTTATCGTTTATGCTGCGAGTCTACCCTTTAAATATAGCTGTATTTATGGCGAATATGATTACGATTTTACCTTTCCTATTTACTTTTTATGTTGGGATTAAGGCTGATCATACTCGGAATAAAGCAGGGACAATTATCTGGGTTGGTTGTGTGCAAAGTTTGCTATTTCTTTTGATTGCTAGTGTGATTCATGATCAGAACTTCGTAACGTTTGCTTTTATCTGTATGGTTAATATCTGTTCAGATATTTTATCGGATTATACAGCAGGCCTTCGTATGCCGATTATCCAGCATAATATTTCGGAAGATAAGCTCTATGAAGCTTATTCCTTTACTCAGTTTGTTTCCTATTTATCAAATCTAGGAGGTCAAGCCTTAGGAGTGTGGTTACTCACAACAAGCCACCAAGATTTTTCTTTTGTTGCAATTGTGAATGCTGGCTTCTTTTTACTATCTTCTCTCATTTTGTTCAAAAATCGAAGAGAATTGACGCATTTGTCTGTAACGGTAGAGAATGAACCTATTAGTTTACTTCAACAAGTTAAGGCAATCTATGCGGACATGGATGATATCTTTAGACAGAGAGAAAGTAAATCATTGTTTAAAATTATTCTTGTCATTTTGGTAATGAATACTTTGGGAGGAGCTGTTGGAGGTATTTATCACTTTTACTTATTAGACCATACTATCTATCATTTCAGCTATGCTCAAGCCCTATTTTTAATTGAATGTGTTAGCTTGGGAGGAGCTATTCTTGGTAGCTTAACTCCCCATGATTATTTTGGGAAATGGTCTTTTTCAAGCTTGTTATCGCTCAATGCAATTCTGTTTGTATTGCTTGCTACTGCTAATATTTTAGATTTTTCTCCTCTAGTAGGTGTTGTTTGCTTAGCCTTTGTCATGTATTTGATGTCGAAATCAATGCCTAAATTAGATACTCTGTTACTGTCTAATTTGAGTGCGGATGTATTAGCTAGAAGTAATAATCTCTTGAGTATGATTTTTTCCCTAACATTACCCTTGGGGATGTCTGTATTTTCCTTCTTAGCTTTGCAAGATATCAGGCTTTGTTGGTGGGTATTTTTGGTAGTGAGTGTGATAGGGTTGATTTTATCACTAGAAAAAAGAAGTTTTTCGGGTAAAAAATTTTAATCTAGGAAAATCAGGCTTACTAGAAGGTCTTCCAGATTTGATCCGTGTGACGACTGTGACCTTGATTTCCCTTGTTGGTGAAACAGCTATGGCTGGTGCGGTTGGAGCTGGTGGTATTGGTAACGTATCCGTCGCTTATGGATTTATACTCTTCAAAAATCTCTTCAAACCACGTCAGCGTTGCCTTGCCGTAGGTATATGTAACTGACTTCGTCAGTTTTATCTCCAACCTCAAAACAGTGTTTTGAGCAACCTGCGGCTAGCTTCCTAGTTTGCTCTTTGATTTTCATTGAGTATTAACCGCTACAATCACAATGTGACCATCTTGGCAACCATCATTATCATTTTGATTATCTTTGCAATCCAATTCTTGGGAGATTTCTTGACCAAGTCTTGAGCCATAAATAAAAAAGAGCCGCCTGGCTCTTTTTTGGTAATCAGATTTTCTGTGCAAATTTTTTACTCAAGGCTTGTCCAATCAAGGCACCCACTAGGGCTCCGATGACAACACTTGCGATAAATAAAAGGATGGTTCCAGGATTTGGCGCAACCATGATACGGGTCGATATATTCTTGCGATTTTCCTCTTGCCAGAAGAGTAGCCATATAGGTTTTGGGAGCAATCCACATGAGTAGAATTGGTCCAGATGTGCTAAAAGCGAAAATAACGAAAGAAAGGAAATTCTTTGTTTGGTCCTTGTATTTTCCTAGATGAGCTATTCCATCTGCTAGCAGACCACAGATAATTCCAGGAAGGAAGGCACCAGCACCGTGTTTAGTTCCCAAGAAAAAGAGGGCGATGACAAGGCCGATAGTGGTAATGGCTCCAAAGCGCGGAACTTTTGCGACTAGGATCATATAGACGCTACCGCCGACAAGGGCAGTAAAGGCAGGCGCATAAAACATATTTCCAGTTTGGTCAAAGAGATTGCCCAAAAGGACACCAATCCCCATGCAGAGGAAGTAAAGAACTGCAAAAAGCAGTGTAGTTAAGATAGATTTTTTCATGAATTGTCTCCTGATAAATTTTTCATAATTCTCATTGTACCACGGTTTGATGGGATTGTAAATGGGGAGAAAGTGTTATTATTTGCTTGTCAAACTAAATTTTTTATAGATTTGTTAATAGTAGATGGTTAGATTGTTTTACTGTAAGGCTTAGACAAATTCAATCCTCGCCTATCTACTAAACAAACAACGCATTAAGGCTGCCCAACAACTCTTGCTTTCGACTAGTGACAGTATCGAAGATATTTGTTATGCTGTTGGTTACAGTAACATTGGATATTTCTATAAAGTGTTCCGAAAATTGTGCGGAAAGTCTCCCAAAGCCTACCGAAAACAGGTAGAAACTATACTATAAGATTTGTATTCCCTTACAAAAGGTGCTATAATATAAATAATAATATCAGGAGGTTCTATCATGAAAAAGAAACCGATTTATCTATGGGTCTTGCTAATCTTGTCTGCCCTTATTTCAGTTCCGTCTCTGTTTGGGATTGTGAGTCCCTTGCCTAGTAAAGAAGCCCTTCGTGCTGCTCAGAAACAAATTGCAGGGGTCAGTGCTCAGCAATTAGAAGACCAGCTTAATTACAACTATAGAGTAGCAGAAGTATATCATTCTATTTTTAATGTTGCTTTGATTGTGCTATCTGCTATTTTAGTTGTAGTAGCGATTGTGTTCCTTATTCGTAAGAATTTGCAATATGCAAACTATACTTACGTTGGCTATGTTTTGTTAGCTATTATCGGTTCGATTTATGGCTATGTTGGTTTACAGGACGCTGTGCAGTTGGTTCAAGATGAGACCATGCGTTTGACAATGAGTATTGGTTCAAAAGCTGTCAGCATTTTCTATATCGTCATCAATGTTCTCTTCTTAGCCCTTGTCTTCTATAAGATGTGGCGTCAACAGAAAGCCTTGGCTGAAGAAGAGGAAACAGAAGAACTTGCTTAAGTATTGACAAAAAAGAGCTATCAGGTTACAATCTTGGTAGTTCTTTTTCGATTAAAAATAAAATCATGGAGGTACATATGAAGACAATTTCTTTAGTTTATATTAGTCTGAGTGGGAATACTGAGAGTTTTGTGACACGCTTGAAAGACTATCTCTTGTCCCAGTACGAGGGAATTGAGGTTCAAAAGATTCATATCAAGGATTTGGTCAAGGAAGGCCAAGATTTTTATGAAATGGACCATCCCTATGTCACTTTTTTGCCGACCTACCTAGAAGGTGGAAATGGTGTGGACAACGGAGATGTTGAGATTTTGACGACCCCAGTAGGTGATTTTATTGCCTATGGAGACAATGCGAGTAAGTGCTTTGGGGTCGTAGGTTCAGGGAATCGTAACTTTAATAACCAATATTGCCTGACAGCCAAGCAATATAGTGAGCGTTTTGGTTTTCCTGTATTGGCAGACTTTGAAATGCGAGGCATGCTGGGAGATATCAAACATGTCGCAGCGATTATTGCAGATTTGTATGAGTTGGAAGAGGCTGGGACAAAGAGTTGAGCTTAGGCTTGACTTTTTTATTATTTCTGATTGTAATCGCTTGCAAAATTTTATATAAAATGTTATAATGATACCATAATAAAAAAATAAAAAGGAGGGCAATATCATGAGATGTGCAAACATGATTATTGCAGGTAGTTGTGGTCTATTATTGACCTTGTCTTCATTAGCTCCAGCAGGAGTTGTACTGGCAGAAGAACTGTCAGCCCCTCCTGTCGAAGTTTTACAACGTGAAGTGTCTAGTCTTCAGCTTGAAGAAGGTAAAACCTATACCCTACAAGAATTGCTAGATAGAACTTCGCTATCAACGTATGAAAAAGAACAGTTAGCTCAACAAATTATTGCGGATGTTCAGCGAGAAATCCTTGAAGAACAGTCACAATCAATGTTTCGCGCTTTAGTGACTTATGTTTATAACCATTTAAATCCAGCTGAAGTGCGAGAAGCGGCTGATTTATATGAGGTAACAGGAACTTTAGCTCCATTAATTAAGAGATTTGGTGGAGCAATTGGGGCTTTTTATACTCTTACTGCTATGGAATATAGATATGCTGCAGATAGGGGATGGGGAATAGATTTTTTAATAACTTTGGATCCCTATAATCCTACTAGTACAGGTATGGACTTTAGTTTCAGATATTCACATTAGTTTCATTGTATGAGGTATTGCTCATGTGGAAGAAATACTATAAGTATATCTATTGGTTGGTTGTGACGGTTCTTGTTTCTTATAACATTGCTAGTTTTTATGCGAGAAATCAAATTGATTGGTTCTATTTTTGTGTTACTTTTATAAGTATGTATATAGCTTTGCGGATATTACATGAGAAAGTTCTGAAAAATAGATATAAAGGATTATTCACTCGCATCTTTAGCAATCCTCCAAAGGATACGGATAAGATGAATAAGTAAGAAAAAGAGGCTGGGCAAAAAATCTTTGAAATCAGAAAAACGCATAGTATCAGGTCTTGAAAACTTGGTATTATGCGTTTTATTGTGGGGAGATTTACTTCATTTTCCCCTGAAGTCGACTTTTTGCTCAACCTCTTTTATTATGGTTTGAGTTATACTGTGATTTTTTAGAAGGTAGGGGTAGCAAGCTATTATCCTGCTTTTCCGATTGCGAGTGCGTAGATAAAGAAGATGGCGAAGCCAAAGAGGAAAATCAATCCTGCAATGGCAAGGTGTTTGAGCCAAGAAGGAAGATGTTTGTTTTCACGCGTTACCAAGGCGTAGTTCAAAAGAGCGAAGAATGGTGTTGTCAGGAAAGAACCAATCATAGCAAAGCGGAGCATGGTTGAAACCTGACCAGCGAAGAACTTGATAATGACGATACCGATAATAGCAGTAATGGTCATCCAGATGTTCAAAGATTTACTACTGTCTTCTTTTTGACTGATTAGCAGTCGGAGAGATTCCTGGTTGACGCGAGAATAGCCATCGATAACAGTGATAACTGTTCCAAAGATACACAGGAAGGCAATAAAGGTAATCAAGTAACGGGACCATTCGCCAAGAACAGAGGCATACATGCCCACGAATTGAGAGATGTATTTGGCTGAAGCAGCTTCAACTGCTTGCCCTGTAGGATATTGAATCAATGCTCCCAGTGCTACAAAGAACACAGCTAGGATAGCTGTTCCAATGTAACCAACGTTAAAGTCAAATAGAGCGTCCTCGGTGTTAAAGTTGACGGTCTTTTTCTTTTCAGCAGACCAAAGTGAATTGATAGCTGAAATTTCAATAGGAGCCGGCATCCACCCTAAGAGGGAGACGATGAAAGGTAGAGCTGCCATTTGCCAAGGTGTCTTTTCGACAAAATCAGAGCTGTATTCGGGATGCTTGACCGCCGCGATGATAACTGCAAGAACAGTTGCAATGGTCAAAGCTGACATGATCCATTTTGCCATGCCGTCTAAGAGTTTGTAGCCTCCAAAGAGTAACATAGCCCAAATGATTGCAACGAGAATGAGGGACCACTGAGTGATGCTAAGACCGATCATTGGGAAGGCACTGGCTATGATAGCTGAGCACAGAATGGCAACACCAGCTGTGTTGACCATAGCCGAAAAGACATTGAGAATAAAGAAAATCCAGAGATAGAGTTTTCCTTTTTCAGCATAACCTTCAACCAAAGTCTTTCCAGTATCAGCTGTGTACTCAGCACCAAAACGGAAAAATGGATATTTAAAGACATTGGCTAAGATGACCAAGAGAAGTAGAGACCACCCGTAAGAACCACCAGCTTGAGTGGAAGATACAATGTGAGAACCGCCAACAGCGGCAGAAGCCATTAGGATTCCAGGTCCCATTGCTTTTAGTTTACTTGTCCAGGTTGATTGATTTAACAAAATAGCTTGCGACATGATAAATACTCCTTTTTGAATTTTCAGAATAATCTGGATATGTAATCTATATTCTACAAAAAACTTTGGGAAAATGCAAGAATATTTTGAAAAAAGATAGAAAATTACAGAAAATTTACAAAGAAGATCTGAAAATAACTGCTATGATAGAAAGGTGCAGCAGGATAAAAAAACCGAGAAGTTTCTTTCTCGGATTTGCTTATTATGAGGTTCTTACTTTTTATGCTCCAAGAGTTGATTGATATGGTCTACTTTTTTTGATGCTCTTTTATAGGAAATAGTCCAAATGATGAGGTAGACAATCGCAAACTCAATAATGAGTTGGAGATAGAAAATCCAGTGGAAGGGGAACCAACCTGCTAGGGTTGCTAATGGGATAAAGCCTACTAGCATAAGGAAGAAATGGGTCAGAGTTGCACGGAGCAAGCTCCAGTCACGGCTGAATAATCGCTTGCCAAAGTTGAAGAGAATACCGATGACTGCCCAGATCAGTGTGCAGTAGAGCAAGACCAGGGCACCGTGAATCTGATGTTGGGTCATCACTTGGCCGATGAGAGAGTCGGAACTTAGTGGAGCGTAGGTATTTGGTGCATAAATGAGTGAAAAGATGATAGAGAGGATGAGGCCGATGAGGACACCAGTAGCTGCGTCGTGGAAGATTTGTTTTTTCATAGTTCTAATTTCTCCTTGATGGTTTTTAGATAACGGCGTGAAGAGTAGGTGAAGCTTTCGTTTTTTAGAAAGATTTCTACCAGACCGTTGGGGGTAAGCTTGAGATGAGAGATAGAGTCGATATTGATGATTTCAGATTGGGAAATTTGGATAAAAGTTGTTGGCAGAATTTCAAGGACCTGATAGAGTCGCAAATCAATGGTGTAGGTCTGACTCGCTGTTTCTGCTAGAACCTTCCGATTCTCGATATAGAAGCGTTGAATCTTGCCAATCTCAACGAGATAGACCTGATTATCGATTTTCCCTTTGATTTTTTCTGTTAGATCCAGATTTTCTGCGAACTCGATGACTTTCTGGATTTTATCGGTTTCTTGAGGTGCTTGAACAATCAGCTTTTCCTCTTCGTAAGTCTCACTAATCTGTAGTTCTACTTTCATAAATTTCTCTCCTTGTTTTTCATACAAAATTGTGATCACTTCTTGTACACCTTTATTAAACACTATTTTTCAGCCCCTTGCAAGGGACTTTGTCTATGTGGAGGGATTTGACTCCTATGTGGTGGAGCTTTTCTGTTCTTTCTGAAATATGGTATAATAGCACTATCAATTTCTAGGAAAACAGATACAGAAAGGGGCTGAAAGATGTCTCATATTATTGAATTGCCAGAGGTGCTGGCAAACCAGATCGCGGCAGGAGAGGTTATCGAGCGTCCAGCTAGCGTTGTTAAGGAGCTGGTAGAAAACGCCATTGACGCTGGCTCTAGCCAGATTATCATTGAGATTGAGGAAGCTGGTCTCAAGAAAATTCAAATCACAGATAATGGTCACGGAATTGCCCACGATGAGGTGGAATTGGCCCTGCGTCGCCATGCAACTAGTAAGATAAAAAATCAGGCAGACCTTTTTCGGATTCGGACGCTTGGTTTTCGTGGTGAAGCCTTGCCTTCTATTGCGTCTGTTAGTGTCTTGACTTTGTTGACGGCGGTGGATGGTGCAAGTCACGGAACCAAGTTAGTCGCGCGTGGGGGAGAAGTTGAGGAAGTCATCCCAGCGACTAGTCCTGTGGGAACCAAGGTTTGTGTGGAGGACCTTTTCTTCAACACGCCTGCCCGTCTCAAGTATATGAAGAGCCAGCAAGCGGAGTTGTCTCATATCATTGATATTGTCAACCGTCTGGGCTTGGCCCATCCTGAGATTTCTTTTAGTTTGATCAGTGATGGTAAGGAAATGACGCGGACAGCAGGGACTGGCCAACTGCGCCAAGCTATTGCAGGGATTTACGGTTTGGCGAGTGCAAAGAAGATGATTGAAATTGAGAACTCTGACTTAGATTTCGAAATTTCAGGTTTTGTGTCCTTGCCTGAGTTAACTCGGGCTAATCGCAACTATATCAGTCTCTTCATCAATGGCCGTTATATCAAGAACTTTCTACTCAACCGTGCTATTTTGGATGGTTATGGTAGCAAGCTCATGGTAGGCCGTTTTCCACTGGCTGTCATTCACATCCATATCGACCCTTATCTAGCGGATGTCAATGTGCATCCAACCAAGCAAGAGGTGCGGATTTCCAAGGAAAGAACTAATGACGCTGGTTTCAGAAGCTATTTCCAAGAGTCTTAAGGAACAAACCTTGATACCTGATGCCTTGGAAAATCTTGCCAAATCGACTGTGCGCAATCGTGAGAAGGTCGAGCAGACCATTCTCCCACTCAAAGAAAATACGCTCTACTATGAGAAAACTGAGCCGACAAGACCTAGTCAAGCTGAAGTAGCTGATTATCAGGTAGAATTAACTGATGAAGGACAGGATTTGACTTTATTTGCCAAAGAAACCTTGGACCAATTGACTAAGCCAGCAAAACTGCATTTTGCAGAGAGAAAGCCTGCTAACTACGACCAGCTAGATCATCCAGAGTTAGACCTTGCGAGTCTTGATAAGGCTTATGACAAGCTGGAGCGAGAAGAATCTTCAAGTTTTCCAGAGTTGGAATTTTTCGGGCAAATGCATGGAACCTATCTCTTTGCCCAAGGGAGAGATGGGCTTTACATCATAGACCAGCATGCGGCTCAGGAACGGGTTAAATATGAGGAATATCGTGAAAGCATTGGCAATGTTGACCAGAGCCAGCAGCAACTCCTAGTGCCCTATATCTTTGAATTTCCAGCGGATGATGCCCTTCGTCTCAAGGAAAGAATGTCTCTCTTAGAGGAAGTGGGCGTCTTTCTAGCAGAGTACGGGGAAAATCAATTCATCCTTCGTGAACATCCTATTTGGATGGCAGAAGAAGAGATTGAATCAGGCATCTATGAGATGTGCGACATGCTACTCTTGACCAAGGAAGTTTCTATCAAGAAATACCGAGCAGAGCTGGCTATCATGATGTCCTGCAAGCGGTCTATCAAGGCCAACCATCGTATTGACGACCATTCGGCTAGACAGCTCCTCTATCAACTTTCTCAATGTGATAATCCCTACAACTGTCCCCATGGACGTCCTGTTTTGGTGCATTTCACCAAGTCAGATATGGAAAAGATGTTCCGACGCATTCAGGAAAATCACACCAGTCTCCGTGAATTGGGGAAATATTAAAAGTACAAAAAGTCTGGGAAAAATTTTCAAAATCAGAAAAACGCATAAAATCAGGTGTTCAAAAACCTTGATTCTATGCGTTTTATCATGGAAATAGTTACTTTTTTCCGAATACTCGTCGAAAATCTCTTTAAACTACGTCAGTTTTATAAGTAAGCTCAAAGCTGTGTTTTGAATACTTGCTGTTACCTTCCTAGTTCGCTCTATGATTTTCATAGGTTTTGCCAAGTTTCTTTATTCGCCTAAAAGTAGAGTCTGTTCTATGCGTCCAATGTACGAATTAGGTTGACCATTTCAATAGCTCCTTGTGCACACTCAGAACCCTTATTTCCTGCTTTAGTGCCAGCTCGCTCTATGGCTTGTTCAATTGTATCTGTCGTTAGAACGCCAAACATAACTGGGATTTCGCTATTTAAACTGATTTGGGCAATTCCCTTAGATACCTCACTACATACATAATCATAATGACTTGTACTACCTCTAATAACAGCTCCTAGGCAGATAATTGCATCATATTTTTACTTTTTGCCATTTTTGATGCAATCAGTGGTATTTCAAAAGCTCCTGGAACCCAGGCTACCTCGATATCTTTCTCGTTTACATTCTCTCTTTTGAGATTATCCAGTGCTCCAGATAATAATTTTGAAGTTATAAATTCATTAAATCTCGCTACAACAATACCGATTTTAATATCATTCGCTACTAAATTACCTTCATAAGTGTTCATTTATTTTTCCTCCATATTTAAAATGTGACCCATTCGATTTTTCTTTGTTTCTAAATAAAAACTATCGTAAGGATTAGCTTCTATTTCGATTGGTATTCTACTGGAAATGGTAATTCCATATTTTTCTAACTGTTCAACCTTGTCGGGATTATTTGTCAGTAAATGTAGTGACTGTAGTCCCAGGTCTTTAAGCATTTGTGCTCCAATATGATATTCTCTTAAATCACCTTCAAAGCCTAAGGCAAGATTGGCATCAAGCGTATCCATTCCTTGATCTTGTAAATGATAGGCTTTTAATTTATTGATAAGTCCAATTCCTCGTCCCTCCTGTCGCAAGTAAAGTAAGACACCCGAACCATTCTCAGCAATCATTTTCATAGCTTTATCGAATTGCTGTCCACAATCGCACCGTAAAGAGCCTAAAACATCTCCTGTTAAACATTCAGAGTGGACCCGACATAATACATTGGTTCCATCCTCTATATTTCCCATAATAAGAGCAAGATGATGTTCCCCATTTAGTTTATCTATGTAGCTAATTGCTTTAAAATTACCGTATCTAGTAGGCATATTGACAGTTGAAACTCGTTCTACCAGCTTATCATATACTTTTCTATATTCTTGTAATTCTTTGATGGTGATTAGTGGGATGTTGTGTTTCTTAGAGAACTGAATTAAATCATCTGTTCTCATCATTTTGCCATCATGATTCATTATTTCACAACATAGGCCACACTCTTTTAGCCCTGCTAATTTTAATAGATCAACAGTTGCTTCTGTGTGTCCATTTCTTTCTAGAACACCACCTTTTTTTGCAATTAAAGGAAACATGTGTCCTGGTCTGCGAAAATCAGAGGGTCTTATATCTTCAGCTACACACATACGTGCGGTCAGTCCTCTTTCCTCGGCAGAAATACCTGTGGTCGTTTCTTTATAATCAATTGAAACGGTAAAAGCAGTCTTATGATTATCTGTATTGTTTTCAACCATAGGTGAAAGCATTAATTGATTAGCTAAACTTTCGCTCATAGGCATACAAATTAATCCTTTGGCATAAGTAGCCATGAAATTAACATTTTCAGTTGTAGCTGCTTGTGCAGAACAAATTAAGTCTCCTTCGTTTTCTCTATCCTTGTCGTCTATAACAAGAACAAGTCGTCCTTTCTGCAATGTTTCTAATGCTTCTTGTATTTTTCGATATTCCATTGACTGATCATCCTTTCTACTAAAATCCATTTTGATATAATAGTTCCTTAGATATTTCTGATTTTGGAGAGTTATCCATCAGTTTTTGCACATATTTACCTAAGATATCATTTTCAAGATTTACTGTACTCCCGACTTGTTTACTCTTAAGAATGGTTTGTTCCAAGGTATGAGGGATAACAGATACTGAAAAGTTTAGTTTGGAGACTTTAGCGACAGTCAGACTAATGCCGTCAATTGTAATAGATCCTTTTTCAACTATTAAATCTAAAATTTCTTTTTGTGTGTTGATTTGATACCATACAGCATTATCATCTTTTTTTATTGACGAGATTTTTTTCCTGTACCATCAATGTGTCCTGTAACGACGTGACCTCCAAGTCGACCGTTGACAGATAAGGCTCTTTCTAGATTTACCTCACTCCCATGTTTTTAATAGGGTAAGAGCTGTTCGACTCCATGTTTCATTCATTACATCAACTGTAAAGGCTTGATGATTGAAATGAGTAACTGTAAGACAGATACCATTTACTGCTATACTATCGCCTAAATGGATATCCGTTAATATTTTTTTGATGCTTTTAATTGATAGTTTACAATTACGAGAGTCTTTCTGTATTCTTTCAACTTTTCCGATTTCTTCAATTATTCCTGTGAACATGGATAAATCACTTCACTTTCTATGAGATAGTCATCTCCTATTTGAGAAAAAGCATAAGGTTTCAATCTAATAGCGTCATTTGGCAAAGAAATACCTTCACCTCCGACAGGAAACTTGGCACTGCCTCCAAAAATTTTTGGTGCAATATATATTTTCAGCTCATCAACAATTTGTTGTTCCAAAGCACTCCAATTCATTAGGCTGCCCCCCTCTAGAAGTAGGCTATCAATCTGCATGTTTCCTAGATGTTGCATTAAATCTGATAAGTCTATATGATTGCCTTTTTTCTTTATGGGAAGTATTTCACAGCCATGATTTTGATATAGCTTCATTTTATTTTTGTCTTCCGAGGAAGTGGCAATGTAAGTCTTAATATCATTTGCTGTTTTTACGATTTTAGAGGTAAGAGGAGTTCGTAAATGTGTATCGCATATGATACGGATAGGATTTTTCCCTTCCTCTAATCTACATGTCAGCAAAGGATCGTCTTGAATAACAGTATTGACTCCTACCATAATCGCACTGACCTGGTGTCGTAACTGATGAACATGCTTTCTTGCCTCTTCTCCAGTAATCCATTTGGATTGATTTGTTTTAGTGGCTATTTTTCCATCCATTGTCATTGCATATTTCATAAAAACATAGGGTACGTGATGGGTAATATACTTTCTAAAACTTTTTATTAAGTTAAGACACTCATTTTCTAAAACTCCAACAGTAACTTGAAGATTATTTTCCTCAAGTATCTTTACTCCTTTTCCGGACACAATAGGATTACAGTCTAGGCTTCCAATGACTACTCTTGTAATACCACTATCGATTATAGCATCTATACAAGGAGGTGTTTTCCCGAAGTGACAACAGGGTTCAAGTGTTACATAAAGCGTCGCTCCGACAGGGGATTCTCTACAGTTTTTAAGAGCATTTCTCTCAGCATGTGGGCCACCAAAAAACTCATGATATCCTTGTCCGATAATGTGATTATCTTTTACAATAACTGCGCCGACCATAGGATTGGGATTGACGTAACCAGCTCCTTTTTGTGCCAGTTTTATTGCTAATTGCATATATTTTGAGTCGCTCATCTCACTACCTCCAAAAAAATATACCTTGAATAGGGGACTATTCAAGGCATACAAAAGAGAACTTATGCAATTAACAAAAATACTCTGAAATGACAGGTAATCATTTCAGAGCACGCAAAAAGCACAAATATACTTTCATCTTCTTTCATCCAGACTATACTGTCGGCTTTGGAATTTCACCAAATCATGCCTTTCGGCTCGTGGGCTATACCACCGGTAGGGAATTGCACCCTGCCCTGAAGATAGTTATTCAATTACAGATGATTATAGTACTTAATTTTGAATATGTCAACAGATAAACATAAATTATTTTTGATATACTGTATTTGTGATAATCGATTCTCGCTCCTCGGATAAAGAAAATATGATATACTAGATAAACGAAATAAGAGAAAAGGAAAACTATGTACGAATATTTAAAAGGAATCATTACCAAAATCACTGCCAAATACATTGTTCTTGAAACCAATGGTATCGGTTATATCCTGCATGTGGCTAACCCCTATACCTACTCAGGTCAGGTTAATCAAGAGACTCAAATCTATGTGCACCAAGTCGTTCGTGAGGACGCCCATCTGCTTTATGGATTTCGCTCAGAAGATGAGAAAAAGCTCTTTCTCAGTTTGATTTCGGTCTCTGGGATTGGGCCTGTGTCAGCTCTTGCTATTATCGCTGCTGATGACAATGCTGGCTTGGTTCAAGCCATTGAAACCAAGAACATCACCTACTTGACCAAGTTTCCTAAAATTGGTAAGAAAACAGCCCAGCAGATGGTGCTGGACTTAGAAGGTAAGGTAGTAGTTCCAGGAGATGACCTTCCTGCCAAGGTCGCAGTGCAAGCTAGCGCTGAAAACCAAGAATTGGAAGAAGCCATGGAAGCCATGTTGGCACTGGGCTACAAGGCGACCGAGCTTAAGAAAATCAAGAAATTCTTTGAAGGAACGACAGATACAGCTGAGAACTATATCAAGTCAGCCCTTAAAATGTTGGTCAAATAGGAGCAGAGCATGACAAAACGTTGTTCTTGGGTCAAGATGACCAATCCGCTCTACATTGCCTATCATGATGAGGAGTGGGGTCAGCCCCTCCATGATGACCAAGCATTGTTTGAGTTGTTGTGCATGGAAACCTATCAGGCAGGCCTGTCTTGGGAAACGGTACTCAACAAACGCCAAGCTTTCCGAGAAGCCTTTCATGGCTATCAAATTCAAGCGGTGGCAGACATGACCGACACCGAATTGGAAGCTTTGCTGGATAATCCAGCCATCATCCGAAATAGAGCCAAGATTTTTGCTACACGCGCTAATGCCCAAGCTTTCCTACGGTTACAGGCAGAATATGGCTCTTTTGATGCCTATCTTTGGTCTTTTGTTGAGGGGAAAACAGTCGTTAATGATGTTTCCGATTACCGACAAGCCCCAGTTAAAACACCCTTATCTGAGAAATTAGCCAAAGATCTCAAAAAACGAGGCTTCAAGTTCACAGGCCCAGTCGCCGTCTTGTCTTTTCTACAAGCAGCAGGGCTAGTTGATGACCACGAGAATGATTGTGAATGGAAAAGCAGGAATTAGTGTGTACAGGTAACTAGCATATCTGAGAATATAGAAAAAAGCTGAGAAATTTTTCCCAGCTTTTTATATATACTATTAGATTTGTTAGAGTGAAGTCAAAAAAGTGATTCCACCTAAAATAACACCAGCTGAATTTGGAATGATTAGTATCCAATCCTTCTTAGGTTCCTTTGTCCATCCATAAATAACCCAGATTAAGCAAGATATAGCAGCTGATAAAGGTTGAAATGGTTGAGCTTTATTTCCCTGTAAATTAGCGATAATTTGAGGTATGTAGGCAATAAATACTATAATTCCAATAAAAGGCACCAATAGAACCTACGATTCGATTAATTTTTTTGTTTTTGTCATATACACCTCCTTCAAAAAGGATATCATAGAAATTAGCGAAATTAGGCAATAAATTCAGATACAAATTGTAACGAAAACGAATACAAAAGCACAAAAATAGAGAAACTATTTATTTTTTGTTATAGTCAAAGCGAATGATTTGCTCCTGTGCATCTACATGGGCGTGGACTCCAAAGGGGACAATTGCTCTCGGAGTTGCGTGGCCGACATTCAGATTATAGACAATTGGGATATTGCTGTCAATAATATCCAATAGTGCCTCTTTATAGTCGTCATAGAAAGTTTCATCCATAGGTTTTCCGACCAAGAGTCCACTGATGACCTCGAATATACCAGTGTCTTTTAAAGTCCGCAACATATTTGAAGTCTTCTGGATCAGGCTTTTCTTCGCTTGTTTCTAGCAAGAGAATTTTTCCTTCCCAGTCTGACAAGTCAGGGAAAAGTTTGTACTTTTGGCAGAGCTCCGTGCTATCTGCGTATCGAGAGTTGTTAAAGATATCGTAGAGGGATTCGAGACACCCACCGAGGATTTCCCCCTCGAACTGGGCATTTCCTTGTAACAAGTCAAAACCAGTATTTGCATGACTGACACGAGGTGTCCCCAGAGCCTTGGGACTGAAGTCAGTCCTTTCATCATACCAAACGTCACTAGGGCGGATTTCTGAGATTTTTCCTGTTTCTATCAATTCTTTAAAGTAGTGGAGACTATAGGTCAGCATTTCCTTGTCCAATTCACAAATGTCTGCTAAAAATGATTGACCATAAAAAGTTTTAACACCTAGTTTATGCAACATGAGATGGTTCATGGTTGTATCTGAGAAACCAAGAAAAATCTTTTGTTTGATAACCTTTTCTAGTTGGTCATTTTCAAAAAGATAAGGTAGTAAGCGATAGGTATCGTCTCCACCGATGGCACATAGGATCATATCAATGCTATCATCAGAAAAGGCATGAATCAAATCCTCTGCACGAGCTTCAGGATGGTTCTTGATAAAGTCTAAGCCTTTTAACGAATGGGGCAAAAAGATAGGATTGAGTCCCAAATCCTTGAGACGTTGGACACCCAAGTCCACTTCGTGTTTGACAAAGTCCTCTCCGATAATGCCACTAGATAAACTAACAATACCAATAGTAGAAATCATATCTCACCCTCCTAGAAATAGATTGATACTCTTCGAAAATCAAATTCAAACCGCGTCAGCTTCGCCTTACCGTACTCAAGTACAGCCTTCGGCTAGCTTCCTAGTTTGCTCTTTGATTTTCATTGAGTATGAGCCTATTTTATCACAAAAGGTAATAGAAAGCTATGTGGGATTTCAGAAGAATGCTTTTAAATCAGTAAAGTAGTAAAAAAGCAACCGCACCTGCAGTTGCTTTTATCATTCTCTTAATAACGTGTTGGTCCTGCACTTGCGCTGCGGATGTTCAAGCGTTTCTTGAGGTAGAAGCGAAGGGCTAGGAGAACTGCTCCGATAATAGCTAGTGGCAATGGAGCAAGTACTGGGTTAAGGTTAGCTGGTAGGAAGCTTGTTGCAAAGAAGACAAGCAACCAAAGGAACATAGATGCTAGGATAACCAGTACAGATTTCCAGAAAGGTGGACGTTGACTGCGGTCCATATCTGGTCCATAGTATTGGTAAACGAAGTAGTACATCAAGTAGAAGGCAAATCCACCAACCAGTCCAACTAATAGGAGGGTAATCAAACCGTAACCGATAGCTTGATCTGCTGAGAAGAAGGTTGTGAGGGCGCTGACGAGGGCAAAGAGGCTAGTGATGAAAAGAGTCGAGTCCATAATCATGAGTTTTTGGATCATCATTTTTCTTTTTGGATGCTCTTTTTTTCATATTGCTCCTTGATAGTGAAGCTGTGCGCCCAGTGGGTCGGTGCGCCATAGAGGGAACGAGCAGTAGTGCCTTTGGCTTGCTCTTCAAGAATTTGGGGAATAACTTCCTCAAAAATAGCCTTGATTTCAGCGTCTGTTTTTCCATCTTTGATGAATTGTTGGGTAGCGATATGGATGAACTCTTGGTTTTTCTTTGTTAATTTTTGTAGATCAATCTGAGACATAGGAACTCCTCTTAGAACCATTTTTTATGAATGAGATAGAGAGTGAGCGAGACACTCATAGCAAAGGCGATAAAGACGATTAACCAGAAGGCATTTGGCTCGCCGTTTAGGGGGATTTCATTATCCTTAAAGTTCATCCCGTAGGCAGAAAAGACCATGGTTGGGATGGACATGACGATGGTCACAAGGGCCAAGGTTTTCATGATGTTGTTCTGGTTGTTAGAAATGATAGAGGCAAAGGTCTCTGTCATAGAATGCAAGACGTTTCCATAAATGTCTGCCATCTCGATGGCCTGTTGGGTTTCAATCAGGGTATCTTCAAGCAGGTCTTCGTCCTCAAGGTATTTCTTGATATTGCTGGTTGAGCTGGTCAATTTCTTAATCACGCGCTCATTTGTTTTGAGGGAGGCCTTGAAATAGACGATAGTTTTTCCAATTCCATCAGCTCAATCAATTCTTCATTACGAGTTGATTGATGCAGTTGACTTTCGATTTGTTCACTCTTACGGTCAATCGAACGAAGGGCTGTTAGGTAAAGCTCTGCATTGCGATAGAGAATCTGGAAGATAAAACGCGAACGCATGAAGGTGTAGAAATTACGCAAGCGACGGTTGATAAAGACATCGAGGACTGGTAATGGTTCCAAACACGTAGTGATAATGGTTTCCTCTGTGATGATAATACCAAGCGGGATGGTTACGTAGTAGGTGCGGTTATTTCTTTCCTCTGTGACCGGCACGTCTACGATAATCAGGGTATACTCGTCTTCAATGGTAATACGAGACATTTCTTCCGCATCGAGTGGTGCACGAAGGTCAGCAATATCGATATCGAAGGCGTTGGCGATTTCGAGAGATTCATTTTGAGTCGGATTGACGAGATTGATCCAAGTACCCGGTTCAAGCGTATCGATCTCTTTAAATTCAGTTGTTGTAGAGAGAAAAACTTGTTTCATATCCCTTATCCTTTCTCATTTTTCAGATTTTTTCACACCGTACTATTATACTACAAAATCGGCCTTTTTCAAAATAAATCTAACAAAAATCCTGTTGCTATTGGATTTTTACTTTGTCTTGAAATGTTGATTTTTAAATTTGCTCCCCTTTTTGCTCCCCCTATAGTGCTTTTAGTGCAGTTTCGTAGAATGAGACTGCTTTTTTTGCGTTCTCTTTTGAGAGGTGGCTATATATATCCATGGTCATTGATAAAGTGGAATGACCTAGGCGGTACTGGAGTTCCTTGTATGGTATTCCAGAGTTAAGCAAGAGACTAGCGTGAGTGTGACGGAATCCGTGAAAGCCAATGTTAGGAACATCAGCACGCTTAAAATGTGTTTGCAATCTTCTTTTAAGTCTTGAACTGCTAGGATACTCATGAATGAAATCAGAAAATACCACGCTTTCACGTTGCCCTATCTTCCAGGCCTCTTTAGTTTGGCGTAGTTTGTACTGCTTCAGCATACTAACAGTCGCTTGATCTATATCTATATCCCGATAACTAGCCTTAGATTTTGGGCTATTAATTTCTAAATCACGATTTAGTGTTTTGGTAATATGCACAACGGCATTATCTAAATCTATATCAGACCAGCTAAGAGCTAAAGCTTCATTGATACGGCAACCAGTAGCTAGTAGAAACTTATAGAGCGTTGTCTCATAGTAGTAACGATATCTATGAGTATCTAAATTATCGAGATAAGCAAGAAACTTTTTTAGTTCTTGATTTTCGAAGTGTTTTACCTTTTGGCGCTTCGCTTTCTGAGTGTTACGAGGTAAAACAACATCACGCGCAGGATTGGACGGTATAGCTTGCATGGTTACGCCATACTGTAAGATACGTTTGTTTAAAGCATGTATCTTGTCATAGTGTAGAAAAGCCCCTTTTTCCCCTTTATTGGTCTTGTCAGCAAGTTCGTTGATAATGGACTGGATAAGTGGAGTAGTGAGTTTATCGAGCTTATAAGCCCCAAAAATAGGCAATATATGATTATCAATTAACTTTCTAACATTGCCTTGAGTGTTTGGCTTAACCGTATTCTTATAACTTTCTAACCAGAGATTGGCTAATTCTTGATAGTTTTTTTATGGTGCTAGCCTTTTTGTCTAGTAGATCCTGCTTTTTTTGAAAAGCTATTTTTTCTTGATTGGCTTTCTGCTTTACCTCTTTATGTGTCCGACCTGTTACTTTGGTTTTTACTTTCTTTCCTGTTACCTGGTCAACTCCTAGATATACATTAGCACGATAGACTTTACTACCGTCTTTTTTTATAACTTCAGTTATTTTCATGATGATAAACCTTTCTAAAATACATCAGCAGGCAGGCCATTATCAAAAAGGTTTTTAGATTGTGGTTTTATATCATGCTAGGGCTTCACAGATTGCCCTGTATTCGATTTTAATTAGTCAGACGGTAGATTGTACCAGAATAAGAAACAAGGCTGATATGGGGCTATTTATCGGCTAGGCGCTTTAGATTGTCCAGAGCTTTTTGATTGTTTTTGTAAAGTACCTCTAACTGTTCTTTGGCGATTCTATTGAGTTCAGTTAGGCGGTTGCTTTGTGATAGCCCTTGTTTTATCATTTCAGCGTTAAGACTTTGTAAATTATTAAGAACTAATAACTGTTCAATAGTGGCATTATCTCGCTGATTGCCGTCTTTTTCTGGGAAAGCTTTCTTGTATTCTTTGGCAGTCATACCGAACAAGGCAACATTAACCAAGTCAGCTTCAGAGGAGTAAGCGTATGATATTTGAGACGGCTGGAGTGTTGGGACAATATTTTTCTTTAATTGCATCAGTTTGTATTGTGTAATTGAGTTTTGAAATATAGCGGTTCACTTGCCAATCTAACTGATTTCTATAGGCCTCTTCTTGTTTAAGCCGTTGATAGTCTTGAATGATGTAGAGTTTGAACTCTGGGGAAATCCAAGCAGCAAACTCAAAGGCTATGTCTGAGTGGGCATATGTTCCACCATAGCGTCCAGCTTTTGAAGTGATACCGATGGCGTTCATTCTTTCTATCCATTGTTTAGAAGTCATTACAAGCCTACCAGGTTCATTTCTAACCGTATGGAATTCCATACGGTTAAAATTTGGGTTATTAATACTTTCCCAAGTTGCTAAAAAATCTATAGTAGCGTAACTACTAAGCCAGTTTGATATGACTATTCTAGGATCTTCGCTATTTTTATATTTAGCTATATCGGTCAAGCTGATATAATCAGTATTATTGGCTAGTAAAGTGATTTCTTTACCGTTTGCGTTGATTTTAACCATGGTAGTCCTTTCTAAAACATTGTAAGTGGTTGACATTTGTTGACATCAATAAAATTAGTAGATATGGGGCTTATATAGGCTTGAAGCTCGAACGAAGCTCGAGAAAAACACATACAAGGACTAATAAGCGCACACACATTTTTAAATATTTAGTAGACTAAAATATCTATCTCTTTAGGATCCTTACCCATGTTTTTTTCTTGTCGCTCTAAGGTATTGTAAAAGTCAAGAAGTACATTGGTTATTTGTTCTAATTTTAGTGAGTAAGTCCCCTCTTTTGCTATCTCATATCTAGCTAACGTTGATACAATACTTTCAATGAATTGGATAGAAGCTAGAGTTTCACGTTTTAATTTTTCAATTTCTTTTTTATCGTTTAAGAAATCGATTCTGGTTGCTACAAGTACGCTTGGCAAATCTGCCATATCTGTGCCTCTACCCTTTAATACCATATCAAGATTATCATTGTACCCCAACAGATATCCAACGCTTACCCCGAAGTATTTAGCAAGTTGCTGGGCTTTTTCTGGTTTAATTTGGCTTTCTCCGTTTTCCATTCGTTGGAATGACCTTAAAGAAAATCCCAAAGATTCAGCTATTTCTTTTTGAGATAGCTTTTTTTCTTGTCTTAATTCTTTTCAATCTATTCATGTTTTTATCACACCTTTCACAGATGATTATAACCCCTATGTTTTAAAAAAAGTCAAAAAAATGACGTAAAAAAATCTAAAAAAACTATTGACAACGTCTAAAACTGACGTTATAATAAAAACCAAGCTGGTAAGACGTCAGAAAATGACGCAAAGCTGCCCCTCCAACCTTTCACACTTTCAATCTATTCATGGAGGGGGAATTTTTAGAAAGGGGGAAACCTATGAGCAAACTACGAGGCTATCGAGTTATGTTAGGACTAACTCAGCAACAAATGGCGGACAAGCTAAAAATTTCTTTGCAGTCATACAACAACAAAGAATTAGGTAAAACGCCATTCAATGACAAAGAACGTCTAGCGATTAAGTCAATGGTTGCAGAAATCAAATCAGATATAACCATAGATGAACTATTTTATAGCTAGAAAGGCAGGCAAGCAATGAAGAGGAACTATACAAGGGTCATCGATGAAATGCGAACCACTCACGGGCTGAACTTGGTAGCTATTGGCCAACGAATAGGCATAGACCCCCGAACAGTTGGCAAGTGGGCACAGGGCAAACATAAGCCCAACAAGGAAAGTAGAAAAAGACTAAACAAGTTATACAGAGAGGTCAAGCAAGACATGACAACACAGCAAAAAGATTTATGTAATTTTTTTGGGAACTTCTATCCCAAAGGAGAACCACACAACAAAAAGGAAGTTTTGGAAGTTGTAACAACTCAACGATTTGGATCTAAATACTTTGATGTTTATGGAGACATTCAAAATCCGTTATTTGTAGCGGTAGAGGTTGCTGAGATGATTGAAATCCAAAACACCACGGATTTACTAAAACGGGTAGATGATGATGAAAAGCTGACCTATGTAATATCTAGGGCAGGTCAAAAAAGAGAAATGAATATGCTGACAGAGTTCGGAGTCTATGAAGTTTTATCGCAGTCACGCAAACCACTAGCAAAAGAGTTTAAAAAAGTGGTCAAGCACATTCTGAAAGAAATCCGACTAAATGGCTATTACATAGCTGGGGAACTGGTGGAAGAACCACAGACCACTATAAAAGCCCCTGACACGTTGGCAGAGGCAGAGCGGTATTATATCGATACACTAGCAAAAGCCATTGCAGAGGCTCAAAATATGGACGAGAAGAGCCGTCTGACAAGCAAGCTAACCCGATTCATGCAGGAGGTAGAAGCACAATGGAACTAGTCTATATGGACGGTAAGAAAGAGCCGTATACGCTGAGCAGTATTGTGGCAGAATGCACGGGATTGCAACATCACACAATAACCAAGACGATCCGCAAACATCAAGCAAGGTTTGAACAGTTCGGAAAGGTTGGATTTAAAATCCAAGCTATGGAAAGTGGCCAGAATACCAAGGAATATATTTTGAACGAACAACAAGCGACCTTGTTAGTTACATTCTTAAAGAACACCGAGCAAGTGGTCAACTTCAAAACCAACCTAGTCAAAGCATTCTTTGAAATGCGTGATGAACTTTCTAAGTTCCGTATGCAGAGGGCGCTAGAAAAGCCAAAAAGAAAAACACTGCATGACAGTATTGAGACATGGACTAATGCACCAAAGCACGCGCATAGCACCATGAACAACCTGCTACTGAAAGCAGTAACCGACAGGAACGCTAAGCAGTTAAGGGAAGAACGTGGGGGCTATAATGGCATCGATAGCTTGACCAGTGACGAGCTGGAGCAATATCAGGCATTTGAGGATATGGTAATAGCCATGATTGGCTTGAATATGAGTTACCAAGAAATCAAGGCTATGACATTCAGAAATAAAAAAACACGCCAGAGAAGCGCGTGATTGCAACAAAAAGGCTTAGCAATAACCACACCGCAAAGCCTTTCACACTAACACTAAAACGAATTTAACAAAGCAGGCAAGCTATTATCAAAGAGGTTTTAGTAAAGATTTATACCTAGATTATAGCATATTTAGGGCAATTTGACCATACGGAGAGCGCCAACTCTTAAAACTGGTACTTTCTCACGCTTTCAATTTGGCGAGTCTGAGCGTGAGGCTGTAGGCAAGAAAAACTGTATAAGAAACAACCATTCAAAACCCCCACACTCTCCGACGGCAATCTTGAGTGTGAGGATATCCAGTATAGTAAAAAAGCATTAAAAAGCCATCAGGGCAATTACACAACGTAGAAACATAGGTAAGAAATATGGACACATTTTTTAAAGAATTTGAAAAAGAATTAGGCAGTGTAGAGGAAAAGCTAGATATTTTATCAGAGTGGCATTTATCAAAGAAACACCATGGAGCAGCAGAGATAGCCGAAGATTGTAGATCAGCAATTAGTCAGTTATGGATGCAATTTTATAGATTATCGGAAACTTATAAACAACAGGAAGCTGACCATGAAACATTTTTAGACGCCAACATCAGCAATTTATTTGGCGAGTTAAAGAAACATGATGAATTTTTAGCAAATAATTCCATAAAATTAGGGAAAGAACGTCCACACTGGTTATTATTTAATTATTTGAATAGAGCGGTTAGGAGTTTTACTAATCCAGAAGAATTAGTAACAGATAATACTGGCAATATTTGGAATTATCTACGTAGCCTAATTATCAAGGATTTGAAAGAAAGAGGGTTATAACATGAATGAACTAGATTTAAGCAACACACAAGCGGTAATCTGTATGGTGGTATTGATTGGCTTACTGCTTTATCTAAACCACCGAGACCGCAAAAAAAGCGCCCAAATTGAGCGAGAAAGCAAACAGACGATAGAAACACCTAGCGAGGATTTAAACCCTGATTATGGGCGTTATATCCAGCTTGCAGGGGTAAGAGTTTACGGAGGAATGAAATGAGTTACACAGTGAAGATATATCTTGATAGTGAAAAAATACCAGATCAACCTTATTTTACAAAAGAGATTTTTCTAGCTACGTGTATGGACAATGCAACAAAGTTAGCTGTAACTATGGGCTTGTTGGCAAAACAAGCGTTTGATTTAGAGACTAAGACAGCTATTTTGAAAACCCTTGATACAATCATAGAAACTCAAAAAGATATTTTGCGAGGGGTAGCAAGCGGACAAATAACCTTTTTGAATAAAAGCAAAGGAGAGGAGGAACTGAATGAGTCTATCAGAGAATGACAAGAGAGTATTAAGACTAATCAAGGTAGGGGCTGAGAACTCCATAACAGGGGCAGAAATCAGCCTGACAACCAAGCTAACAGAAAGAACAGTGCGCGATATCATCAAGCGCCTAGTAGTCAAGCATAACATCCCAATTGTGGGGGTTAGATATGGCGTTTTTAGTGGCTACTTTATCCCAGCGAATAAAGGCGAGCTACTAGATGGCGCTAAGGCTTTTTACAACCAAGTACAGGAGGAGAGCAAGCGCCTAGCGGTGTTGATGAACAGCGACCTAGAAAGCTACAAAGAAACCTTGAAGGAGGTGGGCGGATATGTTTAGCCTAAGCCGAGAAAGCGAGCAAGACCTAGCGCATGGCATTCTGGAAGTAGTGGAAAGATACCTGGAAGCGCGTGATACAGTCAAACCACGACTGACAGGTTTAATCTCAGCCCAGGAAGTCATGGACGAGTTAGATATAAAATACATGACACTCCAAAAATGGGAAAAAGCAGGGCTAAGACGGTATCAGCCACCACTAGAAGATACTAGGAAAATCTATTACAAAGTTACGGACATCTGGCAGTTTCTGGGGGTGGAGCATGGCAAAAACTAAAATATATTTTTGGCTAAAAATTGATAAGAAATTTTTTGATAATATTTTTATCAAGAGACTAAAAACGGTACCTGGTGGGTACACTATGACGGTGATTTATATTAGGCTCATGCTAGAGAGCTTAGAGAGTGACTGTATTTTATACTATGAGGGTTACTTTGACAATCTCAAGGAAGAGTTAGCCCTAAAATTAGACGTATCGGAAGATGATATAGATATGACCATGGCATACTTTACTAAGTGTGGTCTAATACAAGTTGATGAAGATAAAAACGCAGAACTACCGCAGGCAAAAGCCTTGGTACAGCAGGAAACCAACCAAGCAGCATACATGCGAGAATATCGGAAACAGCAACGAGAACAAAAGGAAAATCTTACAATGTCATCTGACAATCTTACATTGTTAACCACATGTAAGACAGAGATAGAGAAAGAGATAGAGATAGAGAAAGAGTTAGAAGAAGAGATAGAGAAAAAAACTTCTTCTGCTCCTACTGCTGAAATCTCTAACTATTACCAAAAGCGTATAGGGGTTATGGATGGGCAACAATATCAAATACTGACTGACTATCTCACTCTTGACGGTATGGAGCTAGAGGTTATCAAGATTGCTATAGACAAGGCTGCAGATAACGGCAAGCGATCTTTTAGCTATATCAATTCAATACTCAAGAACTGGAGACAGAATGGTATTAGAACCATGGTACAAGTCGAAGATGAACAGAGACTGTTTCAGCAAAAGAAACAAGGTCAGTCTGACGATGATATTCAAGATCCGTTTATCTACTGACGGAGAGGAGAAACAATGGAATTACTGAATACAGACCAGCTCAATGAAAAAATAAAGGTCACTGATGAGCTTTGCCCAATCCATCAGATTAACCTAGTACAATTCAAAAAGCCAGATGGTTATACATCTCCCTACTGTATGGAATGCACTAGGGAGAACATCAAACAGACGGAGCTAGAGGGCATAGAAAAAGCCCTAGGCCATGATCTGGACTCTTCAACCTATGATGTGCTAGCGCGTGAAAGTACGGTGTCAAATGAGCTGAGAGAGGCCTCTTTTAGCACTTTCAAAGCCGAGACAAAAGAGGAACACGAGGCCAAGGAGTTTGCTATCAAACAAGCTAAGGAGTATCTAAACGGTATGACAGGAAACACGCTAATTATGGGCAATCCAGGTACTGGCAAAAGTCATTTATGCTATTCTATGGCCAAAGCCATTAACGAGGGCTATAAGTCTAGGAATGAGCCTAAGAGTGTGCTTTTTGTCAGTATTACTGAGATTATCACGCGCATTCAGTCAGGTTGGCAATATAGACAGAGTGATTTTACAGAGTATGACGCCTTGAAGTTGCTGACTGAGGTTGACTATCTCTTTATTGATGATTTAGGAACAGAAAGCGTTATGAACAGCCAAAAAAATGAAGCTAATAATTGGGTACAGACCTTTCTTTTCAAGGTTTTTGATAAGCGGGAAACAACTATCATCAACACCAACCACAACGGCAAAGAGCTAGCTAGAATCTATAATGATAAGCTAGTCAGTCGAATTGGAAAACGATCAGAGGGGAATGTATTTATTATCACAGACATTAAAGACAAGAGGATGAAGCGAAATTTTTAGCCAGAGAAAAGGAGGAATCCTATGACAGAACAAATATACTTTGAACAGGCAGATCAGGAACTGGAGGAACTCAACCGTAAGCGTGACGATTTTATGGCGGATGCAACACCAGTATGTCTTGAAGATACGCCTAAACTGATTGAACTAGGTGAGAAGCTCCGGACGGAAGACGCCAGCATAAATGCTTATGAGTTATACAGACACCCTGAAGCGCGTGCAAAGTTATTCGCCCAAATCGCTGAAGCCTGCTTCTTGTTGATTGCAGATAGTTCACCAGTACCAGTGCAGCCAACACAAGCACAGCGGATACATTTTTGCGAGTACTTGGAAGGACAATTCCAGAATATCATCAAGAAGTTGATTGCAGGAACTGACAAGCAAGTTCTAGAGTCTTTACTTGAAGCTTTGCAACTACCCAAAGAAAAACAAGCTCAATTTGTCCGTGATGTGGTAGTAAGTGGCTTACTCAGTGAAGAATAGTAGCAAAGGGGCATTGCCTCTTTTTGTGGTTTCACTACTACTGAACCCAATAGTTTTGGGTTTTTCCATATAGGGGGAAATAATGAAGCGGTTAGCAATAGAAACAATCACTAAACCAATGAAGCTGAGAGGAATATCTAAGGGTATAGCCGAGTTGGACGGTCAACGTTTAGAGATTGATTTGGATAGTTTAATGATTGATTTTGGTGGAGAGTCATTTGAATTAGACAGAATAGCAGGAACTAAGGGAGGTAATCGATATTTCTTTCTTTGCCCTGATTGTGGGAGACGGTGCAGGTTGCTTTATAAACGGTATTTATATTTTAGTTGCGGTACTTGTCTAGATATCCACAAGAGTACCCTGAACCGTAGTAAAACGGATTGCCAATACTACTGGGAGCTTGCACTAAAAGAAGCCAGAAAGGTAGAACCAGGGTGGAGTCCTAGACGTGGTGGATATATGTTTGATGGTTTCCCTGAAAGACCAAGGTATATGAAACGTGACAGGTATCATAAGCACTATAAGAAGTTTTTGAAGTATATTGAAAAAGGGGATAGATTTTGGCTGAATGGTTCGAGATTGTGAGACAATATGAAGTAGTGTGTAATTTACCAAACGAACACCGTATAAGGGGGAAATATGGAGCGCGATAGCCAAGGGAGGTTTTTGCCGGGCAACCAAGTAGCAAAAGGCAACAAGGGCAATAGAAAGCCCAAATATGGCAATAGCAACGCTTTGAAGCATGGACTACGCAGAGGATATACTGGACTGTTACCAAGCCGAGAAGGTGGGGTATCTATATATAAAAATGGTGCATACCTTGGAACACTACCAGACAAGTATTTTAACCATTCTGAAGATGGAGCGCTTTGGGTAGATTATAGCGCGTGTCAGTATCTTGTATTAGTTTGTGGCTTGCCTGAAAGTATGTTTAGCGAACCAGAGGAATGGTAAGGGTGTATATACTTGAACTCCGAGCGAACGCCGAGAAAGTGCTATATCCCCTATCATTTATCAAGCAGATAAGAGCAATAAAAACCCTCCTTAACTCCCTGAGAAACGACAAGCAGATAAGCGAAGTTTTTAGCTTCCTTAATTTGGATTTTCTCCCTACAAAATGATAAGGAAATAAGAGCGGTTTGAAAGTCTGTTATTTTAGTTTTGTTGCTTACAAAATGATAAGCAGATAAGCAAAGAAATAACTTGCCTTAATTGCTTATCAAACCATAAGAAGATATGGGGGCTATCTCCCTCCCTACGCGCTTCTATGAGCTTCACCCGTCATTGTACATTTTTTCTCACGGGGAACAGATTAATCCTTGAACTAAGAGCGAACATAGATAAAACGAAAAAAAGCCAAGGCGCTCTGCCTCAGCTATAATCTCAATAATATTATTCTATCACAAAGGAGCGAACTAATGGAGCTGGATAAGTTTAAAACGATGATGAACGTCAGAAAGCGGATGACTTATTTTCTGAGATTCCAGAGGATGGCAGGGAGTGAAAACCAAGTTAGGATAGATGAAGAGGCTTGGGAACTTGTCTTACCTGATCAGTGGAATTTGAGCGGTGAGCATGAAAAAGCAATCCGTGAGGGGTTGGAAATATTCGCCCAAGACATTAACAGTATAGAGAACAAACGAGCCAGAAAATACTTTATTATCCATTATTGCTATATGAGAAAGAAAACAATGAGCGGATGCGTAGAAATGGCAGGTACTAGCTCCACTAGTTATCACCGATATAAACAGATAGCCGTCTTAAACTTTGCGAGAATCCACCAGAACGGAGAGCTAGAAGCATATAAGTAGGCGTTTGTGGTGTTTTGTTGAGAAATGTTGAGATTTAAGTGAGGGGGAATGACATGATTGAAGATTTTTTGATTGATTTGGAGAATATCCAATTAGAGGATATGGAGATAGATTTAAACATGGATATAGACATCGATTTAAACATAGATTTTGAAATAGATGTTGACCTTGATGATTTATATTTAACCTTAATACAAGAATTAGAAGCATAAATGTTGGCAAATGTAGGCTGAGGCTTCATATTCGCCCCTTATTTTGCTTTGTTTCGTACTGGACAACTAAAAAACCATGGATAAACTACAAGCCCTCAGAAACGAATCTGGGGGCTTTTGTGAGGTCATAATCTTATAAACCACGCGCTTCATGGTATAATATACCTATCAGCAACCAGCAATAAAAAAAGCACGTTTGACCGTGCTAGTTTCTTGCCTGCTGAACTCGTCAAATCTTAGCCCTTTTGTGGGGCTTTTTTTGCTCCCCTTTTTGCGTACTTTGGGGGAGCAAGTAGTAAAAAGTAATGTTAGTGATTTTTGTTAAAAAGCGCGTGATATAAGGGTTAGGAAGCCCTAAGGAAACATAAAATAAGCAGTTTTTGATTATACTATAAATTCAGCCTTTTGGGTAATAGAATCTCACTTTTTTTGGTATAATGGTAAGCAATAATGGACTAGAAAGAACAAAGATGCAAGATAAAATTGTTATTCATGGGGCGCGTGCCCATAATTTAAAAAATATTGATGTGGAGATTCCGCGAGACAAGCTGGTTGTCGTGACCGGTTTGTCAGGTTCAGGGAAATCCAGTCTGGCCTTTGACACCCTTATGCTGAGGGACAGCGTCGCTATGTGGAGAGTTTGTCAGCCTATGCTCGTCAGTTTTTGGGCAATATGGAAAAACCAGATGTAGATGCTATTGATGGTCTCAGCCCTGCTATTTCCATCGACCAAAAAACGACTAGCAAAAACCCTCGTTCGACCGTGGGAACCACGACTGAAATCAATGACTATCTGCGTCTCCTCTACGCACGTGTGGGGACGCCTTACTGTATCAACGGGCATGGAGCTATCAAGGCTTCTTCTGTGGAGCAAATTGTGGATAAGGTTTTGGAGTTGCCAGAACGCCAACGTCTGCAAATCTTAGCCCCTGTCATCCGCAAGAAAAAAGGACAGCACAAGAGTGTCATTGAAAAGATTCAGAAAGATGGGTATGTTCGTGTCCGTGTGGATGGGGAAGTCTATGATGTGACCGAAGTGCCAGACTTGTCTAAGAGCAAGCAACACAATATTGATGTCGTGGTTGACCGTATTGTTATCAAGGAGGGTATTCGTAGTCGCCTCTTTGATTCTATTGAGGCTGCCCTTCGTATCGCAGAAGGTTATGTGATTATCGACACCATGGACGACTCTGAGTTGCTCTTCTCTGAGCATTACGCCTGCCCAGTTTGTGGTTTTACTGTCCCAGAGTTAGAGCCACGCCTCTTCTCTTTCAATGCACCTTTTGGCTCTTGTAGTGAGTGTGACGGCTTGGGCATCAAGCTGGAGGTGGATACAGATTTGGTAGTGCCAGATGCTAGCAAAACCTTACGTGAGGGAGCCTTGGCTCCTTGGAATCCTATCTCATCCAACTACTATCCAAACATGCTAGAGCAGGCTATGACAGCCTTTTGGAGTGGATATGGATAAGCCTTTTGAGGACTTGTCAGAAGAGGATAAGAACTTGATTCTCTATGGGTCTGATGGCAAGGAATTCCATTTCCACTATGAGAATGAATTTGGCGGTGTGCGTGATATCGATATTCCTTTTGAGGGAGTTGTCAATAATATCAAGCGCCGTTACCATGAGACTAACAGTGATTACACCCGCACCCAGATGCGTCTCTACATGAATGAGTTGACCTGCGGAACCTGTCACGGCTACCGTCTCAATGACCAGGCCTTGTCTGTCCGTGTGGGTGGTGAGCAAGGGCCGCATATCGGAGAAATTTCAGACCTGTCTATCGCAGACCACTTGGAATTGGTGAGCCAGCTGACCTTGTCTGAAATGAGGCCATCATTGCTCGGCCTATCCTAAAGGAAATCAAGGATCGTTTGACCTTCCTTAATAACGTGGGACTCAACTATCTGACCCTATCTCGTTCAGCAGGAACCCTTTCGGGTGGTGAGAGCCAGCGAATTCGCTTGGCGACCCAGATTGGTTCTAACTTATCTGGAGTCCTCTATATCTTGGATGAGCCTTCGATTGGGCTCCACCAGAGGGATAATGACCGCCTGATTGCCAGTCTGAAAAAGATGCGTGATTTGGGCAATACTCTCATCGTGGTGGAACACGACGAAGATACTATGCGTGAGGCGGATTACCTGATTGACGTTGGTCCTGGTGCAGGTGTTTTTGGTGGAGAGATTGTTGCTGCAGGTACGCCCAAACAGGTTGCTCGCAATAGCAAGTCTATCACAGGCCAGTACTTGTCAGGTAAACGTGCCATTCCAGTACCAGAAGAACGCCGTGTTGGTAATGGTCGTTTTATCGAAGTGACAGGAGCGCGTGAGAACAACCTGCAAAATGTCACAGCTCGCTTCCCACTAGGAAAATTCATCGCGGTGACAGGGGTATCGGGTTCAGGGAAATCTACCCTAATCAATAGTATCCTCAAAAAAAGCTATTGCTCAGAAGCTCAACCGTAATTCAGACAAGCCTGGTAAATTCAAGACCATTACAGGTATTGAGCATGTAGACCGCTTGATTGATATTGACCAGAGTCCGATTGGACGAACGCCAAGGTCTAACCCTGCTACCTATACGGGAGTTTTTGATGATATACGTGACCTCTTTGCCCAGACAAATGAGGCCAAGATTCGAGGCTACAAGAAGGGGCGTTTCAGTTTCAACGTTAAGGGTGGTCGTTGCGAAGCCTGCTCAGGTGACGGAATCATCAAGATTGAGATGCACTTCTTGCCAGACGTTTATGTTGCCTGTGAAGTCTGCCACGGGACCCGCTACAACAGTGAAACTCTAGAAGTTCATTACAAGGAAAAGAATATCTCGCAAGTCTTGGACATGACGGTCAACGATGCGGTAGAATTTTTCCAACACATTCCGAAAATTCAGCGTAAACTTCAGACAATCAAGGATGTGGGACTGGGCTATGTGACGCTAGGTCAACCAGCTACTACTCTTTCTGGGGGAGAAGCCCAACGTATGAAGTTAGCTAGCGAACTCCACAAACGCTCGACAGGAAAATCTTTCTACATTCTGGATGAGCCGACGACAGGGCTACATACCGAGGATATCGCTCGCCTGCTCAAGGTTTTAGCACGCTTTGTTGACGATGGCAATACAGTTCTTGTCATTGAGCACAATCTGGATGTTATCAAGACAGCAGACCATATTATCGATTTGGGACCTGAGGGCGGTGTCGGTGGTGGAACCATCATCGCAACAGGAATCCAGAAGAAGTAGCTGCCAACGAAGCCAGCTACACAGGACACTATTTGAAAGGAAAGCTACATCATGAATAAACGTGTACAAGCATTTCTCGCTAAAATGCAAGAAAAAGAACTAGATGGCATCATTATCAATAACCTTAAAAATGTTTACTACTTGACTGGTTTTTGGGGTTCAAACGGAACAGTCTTTATCAGCCGTGACCGTCAGGTCTTGGTGACAGACTCTCGCTATATCATTGCAGCCAAGCAAGAAACCAGTGGTTTTGAGATTGTGGCTGACCGTGATGAATTGGCTGCTATTGCAGGCATTGTTAAGGACATGGGCTTGTCTCGAATCGGTTTTGAAGATGAGATTTCTGTCTCTTATTATCACCGTATGCAGGCAGCCTTTGAAGGAATTGACTTGCTTCCACAAACTCAGTTTGTTGAAGGTCTTCGAATGATTAAGGATGAGGCAGAGATTGCAGCTATTCGCAGGGCTTGTTCTATCTCAGACCAAGCTTTCTGCGATGCGCTTGACTTTATTAAGCCAGGAAAGACTGAAATTGAAATTGCCAACTTCCTTGACTTCCGCATGCGTGAGTTGGGAGCATCTGGCTTATCTTTTGATACGATTCTAGCGAGCGGTATCAACTCTTCTAAACCTCATGCTCATCCTATGCACAAACCAGTGGAATTGGGAGAAGCCATTACCATGGACTTCGGATGTCTTTATGATCACTATGTCAGCGATATGACACGGACTATCTATCTGGGGCATGTCAGCGACGAGCAGGCAGAGATTTACAATACGGTTCTAAAAGCCAATCAAGCCTTGATCGATCAAGCCAAGGCTGGCTTAGGCTTCCGTGACTTTGACAAAATCCCTCGTGATATTATCATCGAGGCAGGCTATGGCGACTACTTTACCCACGGTATCGGACACGGTATTGGGCTGGATATCCATGAAGAGCCTTACTTTAGCCAGACTTCTACAGAAACTATTAAGGCAGGTATGACCTTGACAGATGAGCCAGGTATCTATATTGAAGGTAAATACGGAGTTCGTATAGAGGATGATATTCTGATTACAGAGACAGGTTGTGAATTATTGACCCTAGCTCCAAAAGAGTTGATAGTCATTTAAGAGTCAAACAACTCAAATGATTGACTTTTAAATTTTAAAGGTTTATACTGAAAAGCGAAAACGGTAGGTGAGGCTACCATAGGGATACGGATGACTACCGCAAAGCAGTGGAGACACTACTCGTTGGTCAACAGTCCTGGTCGTGAAGGCCAAGACTAAGCTCATTTCATTGCCCTATGGAGTTAAAGCTTGAACGAAAAACAGATAATTAGTTTTTTAATCCTGCCATTTTTTGATGGTAGGATTTTCTACTGTTAAAAATAAAGAAAGGAGACAGACGATGCAAATTGACGACCATCCGGAACCGCACATACACAGCCAATCGCTGATTTGTGTCGTTCTGCCCTTATAAAGTGATTGGTCTCTGTGTATGAAACACATCATTCATACAGATAGGAGAAACCAATGAAAACAACAAAAAAAAGATTAGCAACAGCTATTCAAGTCCCTTTAGATGAGAGTCTAACTTTTTATCATACCAGTTTAAATGGTTTGACAGAGGAACAAGTCGAAAAAAATCGTAGCATCTATGGCGAAAATATGATTACCAAAGGCCAAGAAGATTCGATTTTGAAAAAGATTTACGAATCGATTATCAATCCTTTCACAATTATCTTGCTTGTCATTGCTACTATATCTTTAGTGACCAATGTTTGGTTGGCAAAACCAGGTCAAGAGGATCCCACGACTTCTATTATCATTGTTGTCCTAGTCCTCATTTCTGGTGGCATTCGATTTGTTCAAGAACTCCGCAGTGATAAGGCAGCCACCAATCTTTCAAAAATGATTGTTAACACAGCGACTGTCATTCGTCAAGGTGAAATTCAAGAAGTACCTATCGATGATTTGGTAGTAGGTGATGTGGTTAAATTAAGCGCTGGTGATATGATTCCAGCAGATCTTCTTTTATTTGAGTCGCGCGATTTCTTTGTACAACAGTCTGGTTTGACAGGAGAAAGTGATGCAGTTGAAAAATTGGCCTTGATCAGGGCAATAGACCAACAATCTGATAGCCTTCTCGAAGCTGAATCCTTGGTCTTTATGGGAACCAATGTCTTGTCTGGTACTGCTAAGGCTGTGGTTTTGGCGGTTGGTGATGATACTATGATGGGGGCCATTGAGCAGACTCTGAACACCTATGATGAGCCCACTTCGTTTGAACGAGAGATGAATAGTATTTCTTGGCTCTTGATTCGCTTGATGTTGGTCATGGTTCCCATTGTGTTTCTTTCTAATGGCTTGACAGATGGAGATTGGTTAGAAGCTGGTGTATTTGCCTGAGTGTGGGTGTCGGGCTGACACCTGAGATGCTTCCTATGATCATCACGGCCAGTCTAGCAAAGGGTTCTATTATCATGGCCAAGGAAAAAGTGGTTATCAAAAAACTCAATGCCATACAGGACTTGGGGGCGATTGATATCTTGTGTACAGATAAAACAGGAACTCTAACCCAAGATGAAATCGTTCTAGAATATCCCTTGGACATCCACGGGCGCTTGGATTTGACCGTCTTGAGACGGGCCTATCTCAATTCCTATTTTCAAACGGGCTTGAAAAATTTAATGGACAGAGCCATCATCAAACGGACTGAAAAGGAAGCAAAAGAACACGATATCCTCCAAAATCTGTCTCAAACTTTTCAAAAAATAGATGAATTGCCCTTTGATTTTGAACGCAGACGGATGAGTGTCATCGTCAAGGATGAGAACGAAGTGGTTAGTTTGGTAACCAAGGGTGCCCTAGAGGAGATGTTGACGATTTCCAGTCATGCGGAATACCAAGGAGTGATTACTCCCTTGACAGATGCTATTAGAGAAGAAATATTAGCGGAAGTCCGACAACTCAATCAACAAGGTTTGCGTGTCTTGGGAGTGGCTTATAAGTCAGGTTTGAGGGAAGGTCATGACTATACAGTTGATGATGAAGGGGATATGATTCTAACTGGTTATTTAGCCTTCCTAGATCCACCAAAACCATCTGCAGCACCAGCAATTAAGGCACTGTTAGAACATGGAGTTCAAACAAAGATTTTGACGGGAGACAACGAAAAAGTTACCCAAGCAGTCTGTGAAAAGGTTGGTTTGGATATCAATCAGATGCTGTTGGGGTCTGAAATTGACCAGATGAGTAATCAAGAATTGGCCCAAGCTGTAGAGGAGGTAACAGTCTTTGCCAAACTTTCTCCTGACCAAAAAGCAAGGATTATTTTGCAATTTAAGGCCAATGGTCATGCTGTTGGCTATATGGGAGATGGAATCAATGATGCCCCTTCCATGAAAGTAGCAGATGTTGGGATTTCTGTTGATACAGCAGTAGATATTGCCAAAGAAACAGCTGATGTTATCCTACTTGATAAGGATCTTATGGTGCTGGAAAAAGGACTTGTTGAAGGGCGTAAGGTCTATGCCAATATGACTAAATATATCAAAATGACAGTGAGTTCTAATTTTGGAAATATCTTATCCCTATTGGTCTCTGGAATCTTTTTACCATTTTTACCAATGGCACCAGTCCATTTGATTATCCTAAATCTAGTCTATGATTTGTCTTGTATTGCCTTGCCTTTTGACAAGGTGGATAAAGATTTTTTGAGAAATCCGCATACCTGGGAAGCTAAGTCCATCACACGTTTCATGGTTTGGATGGGGCCTATCTCTTCTGCCTTTGATATTTTGACCTTTATTTGCTCTATTTTATCATTGTACCTATGACAACAGGTCAAACTTATGTTCATGGGGCAGAGTCTGCCGTAGGCTTTATTGTTTTGTTCCAAACGGGTTGGTTTATCGAGTCCATGTGGTCGCAGACCATGGTTATCCATATGTTGCGTTCAGCCAACATTCCTTTTTTACAAAGTCGTCCAGCTTGGCTAGTCCTTGTGACAACCTTACTGGCTGCAGCCTTTGTGACCTTCCTTCCCTACAGTCCACTGGCTAGCCTTCTTCATTTAACTCCTTTGAAACCGATTTATTTCATCTTTTTGATTTTTATCATCATTTTGTACATGATTAGCGTGACAATTGTGAAAAAAATCTATATCAAGAAATATAAAGAATGGCTGTAAATTTCATTTTGTCAAGAAAAAAGTACGAAAATGACGAAAAAAGTCAAAAAAATTTAAAAATAGGTCGCAAGTCGGATGTTTTTTATGGTATAATAGACTAAACTGATAGTAACATGTAGCGAAAGGGGTAGGTACATGATTAAAATTTATACAGTCTCAAGTTGTACTAGCTGTAAAAAAGCAAAAACCTGGCTCAATGCCCACCAGTTAAGTTATAAAGAACAAAACCTTGGTAAAGAAGGAATTACGAGAGAAGAATTACTGGATATTCTAACCAAAACAGATAACGGAATAGCCAGCATCGTTTCATCTAAAAATCGCTATGCCAAAGCCCTTGGAGTGGATATTGAAGATTTGAGTGTCAACGAAGTCCTCAATCTGATTATGGAAACACCGAGAATTTTAAAGAGCCCAATCCTTGTAGATGAAAAACGTTTGCAAGTTGGCTATAAGGAAGACGATATTCGTGCCTTCCTACCACGCTCTGTCCGTAATGTAGAAAATGCAGAAGCACGTTTGCGTGCAGCTCTATAAACATCAAGGCTGGGAGCAACTCCCAGTCTTATTCTATTTTAATTTCAAAAAGAAAGAAGAAGGAAATGAAAAAAATAATTCTTGTTAGTCTTGCTTTCCTTTTTGTCCTGGTTGGTTGTGGACAGAAAAAAGAAACTGGAACAGCTACAAAAACAGAAAAGGATACGCTTCAGTCGGCATTGCCAGTTATTGAGAATGCTGAGAAGAATACAGTTGTAACCAAGACTTTGGTTTTGCCAAAGTCAGATGATGGTAGCCAGCAAACCCAAACCATTACATACAAAGACAAGACTTTTTTGAGTCTAACTATCCAACAAAAACGTCCAGTCTCTGATGAGTTGAAGACTTATATTGACCAACATGGAGTGGAAGAAACCCAAAAAGCTCTTCTTGAGGCGGAAGAGAAAGATGAATCGATCATAGAAGCTCGTAAATTAGCAGGATTTAAGCTTGAAACCAAGCTGTTAAGTGCAACAGAACTTCAAACAACGACTAGTTTTGATTTTCAAGTTCTGGATGTCAAGAAGGCTTCTCAGTTAGAATATCTGAAGAATATTGGTTTAGAAAATCTCTTGAAGAATGAACCAAGCAAATATATTTCAGACAGGTTGGCAAATGGTGCGACAGAACAATAGAAAATCCAAATAAATAGACTGCCTGAATTGTAGAACGTAAGGAATTATGCTATAATGGTACTATTCTAAGGAAAGAGGGTGTTAGAATGGGATTTACTGAAGAAACAGTACGTTTTAAATTGGACGATTCCAATAAAAAAGAAATTAGCGAAACTTTGACTGATGTCTATGCTTCGTTGAACGATAAGGGCTACAACCCAATTAACCAAATCGTAGGTTACGTATTGAGTGGAGACCCTGCCTACGTTCCTCGTTATAATAATGCACGAAATCAAATCCGTAAGTATGAGCGTGATGAAATCGTTGAGGAATTGGTCCGCTACTACCTTAAAGGACAAGGAGTCGATCTATAACCTATGAGAATTATGGGATTGGACGTCGGTTCAAAAACGGTAGGAGTGGCTATTAGCGACCCGCTCGGTTTTACAGCTCAAGGGCTTGAAATCATCCAAATCAATGAGGAGCAAGGCCAATTTGGTTTTGACCGCGTTAAGGAGTTGGTTGATGCTTACAAAGTGGAACGATTTGTAGTGGGCTTACCTAAAAACATGAACAATACAAGCGGACCGCGCGTGGAAGCTAGTCAGGCATACGGAGCAAAGTTAGAAGAGCTTTTTGGTTTACCAGTAGACTATCAGGATGAACGCTTGACAACAGTTGCTGCGGAACGCATGTTGATTGAACAAGCAGATATCAGTCGCAATAAACGTAAGAAAGTCATTGATAAGTTAGCAGCTCAGCTGATTTTACAAAATTATTTAGATAGAAAATTTTAATATAAAGGAGAGGCTATGTCACACGATCATAACCACGACCACGAAGAACGTGAATTAATCACACTAGTAGATGAGCAAGGAAATGAAACCTTGTTTGAAATCCTTTTGACCATTGACGGAAAAGAAGAATTTGGTAAAAACTATGTTCTTCTAGTACCAGTTAACGCAGAAGAAGACGAAGACGGACAAGTTGAAATCCAAGCTTACTCATTCATCGAAACGAAGATGGAACAGAAGGCGAATTGCAACCAATCCCAGAAGACTCAGAAGACGAATGGAACATGATTGAAGAAGTCTTTAACAGCTTTATGGAGGAGTAAAAACGTCCGGGGGACGTTTTTAGCCTGACGCTAAAAATAAAAATCGTCAGTAAGTTCGGGGGATATTTTTACCCCAACTCCTAGAAATTGGAAGAGTTGAAATATCTGGGGAGAATTTCACCCCACGTTAACATTCATAGTAGCTAGTTATTAGCTAACCAGGTTAGAGGTCGGGACGAAAATCCTGGCCTTGTTTTTATTAGTCATCATGCTTTGATGTGGTAATTGATTGGACTTTTGTCAAGGAGATATATATGTTTGAAGTAGAAGAATGGCTTCACAGTCGGATTGGTTTGAATTTTCGATCAGGTTTGGGGCGAATGCAACAAGCGGTGGATTTGTTAGGAAATCCCGAAAAGTTTTACCCTATTATCCACGTCACTGGGACTAATGGGAAAGGATCTACCATTGCTTTTATGAGGGAGTTATTTATGGGGCATGGCAAAAAAGTTGCGACCTTTACCTCCCCTCATATCGTCTCTATCAATGACCGAATCTGCATTAATAGGGAACCAATAGCTGATGCAGACTTTATCCGTTTAGCTGAGCAGGTCAAGGAGATGGAAAAAACGCTTCTGCAAACTCATGATCAGTTGTCCTTTTTTGAATTGCTGACCTTGATTGCTTTTCTTTATTTTAGAGAGCAAGAGGTGGATTTGGTTCTACTAGAAGTGGGAATTGGTGGCTTACTTGACACAACCAATGTGGTAATTGGAGAGCTTGCTGTCATCACTTCCATCGGACTTGACCATCAGGAGACTTTGGGCGATAGTCTAGAAGCAATTGCAGAGCAGAAAGCTGGTATTTTTAAGGCTGGTAAAAAGGCAGTGATTGCTAAGTTGCCTTCAGAAGCTAGGCTTGTTTGTCAGAAAAAAGCAGACTCTTTAGCTGTTGACCTTTATCAGGCAGGTCAGGATTTTTCAATGCTGAATGGGAATTTTTCAAGCTCTTTGGCTAACCTTTCACAGTTGAAAATAGGTTTAGAAGGAGCTTATCAGCAGGAAAATGCGGCCTTGGCGCTACAAACGTTTCTTCTCTTTATGAGAGAAGGAAAGGAAGCTGTTGATGAACAGGTTGTAAGACAGGCTTTGGAGAAGATACATTGGGCTGGTCGCTTGGAGCGTATTCGTCCGCAGATATACTTGGACGGTGCCCATAACCTCCCTGCCTTGACTCGCTTGGTTGAGTTTATCAAAGAAAAAGATCAGGAAGGTTATCGTCCTCAAATCCTCTTTGGAGCCTTGAAACGGAAGGATTATCAAGGAATGTTAGGTTATCTGACTGAGAATTTGCCTCAGGTGGAACTCAAGGTGACTGGTTTTGACTATCAAGGTTCTCTGGACGAGACAGATGTAACAGGTTACCCTGTAATTCCCTCTTACCGAGAATTTATTAGCGATTTTGAAGCAAGGGCAGAAGCTCAGGACTTGTTGTTCGTTACAGGCTCTCTCTATTTTATATCGGAAGTACGGAGTCACCTACAGGAGCATGAGCAGATAAATTGAC
>BNJS01001796.1_pt1 | contig 81171 bp, 147 predicted proteins | sample 8540461 | NCBI WGS metagenome assembly BNJS01 (sample SAMD00202454, study PRJDB9452) | human saliva metagenome | isolation source: human saliva | place: Japan
ATTTCACAAGGACGATATGCTCCGCATCGGGATGAAAATCCTCGACGGTGCGCGCGACGGCAGGTGAAGAAAGGAACGCTGCGGCATAATATCGGCTATACCTATCCATACGGACGGCGCACGTTCTCGTTTTCCTATCAACGCTCCAAATACCATCAGACGGTAGAGAGTATCCCATATAACTTTATCAGTGCAGGAGATTCCAATATTTTCTACACTGTCATGGGACTATGTACTTCATCGCTCGGCTGCGATGAAGACGAGCATGGATATCCGTCTGCGGAAACGGAACTCACACAGTTTCCTCAACGATGTCGAGCTGCCCATTCAGGCGATGCACCAAACGTCGATGGAGTCGGCTTTGCCGAGCGGCTCTATCTGCAGCGCGATACGCTCTATTTCCGTCTGGCACAGGTTTCGGTCTTGGATGGCTTGGCACAGAAGGAGAAAACTTATCCTGACGCCCCTAAGACACTCTATCGAATGTGGCTGCTCGATGTAGAACTTTTGTGCATCCATTTTGAGTTCAGTCACCGCCCCGCAACATTTACAACATCCTTTCACGGACGGTATACGATGGATGATATGCGGCTCTACAGGTGTGGATATGATCAGCATGGGCAATCGCTATACGGTGCGCGGCTTCGACGGCGAGGTTACGCTGATGGGAACAAACGGCTGGTATCTCCGAAATGAGCTTTCGACACGATTCCCGAAGCAAAAAGCAGAACTCTATCTAGGGCTTGATGTCGGTGCGGTCTATGGGTACGGCACGGAGGTCTACAACGGTCACGTAATTGCGGGCACCGTGCTCGGGCTGCGCGGCACGATGGATATGCTCTCCTATGACATATTCGCCGCCAAGCCCATACAAAAACCCGAGGGCTTCCGTACACCGGATGTGACGTATGGATTCTCCCTCGGGGTAAAGTTCTAGTGTTTCATCCTCCAACACCAATCTCGATCCCACCCTTGAAAACAACAACTACCGCGCCGTCCTCCTTGACCACAATGTGATCGAGTAGTCCGCCCCCATAGCTCCTCGTCAAACTCAACTAGCTCCCCCGTTGATACCACATACCACCTGAATCATGGTCTCCAAGGTCTTTCTCTTGCTCTCCCTCTCGGCAATTTGCTCATCCAACCTCGCTAGATGCCCCTGCTTTTCCACATAGCGTGCACGAATCTCATTTTCCTGTTTCAGATACGCCGTCTGATCCTGTGCCACTCGTGCATTCTCGCGAATCAGTGTTTCAAGCCGTTCTGCCAAGCCGTGAAGTTCCTGCTCTAGCTCTATCGTGTTCCTCCACCAACTTCTCGTCTGGCAAACGCTGTCAATCAGGAGCGTAGTTCTGCAATCACGTTCTTTCACTTCCACCAAGGAATTCAGTGCCTTGACGAAAATCTGTTTGATTTCCTCCTCCGTCAAGTGCCTCGTGCCGCACGGCTTTCCTTAGTGCGCATATTTCTTGTTGCAGCGGTAGATAACTCTGCGGTATTTGTCCGTCGAATGCCAGACCTTCGCACCGTAGTAACCGCCGCAGCAGCCGCATTTGATTTTGTTCGCAAAGATACTCACGCCGCTGTGCTTGCCGTTCTGTTCTCTACGCTTTATCTCCGATTGCACAAAGTCGAACAAGTCCGGTGGGATAATTGCCTCGTGGTGTTCTTCCACATAATACTGCGGAATCTCGCCCGTGTTCTTCCGTCGCGTTTTATCGAGGAAGTCTGCCGTATACTCTTTCTGGATCAGTGCATCGCCACGGTACTTCTCATTTGTAAGGATGGAGCGCACCGTGGAGATGTACCACTTGTCCTTTCCCGACGGGGATTTGATACCACGCTTCTCCAATTCCTTGGCAATGGCATAGAAGGATCGACCTCCAAACGAATAGCTTGTAGATGAGTCTCACGATTTTTGGCCTGTTCTTCGTTGATTTGGAAATCCTTTGTCATAGCCGAGAAATACACTGTAGCCCACACTGGTCTTGCCTCGGCGAACTGCTTGCGCTTGCCCCATGTGGTGTTCTCCGAGATACTGCGGCTCTCTTCCTGAGCCAGGCTGGACATAATCGCTATAAGGAGTTCCCCTTCACGCTTACTTTGATACAATGACATTTTTCCTTTGAACCCTTACATTTTTCCTGTACTCTGACATTTTTCAGGGTGTCAAAATATAAAGAGAGCGGGCATCGGCTTTTCTCACCGGCTCCCGCTCGTCGTTTATCTGTCCAGTTTTATCTCGCTTCCGTCTTTGAACGTAACGGTCACTTTGCTCTTATCGTGCACGGTGATGAAATCCACCATCGAGAGCCAGAGGTCGTCATCGAACGTGTCGATTAAATTCTGTTCTCTTAGTTTTTCCCAGAAAAATGGAAACTTGCTCGCCACGGATTGTTCGGTCGCTTATCTGTTCGACGATCTCATCATACCGCTTCTTTGCGCTTTCGTACCGCTCGACAAGGCTTTGGTAGCGTTCCTCGTATGCCGTCTGGTCTTGGGCAATACGGGCATTTTCCTTAATGCAGTCCTCCACCAGTCTTGCCGTGACATTCAGTTCATTTTCCAGTGCCCTGCGCTCCTCGACAAGTGCCGTGGTGGAGAACAGCTTGTCCCGCATCATTTCGTAGGTAGAGATCATCTCCTCTTTTTCGGCAAGCAGCAGATTGACGGCGCGAACGAACAGTTCCTTGATTTCGTCCTCTGTAAAATGCGGCGTGCTGCATTTCGTGCCACGAAACTTGTGATTGCATTGCCAAATAACCCGTTTGTACTTGTCCGTGGAGTGCCACGTTTTCGAGCCGTACCAAGAACCGCAGTCACCGCATCTGAGTTTGCTTGAGAAAATGCTGACGGAACTTATCCTGTTCTCCCCCCGCCTTCGTCCCTCCATCATCCGCTGCACCATGTCGTAAACATCCGGGTCGATGATCGGCGCATGACTGTGTTCCACAAAGTAACTGGGAACTTGCCCCGTATTCTTGACGGTTTTCTTGGTCAGAAAATCTGGGGTAAATGTCTTTTGGAGAAGTGCCCGCCCACAGTATTTCTCGTTACGAAGGATGCTGCTCACGGTACTGTCACTCCACCGGGTTTTTCCACTGGGCGTTTTTGATGCCTTCCTCGGTCAGCACTTTCGCTATGCCGTAAGGAGACATTCCCTTGATGTAGAGCGCATAAATCCTGCGGATCACCTTTGCCTCTTCCTCGTTGATGACAAGCGTTCCATCCTCACCCTTGTCATAACCGAGAAAATGGCTGTAGCCGAGGCTGAATTTACCGTCCGTCATTTTCTTGCGAATGCCCCAATTCACATTCTCGGAAATGGGCAGGATTCCTCCTGACTGAGGCTCGCCAAAATGGTCAATAGCATTTCTACTTTGGGATCAAATGTTTTTAGGTTCTCTTTCTCGAAACCACACCTCCACGCCCATGCTCTTTCGAGCTTTCCGTATGGTTGTGAGGCTGTCCACGGTGTTTCTCGCAAAGCGCGACACGGATTTCGTGAGAATCAGTTGGATTTTGCCATCCAGGGCATCCTGCACCATCGCCTTGAACGCCTCGCGCTTCCGGGTATTGCAGCCGCTGATTCCTTCATCGGCGTATACCTTGACGAACGCCCAATCTGCACGGCTCTTGATGTACCGCTCGTAATAATCGCATTGGGCGGCATAGCTGCTCTGCTGCTCCTCCTCATCCGTAGAAACCCGCGCATACGCCGCAACTTTGCGCTTTTCTGTGGCAGATAAGGGCTGCGCCGAGAATTTATTGACGCTGGCGGGGATGACCGTTACGCTTCTCATTGTCTATTCGCCTCCTTGTGGCAATGCGCCGTTCCTGCTTTTTCAGTTCAACCGCCCGCCGCTTTTGGACGGTATCGAACAGTTCTTTGCTGACAATCGGTGCGAGGTCATTCTCGATAACCTCATCCACACCGCTTTCCGTAAACTGTCCCTTGATGGTTCGATTGCCGATGTAGAAATCACTGTCGAGAACTGTTGTTACCACACGGCGGGAAAATCTGCCCCGAATGCTCTGATACCCCTTGGATTCGAGTTCACGTGAAATATCCGTGATGTTCCATCCTTCGGCATAATACTGATACACCAACTGCACGGCTTCTGCCTCTTTTGGGAACAATCACATAACCGTTTTTGGCTCCATGTGTAACCGAAGGGCTTTCTGTGCGGGTCGGTGTATTTCTTCTCGTCCTGACTGAAATAATGGATGCGGGCGGTTTTCACCGTACCATCATAAAAATGGAAGACGAGACTTTCTGTATCGGTGGTGAGGATCTTCTCAACCGTCCGTGCAAACACATCCTCATCAAATACCGTCAGCCCCAGAACCTCGCAACACGCCTCCCACAGACGATACCCGCGGATGTTCCTTGCATCGCACATTCGCTTGTGAATTTTGCCGTAGCAAAACCAATGCTCCTGCAAGCCGTCATGCCTGTTGGTTTTGGTCACGCCCTTGACGAAATGTGCGCCGCATTTTGCTGCAGATGATTTTTTTGCCGAGAAACAACTCGGCTTTACAATGCGATGTGCCGCAGGATTGAACTCATAGTTCGCCTTGATCTTCTCCTGTACCTTCTCGAATATCTCACGGTCAATGATCGGTTCGTGATTATCGGTGACAAGGTAGCGCGGAAGCTGCCCTGTGTTCTTGAAGACATTTTGTGCGTCCGAGGGATTCTCCGTAAAATACCGCTGAAGGATGACATCGCCGAGCGTAGACAGGGATTCTCCAAAACATAGTGGATGAACGGTATCGAACAGGCATGTCCGTTCTCCTTGAGCCATTTTGGCAGTATGACCGAGCGGGACATCCTTTAGGAAGTTATCGAATATGACGCGGACAGCCTCTGCCTCCGCCTCACAGACGACGAAGGTTTCTCCGTTCCAACGATAACCGTAAGCTGCGACATGCCATTGCTTCCCTCGCTCGAATTTCTTCCGGATCGCCCATTTGGCATTCTCGGACTGGCTGCGGCTTTTCCTCTTCCGCAAAGCCTGCCAAAATGCTGAGTAAAAAGTTCACCATCAGACGAGAGGGTATGTATATTCTCTTTCTCAAACCGCACTTCTACGCCGATGGATTTTAGATGGCGCACGGTTTCCAATAGATCAACCGTGCTGCGGGCAAACCGCGAAATGCTCTTGCAGAGAACGATGTCTATTTTCCCGGCATTGCAGTCGTCGATGAGGCGCTGAAACTCTGCCCTGCGCCGTATGTCGCCACCGGAGATTCCGCTGTCTGCATAAACGCCGACATAAATCCATTCAGGATTCCTTTGGATAAGTTCGCTGAAATAGCTGATCTGCGCGGAAAGCGAGTGGTTCAGCCGATCCGATTCCATCGAGATACGGGCATACGCGCCACACGCTTTTCTCGGCTTTTAGGGACGGTAACGACGTGGCTCGATTTTTTTCTTACCTCTGCCACTCTATCAACCTCCTTTCCATCCTATATATTGCTCTGTGAAGCGGATTTATCAAGCATTTTTCCGAGATAAAGCCGACCAAGATACGGCTGATATTTTTGCAAGGAGCATGCTGTCGATTTCAGCATACTCATCCGCTGTGATGAGCCCCTTTCGCCCGCATGGTCTTTGCTACGGAGAGCGACATGTGGTAGAGCATATCCGCGCGGTACTGGTCTTTACGCATGGACACCACCGCCTTGAAACCGCTCCGCGACATAACAGGCATGGGTGCAATACTTCCTGATGCTCGCGCTCGTAAGCGAAAATATCCTGCCGCAGTGGATGCAGCGGACAGGTTTCGCCCTGTCGGCTTATTTCCTTTGTCACGATTTTCTGCTCCACCACGTCTCCCGACACTGCGATCGAGCAGAACTTCCGCTGCTTTTCTCTTTGGCATCTGCACCAGCGGCTTGCCGCAAAGCAAGGCACACGGCAAATGAACGATTCCCCGTCAGTTCGTTGTTTCGACAAAAGGACTTCACCGTATTGACAGATATGCCCATCAGCAGGGCAATCTTTTTATATCCGAGGCCATCTCTGCGCAGCACGTGGATTTGCTGTTTCTGTTCTTCTGTCATAGCAAAAAACACCTCCTGCAAGGTAGCCTTGGCAGGAGGTGAAAAAGGACGTTTTTTAGTCTTTCTGATAGAAATTACATTCAAAACCATCGGCGCGAAGCAGGAGTCCGTCTGCCCATGGCGGGGTTCGCGCCATCTGCTCACACAGGGCAACAAGAGAGACTCGCTCATCGCATTCGATGATGAGTTCGTCATGGACGTGCGCGACAATGTCCATCGTACGCAGCGTCTGCATGGCGTAGCAGAGAATGTCACGGCTGATTGCCTGCGTGATGTTTTCCACGAGTTTCGGACCGTAGGATTCGATCCGCGCCCACTTTTTTGAGAGATCCAGTCCCATGTAGGTGATGGATTCACCACCGAACTGATTCTCTCCGATGCGCGGTTTTACGTAGGAAAGCCGTCTGCCGCTCGGAAGTTCGATGAACATCATGCCGCCCTGATAGATGAACCGAATACCGTGCGTGACCTTCGTCTGCGCTCCTTGATGCAGTCCTTTTGCCGCACGATCCACTGCCTCGAAATCCACGATGTTCGGTTTGCCGAACGCCAAGCATCCACGAGCGGCTTTGGTTCCTCTTCCTTCATCCCGGATTCCAATGCGCCGAACGCTTTTCAGCGCACCCACGGATCCGCCGTAGCCACTCGACAACTCCGCTACCTTCCCGTACTGTCTCAGATGCCCGTTCTCGCCGTGCTTGACCACATTGCAGTGGAAACATCCGGCCCGCCGTGGCGCAGTAGATGTCGCCGTTCATCAGCGAATAGCATCCATGCGCCATCGCTCCTTGGCAAGCCATGACAGTACCCGTGCTTCGATGGCTGAAAAGTCCGCAACGATGAATTTTCTGCCCTCCTTCGGAATAAAGGCAGTACGAATCAGCTGAGACAAGATGTCTGGGACAGACTCATAGAGCATTTCCAGTGCATCATAATTTCCCTGCCGCACGAGGGCACGAGCGCACTCAAGGTCGGTGAGATGGTTCTGAGGAAGATTTTGTAATTGAATGTGGCGTCCACTGTTTCCTGTAATCCAAACTTTTCCATTTCTCCTCACGAGAAAATATCCTGTTGGTGTTTCGGCACAATACACCGATCCACTGAAATCAGATACTTCGGGCTTGATCCTTATTTCGTGGCAATTCTTAGGCGTTAACCAAATATCTACTACATATGCCTGATTCAGTTAGAGTGCTTTTTCAAGATTACGGTGTTTTAAGTTTTTATCACTGCAGCCCTGCCGCTCATATGTGCCAAAAGCTTGAACAATATCAGCATTCTGCTTATTGCAAGTACTGTATTGAATGCTGTTCGGTGCTGGGCAGTAACCATCCCAGTGAGGGCAATTCGTCAAAAAAATATGTCGGGATTCTCATCAGAAGCCAGAATCCGAAAGTCTTCGTTCTGAACTGACGCAGCCAAAGGGGAACATTCCTTGCCGGGATGGTGATATTCGTGACATCCTTATATGTATGTACGGCAAACATAATTTCAGCCCTGCGGAGCAGCATTTTGCAACGAGCAATTTTTCGCTCTTTCTTGAAGTTGAATCTGACGCTTCCATCGGATGTATAGAATCCATCTGCTTGCGTCATAATCAAAACACGAAGCCAAGTTGGATTTGCGCAACCACGATGATAGCGATAACCATGGATGGGAATGGCAGGACGGCACTTTGACATTTCCTCAACCGTCATATCTTCCCACGCTGAGCCATAGCGACGCTGCACACGCATTTTGTGATCCGGAGTGCTGCATTGGTCGATACGGGTATCACGATATGTATACATTTTCCCACTGTATTCGAAACATAGAGCCTTTGCCGACTGGAATGAAACCATCTCATTATTTGCGTTCCAAACCGCAATATGACTGCCATTCCACTTGTCTAAGCGTATCCATCCCTCTTTTGTTAATACCTCGTGGTCACCAGTAAGACACCAACGCCCGGTACGGTTCGCACCATAGAACTGGAACATACCCCGCGCACGATTATCCGAGCAAATTGTATTCTGCATCGCCTGATATTTCTTCACCGAGGACTTTGCAAGTTGCTGCCGAAGTTCCAGTACTTCCTTCAGCGGAGTGGGAACATTGGCAAGGAGGGCAGCTCACAGTCTTCTTGTCGAGCGACTCGGTTTCAACGCCCTGCTCGTTGAGCCATGCCTTCATCTGCAGCACACTGTTTCGGATTCTCAAGCCCGGTCAGTGTTTTCAGCCTGTCCGTCAGTTTTTCCTTGGTGTGCGCGTCAATCTTGACGGCATTCTCCACGAACGGCATATCCAGACATATCCCACGGTCATTGATCTCCTGGTCGAGTACATACTCCTCCCACACCGACTGCGCACAGGATATTTGAAGAGACGCTGCTGAATCGCCATCTCCACTTCGACATCGCGACGGTTGTAAGACTTGAACAGCTCCCACTTCTCGCCTGTAGGCTCATGGAACGGAGGCGTTGAAAAATAACGGATGAGAGCCTTGCCCTCCGTCATTTTCTGCTCTTCCAGTCCCAAGCACCCGTCCGACGGCGGCAAGTGAGAGCGGCAGTCCCATGTAGGCAGACCAGACCATCGTGCATCGCCAGCTGCGAGGATTCAGGAAAGCGAGCGCACCCGTAGAGAGCAGATGATTGTCTCGGAACGGATCGAGGGCGATCCCCAAGTCCGACAAGTAACGCGACAGGCACACACGCTCAAAATTGGCATTGAACGCCCACTTGATGACGCTCTCATCGGTCAGCGCATCCAGAATCTCCTGCGGAATCTGCTCACCCCCGACGAGGTCGATGACCTGCACCGCGCCTCTATCCACGGCATAGGGCGAAAGAGCAGTATCGCGAAAAGTCCTCTGCCTCGGCGTAACGATATACGCCGCTCTTTCCCAGATATCCACACTGCTCCGAGTTTCAAGATCGATGACAATGGACTTTCATGTCATGTTCTCCTTTCTGCGACAAAGGCAGCGAGGAAGAATCCCCCGCTGCCCGTGTCGGTCAACTCGTTATTTAGCCGAGAAAGTCCTCGTCCTCATCAGCGAAGTCATCCTCGGCGCGTGTCTTGCCACCGAGCGGCTCACCGTCGGAAATCTTCTGCAGGTTGTTCAGTCCGCAAGCGATGCCCTTGTTGCCGTTCGAGTTGAATGCGTAGAAGTTGATGCTTGCGCGTCCATAAACACCGGAGTAGACCTCCGAGTGCTCGATAATCGGATTGCGGGCAGCATCCACAATGCCGGGCGCTGTCGCAGAGTTTGCGTTGATGAAGTAGCTGTCCTTGTACGCCGCATCGTCCGGGCGTTCCACGTCGCCGTCACGGAGCGGGTTCTTGATCGCCGTGAGCGCAGGGGTACGGACTTGCTGTTTCCCTTGAGCTTTGACTCGTCCCTCGTCATATGCCGCCTGAATGGCGTTCCTCACTGCCGTCACGGTCTTGGTGTCAGACTTTGGGGATGATGAGCGACATCGCTGAACTTCGGCGTACCGCCGTTGATGGACTTTGCCTGCCAGACGTTGGCATAGCTCCAACGTGTCTTGACACCCGTGATCACTTTTGTCGGATTGATAACTTTTTGCCATGATGTGTTTTCCTCAACTTTCCTTGAAAATCCTCTGCTGCAGTATTCATCACAGGCCGCTTGTCGCGCATCGGAGCGAGGGTTGGTTTCCCCTGCGGCTTTGACGATGAAAGCCTCGAGCAGTTCCTCAAACTTATTTTTTTCCGAGAAGACGCAGTCATCGCCGTAATCCCGAGCAGTTTTCTGCTCATACGGCTCAAAGCCCGCTTCTTTGACGGTCTTGGCGACCGCCGTCTCATCGGTGTATTTCCGATTCGAGCGTCCCTCGACCAATTTCCAGTCCGTCCACTGTTTTTCCTTGGATCGCCCGCTGCAGGGCGTAGTCCTGATGTCGCTGACCCATGCGGCGAGCGTGTCAGCTTTTGCAAGAATCGCTTCCACCTCTGCGTCCTCCAATGTCGGTGGCATCTCGAAAAGTCGTACCGAGCGAGTTCCAGATTGTATTCCGCCCGTTTGCGGCACGTCGCCTTGATTTTTGCAGAACCGGCAGTGCACTCCGGCACAGAACTCGCCTTCTCCCTGCGTGTGCCAGCTTTGCCGCAGGTACAAGCGTATCTGCCGCCCATGCCAGAAGGTCAGCTTTCGAGATAGTGTACTCCGAGATGTTGCTGAGTCTCGGTTGGAAGATAATCATCCAGATCGACTCGATGTCGTACAGACCGTCGAACATCTGGATGCATCCGAGCGCGTAGCACATCATCTGCGGATTGTGGTCGGCACTGACCTCGATGCCTTTGCCGTGTTTGTAATCCACGATGCAGACGGTCTTACCCGAAATGATAAGCGTGTCGGCTGTACCGAAGCCATCCGGTACAAACGCCGAGAAATCGACGCGCTGCTCCACCGACACCATCGTATCCTTCGACTCCTCGCGGAACTGCGCCACAAGCCCCATAACGAACTGTGCATAGAATTCTGCACACTCTTCCATCTCACTGTCATAGGAAGACAGCTTCTTGGTCGGATCGCGCACCCGCTCACCCAGAGCCTTGCGGAGTTTGTACTCGCAGAGCGTATGCGCGTCCGTGCCTTGTGCAGCGTACTCGCTCGGCGTGTCGGATTGCTCCGCATTGAGCCGCGCCGACGGCGGACAGGCAATCCAACGTGCGGCAGAGGATGCCGAGAGGACGGCGTGTTTACGTGCCAATCTTCTCAGCCTCCTTCAGGAGTGCCGCATAATGCTCCGGCGCGATGTTCGACAACCTGTCCGCGCCATGCTTTTCCAGCAAAGTACGGATTTCTGCCGTAAATCCCTCCCGAGATTTTTGAGCAAGAACGCACCGTACATCTTCGATGGTCAGCGTAGCTTCCTGCGGAGCGATGGTTTCGACCTGTTCTGCAGGCGATTCCTCGAAAGCACGTACCAAACGCTCTGCCGCTCCAAGGAGCATTTCGCCGCAGCTGCGGATTTCCGACACCGCAAGTTCCAGTTCTTTCCTATCCACGACATACACCTCCCACGTCCTTGATGGCGATCTCTCGCACCGTATCTCCCGGCACGAGGATCGTCAGCTTGCATTTCTCACCCAACAGAAAGCGAAGGATCCGCTCCCGCAAGGTGATGTTCCGACAAGCGACAATGCCATCGTCCATTGACTCCTTGGAGACACTGATTTTTCAGATTGTGCTCCATTTTTGCTTTACCTCTCTTTCCGAGGGATTTTCCTTCCCTCTGATAGGTAGCCTTGGGAGACCGGAAAAAGGACGTTTTTCTCAAAAATATTGCCCACCACGAAAAAAATTCGCAGTGGGCAACGATCAGTAATATTCATTTATCTCCGAGACTATGCATCATGTCCTGCAATTTCTGTGGAACAGGAAGCCCCATCCGTGTTGCGTTCTCGATGATGGAGATTCCCTCATTCGAGATGTAGAAGAAGATCACGGCGGAACGCAGGACGCATCCGCTTCCAATGATGTGAACATCTAACACATTTGCCACGCCCACAAGGGTGAAAATGCAGACCTTTCTTGCAAATCCCCTTGAAGCCTATCGCACTGGACAGTTTCTTTTCCACAATCGCACGGAGAACACCAGTAACGTAATCCGTTGCCACAAACACAACGAGGGCATAGAGCAGATCGTCAAAGCTGCCGAGGAACTCCCCGACCACGATGCCGATACCAGCCGCATACAGACGTATTGTCAAAATCTGATCCATCATCAAAGCCCCCCTGCTTTCTTCCATTTTCCGAGATGATCCATCTTACGCAGACGGCGGTTCAGACAGCTGCGCATCAGATGCGTCAGCTTTTTCCCTCTTCCCATAAATACAGTTCAGAGATCTCATTCCACAAAGATGGAACTGAGCACCATGCTAACGAGATATTTCCCTTGATCCAGAGGGCAGATATTCACACGTCCACCCGCATGTGTATCAATCTTCATGATTAGCTCATCCTGCGCGTTATAGATGGGGGTGCTGCACTTGCCGGAGTCCCCATAAAAATTCTTATCGCTTGGCAAAAAGCATATACATCCCGTCATAGATGGGAAAGCGGACACTGTAATCCGGTGCAATCCATTTTCGTGTGAGATTGTTGTGTTTCGCCGGTGACAGGATCTTTCCACGAAGTTTTGGATTCCTCGCTCCACGGTTCGATGTTCGTGCCGTCAAATACCACATGGCGCTCGGAGCTGATCCAAGTCCCATCCCACAGCTTCCGCGATACTTGATGCCATCATGAGCAATTTGAATCTGCCTTGCTGATCCACCCGTCCTTCGAGTGGTTGGCAAGTGTAGTGGTCATACGGATCGTCTACGGGGGGAGTGCCAAATGCCTTCTCAAGATCGTATGTGGCGATGATCTTTCCGTTGCGCCTGACATGGGAGATGCCATTATGATGCTCTATTCGGTAATAGAATCCACAAGGACGTTTGCATACCCGAGCGTGTAGACATTTCCTGCTCATCCATCTCGGCATCAAGATAAGCGTCATCAAAAATGCAAAATGACTGCCGCGATTAACCATCCACTCTTCGTCTTTGCCAAAGCCGAGATTGCGAAGTTTACCTTTTCGCATAATATGCATAGCGGGTCAATGCTGTTGTCCTTCCACTCGCGCCTGCAGAATCGGTATGCCGGAAAGGACATTCGTTGGAATGTAGCTGCCGCCTCCCTCCGGATTCATGCCCGTAGACACAGCGACCGTCCGTCCAGATCCATTCGCCCGGATGAAACAGCATGGTTTCCAATACAGGTAAGCCACGATCCGTCAGCAAGCACCCGGTTCCCGCTCACAGCTTTCACTCTAGCCCTGTGCATCGTCTCACGCTCCCTACGATAACGGCTGTGCCGCCCCTGAAAAGCTGTGCCACACAAAGACTACCCTCCTGACGTATGGCAGTCCACCGCCGCACGGAAAAGGATACGACCGCTCCCCGATATGGACACGTCCGTTACTGAGATGATACCGCGCTGGGCGCGGATTCACTGAGTTGTCTATTTTTTGCAGTCCCTGCTCGGATTGCCGCTGCCAGTCCCCATGACACCGTTCATCTGTACCACCTCACCATCTTGATGGTCTGCCGCAGGAGGCGCGGCGTAAGCTCCACCGTATTGGACTGCAAGAAATACTCATGCCCCTCGAAGCGGATGCGCTCTGGTGAAAATCAACGATGTGGTCAATGTCGGGAACGCCGCTACGAATCCGTGCGCGAATTTCCACCGTAACTGTTTCCTGCGTCTTGCGGTTGAGCCATTCAATCGCTCTCGTCAGCGTCTGTAAATACTCCGAGCCCACAACGGGAAATTCGGTGTCGATGAGAGAGAAATACGGCAGTGTCATCGTTACTGGCGTAATGAGCACCAAGGCTGAGATTCGACTGCTCGACGGTGAACTGACTTGCCTTGCCGCCGGGCTTTCCCTGCGAGAGCGAACTTCCTTCAAGCACACCATCGACATAAACCGTGGTCGCATACCATCCGTAGCCAAGCGGCGCATGGTAGGTGATGCGCTCTGTTCCCTTCTCATTGCTCCAATCCTCCCAGTCGTATTCCGTGTGCTTCTTTCCCATCATTGACTGCCTCGGTGGTACGCTCCCACTCCTTGAAAGAGATACACATCTCGCCCCGTCATGGCGTAGGCGTAATCTGTGCGGCTGGTCGAGCCGTCCACGTTGTGCGTGCGCTTTTCTGCGAGATACTCCCCGTCGTAGGTATAGGTACTGTAGCCGTTCTCATTCGTCTCACGGACGAGAAAGCCGTTGGAGTAAGTACGGCTAATCTCTTTGAATGAAATCGTGCCCGTAAAAGGAACGGGAGACGTGTCCTCCTCGTTGTGCGCTCCACTTTCATGATTGTTGTTCGCGCTGTGCCAGACGGAGCGCAGGAGTTTCCGCTCGATGGTCGGCTGTACGTGCGGCCAGTTCGTAATGTCTATGACAGATTCCTCCATGCCGCGCTGAATGATATGGAGCGTATCGCCCCGTATGAACACATTGATCTGACGCTGCGGGAGTTTTGTCGTCCATCCAAAGAGAGGAGATGAAATCATGATACGTCATCCCGCTGCCCTCAAAGTTCTGCGATGGGATGAAATCATCGGTCAGCCGATGTAATTTCAAACCAAGTGCTGCGGCAATCTCACTGGCATAGCGCGACACCTTTGCCCGCTCGACGTAGATATAGATGGGGGTGTAGAGGAGAGTGTCCTTACTGTACGTCCCCTTGACGGACTGCACGATGCCGCGCTGACTCGTTTCCTCGACGAGGAAGCGGAAGGCATAATCCATCACACGCCCCTCAACACACGCGCCGATGGCAAGCGGCTGGACAGTTTCAAGTTGAATGTTATCCGAGAGACTGAGTTCTCCAAGCGTTACGGAGAACGAACGAATGCCCCGCTCCCTGAACTCTGCATAGGTCAGTGTATGGGGAATCTCTATCCTCGTATCTGCAAGAATCCGTGACTGCTTAATGAGTGTCCGCTTCGTATCTACAGGAACCGTACCACAGCGACCAATGCGCCGCTCGGTGTCGCCCGTTACCGTGATTTTCTTGACGATCCGAATATCGCGCAGGGTATCTGCACGCATGGCAATGCCTGTGTTGAGATGGCGCGACGTATCTCCGCGCACCTGCACGGATTGACGGAATACGGGAATCACCGTGGCGTATATGATTGGTTTTAGGTGAACGCGCCCGAACGGCAGCCACGAAATGCAGACGGCAGGTTTCAGCTTGATGCTCATGTTCCCGCTCCCCATCCGAACTGCCTCCCCGTGAGTTCTGCAATCGTCATGGAGACGGATCGCGCGTCCGTAACAACGGATATCGGATTCTGCTCTACAATGTGCCTTCCGTATTCCGTGATATTCCCGCCGCTCTTTTCAATCGCCGTCAAAGCACACAGCCCCTCTGCCGTGCGATAGGCAGGATTCCCGATGAGGGAAATCCCCGTCACACGCGAGTCTGCACCATACTGCGCGGATAGTGCGGCAACATCCACCGTTTGCAGAAGCTCCTGATTCGCAGCCGTCGCCTCATAACTTCCATCACCGCAGTCGGTCATATTTGTTTGCGTTTCCTTGACAGGAAGCGTAATAACCTGTTCCTGTGGGCTAATCGCCTCATCCGAGAGGATGAGATTAGATAACAGGGCATCGCCGCTTTTGCTGCAGAGGGTTACTGTCTTCGCTTCGGAATCCCCGGCATACCAGAGTTCTTCGTTCTGTGCATGGTAGATTTCATGCCCATTGACCATGACGTGCATGATTCCATCGGCATGATTGCCCTGCTTGATATGAAACCACAACGTGTTGACAGCATCCGTGCGGATCACCTCTGCTGTGTCGGTGAGACTATATATATTACTGCCGTCTTTACGAATCTCGATGTCCCATACAGCGCGATTCGGACTGATCTTGATGCCGTTATAGTATCCGATACATACCCACACAAGCGCATCTTCTGCAATCGTTGGATTTTTTAGGAACACATCAAACCGCCCGTATAGCTCCGTCGGGATCTCCGAGAGCAAAAGCCCCCTGTTCATCTGCGTTTGCCAAAAAGATATGCCCGTTTTACTGTACTGCTCCCCTGTTACCGTCGTGCCGCCACGAACCGAAAGCAGCTCCGCATAGCCCGGATTGATGTATTTGAACGCCATACGAACCTCCCTCAATCCGACACCAGAAGCCCTTCTGCCTGAATGTCAACGCTCACATCCTGCTGCGGTTTCTCGTCCGCTGTGCTGACTGCCTTCACCCAGAAAATCGTATTCTTATCAGCAACATTGGATATTGCGATGCTGTCTTTCCAATCCGCAGATTCCAACGCCGTATCGACAGTGTATCCGTTATTGCTTGCCACTTTCCACCTACTCGCATGATCGCCGACGAACTTGACCGTAAGTGTTCCGTCGATATGGAACCCACTCTCGCAGCGCACGGCACATTTGACGGCTTTCTGCTCGCCCTTACCCGCATCGAGCAGGACGGAGATAGGCGCGAGTTCCGTGCCGGAGCTGACCTCCGTTCCGTCTTTGCCGCCCTCGGTTGGATTGTTCATATAGATATGCAGCAGTTCTGCCATTGTCATACCCTCCAAAATTCCAGAGACAGTTTATACACCTTTGGAAAATGAGCCATATACTCGTAGGACTTCACCACCACGCGCATGAGGGGCAGGATGTTCCCACCCTCGTCCGTTACGGACACCATTGCGCGGCTGTCCCAGTAGCCCTTGATTTTCTCCCAGTCACGATCAGTCACAACAACGGTGCAGGAAATACGGTCGCCCTCTGTGATGTGTCCGAAATCCTGAACCACCGCTCCGCCGATAATTTCAAGAAGCTGCTGACGGTCGTCGGGAATGGTCTGCCAGTTTTCAACAGATAATGTCCGTACCTCACCAATGTGAATATGAATTGAATCACCTCCCAGTGCGTTCTCGACGGCAGGTCGAATGCGGTCGGCGATATGATCGGCGAGCGTACGCATTCCCTCGTTATCCTCCGTAACGGCGTTCTCGATTTGTACCTGTATGTGAATCTGGCGATTATCCGTCATGGAGGGAGAACCTTGTGCTTCATGAGAGGACAGGACATTTTGTCCCCCTCCCTGCACGATCTGCGCCTGTTGTCCAAGCCCTACCATCATCTGTGCATACGAGAATTCCTGCCCGTTCACACGGATGCGGGAACTGTCCTCACGCTTCTCGGGAGCGAAATTTGGCAGGAGGTTTTCCATCGCCCATTTGCGCCCGGACTGGAACTGTTGAAGCAGTTCCGGTGTCAGCCCCAAGTCCTCTGCCGTAAATTTGTTCTTTTTCGAAGATACTCCATCAGCCCGACCTGCCCAGACTGCTTTGAATACCTTCAGTTCCTCTTTCTGGGAGCGCAGGACTTCCAGAGCGGCGTTGCGTTTGGCATCGAGCTTCTGCTTCTCTGCCCACCGTGTCGCCTCAACCTCATCCAGTCCCTTCTGTACCCACGCATCCTTCTCACGCTCAATCTCCGCAAGGCGATTCTCAAGTTCGGTTTTCCAGATGGAGTCAATATTGGAAGCAACGTCTCGCTCCCACTGCTCCATCACTCGCCCCTTGCTCTCACTGAGCCACGCCTGTGTTTGAGTTCGTCCAAGCCCTTCTGCCGAAAGGCATCGGCTTCGCGGGCGATGGAGTCCAGCTTGTTCTGCAGGTCGGTCTTATAGAGGGCGTTCGCCTTATCCACAACGTCCCGCTGAAAGTCAGCGTAAATCTTCGCCTTTGCCAAGCGGTATTCGTCGATCAGATGCGGGTCTGCCCCTTCCGGAAGAACTCAAAGGATTCACGATCCAGTGCATGAAGACTGTTTTGATGTCCGTGTGTGTCAGTGTATATAGGCTGTCCGTCAGCTGTGCGGTCGCCTTTTGCAGATTCACTGACCGTTTTTGCGGCATCTTTCTCTGCCGCCGCACGGATTTTCGCAGCTTTTGGCATTCTGCTCCTGCGCCTTGGCATTCTTCTCCGCCTCGGCACGCGCCTTCTCCTCTGCCGCAGCTTTCTCTTTGGCAATCTTCTGCTGTTCTTGGTATTGCTTGTATTCGTCCCCGTAGAGAGCATCGAGAACGCTGCCGCCGAGGAACGGTATCGCAATCAGCGGAGATGCCACAGGATGATTTTTCACAAGCCAGCTGTTCGCCTCGGCATGCTCGCTCACCTTATGAATCTGTTCCCCAACAAAGCCCGCGAGTTCCGCGACAGTCTTGAGTGCCTCTCCCCATCCGAGGACAGCGTCCTTGATCTCGTCCTTGTTGTCGCGAATTGTCTCGATGAACGTCTGGAAACCGTCATTGATTTCCGGCATCAACTCCTCGGCGGCGGGAAGCAGCGCCGCACCGAGGGCAATTTTCAGCTGCCCAGCCTCCATTTCCATCTCGCGCCATTTGAGATACGTCTCATGCGCCTGTGCCGGGTCGAGCAGTCCCGTGGTCTTGACACGCGAGGAAATGGTCATCAGATCGTCATACTGTTCGAGGATTGGGATAAGAGCCGCACCGCGCGCGCCAAGTACCTCGGCAGTATAGGCTTCCTCCATTCCCGCTTCGCTTGCCGTCTTGTAGCCCTCGGCAAGCTGCGCAAGCTGCTCATTGAGCGGCAGGAGATTGCCCCTGCTGATCTTTGAGTGCGATCCCGAAAACGCGAAAGAGCGCGAGACGTGTCATTGCCGCTATTCCCCGCCGCAGATACCCTGCTTGTCAAGACGAGCGATCAGAGGTATGACGCTCTTGATATCGGTATCCGCAAGTTGGAACACCCGATTGAGCGTCGCCGCCTCACCCGCAGAGACGTGAAGCCGCTGTGTGAGCTTGTAGACATTCTCACCCGCAAGCATCGCATCCTTGGTGATGTTGAACAGTCCCGCACCCGTTGCCGCAATAGCCATAACGGCAGCCATCTTTGCAGACAGCACATTGAATCCGCTCGTGAGATTCCGAACACCCTGCCTGTGCCGCCGTCATTCCTGCGGAGATGCGCCCGCCAAGTGTGCCGGAGAGGACCGCACTTTCCTTGAGACGTGCATTGAGTTTCCGAACCTCGGCTTCGGTCTGAGCGACCGTCCGCTGCTGACGGAGAAGATTGCTCTCCGCACGCCGATAGGACGCGCCGTCCACGCCGTCATTCTTCTTGGCAGACTGCAAAACAGCCGCAAGAATCTGCTCTTTCTGCCGCTGAATATCGAGCTCTCGGTTGATCGCCCGATGGCGCACCTTGATCTTGTCCAGCTCCGTACCCACGCCGTCGAGTTTGGCAAGATCGGCATCCAGTTTGAGGTGAATGTTGTTTGCCTTGCTGTTGAGCCGTGCGATGGAATCCGAGACGGTCTTGCCCGCCGTGTCGAAATCGAGCTGCAGCTGAGCGATGTTGAGACCGATGTCGAGATAGAGTTCATCAATCTTCTGTCCGCGTTTTGCCACCCTATCCCCTCCCCTACATCACGTCGTCAATAAATCGCTCGAACAATCTTTCTTCGCAGATCGCCGTTACCACAAGCTGATCGAGCAGGAACGTAATCTCATGCCTGTCGATTTCCTGCATCGTCCACCCGTAGGCGGACTGCAGCCCGTTCGTAGTAGCGCAGTAAAGTTCTGGTACGGAGAAAGAACTACGCCTCTTTCCCCGTCTTTCCGTTTGGGAGGTTCACCAGTTTGGAAAACGTCAGCGACTGAATCCAACGGAAAATGGAGCGCGTCAACGGTACGATGTCCGCGACATCCACGTTCTCTTCCACGGATTCCCGCGTCACTTCGTCCCTGCTGAATCCAGGACGATCAGACGGACGTGCGCATCCAAGAACGACTCAAGATCCATATCCTGTTTCTCTGCATCAAAAAAGGCAAGGAACTCGCGCCACACCTTCATCTTCGGAGGATGCGGCGTGATTTCCCTGCCCGCAATATGCAGCGTCGGTGTTTCCATCGTGACCTCCCTCAGACCTGCTCGTACCACTTCGTTCCTGTCTCTGCGGCATATCCCGCCGCCTCCTCATCTGCCTTGGCGTAGGACAGCCCGTCCGAGAGACGGTAGATCGCCTTTGCCGTCAGCGTCGGCGTGTCAAACTGGATGCTCTCCTGCTTCGAGTTGCCGGACTCGGAGGGTTCCGTGAATTGACTTTGTAGAACTTGATGAACCGCTTCTTCCCGTTTCGCTTGTCCGACTGGAAGAGGACGGCGAAGTACGGTGCAACATCGTCCCTACCTGCCTTCATCACACCGTTCTCGATACTATGCCCCAGAAGGTAAGCCGTATATTCGAGCGGCAATGCGGCAGTGTCGAAGGTCAGATCGTAGGATGCGGTATTGGATGCTGTGTCTACGGACTGCCCGTCGGCGAACAGCTCCGCCTGATTCGTCTTCGGCTTGATGTCCACCTTGCGCAGAAGTTTTCCGAGCGGAATCGGAACCTCGTAGGTCGCAGCCCCCTGCCGCATCGGTGAGCATCTTGGCGATATGAAGTTTCTGGATGTTGATGAACTGCCCGCTCGTCAGATTCCCTGTGGGCTTTGCTGTTGGCGTTGGACTTGGCATTTTATTCTCCCTCCATTGCTGTTCTGTAATCTGTGATTTCCACGAATATATCTTTCTCGACAAGCTCCTGCGTCTGTGCACGAACAAAGCCGAGCGGCAGGAGCGCACTTTTTACGGCTTTATGGATTTCCCGAAACCGTCCGTCCTTCGTTAGAATGTGGATACGCACTGTCACACGCCGTTCCAGTTCCGTGCCATCGACTGAGAGTGCAGGAACATCCGAGATCACCGAATAAACGAGTATCGGATATGTCCCCGCGTCGGGGCTGCGTCCGTGATAGATGCTCTTCTTCCCATGTGTAAGTTGAGACAGTGTTTTGGAGCGCACAAGTGCCTGATACACCATCCGTGCCGTGCTCATTTCCCTCTCCTCCGAATGGCAGACCGCACGGCATCCACAATAGCAGAGCGGATACCGTCCTTCTTGGCATCGAGCGCGGGATAGAGGAATGGTCGGTTGATGCGCGGGCTGAACTCGACAAGCACGCCGTAGAATACGCCGTCACTGGATTCTGCATCCGCTGCAATCCTCCAAACAGAGCCGTCTTTTCTGCGCAGTCGCTTGTGGATGGAATCTCGCAGTGCGCCTTTGACCACACGCTTATCTGTTCCCGTATAGACGGGACAGCGGTTCTTTGCCTCTGCGACCACATCGTCCGCGCCATGCGCGAGAGCTTCCTTTGCCGCAGCCGTCGCCTCCGCCCCGAGTTCCGAGAGGATCTTCTCGGCAGAGACGAAACCTCGGTGTCTAACCATCTTCCACCAACTCCCTGCATTCTATGACAAGCCATCGTTTCTTCCCGCCAAGCGGATACGGTGGCGCAATCGGTGTAAGCCGCTTCCCATTCCACTGCACAATGTCTATCACGCGCACATCCGCACGGTAACGAACAACGATGCGGTAATCCACCTCCTGCACCTTCTCCGCATAGCCGTCGGAGATTTTTCGCGGCAAACGGCAGAACGAGCGCCCATACTTTCCCGACTTCCTGCACCGACGATGAAAGGATATTTCCCTCATCGTCCGTATCGATCACGGGGCGCAGGATGGAAATCCGATGACGCAGTTCGCTCATAGACACCTGCATCTAAAAGACCTCCTTCCGAATGCCGAAGAGAAGCGACCGCAGTGTCAAGGCAAGCCCTCTGTGATCCGCTTCCTCCCGATGTTCATAGAGATAGGACACGGCGTAAAGCACCGCGACACGCACAATCGCCTGATCTTCGACCTTGGACAGCTTCTTCACGCGCAGTAACGCTGTACAGATTTGTTCTGCCGTTTCCATAAAGTGCGTGAGGAGATCGTCCTCCTCATCTCCATCAATGCGCAGATACTGCTTGACTGCTGCAAGCGGCACAATCATAGAAACACCTCCCTTCCTGCCGCAAAACATGCATCAACCCTTCATCTTGAGCGTCTGCACCGCTTCCTCAAGAACGAGCTTTTCCGTCCACGCGCTCCTTCATGACGTAGCCGACCATGCCGTTGCCCGCAAACAGCTCCTTTAGTTCCCGTAGTGCACGGATGCCGCGATCCCCGATGTTGTAGTAGGAGTAGTCACCGAATGCGATGACGGTCTTGCCCGCTGCAACAGCCGGCATATAGCCGAGGAGTACACGGATAGCCGGAGCAGACGGTCGGGTTCGCCCATCTGGTACGACGGCTGCCAGAAATACGCGCGCCGTTGGCATCCTTGAGCTTGCGGACGCTTGCAAAGCGTCTGGTCGTTGACAATGAACACTGCATTCTTGCGGTAGGGACGCTTGAGACTGTAAACGAGGGTCACGAGTTCGTCCGCCTTGAGGTCTGCCGCCGTCGTAGTGACGGATGTCTTTGCCGAGATAAGAAGCCCTTCGGCTTGTGCGTCCCGTCACCGTTCAGGAACGCATCCTCCTCTGCGTTGCCGAGTGCCTTACCGAACTGCTCAATGAGGTAGTTCTCAAGGTTAAAGGCATTGTCGTAGAAGCTCCTCCGTCACCTTGACTGCAACATGGAGCTTGTGCGCGTCGAGGACGATCTGGTCAAAGGTCGCCCTCGCCAAAGGTGAGCTGTGCGCCCTCCTCAATCCACGATGCCGCAGGCTTCGTAGCAGCGATGTTGATCTTATGCTCCCCCGCTTGTGGTAATCACCGCTGCAAGCGGGCGCAGAACGTTCTCCTCATTCAGAACGTCAATGAGACGCTGATCGTATTCCTCGGGAACGAGATAGCCACCGTTGGCATCCACGCCCTCCTGCAGGACGTTCTCCACCTGCCTAAAGTTCGTGCGAAGTGCCCCTCAGCATTGCCGAGCGATAGCCTTTCACTTGCACGTCCTGTCTTTTTCTGCATTGAGCGCAGCCCCCGGAGTGTTTGTAATCGCCGCCGTCACCGGCTTTTGCAAGCTGCGCGTCGAGGGATTGCCTGACGCTCCATGCGCTCGATGTCCTTGCCGAGTGCGAGCACCCTCATTCTCCATCTGCTCGTACGCTTTGGCATCTTCGGCTGTGAGATGCCCGTCCTTTTCGTGAGAATCCAGAAACTGCTTTGCCTGTTCCCACATTTCCGCACGCTTCTCGCGCATTGCCACGATCTTATCCATGTGTTTATCCTCCGTTAGTGTGAAATAGAAAAGAGCTGTCTTCTTTCAGAGGCTCTGCATCGACATTAGCATTTTGCGTTCCCCTGCCCGAATTTCGAGAGCAGAGAGTTCGTAGACGGCGGCACGGGAGAAGATCAGTCCGTCTGCCGTATCTCGTCATAGGACGCTGAACGTCCGCATAGAGAACAGAATCTGCAAATCCAAGCTCCACCGCTTTTTTGCATTCATCCACGTTTCGGCATCCATCAGCCGTGAGATCTTCGCACAGGGACAGCCCCGTCTTGATCTCATAAGCGTTGATGATACTCTCCTTGATTTCAGAGAGGAACGTAATTGTCCGCTCCATCTCGTGCGTGTCTCCGATGGAAACAGTCATCGGGTTGTGGATCATCAACATCTAGGGAGAAATCGACGGTCGTTCCTGCACATTGCAACGACGGATGCAGCAGAAGCGGCAATCCCGTCAATCTTGACGGCGACATTCCCCTTATACTCCATGAGCATATTGGTAGATCTGCGCCGCTGCAGTAGCAGTCCCCGCCCGGCGAGTTGATCCAGAGGTCAATATCTCCCTTGGCGGCGTTCAGCTCAGAGCGGAACATCTGAGGTGTGACCTCATCGCCCCACCACGTTTCTGTCCGAGATTTCACCATCAAGAAGCAAGATTCGCTTCTCTCCTCGTTCCGTACCCAGTTCCAAAATTTACGTTTCATCGCCCTCTCCTTTCTTGTTGGCGAATAAACCTGCGTCCTTAGTTTTGTCATATTCCCATTGATGAGATAGAGATCGCCGCCCTCCTCCGATTTGATGGGGTTCATATCTTCGAGACTTCGGATGTCGTTCGCGGAGAGCCATCCGTTCTGACGCCCGACAGCATAGCCCTCCATGCGGCTCTTGTAGTCCCCGCGCAGCAGGCCGTCTACGTTGAAGCGGATGAAGTAGTCCTTCCACCCTTATCTGTCAGAAGTGCTTTCTGCAGGGACTGCTCCCACCGCACCACCCACGGATTCAAAGTGTATTTAACGAACTCCAGTGGACTGCTGCTCAATGTTCGAAAACGAGGATTTCTCCAAATCTCCGACCATATGCGGCGGCACACGGTAAAGCCGTGCAATCTCGTCAATCTGGAACTTTCGTGTCTCTAGGAACTGTGCCTCCTCCGGCGGTATGGCAATCTGCTGATGCTTTACGCCCTCCTCAAGAACAGCAATCCTGCCTGTGTTCATCGTACCACCGTAGACGGCGTGCCAGCCTCGCGGAGCTTCGACGGGTCTTTGAGGACACCCGGATGTTCCAGAACACCGCCCGGACGCGCACCGTTCTTGAAGAATGCCGCGCCATACTCTTCCGTTGCAGAGCGATGCCGATGGCATTCTTTGCCACTCGCTATTGGAGAATAGCCCACTAAGTCCGTCGGAAGCCGAGTCCCGGAATATGCAGTCACATCCTCACGCCGCAGCCGAATCTGCCCTTGTCCGCAAAATTCGGATTCCTCCTCGTGCTTCTCGTGTAGGTGTAGTAAAGTTCGCCTGTCCGGCTGTCACGGCTGACCTCCATCTCATCCGGGAGGAGCGGATAGAGTCCAAGGACACGCCCCTGCCATCCCGCAAAATTTGTGCATCAGGCATTCCCCAGAGGAGGAGATGTGCCATGAGCGTCTCACGAAAGACGAAACTCGTCATCTCGGGATTCACGCATCGTGGAGCAGGAAGTACAGCGGATGCTCCGGCACGCCTTTTCCCTGTCCTTGTATGCGTGTAAACATGAAGAGGCAGCCCTGCGATGGATTCGGCGAGGATACGCACACAGGCATAGACCGCCGTTGTCTGCATTGCCGTCCGCTCGTTGACTGCCTTGCCCGCCGCAGTCTGCGCCCAAACAAAAAGACAAGCCTCCGAGGTGATTCATGGGCTTGTCCCGTGAATCGGAAGAGTTTGCTGTGAATAGGTTCATGGAAACCTCCATTTCAAAACACCAACACCCCACGGCTCTCATACACGGATTCCGAGGTATCATTCCCGCAACGGATCGCACGATCCAGTGCCATGATGAGGGCAATCACACCGTCGATCTTCTCGGTGGACTTCTCCTTGTCCGCCTTGGATGTTCCCGGCAGGATCGGTGCGAATGAAGATGTTGTCTGCCATCCAGCGCATGACGGGATGCCCGCCGTGCGCTATTTCTTCTTTTCCAAGATCAGCTTCATCAGTTCCTTGGTCGGCGGACTCATATCCCTAAACCCCTGCCCGAATGGAACAACGGTGATAGCCCATCCCTTCAAGATTCTGTACCATCTGCACGCGCCCCATCGGTCAAAAGCAATCTCGCGAGATGTTGTACTTCTCGCCAAGTTTCTCAATGAACGCCTCGATGAATCCGTAGTAACCACATTCTCTGTCGTTCTGCGGGTAGCCTTGCTTCTCCCACGTCTATAGGGCACATGGTCGCGACGCACACGTAGGTCGATATTCTCCTCGGGAATCCAGAAGTACGGAAGCAGCAAGTACGTGTTCATCCTCCTCCGTCGGAGGAACACAAAGCACAAATGCCGTAACATCCATCGTGGAGGAAAGGTCAAGACCGCCGTAGCAGACACGCCCATCTAAGGACTCCAGCGTCAACAGGGGCGGCACAGCTATCCCACTTGTCCATCGGCATCCACCGCACGGACTGCTTCACCCATTGATTCAGACGCAGCTGACGGAAGCTGTTCTCCTCAGCAGGGTTCTGCCGTGCAGAGTCGCAGGCGCCTGTACCTTGTCGATGCTAACGGTAATTCCGGAGCGACGGATTCGACCTCTTCCAGACCTACCGGGTCTGTCCAGTCCTCATCTTCCCTTCGCTCCATAGATCACGGGATAGAAGGTCGGATCAATCTTTCTCCCTTCCAGAATGTCTTTTGCCTCTGATGCGTCTCGTAGCAGATGGACTGCTGTCCGTTCCTGCCGTGGTAATGAGAGCAGTAGGCTGCTGCATTCGCGCATCGCCGGAGCCTTCGTCATAACGTCAAAGAGTTTGCGGTTCGGCTGTGTGTGCAGCTCGTCAAATACAACGCCGTGAATGTTGAAACCGTGCTTCGAGTATGCCTCTGCCGAAAGTACCTGATAGAAGCTTTCGTTCGTCGGCAGATAGACCATTCGCTTCTGGGAGGCAAGGATCTTCACCCGCTTACCGAGTGCGGAGACACATCCGCACCATATCTGCTGCGACCTCAAAGACAATGCTCGCCTGCTGACGGTCGGCGGCGCAGCCATACACTTCGGCTCGCTCCTCGCCGTCTCCGCAGCAGAGGAGGAGTGCGACCACGCATGGCAAGCTCACTGTTGTGGGTTGGAACGTGAAAGTTCCCCTACCAGATAGCAATGACTGGCACTGTCCACCTGAATGCATTGCATGGGGACTCTCTCTGAGAGCGATACGATGTCTCGTCAGATAATGAAAACAGGCGCGAGTGACGGGCGGGTTTCTTCCTCGATCTGCAGCGTCTTTGCCGCAGGAATACGGATGATGAGCGACGTGCCTCCTTTCCGTTATCCCGATATTTTTCTCTGTGCTCATCGTCCGATGGTAGATTTCACCCGTTGTCCAAAGGACGGAGCGCGCTCCCCGATGATGTAATCCACATTCCAGAGATGACGCTCCCCTGCGACAATGGTCGAACATCGTCACGGAAGGTCAGCCGATATGCCTGTTCCGTATCATCCACATCGCTCTTGGCAACAACACGGCAGAGCTGTCCGTTTTCATCAAAAACGGTATCTCCGACATACGAATGTCGCCCATTGTGGTAAATCCTCTGGTGTGGGGATTTTTCGTATCAGTGCAAGCTGTTTTTCCCTGTTTCTTGGGAATCTCAACATGCTGCCATGTTGAACTGGCGATAGCCGTTCGGCTCAGAAATTCGAAAATGTCTCGGATAATCCGGCTCCTGCCAGTCAATCAACTCGAAGGGCTTTCCTGCCCACGTCCCCTTCTGTATGGCTACAGGCACTCGATGAAGCCCTACGGCATAGTCCGCAGCACCTTGTCATAGTGCGATTCTCTGCCAGCGAACTTTTGTCGGCTTGTAGTCCGTCAGTTTCTGCAAGCGATCACCTCCTCGAAGTGTGTACAAACGAGAAAACCGCCCGCAGGCGGTTCTCGGCAAATTGATGTATTCAGTTTTATTTGCTGCTGTACTCGTATGCCGCAGACGAGGGATTTCCTGTCAAAGCCGAAATTCCGATAGGCTTTCATCAAGGACGGTAAGATAACCGTCGGTGGGCAGTCCAAGTTTGCGTTCCTCGTGCATGATGTACGCCATTCTCGCGTCATGCCGCAGGGCTTTCCGTCTGCATCGGTTCTCACGGCTTGGACTCGTCCGTTTTGTAGTAGAACGTCGGAATCCCTCGTAGCGGTCAAGCCGCCCCTCGTCCTTTTCCGAAATACGCCACAGCAGAATTGGGACTCTTTTGTCCTTTCTCCTTCTCACTCGTCGCATACGCTCCCGTTTTGCTCCCTTGAACATGAGACGCCAGCCTTCGAGGATTCCCGTCCCCAGAAGCTCCGCCTCCGGGCAGCGAAACGCCATCTGCCCGCTCGTCCATATTCGAGCCGTAAGCGATGTAAATCTTCGTTTTTCATCTTCATCATCGCTTTCCGCTTCCGAAGGAACATCCTTCTACCGCCCCAAGCTCCGCCAGAAGGCGGGCAGTTCTTTGGGATTGGCACTTATGTCGAAGGGGTGCTCCTGCCGAAGCGGAAAGCGGCATCGCCCGCGAGGTTCCTCGTGAGGATGTCCTCGCCGTGGCGAATTCCCCGCCGATGAAGCCGAGGCGCATCAGCCATGTCCGCATTGCGAATTTCGGGTTCTCCTGCTGTGGTTCTTTGGGGCTTTGCCGTCCGCACTGTCCTTGCCATTTCGGAAAGGGCAAGGCAGCTGGATGTAGCTCTTGATTTCCCCGCATGGATGCCGCCCTTGCGCTCTGCCGTGGATTGGCGAACTGAAGAGGCGGAATTCGATGGTGCCTTTCGTGAAGGTCGCGTGGAGATTCAGGCAATGATACCGTGAGCCGTTGTAGTGATGTCCTCTGCCATGTGCAGCACAATTCCCTTCAAATGTACCAGATGTCCGCAAGTTCTTCCATCGTCTGTGGCTTTTCCCTGTTGAGACGGTCGAGGAAGATTCGATCCACTGTCCTGCAGTAGCGTCCGATGCGGCTTTGATCGATGCGCATCGCGGCGATCAGGAGGGTTTCGTGGCTTGCCATCAGGTTAGCGAGGTTGCGGAGGGTTTTTCGCCGTGTGGTCGCCCTTGCCGATGTGAATGTGTACGCCGCATATAGTGGCGGGGTTGCTCTTTGCTCCTGCGCGGCGCAGTCTGCGCAGAAGCTCCTGCGGGAGTTCGATGTCCTCGTAGCGGGAGGATGGGCGTGACCAGTTCGGGTCTGCTCTGCGCTGTTTCCAGCTTCAATGCTGACATCACGCTGGAATTTCCACTCGCGTCCCTTAGCGTCCCAGGCACTCCATGTGCAGTAGCCGTTGCGATATGCCGTATCCTCGAAGCGTCCCGTACCGAAGAATTCTGCCGCAATGCCTGCAGCGTCCCCTGCGGGTAATGCCGTACATCTCGACCTCCACCCCGATGGTGGTCTGATTTTTCATGAGAGCAATCTGCCTCGCCGCTTGGGCTTTCATTTGGAGCTCCCCTTTCTTCGCTCTGTCCCTATGGGCTTTCCTCGTGTATATACATCACCTAAAAGCCACATATAGCAAGCGAATACAGGTATACTTGACGTTTGGAAGAATTTTTACAGATGACCCGCCTGATAAAGGCACATGAGAAGCAGCCCCGAAGGCTGTTTTTCCTCTTGAGCGGCTTAGATGCGCTTCATGCACTTACGCCATCGCGTGCCGCCGTCCTCGAAAAGCTCCGCGCGAGGCTCGACGAGGTTCAAGCGGCATTCGATATCCGCGAAGCCCGTCTCCTCCGGCGTTTCGACCATCTCGTAGATGGCTGCGTGGAAGCAACACTCCATCCCGACCACAAGGATCTGCTCGCCGTAGCGAAAGCGATCGCGCTGCTTGTCCCGAACCGCATCTCATCGAGGTGCTCCATCGTGGTGGTCTTCGGCCATCTTGCTTCTGCGCTTTTCATTTTGTGTTCCTCGCTTCTCTGTGTAGGTTGTTCCCTTTGTCATGTACATATATGCCTCTAAACGCAGGATATAGCAAGTCATATTTCGGATAAACTACACTTATTTTCGAGAGAAACACAGCCCCGAAAGGCTGTGCGGAATCCCCTGAAATCGTCGACTATTTTTCACCCGTGAGGATAAAGCGGATATATGCGGCACGGTGCATCCTCGATGAAAGCAGACGAGTTCGTAGAATCCCATCTCGAATGCCATGCGCTGCACGGCGGGAACGTCGAGCATATTCACCCGCCCGAGTCGCGGATGTGCATGATCTGGGAGAAAAATCTTCTGCTCATGCCTTGCCGCCTTCCTGCACAACTCGAAGCGGTCAGCACGAAGATGATGCTCAGCGAGGAGCCTGTTTCTCATCGGACGAGAAGCTCGCGCGGCATCGTCAACACGCAGTATCTCACCGAGCGTCCCCACAGGCGGCGCTTGCGGATCGTCCATCGCGAGGAGTTTCACCTTTCGTCCCATGCGGATACCGCTCTCGAAGTGCAGCGATCTCGCTCCCTACTCGGAAAATGCATGACGCTCCATCTCCTTTCCGATGTCCGCTCTTAAACGCGCTGCTGCCCGTGAGGTTCTGCAGGAGAATCTTGCAGCTCACCTTGTAGGCATTTCCAATCATGCCAAGGCGCAGGAGGAAGCAGCGGAATGCGTATTTCTCGTTGTCCAATCTTCTCCTTCGCCGTGACACGCTTCTGCGCCCAGCACTCATCTCGCAGAGTTTGTTGATATGAACTCAGCATACGCCTTTTGCCGTCTCGTCGGTGATCGTCCCGTGCAGCCATGCAAGGTGATGCGGTCGCCCTCTAGCGTGTAGGTCGCTTCTCGGATGTCAAGGCGTGACGAATGAGCCGCCCTTGCTCCAGAAGGAGTGCGTCCAGATTCTGCAGTGCCGTCTCGGTGAAAAAGGCTGCGCGGGAGGCTTATGGAAGAGGCTGTCCTCGTCGGGTTCTGCAATCGCTTCCTCTGTCGGAGCAGGTTCTGCCGCCGTTTCCGTCTGGATCGCCGTATCCACTGCCGCTTCCGTCCGACTCGGCCTCTGTCTGCCGCCAGTGTCCCCGCAGTGAAGCCTCGTCCTCCCATCCTCGGACATGAAGCCCTCCTCGCGCAGTGTCGTGCGCACGCGCAACGGTCGCTTCGTCAATGGCATCGTCGAAGCAAAGGCTACCGTCCTTCGTGATCTCAAATGCGCCGATCTTGTAGGAAAAATGGTGCGCCTGCAGTAGCGAGCTTCGTGTCGAGCACCTTGCTGATCTATCGCGACCATCGCCTTGCGCTCTTCCTTTTGGATGTTGTACTGACCTTCATGGTGATTACCCCCTTCATGTACTGGTCATTACATTCATCACTCACGTGGGAAGAATTAGCAAGCTAGATTCTGTTGTATACACCGAATGCCCGAAATGTGCTGTTCCTGTGGGCACATAGAACACGCAGGGAAGCGCAACGCCGTTTCCCCACATTTTGTTCTCTGCCGCATCCGAGTGCGGATTCTTCCAGCCATCTCCGAATCTGCGTATCGGTCTTGGGCTTCTTGCCACCCGTGATCTTTCGGTCGCGTCTCAGACCGTGCGCCAGAACGCCATCTCTTCCTCAGTGGGTTCTTCCGTTTCAAGCCCCGCACACCATCCGTCGGGAAAGCCCCTGCAAGCGTCCGCACTCGGTCGGTGTCAATCTCCGCACGGCATAGACGGGGTGATTGACGACCATCAGGTCTTTTGAAGTCCCGTGCCATCAGCGTCGGGCATTTCTCCTTTGCAAAATGAGGTGGCAGCCCGTCGTCATGGCATGAGACGGCATGACGGTCAGAAGTGTTGAGCGTAAAACTCACATTCTCTACGATACCGCTTCCCTGCGGGCCGTTTCTTATCCTGCCGTCCGATCATCGAGGCCTTGGATGGAGACAACGGCAACACCACCCTGACAACATGAGGGATTCCCGCCGCTCTGGTCAATCGTCCGCGCCGTCTCCGTCTCATAGATGCCTGAGTGCGGATTGTCTGATTTCATGGCATTGGATTGGAATGACGAGATTCGATATCCTGCGTCCTTCAATACAAGCGGCTGATTATTCCGCCCGTGCCGTAATGGCGAAGCTTTACGGTCGGACAGATTTCCAGAGGATCGTTGTACCGCGCATCCGATCCGTGCGACTCGAATACGGCGGGAACGGTTTCGGCACGCAGCGTCGGAGACTTCTCCTCACGCATAGCCGATGCTGCGGCTCTGTGCAGAATGCTCGGTACAGAAACCTGCACTTATCCGCCCGCTTGGCGTTCCAGTGCCATCCCGCAAACTTTCGGGCAGTGCCTTGCCACGCAGCGAAGCACGGCGCAAGATCCGCGCACGCTTTCGGTGTCAAATAGTATTTGTCCGGCACATGAACCTCCAAAAATCTCTGCGACAAGGTAGATTCTGCGCCGACGCTGTGGAACTCCCCAGCCCTGTGCATCCATGAGGCCGGTAAGCAATGCTCCATCCGTCTCCCCAGAAGAATGTCGGCATACGCCCATCCACCTTTTTGAGGCAAAGGCACCTCGGGTGCTTCCGGCTCTTTGAGGTGGACGATCTCCGTAAGGACGGATTGGAAATCCCGTCCGCCCGAACTTGAAAAACGCGCCCGCGACATTCTCCCACACGATGAATCTCGGATATTTCCCATTCGTTGCACACCCTCATTTCCCGAACGATACGAACTGTGCCTCGAAGAACAGTATGGACTCCTGCCCATGCAGTCCTTCCCCGCGTCCTGCGATGCTGAGATTCGTGCAAGGCGAGCCGAACGTGATAATGTCCACAGGCTCTATTTTGTCTCCTCGGATGTTATGAATGTCTCCAAGATGTTTGACGGAGGGAAGCCGCTTCGTGGTGACGCGAATCGGGAACGGCTCAACCTCCGATGCCCACTTTGGTGTAATCCCCGCAAGAACAGCACCGAGTGTGAATCCTCCACTCCCGTCAAACAAACTCCCGAGCGTCATCATTTCACAGAATGAGGAAGTCATGCGCTCAAGCATCTTGCCCGTCATCCAGATTGCCCCGTCGATGACAAGCGGCAGGAAGATGCGATCACGGAATCTGCACCATCCTGTCTCCTTCTCGCGCGCTCTCCTTCAGTGCCGCCGTGTACGCCGCCGATACTTCACGCGCTGCGGGAAGCCCCTTCTCATGCAGCCATAGGACGGTCGCTTCCTTCGCCTCCGTCCGTACAAAGTCCCCCACATGGTTCTTCAATTCGTTTTGAATGTATTCCAGTTTCATCTTCAACACTCTCCTTCATAGTCCGTTACCCCACGCGCAATGGCGCGAGGCAAATTCATCCTGATGCGAACGCAGAAGCTCTGCATCGCTCGCATGGTCAATAAACGCAAGCTCCACGAGCACTGCGACCGCATCAGTGTTGCTCAGAACATACAGACCGTTGACACCGGGCTTCGCTCCCCTTTGTTCCGCGATCCGTAGTTCGAGTGATGTGACAATCTGGTTCTGAATGCGGTTTGCCAGTGTCTCCCTGCGCCGCTTCCGTAGAAGTGCCAGACCTCCGTCCCGTTCGCACTGCCGTTACAGGCGTTGCAGTGAATGGAGATAAACACATCGGCATCCGCACGATTGAAGCCGAGACAACTTCGCTGCAGACTGTCCGGATTGCATGTTTGCCGACCACCTCGACACCCTGCGGCAGCGAGATAACCCGCCACAAGGTCTGCGACGTTCTTTGCCACATCGCATTCCCGCAGCCCATATCCACACGCGCCGGGGTCGGGGTTTCCGTCCGGCGCATGACCTGCGTTTAGAAAAACTTTCATTGTGATACCTCCTTCGGCATTACGCCGCATTCTTCTACAAAATCAATAAACGATTCGCAGATTGATAAACCCACGAACCGTTTACATCGGTTGATGACATCTTCTTCTATCCACGGAGAATTTCTTCCACCTCGTCATACCGTCCGTAATCCCCGAACATACAAGCCATTCCACATTCCGCGCCTGAACAGCTTCTTCAAATGTTTGATAATAACCAAAGGTGTATATCATGCTGACAAATCTTGATTCTCGCACGATATTTCCCACGAGGTTTGTAGAAGCTGACACCCGTCACCCCGGACGTGTTGTTCCTTTGCCGTGGTTGGTTGCATTGATTCTGTTGATGCGTACAAATTCTGAGATTGCACAGGCGATTGTCCAACGTGTCCAGATTGATATGATCAACTTCGCAACCCCTTGGGGACATCCACCAGATGACGATGTCGCTGTTTTCTGTGTCTGTCCATCACATAAAGATTTTCCCCGTCAAATCACGGTGAGTACGATAAAAGCTGATGCCGGCGATCTTATCCAAAGATGCGGTATCTACCATAAAAACGATACCGTCAGGAAGATGCCCGCATAAGCAGCGCTCCCGTCCTCGGAAAACGTATATGTCTACATTGCACGTTCCCTCATCCTCCTTTCTTCCGCCCTTTTGAACGTCGTTTATCGCTACTATCCTTCATGCCGAGATCCTCTGCTGTGGGGATATATACCTCGGAGCAGGGCAGCGTTTTTTTCCCGTCACGGATGATATGTACGTCCTCTGTATTTCCACGATATGCCACAAAACGGCGCACAATCGCCGAGGCATAAACAGGATCAAGTTCCATCAGATATGCCGTGCGATCCATCTGCTCTGCTGCCATCAATGTCGATCCGCTGCTCGAACAAATCCAAGACGATGCTGTTGACCAACGAGGAGTTTTTCATAGGGGTATGCAATGAGCGGGAGCGGTTTCGTTGTCGAGGTGCAGTTTCGACTTGCTTGGTCGGTCAAATTCCCAAACAGTGGTCTGCTTTCTGTCTCCGTAAATTTGTGCTTTACAGTGTCCTTGAATGCATAGATGACAGGCTCATGGCGCATTTGATAATCAAAGCGTCCCAGAACAAGGGACTGCTTTACCCAAATACAGGTTGTTGAGTGGTGAAATCCGGCAGCAACAACGGCATTGTGAAGTTGACCTTTTTCCGCATCCGAGTGAAAGATGTAAATGGCAGCTCCGTCACGCAAGATTCTCATAGGCATTTTTGAATGCAGAAAGCGGGAACTGATAGAACTCCTCGCCCTTTAGGTTTGTCGTTCATGATTTTTCTATCTGTGCCGCCTGTGTAGTTACACGAATACGGCGGGTCGGTAATGCACATTCGCCTTTTGCTATCCATGAAGTTTTACATCCTCTGGTTTTTGTAGAGTCGGCACAAAGGGAGACGATGCTGCTCAAAAATCCACAAATCACCGTTTTTACGAAAGGCTCTGCCTGCAGGGCGGCATCTTCGTCGAAATCATCTTCCTGCGCCTCGTTATCGTCTGCGGCAAACAGATCAGCGATTTCAGCTTCGTCGAAGCCCGTGAGCGAGATGTCAAAGTCCATATCCTGCAACGCTTCGATCTCGACGCGCAGCATCTCTTCATCCCATCCCGCATCGAGGGCGAAACGGTTATCTGCGAGTATGTATGCCTTCTTCTGCGCTTCCGTGGAGGTAATCCACAAATACACACGGAACCTGCTCGATATTCTCCTCCTTTGCGGCGAGGATTCTGCCATGTCCCGCTATGACGTTGAACTCCCGGTCGATGATGACGGGATTCACAAAAGCCGAACTCACGGAGCGAAGAACGTAGTTTTGTGATCTGCTCCTTCGAGTGGGTGCGGGCGTTATTCACATAAGGACGAGCTTTCCGATGGGGACAAGCTGCATTTCGGATGTCATTTTTCCCCAGATCTACACCTCCTGCAATAGCGACCCACGTCGCCAACTGTATGTTTTTGAGCTGCGTCTCAGCTAATCTTCCGCTCATCCCCTCCTAGAACGAAGAAGCCGCTCCATCAAGTCATCCTGCGGAGAAACACCCTTGTATTCCGTTGCGCAGTTATCGCGGACGATAGCGAATATCTCGTTCCACAGGCGATTGGTCTGCTTCATGTAGTTCTGGCTCATGGCGACATAAGGAGACTGTAGTGGGCTGAGCTGATCGGATGCTTGCCCAGATAGCCGTATTTGCTGACCGCCTCCTCACAGTGAATCCAACGTGCCGCACTCGGCATATCGCTCCAGGAGAGCAGGAGATACCAGTTCCGCACATCCGCGCTGCTTGAGCCACTCCACGCTTCTTTGTAAAGTTCACTCGCGAGCGTTGACCCGTCACGCTGCGTAGCCGATAAAAACTCGCGGGAGGCGGCATATCCACGCCCTCCGGCTCTGTTGCGATCTGCTCAAAGTCCAAGACCTTCGGTTTGCGTTTGCCGAGATTACCCTCGGTCACTTTTTCTGCCAAGGATTTTTCTCGGTCTCCCTCCGTGCCGGGCTGCGGTCCTCTAAGCCCCATACGTTTCCCCCTTAAAACTTTTTCAAAACTTTTTGAGCATAAGTTTCAGCATTTGGACTGTTTTATCAGAGCGGTTCAAATGCCCGTCGTTCCCTGTGCATGGCTTCCGCCGAAAATCACGCCGGCAAAACTTATCTCTCTAACTGGCCTAAAAGTTATGCGAATTTTTTTCTGTACGCCCCTCCCCGGTCCAGTAATGGCGCGGTTTTAGAGATTTGACCGCCCCTGGGACTGTCTGTCGCCACTGCCGCGCCGGTGAATCCGCTCGCGACACGATACGCAGAGCGACATCAAAGTGCTACTCGTCATGCGTGCCGCCGTCGGCGAGAGGTCGAATGATGCACAAGCGTCGCGAGGACGTACCTGCCCTGCTCCTTGCAGCACTCGCAAAGTGGATGCGTTGACAAGTGACGGTCACGAGAATGCGTCTCCATGCGCTGCCGTATCTCTCGTGCTGATCGTACCCGCGTGTGAAGTGCTCGTAATGTCTCTGCATCGTTTTCTCGTGCTCCTCGCAGTAGCATCTTTTTCGATCCGTAAGATTCGGACAGCCTGTCATGCGACAGGGACGCTTCGGCTTTCTCGGCATTGCGTTTCTCCATTTCGACATGAAAACCTCCGCGAGGGATTGCTCCCCATTGGAGGTCGACCTTTAAAGCATACTTTTCATAACACCATTTTACCATGTCAACACTGGAACTCAAGAAATTATAGTGAAGTCTTTTTGCGTGATTTCAAAACAGCTTTGATAAGCTGGGACGAGTTTCGTGACATTGGCGTTGATATTATCTGTATCGATATGGATAATCTCCCAACCCTCGCCCAACTTCCAAACGATGACTTCATCTCTCTTTCGCTGCTTATCCGCATAGTCCGCTCCATGAAACGGTCTGCCGTCAATCTCTAGGGCTACCTTGTATTCTGGGGATAACGAAGTCTACGGAATAATTAAAAATCTTCACCTGATGACGAATCTTTAATCCTTTACCGGACAAGTTCCAACGCAGTCATGATTTCTTCTGTGCTTTGAAACCAACCCGGACGGTCAAGATGTATCACATCATATGCTCGTTGATATTTTTCTATAGGTGCCACCTTGCTGATTCTTTTGATTGCCGCTTCCAGCTTCCGTACCTTTTTCTGTCGCAAGAAAATTGTTGCCGACTTTTCTTATTTCCGACTGCGACACTTTAGGGCAGGTAATTTTCATCCCTTTTTATACGCTTAAGTTTGCGACTGGCACTCCGCAAATATGGCACTCTGGGTAATAAACCTCAAAACCATACTTATCCTTACCGATAGAAATATTGTCTTCTAGTGCTTCCTGATAACTCATGACCTATCTACCTCCGCTACAAGAATCTTATCCACAGCAGTGAGCGCTTTGGAATGGAGAATATGCACCCAGCAGGGAAGTAGTAGTGCATCTCGCCCGCAATCTCGTCCCATGACATGAAGCTGAGATACCGAGTTCCAACAGCATGAGTGCGTTGGTGTCCTGCACCCTTGCTGATGGTCGCCATAGCCTCACGCTTCAAATCCGCAAATGGTCGATGTCATCGTTGATTTCATTTTTCCAAGTCGACAATCTTGTCGATGGTATCCGCCAAGCGATGGACATTCCTCGTGCCACTGACGAGCTCCGTTCCCGATTGTGGACGTGGCTCTGGTAGCAAGATCACGCAGAGAGTCCACTTGGCGGAGCTTGCTGTTGACCGTTGGTCAATACGATACGCCTGACTGAGATATTCTTTCGCCGTCATACATTCCCCTCAACTTTTCAAGCAGCCACTCTCCATCGAGGACTGGTCAACTGTCCAAACCATGCGGAACGGAAGAACCACTCCGTCTCAGAGCGCATCGCTGCCGCTGCAACATTCTCTGCGTCTTTGGCAAGAGCCGTTCGTGCCCACCGATAGTCTTTCGCCGCCTGCTCGACGATGGCGTTTGCCAGAATCTCACTAACTCATCATGTCACCTCTGCTTTGACGGCTTCAATCAGAGCCGCCTGTGTCTTGTCCTTCTGCTTTAGGGAACGAAGGATTCTCTCATCAATCGTGCCCTCGGCGATGATGTGCTGCACCACCACGGTCTTTGCACTCTGTCCCTGCCGATAGAGCCGCGCCACGGTCTGCTGATAGAGTTCCAAGCTCCATGTGATACCGAACCACACGGTCGAGCCGCCGCTCTGAAGGTTCAGTCCGTGACCTGCGCTCGCCAGGATGGATGAGTGCGACGAGGGATTTCTCCACGATTCAACGAGCAATTGCCTCGTCCGTATCCCAGTCGGACGCACGGCACGCGCTTTTCGATGCGCTCTGCATCATGCCTGAACCAATATGCCACGAGGGCGGCTTGCCGTTCATGCTCTCAACGATGTCCTCCAAGGCATCCAGTTTGCGGTCATGGATATGCGGGGTGGTTCCATCGTCGGTATAAACCGCACCGTTTCGCCATCTGTGCGATCTTGCCCGACAGAACTCCCGCATTTGCCGCCGTCACCTCATCGCCTTTTACGTTGGAGGACAAGCTGCTCGCACATATCGGCGTACATTTTCTTCTCTTCCTCATTCATGCGTGACGATGTATTCACTCTCGATCAGCTCCGGCATCCTCAGATGGTCGGCGGCTTTCATGGAGATGGTTATGTCAGAGATTTTCTCGATGAATCCGCTCCTCGGCTCTTGAGCAAGGGAACGTAGGGAGAAGACCACCCTGTCCGTTTCGCTTGTCCGGCGTAAAGTAATCCTGCCGATACTTCGTAATGAGACCGCCCCGAGACGCTGTCCCATGTCGAGTACCTTGAACTCTGCAAAGAGATCCATCAAGCCGTTGCCGGATGGCGTTCCGTAAGTCCGATGACTCTCTTCGCCGAGGGCGAACCTTCATGAGTGCCTTGAACCGCTTGCTGCTCAATTCTTGAACGAGGAGAGTTCGTCAATCACGATGGCATCGTAGGAGAAGTCCGTTTTCTCCACGAGCGCGGCACGTTCTCGCGGTTGATGATGATGATGTGAGGCTTGCTGCACAAGCGCATCCCGACGCTCTTTCTCCGTTCCGGCTGCAACGGAATAACGGATATGCGTTCAGATGCTCCACTTGCGATCTCCTGCGGCCATGTGTATCGTGCCACGAAGCGGTGCGATAACGAGTCACGGGAAATCTCGAATCGGTCAAACAGCGGGTCATTGAGGCTGTGAGGTAATCACCGTCTTTCAAGTCCCATATCAAGAGTGCGGCGGCGGTCGGATGGCTTTCGATAAAGTCGGTGGCGTACTGCTGGTAATCATGCGGTATGAACTTCGCAGGGCATCACCTCCAATCTCAACGGAATTCATTACCGAAACACTTCCTGCAGCACATCCATGATGGGTGTTCACCATGCCATATTTGGCATCGTGCTCGCCCTGCCGATGTGGTAGCCCTGCTTTCTGGATATCGCCGACGCTCTTCGTCCAAGCCTTGCGGCGGCATCCCGACCTCACACCACGAATTCCCGTGGTTTCGCTATGCCGATGATGGTGTAGTGATGCTCATCGATGGTCATCTGCTTGGACTCGACCCCAGAGCCGCTCGTCCACCTTGTCGATACGGGCATTTTGCCGCCTTGATCGCCTTTTGACCTGCTCCACCATTCGCTGTGCGCTGCAGAGCAGGAATTCCTCAGGGTGTCATGTTCCTCATGGGGTTGAAATAGCTTTCTTCCAGTTCATCGAAAACATCCCATGCCCGCTCGGTTCCCAGCATCTTGCTATGGCGCGCCGCGCCTTGTTTCGTCAAAGAATCAGAGACGTGCGCGACTCGACAACTGACTCGATATTTTTCGAGTGAGGTCCTGAAAGCCCTGAGACCAGCACCTTCAAGTTTGAAGTAATGCTTCCCCTCAACGAATCGCTCCCTGTTGTTCTTAAAATTCTGCTGGATATGGTGCCCCTGCATCCATACGCCTCAGCAAGCTGCTCCGTGGTCATGACACGGATGCTGTTGTGTTCAATACCGTAAGTTCATTCATGGTCGATTTCCTCCAATACGCTGTCAATTTGATTTATCTCGTCAATCACATACACCCTGAATCAAAGTCGTCGGAGTAGCCTGTGACGGGCAGCTGCAAGGCTCTCGGCTTCTTCCCGGTGCTTTCAGTTCCACAAAGCCCATTCTGCCATGCAGGGCAGAAGCACCAATCGATCGGGCATCCCATCGAGATCGGTGAGGTGAGCTTTGGTGCGACGCCTTCCATCGCCTTGGTTCTTGCTACAAGTTCCTTCTCGATGTCTTTTTCCCGCATCCTGTTCTCCTGTTCCGCCTCCGTTCCATGTACCTGTTCCATCCTTCCATCCAGTCATAGCAAGGCTTCCGATAGTTTTCGGAACAACGCTGCACTGGAAATTTTGCTTTACGCGCGTATGTGTATACCCGCGCGCTCACTATTTATTTTTATATATTTTATTTAATATATAAATATTGTTCCCTTGTACCGAAGCCTTATACAGCAAGGCTTCGGACGTAAACAACGTCGGCACAAGTCACAGCGGCGGTAAAGCCTCTGCTTTCCATAGATCGGGATGCGCCTCGGCTCGGGCAGTTTCTGCCGCTCGGAATCTTTGCCATGATGGCTGCGATGGCATAGCTGTCGATGGGACGCATGGTCCTCTTTCCGTCTGCGAAGCATTCGCACGCAGATCTCCCATATTGCTGACGGTCTGCCTCTCTTTCCGTCCCCCGTGCGGAAAGATCGTCGCCCGCTCAGAAATCGCACCGTTCATAAAGTCCCATCTGATTCCAGTTGGCAGGAAGAAGTTCATCCAGATGAGAGCCGCACCAATCCTTCACGCTCATCCTGCTCCGTGACGGCATCCTGCTCGGCTTTCGCCACGGATTCCAATTCTGCGTCAAGGTAGAGGGATTCCCCGGCATCGTATCTTGCGACAGCTTTCTGCCTAAAATCTCGCTTGATCTCCTCCAAGGAGAGATCCGGCTTCCTTTTTCCCACCCGGTGCCTTGACCGTCCAAAAAGCGGCGGTTGCCCGTACCGTCACGGAGATATGCGCCTTCGCGGTTGGTCGTACCGAAGAAGATGCACTGCCTCGGATGGGGTGACGCCGCCCGAAACTGGCTCTGTATCATCATCCTGCCGAGAGATGAACGCCTTGACCTTGTCGATGTCAGCTTTCCGCATTCCCGCGAGTTCCCCGATCTCCATGAGTCCAGTAGCCTTGGAGCTTTTCGGCTGCGGTCTTGTCGTTCATGTCGGTCGAGACAGGCTGTCGGAATACCACTCGCCGCTCAGAAGTGCCACGATTGTAGATTTACCGATTTCCCTGCGGTCCGTTCAGGACGAGAATGTTGTCGAACGTGATGCCGGGTTTCCGCACTCTTGCAACAGCGGCACAGACGTGCTTTCTGGTGACCGCCCGTACATAGGCATTATCCGGCGCTCCAAGATAATCAATGAGCAGGGTGTCCAGACGCTGGACTTTATCCCACGGCGGCAGACTGTCTAAAAACTCACGGATGGGATGATAGGATCGGTCGTCGGCGACCTTGGTCACGCCGATCTCATAGTTTCGTGCCGAGAACGTTCCATAGTGATCGTCTACATAGCAGATGAGCTGCGCGTCATCCGCATCCCGCCAGAACCTCCCGGATGCTTCCACGGGACTTCTCCCCGAATTTCCATATTGTCCGCCAGTTGGTTGAATACGATCCCCTTCAAAGACCGAATCATGCTCCATGATGAGTTTCAAAGTGCGCAGGAGTTGACCAGTACGCGCCGTTCTTGTCACGAACGAGTGCCGTCTCCCAATCACTGCCCTCAAAATCCTGTGCCGCCGTCTCCCTCCGCTCGGCGAGAGCAAGGAGGAAACGAGTTCATCGCGACTGGCAAGTTCTGCCATCGCCGCAAACGAACTTCTTGGAGTCATCGTCACCGAACTTATGGATTCGGACGAGATCAAATGCGTTCAGGAGTTTTTCGGAGGCAGGATCAGTTGCATGATGCGAGTATGCGAATTTGCCGTCATAGACGACCACACCCGCCGTTCCTTCGCCGGGGATGTAGTCATAACGCCCATCTACCGCCGACGGTGTATAGACATCGGAGAGATGTTTCTCAATGACTTTCCTCGATGCTGTAGGCACGGCAGAAGGCTCCGACGATGCCACTTTTCTGAAGCGGATCTGCCTGTGCTGCTGACACTGTGCTTTACGGCTTCGGACTGGCGGGAAGATACCGGCCATTGTGTCACATCCCGCCAGTCATCGTATTTTGCGAGATAGGCATCCACATCCAGCGGATCACCGTCCTGCTCCTCAAATATGAACTCGCCGTTGGACGGGCAGGAAGCCCAGTACATCATGCGGTTTGCCTGATAGGTGGAGTCATCGAAATACTCCATGCCGATCTGTTTTGCGACCATCCCGCATGAATGGTGCATATTCTTCCTCACTGACTTCGCGGGAGAACGGCATCACGAGACGATACCGCTGATGTTGTGGCGCGCATGACTGTGGGTGGAGTAGATGAAGAAACGTACGCCAACGAGGACTTCTTTTTGCTTTACCGAGAAAAATCCTCCCCATCGGGAATGTGATCCGCATCGAGCGCACCGCACTCCCTGCTGATGACATGACCTTTCTTCCGAATGCCGCCTCTCAGCCAGCCACCGACAAAAAGCCACCCTGGTCTTTTGGCAATATCCCGCTAGTGCCTTCAGCAGTTTTCGGATACTCTTCCACGGTTTCCGAGGTACGGATGGGATGACGGTTGCGCTCTTTGATGTCCTCCCAGCTCATTTCTTTGTTTTTGTACCGCTTCTCGGTATTGCGGTTACAGAACAGCGATTTTCATGGCGAAACCTCCTCGCACTTCGTGGTGAAATAGCGGATGTTCTTCCGCAGTCTCTCGGCATGAGCAATCTCCGCTTTCATGCCCTCAGTAATCCTCTCGCCGAACACCCAGACCTCGCTGCTGACAGCCTCAGAGCTCGAAATTCATATCCATCGCTTTCTCCCGCTCATCTACCTCCGACAGAAACTGAGGAAAATACAAGTGCGGCGCAAAGGGAATACGCCCTTTGCTCACCGAGAACTTGCGGTATTGCCGTGCCCGCATGACGTTGACGCGCGGATTGTCCCGATAGGAGAGCAGATGTGGGTGAACAGATTCTGTCGGAACACCTTGGTGAGAGCTGCGTGCGCCGTCGGGTCGGCGTAGCCCTCGTGGTTTCTGCGCTCAATCATTTCTCGCACCTCATCTTCCTGCTGCATTCCGTGCAGCAGATCGCCGCTACCGAGAGGTCGAACTCCGCATCGCCGAAGAACTCGTTGAAATCGACGGGCACTTCCGCTCCGCAGCGCGGACGAGCGGCAGAAGACATTCTCGTCATTGATTTCCACCGTGACCTCCAGAGTGTCATTGATGTTTTCCTTAACATAGAACATAAGGTTTCCTCCCGAAGACTGGTTCATTCTGTGGGCAGATAGCCCCCATCCACTATCAGAGCAGATGGGGATTGTGCCCTCTAAGTAGTAGCCACGGGAACGGTCAAAGCGACGTTTTTCAAAAATTTCCCTAAGTTTTTCTCAGCACGCTGCAGACGGTGATTCACGGTGTTGGGCTTCTGCCCGATGGATGCGGCATATTCAATGCAGCTCATGCCGTCAAGATGGATGGCGATAATCATCTCTGCGTAATCGGGCTTGAGGGCAGCACGAATTTTGTCCCGTAGTTCCTCATCGTCCCACTCCCGCTCACGGGCAAGCCTCGTCCTTACGGAAGATACGGTCATCTACCTCACCCATCAGAGGCTCAGAGATTTCCTCCTCGCCTCCTCCGGCATGGCTACGGATACACCAATGTGCCGTTGATACTTGCGCCAATTGTTGTATCTCGTGGTATTCATGATGTCAAACATCTCCCTGCACAGTACTGCACCTCTTGACCTTATCGCGCCTCTCTGGCGTGGCTTCAGCGAGCCTCTGCTCGTAGTCAGCCTCAACATAAGCTGGTAATCCCCATCGGGGGTTTCGATAGTCGTATAGTGACGATGCCCGTTTTGATGTTACTCTCATAAATCACTTTGATTTTCATTGTTTTGCCTTCCTTTCGTTCTTGCCGAACGGCGGGATGCAAAACTACGCACGAAGCTTTTAGGTGTCTGAAAACAGGGCACGCGAAAGCACGGTGGGTGCGTACAGGATTCTGACAGGCTTATGTGCTGCCAGAATCCTGTTTGCATCCCGCCGTCTTATGGCTATCTCAGACAACAGATTGACTCACTCAGAGAAACTGGATTTTCTTGTTTTCATCATCTCCCCTCACTACTTACCGAAAAACTTAAGCCCCTCAACAGAAAGCGGACAGTTCGAGCCGTTTTTGGTCACCACTTATGAAAGGACAATTTCTGCTATTTTCAGCAGAGGATATCGTCCTCTTAATATCCCACTGGACACATTTGGGCGGGGCGGCCGAACTTTTTAGAAATGTTTCCATGAACTTTAAAAAGACCGGATGACGATAAAGCTCTCGCTTTACCCTCATCCGGCCATTCGTAGCTCACATCGGCTCCATTGCTCGGTATGTCGGCTCTATCGTCAGACCGCCCGTTGCTTTGATAATGCAGGGCGTCCTGTATTTGAGTTTCACCAGTTTGCGGCAATTAGGGCACTTTCAAGTTCGATTTCCACATTGCCACTTGCATCAATATCTGCTGCTCTTTTCCCGCAAATGGGACATTTGAGCCGCGCCATTACATTATGATTCTACAATGAAGTCTCCTCTCACCCTATCAGCCATGCGGAAGAACTCAGACAGTCCCTCAACACCGGCTTCTTCTTCGATTTTCTTGGATATCCCAGGATTGCGCTCTAATTCTTTTGCCATCCTCTTCCACTTTAGACTCCGGCTTCATGACTGCCTGAAGATTCGGACGGGGGCGAGAGCTAATCCAAATGAAAGCACTTTCTGAACGAAAACGAAATAACCGCCTCGTCATTGACGTTATTATAACATCAATGACGAGGCGGTTCTCAAACTCCAATCTCTGATTTGGAGAAAACCTACACTCATTAATTCCGGGCAAAATAATCCACAATCACTTGCCCGACTATTCTATTTACTATTTTATGCAGATTTTTCTGTTTGTTGCTTCACGATCTCCTCCCTAGAAAAGAAACCCGTCGCATATTTCTTTTTCCTGCTCCGGTGATGATCTCCATATTGGCATCTGTTCAGCCTTAGCTCGTTCGATATCTGACGCGAAGGTATCAGCTTCTCGGAAACTTCCCTCTTTGATTTGTTCACGTATAGGTTTCCATTTCTTCCCAGTTTCTACTGTGAACCTTGTTCCCCGTAGAGCATTGCTTGCATTTATACAGTACAATATAGCTTCCATATTATCCTTCTAGTATCGCTTGCGCTCAATTGCATTAGCTCTTATTTGTAATTCTTCATCGGAAATATCCGAATCCGTTTCTTTTATTTCTTTTTCGAGATTATTGCGCTTTTCTTCATCCAGATACTCTGAAGGACGTTTTGCCAATTGGTCTTGATATTGCTGTATACCCAAGTTTTCCATCATACTTTTTAACAACAAGCATTAAACCATTATCAATGCTGACAACTTTAGGGAATAGTAGCTTGTATATAATTTCCTCTCTCAAGCAATAATTCATTTTATCTATTTCCCTGCATAAATACCTTATCGTTTGCCCTAAGTCGCTTCCACTACTGGACAAAAGGTTAAAGATTAACTCACTTAATTCGTCCACGAGGATAGGAAGATATTTTACCATCGTCTTTGAAACATCATACCATGGTTGCTGGATTAACATTTCCCTATATTCATCTGGCAATTCTTCCGACGCGCTGATGGATTCCTGTACTGCAGAATTGTACTCAATAACCATATTGGCATCGATGTTTTCTCTGCCTGCTTTTTTGAAGCAGGATTGATATGTCTCCTGCATTATAATTTTTGAGCAACGGCGTATATTCTGGTGGCAAAGAAATTTTCTGGGGTTTCCACCCTCCTCTTTATGAAAGGCGTCTGCTTCGGAAATCGTAATACTCTGCAATTTCTTTCATGCGATTACCGATGGTAGATTTACTCATATTAATTTGTTTTGCCAGTTCTTCCTGCGTATAGTCAATACGTCGCTTAGCAACTTCATGCTGTCCACTCATGGTATATTCTCCTTCATTCATATTATGCAACTCAAGCTTCACAAATAAATAATCCACAGTAAGTCTTGAAAATCCATCTTTCCATACAATAACGCGCGATCAACGATTTGCAAGAGTGCAGCAGTCTTTTTCCCTGCTGCACTCTTTTGCTTTTTACTTACCAGACCTTGCACGACCATGAACCAGAGACGGTTCTTTGCCTCCTCGCTCGCGTTCCGCGCAAGGCCGATGCGCCGCGCCCAATCGAGCCGCAGGAAGTAGTCGCCGGGGCGGCTGTAGGATACGCCAACGCCCCAACCGCTGAGTGTCGTACCGCCATCCACGCCGTCATGCGCGTATACCACATGCCCCGTGTCATAGTAGGTGCTGAGGTCGAGATGCGGGATGCCCGTCCGATAGACCAGCTCCGCACTCGCAAGATAGCCGCTGTCGCCCGAACCCTCGCCCTGCGGGTAGGCGCGCACGCCACTTTGCCCCGCCGAGGTAGATCTCCTCGGAGCTGTCGAGGTTGTCCCCCGCCGCCTGGAACTGTGTCTTGAGGTTCAGATGGAAACGTCCGCCGAGTTCCTGCCGCACGCCGAGATTCAGCACGCCCTTGGTAAAGCTGCCCTCTGTCCCCGCACGCCGCATCTGCCGCTCTGCCATCGCCGAGTCGGACGCAACCGTACCCATGATAGGCGGTGAGGTCGTAGGTCAGCGCGTGCGCGGGACGGTTCATCTCGCCGCGTACGCCGATATGCGCGGCATTGCTGTAGCTTTTCGAGAGTCATGCCGACGTTCTTGTACTCGTCCTCGAGCTTTCGCCAGTCCCATCCGTAGGGTGAGACTTAGGGTATCACGCGACGTGCGCAGGAGCGGCGATGTGCCGAAAGAGGCTCACGGTGTCGGCGTGTCCTGCTGCGCCAAGGCGGCGAAATGCGCCGCCAGCTCGTAGTCCATGCGGCTGACACCGAGACCGAGCATGGTGCCGTCCACACCGACGGGGTGGGTATAGTTGATGCTGTAGTTCCGGAGGTCTTCGTTCGAGAGCGTCGCGGCTAAAGGCTCAGCCGATCGCCGCTGCGGGTGATGTTCGACAGGCTCGCCTGCAAGCCGTAGCGGTAGCGTCCCGATGTCCTGCTGCCGTAGTTCTCGCTGTAGAGGACGAAGCTCTGCCGCTGTCCGTCCCTGCACACGCGATGGTGAGGTCGCTCGTACCGAAGTCTGCGCCCGGGCGAGAGCAGTCCTGCCGCTTCGATGCCGCCGGGGGCGGCGATGTTATCCAGTGCCTTTTCAGGCCGTCGTCCCTCGATGGGTGCGCCCGTATGGAGCGCGTGGGCGAGACGACGAAGCTGTCCGTCGTCAATGGCGGCACTGTTGTCAATCGAGATTTTCCCATAGCGTCCCGCGAGGATGCGGATCGTGAGTGCCCCTTCCGCATTCGTCTGCGGCGGGAGGTAGGCGGCAGCGGCGGGATAGCCGTGACTGCGTGCGTAGGGAGGTGAGGTCACCGAGGCGTGTTCAGCTCCGCCCTCGGAGATTGTGCGCTCCGTATATCCTGCCGCCCTTGCGGTTCAGATCGTCCGCATTCAGCTGTGTGCCATCCTGCGTGATGTCGATACGCGCGAGACGAAATGACGCGCTGCCCGCATTGCCCTCCGTCACGGGCAGACTGCTCTCGAAGTGCGTCCTTTGGGGTGATCGCCCCAATCTGCGCCCGCATCGGACGAGTGGCAGATTCGTCGCTGCGAAGACGGTAGCTCGGCAGCAGAAGCACCGCCGCAGGGGCACGACGAGTCCAAAAGTGCGCGTGTTTTTCTTTTATATTCAACGGAAAGACTCCTTTTCACAAAGATTTAGGGAAGCACGAATACGCGTCATGTACAGGCGCAAGCTCCTGAATTTCGAAGGCACGTTCCGCATCGAAACGATAGATGCCGAGCGTTGCCGTGGGGATGGGACGCGGCAAGCCGAATACATAGACCTCCTGATCGAAGCCCATATCAAAGCGCGGTGCAGCATCCTGTATGAGCGAGGCGAGGACGCCGCCTGTGACAGGCATGACGTTGACGGTAAAGGCAGCGCATTCCCCGGCGCCTGCGTGATGCGGTAGTTGCCGACGACACCGTCCCGCGACACCGTCCGCCCTGCCCGTCACGGCGTAGCGCCCGGCGTATTTCGTATTCGTGACCACGCTGCCGAACGTGATGCCCTGCGCACCGAACACGGACGCATCCTCGCCCGCGCAAATCCGTCCGCCCGTCCCGTAAAGGAGGGCAGCGCCTCCCCTGCGTGGCAGTCTTGGCATCGGCAGTCAGTGTAAGGGCGCGGTGTGTGATTGAGCCCACCCCTTCGCGGTACTCACGATGCTATAGTTTGCCGCATCCGTTCCTGCAAGGGAAACGCCCGTATAGCTGACCGTATTTGTCGCAGCGACGTTCTTGTCGTTGTAGGTCGCGCCCGCAGCGGTCGCTGTCACACTGTCGCCCGCAACAGCATTCGTTCAGCGTCGCGTGGAACTGCGCGGCGTCTGCGGCGGTCGTCCGTCGTGGGTCTGTCGTCTGCGCCGCAACTGTGCCAAGCGTCAGCGCACGCTGCGTGATTGTGCCCGTACCCTGCGCCGTTGTGGCGGCGAGGGTGTAATTCCCTGCGTCCGAACCTCCGAGCGCGACACCCGTGTAGTTGACTGCATTTGCCACCGCGACATCACTTGCTGTTGTACGCCGCATCTGCGGCGGTTGCCGACACGCTGTCGCCTGCGACGATATTGCCGAGCATTGCGCTGAACTGTGCGGCATCTGCGGCGGTTGTGCCCGTCGTAGGTCTTTGGTCTGCGCCCCGACGGCACTGGCGGTTAGCGTGCGCTTTTGTGATCGACCCTCACCCTGCGCGCCGTCGTCGCGGCGAGGCTGTAGTTGCCCGCGTCCCGCGCCGGTAAGCGCAACGCCCGTGTAGTCGACGTGATTCGCCGCAGCAACGTTCTTATCATTATAAGCAGCGCCCGTGGCGAGTCGCCGTTGCGCTGTCGCCTGTGACGATGTTGTTCAATCCGCGCTGAACTGTGCGGCGTCTGCGGCGGTCGTGCCGTCGAGGTTTCGTCTGCGCCGCGACTGCGCTAAGCGTCAGCGCACGCTGCGAGATCGTACCGATGCCCGTAGAGCGCAGTCTTATCGAGCGTGTAGTTACCCGCGCCCGTCCCACGAGCGTGAGATTCTGTAAACGTCACTTCCTTGTCTGTCCCCGCGTCTTTGCCCGCCGTACGTACCCGTGGCGGCGGCGAGTGCAGATGGTCGCCCTCCGTGCCGATGAAGCCCGTGAGACTATAGTTCGTCCCCTCAGTGAGCGACTGGTCGACCCTGTTGTTTCCATCGTAGGTCTTGTCAAAGCGTGCGCCGCTCGTGAGTGCGAGATTCAGCTCCTTCGGCGTAATTTTTGCCCGCACCCTCTGCCGTGGTCGCGGCGAGGCTGTAGTTGCCCGCGCCCGTGCCTTCGAGCGCGACGCCCGTATAGCCTACCGTGCCCGCCGTCATCGACATCCTTACTGTTGTACGCCGCGCCGCTCGCAGTCGCCTTCACAAGATTCTCCTCGCCCGCAACGACATTGCCCAGTACCGCGCCGAACTTCGACGTGCATGCGGCGGTCGTGCCGTCGTAGGTCTTACCTGCGCCGCAACTGTGCGCAACGGTCAGCGCACGCCGCGTGATCGTGCCATCGCCCTGTGCCATCGTCGCGGCGAGGCTGTAGTTGCCCGCATCCCTGCTTCCCGCGAGGGCGACACCTGCGTAGTTGACCAAATTTGCCGCCGCGACGTTCTTATCGTTGTAGGTTGCACCTGTGGCGGCGGCTGTTACGCTGTCACCCGCGACGGCATTGTTCAGCGTTGCACCAAATTTTGCAAAGCGTCTGCGGCGGTCGTGCCGTCGTAGGTTTTGCTCTGCGATCTCGACTGCGCTAGCCGTCGCGCACGCCGCGAGATTGTACCTGCTGCCCGTGAGCGCATTCGTGTCGAGCGGTAGCGTTGCCCGCGCCCGTCCCCGCGAGCGTGAGATTCTTAAAACGTCACTTCCTTGTCTGTCCTCGCGTCTTTGCCCGCCGTATACGTACCCGTGGCAGATGCCAGTGTGAGATGGTCGCCCTCCGTGCCGATAAAGCCCCGTGAGGGTATGTTCCCGCCCTTCGTGAGGGACTGCGTCACGTTTGCATTGCCGTCTAGGTCTTGTCAAGCGTGCGCCGCCCGGAGCGCGAGATTCAGCTCCCTCCGGCGTAATCCCTGCTCGCGTTCTCAGGTGTCTTGCTCGCCGCAAAGCGTATGGTTGCCCGCGCCCGAACCCGTGAGCGAGAGATTTGTATAGGTGACGTTCTGCTGCGCGCCCACCGCCTGTGCATCCTTCGTCGCGTATGCGCCCCTGTGCGGCGGATCGTTCAGCGCGACAATGTCCGATGCCCTCGCCCTCGACCACGCCCGCAAGCCGATAGTTCGTACCGCGCGCGAGGTTCTGCGTGACGTTCGCCGTGCCGTCGTATGTCTTGGTGAACTGCGTGCCCGCCGTCCTTCGAGCGTCAGCGGCCCTCTTCGCGATGTCGCCCGTTGTCCGTGAGGGTGGTCGTAGAGAATAGTTCCCCGCGCCCGCACCTCGTGAGCGTCAGCCCGCCAAAGGTCACGGTTTTGCCCGTGCCCGCGTTCTGTCCGTGTATGTACCTGTGGCAGGTGCGAGTGCGATGTCTCGCGCCTCGCCGCTTACGAAATTCGTGAGCGTATAGTTCCTGTCCTTCGTGAGCGACTGCGTGACGTTCCGCCGTGCCGTCTACGCGCTGGTCAGCGTGCGCCGCCCGTCAGCGTCGAGATTCAGCTGTTTCGCCGTGATACTGCCCGCCCCTGCGCTATCGTCGCGGCGAGACTGTAGTTCCCCGCGCCCGTACCTCCGGGCGCGACTCCGTGTAGCTCACTTTATTTTGCCCCAGCGACGTTCTTGTCGTTGTACGCCCGCGCCCGTGGCGGTCGCCGTTACGCTGCCTTCCTCGCCTGCGACGATATTGCCGAGCGTCGCGTGGAACTGCGCGGCGTCTGCGTCGCGCGTGCCGTCGTAGGTCTTACTCTGTGCCGCAACTGCGCTAATCGTCAATGCGCGCGGCTTAATGATCGCGCCGCCGATGAGGTTATAGCCAAACTGGTCACCGTAGGCATCGTATGTGCCGACATCCTTCCCCGTATGGACGAGGGGTGATGTGCGGGTCCGTTGTCGCAAAGACATTGCCGTCGTAGACTTTCTCAAGGCGCTTCGTGCCCTTCATCAGAGCCGTGAGCAGCGGCATACTATGACTCGTTGTAGATGCGCCACGGCGTGCCCTTTGCCGCCCTCGGTCGCAACGACGGCGTTGCTGTTCGCGTCCTTTCCAGTCCGTGTATGTCGCCGCCAGCTTCATATCCGCCTCGGGGAGCGACCTGACATCCGTCACGTCAGTCCCATTGCTCGATGCGCCGACCGCCCGCACTGCGCTGCCCGTCTTCCATACAGCATGGCGAATGCTGCCGCCGTCTGCCTCCCCACAATGCCGCCGACCTTCTGACTCCCTGCGACCGTCCCCTGTATTCCATACACTACCGAAGGGTGCTGTTCTCCATCGCCCCCACAATGCCGCGCTGACCTGCTGACTCCCCTGTGACCGACCCCTGCACTCCATGCATTCTGAAGGGTACTGTCCGCTATCGCCTCCACAATGCCGCCGACTCTCTCATTCCTGTGATCGCGCCCGTATTGCGTAGACATTCTGAATCTTAGCAGCCCTCACGTGCATATCCCATAATACCGCCGGCGCTATGACCTGTCCCTGCTGACTGCGCTCGCATTCCCATGCATTCTGAATGCTGCGCCCACGCACATCCTGCACAATGCCGCCGACGATCTGATTTCCATTGACCCCTGCCGGCGTATGAACGTTCCGAATCACAGTGTCCGTGCATATCCCACAATGCCGCCGACCGAGTCGTGCCCTCCACATTGCCGTCCACAAGGGAGAGATTCTCAATGCGTGCCCTGACGGTGTAGCCAAACAGCCCCTTGGAGTATTCTCACTCGGACGTTTGATATACAGCCCCCGCAGCGTGTGTCCCGCGCCGTCGAATCGTCCCGTAAATTGCGTGCGATAATCTTCTCCAATCGGAAGGAAGCCCTCATGCCATACACAGTACGATTCCATGTATTTCGTGACACCCTGCGTCGATGTTGCCGGCGAGGATGTATCTGCCGTCCCGTTTCGCATTGATATTCTGCAGGTCGTAGACATCATGCACGCGCATATAGCTTTATAGTCCGTGCGCCGTGCCGCCGAGGTTCGCCACATCCCACCCGCGTGCTCTGCAGATGCCTTGTGATGGTCGGCATTCGTGCTCGCGTAGTCGAAAAACCTGATACGGCGTCGCTGCGCCGTTCACGCGTCGATGTTCTCCGTCGTTTTATGCCCGACATCGTAGCCGATATGCGGCGCATCCGTACTGCGGATGGTGACTGCGCTGCCCGTGAGCGGCGTGCCGTTTCCAGTCCGTTACAGCATCCGTGTTGAGGACTTTGACGTTCTTGCCCTCAATGTAGAGTTTGCTCGCCTTTACCGATACTCGAGGTTCAGCACGTCGCCCGTCTGTGCGGTCGCGGAGAGGGGGCTTGTGCCGTTTGCCCTTGAAGGTGTTCGTCGCTGTGGCAATGTCAGCGGGATTCGCCGTCGAGAGGTAGAGCGCACCCGTATTCACCTGCGAGTCCTTCTGCGAAGAGGATGCCGTCGGGTTGACGAGGTAGACGTTCCTGCCGCCCTCGATCGTGCCCGTAGATGTCCGACGCGCCCTCGCCCGTGACAGATTCAGATAGTCGTGTGTCTGGCTGCCGCCGTCAAAGCGCACCTTCTCGCCCGAGTCGATGGAGAAGTCCTCCATTTGAGAATATTGTGGTCGGTCTTGCCCACGATGTCCAGTGACCGTGCCGCTCGTGAGAGATATTCGCCCCCCGCATTCGTCGCGGCATTTGCGCCCTCGATGGGCAGCGCATACGCGTGCGGCGCGGCAAAGGGCGCGCGGCGACGATGCCCTGCAAAGATGGCGCAGAGGATGGTGCGGCGCAGGTGCTTCTTCGATGATGTTTTCATATTGTCTTCGCCCTTTCTTTTGACGGGGTTTCTTATATGTTTGGAAATGCTGGATTTCAGCGCTTCCTCGGAGAGTCTTCCATCGCTTTCATCGGCGGCACGCACGTCAAAAGGCGCATACCTCGGTTTTCCAAATCATTCTTTGCATCAGCGGTAGATGCCAAGCGTCGCGGCGCGGATGGGACGCGCAGTGCCATAGAGGTAGACGGTGTCGCCGAAACCGAAGTCGAAGCGCGGCGCAGCGTCCTGCACGAGCGAGGGCGAGAAGTCCGCCCGGCAGTGCTGCGGCATGGATGGTGAAGGCGGTCGCGTTATCTGCCGCCTGCCGGATGCGGTAGTTACCGAGGACGCCGTCCCGTGACGCCGCCCGCCTTGCCGATGATGGCGTAACAGCCGAGCGTTTCGGTATTCGTCACTGTACTCTCAAACGTCAAGCCGTCCGTACCGAATACGCGTTCGTCCTCACCGTCGGCGAAGCCGTCCGCATGTCCCTTGAAGGATGGCAGCGGCTCTCCTGCGTGACACCTCGCCGCGTCGGCGGTCAGCGTGAGGTCGCGGTGCGTGATCGTGCCCGCGCCCTGCGCTGTATTGGCGATGCTGTGAGTTCCCCGCATCCGCACCACGGAGGCGACGCCCGTGTAGTCAATGCGATTTGCCTGAGCGACGTTCTTGTCGTTGTGAGGCTGCATCTGCGCGGCGGCTGTCACGCTGTCACCCGCAACGACATTGCCGAGTGCCGTATGGAACTCGATGCGTCAGGCGGTGGTCGTGCCGTCGTAGGTCTCTACTCTGCGCCGCGACTGCGCCGAGCGTCAGCGCACGCGGCGTGATCGTGCCTCGCCCTCTGCGGTCGTGGCGATGGTGATGGTCCCTGCGCCTGTGCCTTGGAGCGCAACGCCCGCAGAGTTGACTGCATTTGCCCGCGCGACGTTCTGCTATCGTTGTATGCCGCGCCCTGCGGCGGTCGCGCAGTCACGCTGCTTTCCTCGCCTGTGACGACGTTTCCGAGCGTCGCACGGAACTCTGCCATCAGCGGCGGTCGTGCCGTCGTAGGTCTTTGTCTGCGCCGTGACAGCGCCAACGGTCAGCGTGCGCCGCGTGATGCTGCCCGCGCCCTGGCTGCCGTGGTCGCGGCGAGGCTGTGCAGTTCCCCGCGCCCGTGCCTGTGAGCTGAACACCCGTATAGTTGACGGTATTTGCCCGAGCGACGTTCTTGTCGTTGTACGCCGCACCCTGCGGCGGCTGCCGTTACATTGTCACCCGCGACGACATTATTCAGCACCGCGCCGAACTTCGATGTACGTCTGCGGCGGTCGTGCCGTCGTAGGTCTTGCTCTGCGACGCGACTTTCGCCAGGGTCAGCGCACGCTTTGTGATCGTGCCCGCGCCCTGCGCCGTATCGGCGACAGCATAGTTCCCAGCGCCCGCACCCGGTGAGCGCGATACCCGTATAGCTCACGGTGTTTTGCCCCGCGACGTTCTTATCGTTGTACGACGCGCCCGCAGCGGTCGCCGCTACACTGTTTTTCCTCGCCTGTGACGACGTTTCCGAGCGTCGCGTGGAACTGCGCTGCGTCTGCCGAGGTCGTGCCGTCATAGGTCTTGCTCTGCGCCGTGACGGTGACTCAACGGTCAGCGCACGCCGCGAGATCGTGCCCGCGCCCTGCGCCGTGGTGGCGGCGAGCGCACTCCCCGCATCCGTAGCTCCGCGAGGGCGACACCGTATAGTTGATCCTGCTTGCTCCGGCGACGTTCTTATCGTTGTAGGTTGCACCTGTCGGCGGCGGCTGTTACGCTGTCACCCCGCGACGACATTATTCAGCACCGCGCCGGAACTCTGAAGCGTTCGCCAATGTATTTTCCGTCGTAGGTCTTACTCTGCGCCGCGACTGCGCGCAAGCGTCAGCGCACACTGCGAGATTGTACCTATGCCCGCAAGGCTCGTGCGGTTCAGCACATAGTTCCCCGCGCCTGCTAGCCTGTGAGCGTCAGTCCGTCGAACGTACGGCTTTGTCTGCGGCGGCATTCTTGTCCGTGTATGTACCCGTAGCGGGTGCGAGTTCGATGCCCGTGCCCTCACCCGTGACAAAAATTCGCGAGCGTATGGTTCGTACCCTTCGTGAGCAACTGCGTGACCCTGTTGCTCTGCGTCATACGTCTTGTCAAAGCGTGCGTCGCCCGGAGGCTCGAGCGTCAGCTGCTTTCGGCGTTATCCCGCCCGCACTGCGCGGTACTCGCACGTTGTAGTTCCGCGCCCGCGCCTGTGAGCTGAACACCCGTATAGCCCACCGTATTTGCCGCCCTGACATCCGCTGTTGTAGGTCGCGCCCGCAGCGGTCGCCGTTACGCTGCCTTCCTCGCCGTTCACGACGTTATTCAGCGTTGCGCCAACTGCGCGGTGTCTGCGGCGGTCGTGCCGTCATAGGTCTTTGTCGTGCCGCGACTGTGCCAGGGTCAGCGCGCGCGGCGATTGTTCCTGTGCCCTGCGCGGCTGTCTCAGCGAGACCGTAGTTCCCCGCATCCACGCTCCGAGCGCAACCCCCGTGTAACTGACCGTATTCGCCGCAGCGACGTCCTTACTGTTGTACGTCGCACCTGCGCAGTCGCCGTTACGCTATCACCCGCAGACGGTGTTGTTCAGTCCCGCGCTGAACTTCCCTGCGTCTGCGGCTGTCGTGCCGTCGTAGGTCTTTGTCTCGCGCCGCGACTGCGCCGAGCGTCAACGCACGCGCCGTGATTGTGCCCGCGCCTCTGGCGGTCGTGGCGACGGTATAGTTCGCGCGTCCCGTGCCCGTGAGCGCAAGCTCCCGTGTAGGTGACCTTGCTTGCCGTTGCAACATTCTTGCTGTTGTATGCCGCGCCTCTGGCGGTCGCCGTTACGCTGCCTTCCTCGCCTCGCGACGATAGTGCCGAGCGTCGCGTGGAACTGCGCGGCGTCTGCGTCGCGCGTGCCGTCGCAGGTCTTACTCTGTGCCGCAACTGCGCCGATCGCTCACGCGCGCGGCTTAATGATCGCGCCGCCGATGAGGTTATAGCCAAACGGTCACTGTAGGCATCGTATGTGCCGACATCCTTCCCCGTATGGACGAGGTGATGTGCGTCCGTTGTCGCAAAGACATTGCCGTCGTAGGTCTTCTCAAGTCGCTTCGTGCCCTTCATCAGTGCCGTGAGCATGGGCGTGGTCTTGCCCGTCGTAGATGCGCCACGGCGTGCCCACACCGCCCTCGGATCGCAACGACGGCGTTGCGTACTCGTCCTTCCAATCCGAGTACGCCGCCTTCTTCATATCCGCCTCGGAGCGACCTTGACATCCGTCACGTCAGCCCCATTTTTCGATTCACCGACCGCCTGCCCTGCGCCGCCCGCCTCGATACGGCATGGCGAATGCCGCCGCCGTTCGCCTCTCCCACAACGCCGCCGGACCTCCGACTCCCCTGACCGTCCTCGATTCCATGCATTCTGAAGCCTGCTGTTCTCATATATCCCGCAATGCCGCCGCTTTGATCGCTGACCTCTGATTGGTGCCCGTATTGCAGACATATTCTGAATCCCGGCAGCACTCCGTTTCCTAGTCCCACAATGCCGCCGACGGCATCCTCCTCGACCGTGCCCGCATTCCATGCGTTCTGAATCCTGCCGCCCAACACCCGTCCCGCAATGCCTCCGATGTAACGCTTTCCGGCGGCCTCCCCGGACATACGAGACGTTCCGAATGACAGTGTTCTCTGCAAAATCCCACAATGCCGCCGACGCTGATACAGCCCCTTCACATAGCGCTGTTCCGGAGGGAAAAGATTTTCGATGGTCGCCCCTTGACATCGCCAAACAGCGATTTTCGTTGTCATTCTGATTGATATACTAGCCCCGTAGCGTTGTCGCGCCGTCGAATCGTCCCGTGAATTTGTTGTCCGATCCAGCGGCGCAAAGCCCCCGCCGCTGTTCCAACGTGTGTCGCCGTCGCGTCAATATCGCCCGCGAGGATGTATCTGCCATCCAACTTCGCCGCGACATTCTGCAGGTCGTGAGCGTCGTGCACGCGCATATAGTCATAGTCCGTATGCGCCGCACCGCCGAGGTTCGCACATCCCATCCGCGCGCGCTTGCAGATTTTGCGGTGTTCGGATGCGCATAGTCATAGAAGCGCATGCGGCACAGAGCCGCCGCTCTCGTCGAAAGTTCGCTGTCGCTCGATTGCCGGACATCGTAGCCGATATGCGGCGTCTCGTGCGCGCAGTGGATCTTGACGGTCGCCCCGTAGTGCCGTACCGTCTGTGTTCTGTACTGTCATCCGTGTTGAGGACTTTGACGTTCTTGCCCTCGATGTAGAGTTTGTCTTTGCCTTTACCGTACCGAGGTTCCAGCACGTCGCCCGTCTGTGCGGTCGCGGAGAGCGGACTCGGTGCCGTCTGCCTTGAATGTATCTCGTCGCTGCGGACAATGTCAGCGGGTTCGCCGTCGAGAGGCGTAGAGCGCACCCGTATTCACCCTGCGAGCCTGCGGCGAAGAGGATGCCGTGCGGATTCGCGGTGGACGTCTGCCGCCCTCGATCGTGCCGTAGATGTCTGACGCGCCCTCGCCCGTGACGAGGTTCAGATGAGTCCTTTGTCGCGTACCGCTGATCGAAGCGCACCTTCTCGTTCTGCTCGATGAGTCCTCCCATTTGAGAATATTGTGGTCGGTCTTGCCCACGATGTCCTGCCAGACCGTGCCGCTCGTGGAGATATTCGCTCCCCGCATTCGTCGCGGCATTTGCGCCCCTCGATAGAGTGCGTAGACGTGCGGGCGCGGCATGGCGCGGCGATGCACCCCAGGGCGAGCGCACAGAGAGTGTGCGGCAGCAGATGTGTTCGATGAGGCTTTCATTGCTTCTTCCTTTCTCTATCCATTATTTTGCTATATGCTTTTTCGTCCCGTTATGTCCAATCGCTCATGCGCCCCGCTACCGTCGCTACGCGCACCCTCCCACGCGGCAGGGGAGACCGGGATCATAGAACATACGATTTTATAGGTCAGCAGCATAGTTCGAGGATCTCTCTTTAGCGATAGCAACTGCGTTGATTTATGGCAACAAAATTGAAAAGTGATGATAATATACTCGAAAGTGAAGCGTTTCATGGAGGAGCCAGATACACGCGAGGAAACTGTACTGGGACGCGTTGAATTTATAACATAAAAAACCGCCGCATATCAAACAATGCGACGGTCTTCTTCCAAAATCTTACGCAAGGGTGCTCTTCATACGTCCATACCATGCCAGGCGCATCTTGCAGAGCCAGAATCTCCGCACGCGCCAGCCGCTCGACTCTCGATCACCCTGACAGAACATTTAACGCAAGCAGAGCACGCGCCATATTGAGCATCCTGCGCTGTCCCTCGCACGTCCTCAGCAGTCCTCAAGACGCCCTTCCATACGTCCCTCTTCCAATTTCCTCTCTGACTTTCCATCAGTTCGCACATGGTATGTATCCCTCTGTTTCTGCTCTTTAAAATAGTCGGCTCGTTCAGCCAGCCCTTATAATTCATCTTTTGGGATTCTCACAGAAGAAATCCCATCAATCGCTGGAGCGGCGTCATCACGATTCGCGCCGTTGACATAAAGGATATGGGCTCCATCATCAAACGGTCGCTGAGCTCTTGGATGATTCGTTCCACATGGTACAGAGGAAAGCCCCTCCATGATGTCGTTTTCCGTGATGAAGATCACCCATGTTTCTGGCAGTTTTGGAAAAATCTCTCCTTTTTGCCAATGCACGCGCGTCCATCATGCGTGCTGTTGTATCGCGCCCGACGCGGATCGCTCCTTCGTTTGCACGCTGCACCTCGCGGTCAGAGCTTCCTGCTGTCTTCTGCCAATACATCGAGCGCACGCCGCGTCCGTAGAGATTGTCTCGCACTCTGCTGCGTGACGAGCATGCTTTGACAATGGATCGTCCCGTCCAAAAGAAGATCCGCAGCAGAAGCTGCATTCCCTCGACATAGTTGTCAAAAGCAGACATTGAAAAACGTTCGTCGATCAAGCGAAACTTTTGAATCAACGCACAATATTCCGCAGGAATGTCCTTCTTGATTAATCCTCACCGCGCCTGCATCCTCCTCACCTTGTTCTTACTATCATAGTATGCACTGCGGCAAAGATTGTCAAAGGCTGAAAATTTCGGCGAAACACCCAGGGTGTCATCTGAGTCGTAAAAATGCTCGTCGAAGCCATTTCCGCAAGGCTTCAGAACTCTGACATCTTTTCCTTTCGAGTGCGCCATGAGGTGTCAAACGCATGCCATGTTCAGTCGAGCTTCCATCGAGCGAAAAATCAGCTGAACATCGTCAAAATCAGCGGGCTTCGAGACGAGAAATCTCTGAAAAGCCCTTGTATACTGCGGTTTCATGACGTATAGCAGCGATAGCCTTTGTATCATTTTCACGCATTAGACATCTCGCGCGCGTCGAACGTCCAGATGTTCTCTTTCTCAAAGTCAACTCTCTACGCCGTTTTCCTTGAGTTTGCGGACGTTTCTGGAGCGAATCCACTGTGTTTTCTCGCAAAAGCGGCTGACGGACTTGTGATGATGAGGTCGATCTTGCCGGCAAGGGCATCCTCGATCATCTGGTTGAAGCCACATCACGCTCTTTGTGTTGGTTCCACTGATCCCTTCATCCGAATACATGCCGACGAAATCCCAGTCCGCACGGCTCTCGATGTAGTTCTGATAATGCGCCATCTGCATCTCGTAACTGGAAGCCTGTTCTTCATGGTCGGTCGAAACCTGGGCATATCCTGCTGTTCTGCGCCGCCTTGGTTCTGCCGTAACCTCAGAGCAAAAAGATTTTTAGGACTGCAGAGGATTACCCGCAGGGTCTTTGCCATCGGTACGCGCTCCTTCTTTAGTTTCTATACCACATACAACCATGTACGACCGCATTCTTATAACGGCTATCGCTATCGAAGACGGGTATTCGACATAAGTTTATTGACACTCGTAGCAAAACGCTTGACAACAACAGTGCGGTCTACGGTATGGGTCTGATCTCCGCACGGTCGCATGATGATGGGCGCAGCAGTCGGACTCCGTGGTTCGATTGATACCGTCTCTATGATGTCTTTGCGGCAATGCCCGTAAGAAAAACCGAGGGATTCCACACGTCGGATGTGACGAGCGGATTCTCCTCGGGGTGAAATTCTAAATAGGTCTCGATAGAGGGCATCGCCCTCTTTATGTTTTTATCAACATAAAGTTTAAGCTTATATCTGCCCATCTAAAGTGCAAAAATCCCAGACTCACAAAATACCTCGTGAAACCAGTTCTCGTATAGCTTCATAAACTCTCACATCTTTTGAGTGTCTCAGGGTGTCAAACGTTTGCCACTCTGCCACAGGTCGAGTTCCCATCAAATATCGTGAACATCGTCACGAAGAACTTTAGAGCAGAAAACCTCTGAAACTTTGTAAACTAGGGTTCACGTCGCATAGAACTCGATTACCTTGTATCATTTTCACGCATAAAACATCTCCGCGCGTGTTGAACGTCCAAATGTCTCTTTTCGAAGTAAATCTCTACACCGTTTTCCTTGAGCTTTGCGGACGTTCTGCAGCGAGATCTCACCGTGTTTTGCAAATCGGCTGACGGACTTTGTAATGCCAATAGCGTTCTTTGCGCATAGCGATTGGGCTATAGCCGACCAAGCCGTCGCGCCGAGTCCAGGAATATGCAGCACATCCCACGTCGCAGCCGAATCTGGTCCCTCATCCGTAAAGTTTGATTCTCCTCCCTGTGCTTCTCGTAGTGGGTGGGGAGTAGAGTTCGCCCTGTCCGACTGTCAAGCTCGCATCTTCTATCTTGTCTGGGAGGAGCGGATGGGAGTCTACAGGGACACGCACCTGCACATCCCGCATTTTGTGCGTCTAAGCATTCTGCGCACGACATAAAGAGAGCAGCCTAGACTCTTGATATATAGAGATCAGCATTTCCTCTCTGTATATTTGTCGACATATCGTCGTCGAATCTGTAAGCAGATATCTCAAACAACACTCCGGTTCGCTTGTAAAATGAAATCGGACACGCAGTAGAACACATTATGAGTCAATCTGGTAAAATATCTTTGCACACAAACACCACCAGGAGGTTCATGTATGTCCCACTCTATTCTACCGCCACAAAACGCCGCACATTTCAGGCACTTAAACGCCCATAGTCAGCGCCGGGCGGATCGAAAGCGATGCTGGCGTCTCGCGTCCTCAAGGTGAAAATCGCCAAAAGACCTTGGCATTGCCCGCTCCACCCTTATGCGCGGTAGTACGAGGAAATAAAGCGCGGCACGGTGACACCAGAAAGCGTTCCGATTGGACGACATGAGCAGTATGGTGCACAGTCTGGTCAAATGCGCTTTGATGAAGGCGCAATCGTGAGGCTCGGAAAACCGTCTGGGAGTTACGCGCAGCACAGGACTTCATCCCGGTATGTAGAAAACGCCATTCTGCAAAGCTCTACACTTGATGCACGATCTGCCGTGGCGTGCCAAGCGTATGTAGATCTGTCTCGAGGTGTCTGTCTGCACTGAGACCATCTAGCCAGCTTCCATTATGCGATGCTTGCTCATGTCAAAACATCGACCCACCACGACAGAAGGTACGCCATCGCTGAAGATGCAAAGGGGAAAAGAACTGCATGACGACGGCAGGACGCTCGGTGAGAGTATTGACTGCACCGTGACCCTCTTGTAGACGGAGCAACTCCACCTTTGGAAATTCGGGAACTTGACACCACTCGTCAGGAAAAAGGAACGGATACCTGTGTTCTGCGCCTGGAATGGTGTATAGTAGCGAAAGGGGCACTCGCACAAGACTCGTACAGAGCGCTGAGGCGTCTGCGAGGGATTTGCTCAAACCAGAGAGCTCTATGGAGCATGATTTTCCACAGCAGGTATTTGCATGATACGACCTGTGACACGCGAGCGAGTTCCGGCTCGTCCGGTGAAGAAGCTGTCCGTGAGAGCCGAAGGTGTACTATGCTCATCGCTCACGCACCTTGGGAACGTGGAACAGCGAACGAAGCAGAATGCCCTCGTTCGGTATTTCGTCCGCAAAAGGGCATGGGATAAGGATGAGCGAGCGCGAGGAAGAAGTGCAGCGCGTAGAGGATTGGATCAATTCGCTGCCACGTAAAACGGCAGGTTATGAGACGCTGCCAGGCGCGCTGCACGCCGCGCTCAAAAATGCCACCCATAATTTTTGATTCTGTTATGCGTCTCACTGTCCGATTTGATATTGCAACTCTAGGGTAAACAATACTCCTCCGATTGTCCCGACAAATTGTCTATTAAAGTTGGTGACAGAGATTGTGGCTATAATGTTATTTGGTAGGCCATATCCCTATAGGATGTGACTCGCAGGCAGGAAAGGGCGATTTTTACCAGCGAGAGCAGTGATTGAGCGACGAGCGACGGCAGAATCTGCAAGGCGCTGCAGGAATTGAGCAAAGCAAAATCAATACGTCGAACTTATAGGCGTAACCGACGGAAAAGCCGTCGGAACGTATGTTGAACTTCAAGCCTCAGCATTTTTCTTCAGTACAGCGTATAGGGTTGGAAGTCGGTGAGTAGTGCAAAAGGAAATGAGACTTGCAGCGCAGATATTCGACTAGATATTAAAGTAACTTCGATTACACAGCCTCAGTCAAGTGTTTCGTCCGTTTAAGAATGCGCGCGCGATTTTCGGGTTGGGATATAACCTGTTAGTTTTTGTTTACATGACAAGCACGACGCACGCAATCCATTTGCACGCATTTGCTGCATTTATCGACGAAGAAAGAACGGCGGATTTTGCCATTACAAGACGCTTGCGTGGGGAAGTAGTACATGATGGAGCAACAAAGAAGATATTATAGTCGTTTCTCGCAAGATAAAATGTCTCCTGCGATCGGAAATTGTTTGTAACGACCTTGTAGACGAGAATTCTTTTCGATTATCCCCCGGAACAGGGCATGTCTGTACAATTAATGCGTTGCAATGGCGGTTTGCACATGCATGAGTCATTGTCGCTGCGTTAGTCGATGTTGACGGTGTTACCAAGTTATGAGTGGTAAGCGTGAGTTCGGTCGATGGTCAGACACCCATTGATTTTGCAGAAAAGGTTTGTGTTTATCTCAAGCGATTACCGCCATATAAAACCATTCGGTGCAATCCGTTTGAACCCACTTAGTACGAGGTTGGTGTTTTGCAAGTAAGCCTATTATTTAAGCACGAGCGAATACTATGGTATTGAGATTAACCCGGACACTGCGACACTTGCCGGGAAAAAGATAAATGATGAGAGAGTAAAGATAATCAATGCGGATTTCTTTTGCTTTTCATCAAATTTGATACAGGACAAGATCAAAATTCTTGTTATTGGTAATCCGCCGTGGGTCACTAACAGTACGTTGTCGCTCTTGGTTCTGATAATTTGCCTATACAAATTTTAAAACTTTAAAAGGGATTGACGCTATAACAGGCGCAAGTAATTGACATTTGCGGGATATGTTATATTACAGCTACTCAACGAATACGAGAGATACTAATACTGTTGTCTCATGCTTTGTAAAACGTCCGTTGCAAGAAACGTATTCAAAAGAACTGTGCGGGAATTATATAAATTTCTCATCATGCGATATTCTGAATTTGATGCTGCAAAAGTGTTTTGAAATAAATGCAAGTGCCTGTGTGCTGATAATCCAGCTTTTCCACTTCTTCGTCGGATTATTGCAATGTATTTGATTTTCGAAAATCAGACACTATAAAATCGCAATTTGGTTTTCGGACGGACAGTTTAGTAATTTGGATAGTGGAACGAGCTTGACGATCGATGCTGTTTTGAGTGGCGGCGAGGGCGTCGACGCGATTGTTCAAGAGTCATGGAATTAAACCCTGCAATGGGACACTTCAAAACGGCAAAAGAAATAGTTCATATTGAAGATGACGTATTCTTTTCTCCTTTGATACAGTATGTTCAAAGATTCCCTGTAATTCCAGGCTTTTTCTAAATACGTCATTGTTACGCAGCGCGTGAAGAAACAGGTCATCTTCGAACAAGATAAACAAAACTCTGCGGAATATCTTAATGGCATATTAAAACTATTTCAAGGCCGGAAAAGTTCAATATATCGGTGCTCCACCCTTTTTCGATGTTCGGGTAGGTGATTATTCACATTCAAAATACAAAAGTAGGTGTAAGCGGATTTTATAGCAGCCTTCATCTCTGTCTTGTTTTCAGACGATGAAAAAGCGGTAATGACAGACGACACAGCCTATTTCATGTGACAATGGTGCATGCTTATGTCGCACCATGCTATAATTCCAATAAAGTGCAGGACTTTTCTTGCAAGTATAGCTAGACGAAAAGGCTGCTCTATACAGAAAGTGCTTGAGCAGTCAATTCGATAAGGTGAGAATCTCTGACAATCAGGATGAGATTGAGCAAACCGAACAGAAATTCGATCTTTCTCGTTATATCACTGCATACCTATGTATGATGCTTTTAAGTCATTGTTAGGGATGAAATTACAGTTTGCATAATTCAAAAGGCGGCGGGTTATTATTCCGCCGATTTTTCATGCTTCTTGCAGTGACGTCAAAGTCCCCCTTATAATCCTCGAACACGTCAACCCTTGTCACATCACAAAACGCCCTTATATCTAATGACGTGTTGTGTAGTTACATCCGAGCGATAGGAGATTTGGAAAGGACTCCTCCGGCGCTCGCATTTCAGGGCAGCGTTCATTTCCCTTTGGGAAAGCTGCCGAAAGTACTGCCCATACAGGACAGGCGACAGGCTTCAATTTTAAGATGTTGCCGCACCTCGTCAGGTTCATGGTCGGCATGAGAGATATCTATTTTTCTTGTCTTTCAGTTTCATAGCGAAAAATCCTTTCTCCGGGGAGTAATGATTTGTTGCTCCCTTTGAATGTTTTGGCAGTCCGAAAATATCGGATTGCCTTTTGCAGGTCGAAAAGTTTCCGACTTGCCAATTATTTGAAGGAGTGACCGAATCGGACACCTTTTTATATAGCGGCGGTGTATTCGTTGTAATGCCTCATAAAGCCCCACATAACAGTCAAGGAGCGCCGCCGTGCCGTCTATCCTCTGTTTCGGGATTGGTTTTTCACGGAACGATATTCCCGTTGCGGTCAGTCTGTACTGCCCGTGATTCGTCAAGCACCATTTCAAAAAGTGGGGTTGTTGCTGTATATGACTTTTGTGCGCTCGAGAGGGTCTGCCCTAGCATTTGCATGGGCGGGGAAAGGTCTTTCGCCCCTGTATGCAGCGAACCATGTTGAAGCCCTGCATTTGCATTTCCTCCACACGTAGCGGGCAGAATAGCTGTCATAATACACCCACGCCGGGAAAAGTTCGTATTCCTTCACGGTTTCACGAACCATGTTGTGACATCGGGATAGTTTATGCTGTTTCCCTGCACAGCTTTTGTAGAAAGCCCGCGCCCGTGCCACTTGTCGCTAGGATTTTTGTCTTGCTGTACTCGCTCCATAAGGCGGTCGGCGGGCAGCCAGTATATTTGGAGATATACTTCCTGTCATCGCCCCTGGCGCATGAGGAGGAGAGCTTGCACAGGTCAGATCGGTAGTTATGGGAAAGGTCTGCTCCCCTATACAACAGCTTCCTCGAAAATCCTCCATGCGAAGGTTTCCTCGTTGTTTATATCCTCGAAGGAAAGCCACGCCGTTTTGACAGTTTCCCTGTGTTGAATTCCTTGCAAAAGTACACCGGATAATTCATTTCGGTTTTTGTTTGCCCGTTCCACCTTGCGTGAGGTCGTCGGTTTTCTTGATACTCCCCAAAGGCGGACTTTGCCTTTTATCCACGCCGTCGGGTCTGTCCATTCGGCACGGCTGTCCAATTCGTACAGGATGGGAAGGAAATGCGGGTCATGGATTGCCCCGTCGGCGACGCTTGCGGCGTATTAGTACATACGTCATAGATACATTCCCGCACCGTCCCGGCTGTGGTTATCATCACAAGGAGCGGCGATCTCCTTGCCGCCATGCTTTGGCGCATGACTTCGTAGAGGTTTCTGTCCTTTACCCCGTGCAGTTCGTCCATAATGACAAAACTTGCGTTCAGCCCGTCCAGCGTGTCGAGTTCCGCGCCAAAGGCTGAAATTTGGAGAGACAGGCGAAAAATATAGGTCGTTTTCCGTTTGCGGAAATGCTTGGAGAGTGCAGGAGATTGCTTTATCATGTTGTGAAGCTTCATCGAACAGAAGCCGCGCCTGCTGCGTGTTGGTCGCTGTGCTGTAAACCTCCGCGCCGCCTTCTCCGTCGCTTGTCAGCATATAGAGGGAAAGCCCGCAGGAGCGTCGATTTCCGTTTTTGCGCCCTACGGGAAGAAGCTTTTCGGTACTTCCTATATCCTGTTTCCTATCAACAAAGCCGAACAGGGCTTCAATGTAGGCTTTTTGAAAATAGTTCAAGGCGAACAGGTTTTCCTGCCCATTCTCCTTTGGAGTGCTTGCAGAACCGTTCTATAAACGCAATGGGGCGCTGTGCACTTGTTTTTCGTCAAAGACATACTGTCCGCCTTTTTCCGTGACAGCGGCAAGGCGGCTGTAGACCGCCCTTGATACGCCTAGAGGCTGATTTCGCCGCTCTCTATTTTTGGCAGTATTCCGTGATATGGTTCTGGCATAGCTCCGTTAGAATGCTGCCAGTTCGTCTGTTCGGCTTGCAGGCGTTTTTCCTGCTCCGCACAAAGTTTCAAGCATTGCTTTTTGAACAGGCAGGAAAAATCCTCATCAGCCGGGTGTATTCTTCGTGTTGCCCTCCGTGCGGCTTGTTTCAATGCTCTCCTGCAGGAGGCCAGTTCTTGATAGAAAGTCGATTTTCCTCCTGCAACTCATATTCAAAATTCGGCTGCATATATCATTCCTCCTTGATTAGGTCGCCGTTTTTCATCGAATGAAAATCCTTGGCCGTCGTTCGCCCTTGCCCAAAAATGCTCGGTTGTGGCATTTTAGGGCAAAGGGCTCAAGGTTGGCAGGGGTTTAGGGCTATATCCGGGTCGTGAGATGCTTGCGGTGAGATACTTTTGTGGTGGGCGATTTCGGCAGGTTTTGCAGCGCTCACGGATCGTAGCACTTGATAAGAGGAACGCCCTTGATAGCCTTTTGCCATGCACGCAGTGGTAGAACCGTTCCTTTACGGTCTTATTCATTGGTGGCCCTTTCTGCCGACAGCGCCTTTAGCAAACAGTCAATCACCCGCTGTAGTTTGTCCGTATCGGCATTTTTCCCCATAGTACCATTCCCAGAGGATGAACCTCCCGGCGGTCTTGGCGACGGGAGAAATCCCTGCCGCCGTCAGCCGGTCGCCGCTGGAGGTATGGGGATTGCTTCGACGAGCGCCGCTATTTGGGCGTCGTTGTCGTTTTCCGTCAATCCGTAGAATATCGCTTGCTCCTCCACGGTGAATATCACTGCGAGATACCTCCACTTTCACGAACGCGCCGGGGACAATGGGCTCGCCGTCGGCAATGCACTAGGCGCGGAAGTCCTAAGACCGCTGGTGAAACCGCTTTCCCTGCTCACTTCGACAGCAATGCCCTGCAGGATGTTTACGCCGTGATAACGGAAGTTCCCGAGGACAGTCCCAGCAGGGAATGTTGTCGTCAAGCACCACGGGAAGCCGAAAATCCGACGATTGCCGCCGCTTTCCGTGTCCGTGAAAAGAAAATCCTCGTCCTTGTTCTTGATGGGTATACCGTGCCGAGAGGGTCGCGACAGACATCGCGAATTTTGCTCCGCCGCTGTACCCTGCAGGGCAGGAGGGCGACGGCTGCAAGGAGATTGTCGGCGGTCAGCTTCGTTGTGGAAACCATGTCTTTTTCTTGCTCCACGTCACGCCGGGCAAAATCCCCGTAGGCTGCCCCGTTCCCGTGCCGCTCACGATCGCCGCGCCGATAGCGTCCATAATGCTGTTTTTGAGTTCGTCGGCGATATACCGCTCAAAGGCGGCGATTTCCATACGCTTGACAGCGGCGCTCATGGACACTGACCTCGATAAGTTCGCGTCCCGTGAAGGTGACAGAGGCGGCTTCCGCTTTTCGTCCGGGGACGGTCGCCCCTTCCGTGTGCCAGCTTGCCGCGTCGGTGGGCGTTCCTACGGGGATGGACAGATTGAGGGGACGGAAAACAGGCGGATTTCCCGTAAGTCCGTTCACGCCCCTGGCCTGGTGCAATGACTTCGTTCAGGGTTTCGGCGGGCAGAACGGCGGCGGAACTCGACAGGGTGTTGAAAGCGTCCGCCCGCTTTTTTCCGCCTGTGCCGCTGCAGAGGCGCGGCTCTCCCCGTCGGTCAGTTCCTTGCCCAACATACGCTTGAAAAAGGCGCTTCGGTATTCGGGGCGCTGTGGGTGTCTGTCCGGTGTTTGTTGCGTTGAGATTTTCGGTGATGGGATTGAAGTTTGTCATAGTGTTTCTTCCTTTCCGGCTCTCGCCTGCACATTGGTTTCTTGATAAGCGGCAAAGTTTACGACAGAGATTTCATAAACCTTGCTGATTTGCGTGATGGTTCGGGTTTTGGTTTCTCGTCAAAGATATAGGCTCCTACGTCGAAGGCAAAGGACATTTTGGGAGAGTCGCCGCGCTTCACGGTTTACAAACCGCCTTCGCCGTTTCCGTATGGGGAAGTTCCGCCCGCATGGCAAAGTCTCCCTTTCCGTTACCGTGAGCAAAGCGTTTTGGGGCTTCTCGCGAGGGGGATTCCCGTGCCGTCGTGATTGACGAGCAGGGCGACGCTCGAAAGGTCAAGCCCTTCTAATGCGTCCCGGCTGATATACTCCGTGATTTCCCCGATTTTTGGCGGGTCGGTCGAACACGATTGCCATGCCCTCCAAAAACAGGGGCTTTTTCGTCAGTCTTGACTTCATAGCTGCGGTTGTTTCTTCATGCTCTCATTCCTCCAGTTGGTAGCTGTCCGCCTTTTTCGGCAGATACATAGTTTTAGGGATTGCAGGCGCTTCTCTCGTTCTCCACGGGAGGCAGTGCAAGGAGCTTTCTTGCCTCATTTATTGTGAGAAGTCCCAAAGCGCGGCTTCATGGAGCAGCTTTATTTTTGGTTTCCGCGCTGAAAACTCCATGCGCTCCGCTGTAAAGGTGATATTCTCCCCGGTCTTTAGGGCGAACTCTTGCGACAGTTGCGGGAAAAAGGCTCTATGACGCTTTCATAAAAAGGCGGCGAACTCGTTTTCCGAATAGCTGCCGTTCACTATATGGGCTTGCACTCCCAAGGCGTTATAGATTTGGGCGTTGACGCTTTCTATTTGCTCCCTTGCGGGATAATGTAGGGGCTGCATTGGGTGGGAACGAAGTCAAAGCGTTGGTCGGTGGCGGCAATTCCTCCCGTGTTGGCGAGGCTCCTTATAGTCGGCGACAAATTGCTCTTTTTCCTTCTTGACCTGCGCCGGGTTGACGAGGCTTGTAAATTTTAGAATCCCGCGAATGCTTGTTCCGTTCTTCACGCTTGCCGCTATGCGCTTGGGTCAGGGGTTTCCGGCGGTATCCAGCAGGGGAACAGGGCGCGTTGCTCTCCCCAAAGGTCATGGGTGAGAAAATGGCGGCGAAGGTGCAGCATATCCGAATAGGGGAACAGGTTTTCCTGCACGTCCGCAAACAGGCATTTGATAAAGATTGCCCCATTTGCCCCCTGCTCAAAATCGACAGCTTGCGGAATGAGAGGATAGAGGGCGGTCACTTGCCCGTCGTCATTCCTCATAAGGAGCAGGAAAGGCGTTGTTGTGTGGTGTAGCTATGCCGCCGCCGTCTTATAGAGCAGGTCATAGAGGGACATATAAGGGTTAGGACGGTTTTAGGGCTTGCTCCATTTGCCCGTCTCGCTGTGCAGGACGAGTTTGGCGGCGTGCCTTGCGACAGCGTCCACGGCGGCTCGAAAGACAGCGCTGCCGTATGCCGTCCCGGAAAATGCCCGATATTCGTTTTGGATTTCAATATAGGCTTCTTGCTTCGCGGGTTTCCGCTGGAACAGTTTTTTCAAAAGTCCCATGTGTGTGCCTCCTTTCGGTTTCGGATTGTGGTGAAAAATTTTTTCCTCGCGGGGGAAAAAAGCCCCGGCTTCGGTCACTGGCCGCCTTGTCCCGCTTGGCTTGGCGGGGGCTTCTTCCGTCAGGGTGACGACGGGTGACGCTCATTTCATAAAGCTTCCCTACGGAAGGCTTTTTGCACTTTTGAAAGCTTTGGTATATCCCTCGTCACCCGTCGTCACCCTTCAATAAAATCAGGGGAAAAGGCTCAAATTCAGAGGTATCGAGCTTGACTTTCAATCCGTGGACAAATGTCTCGTATTTGGTTTTATGGGTTTTGTACCCTGCCACTCAAGACCTCGCTTTAGAAGTCATGAAAGGCTGCGATAATCTCCAGTATGGTCGCAATATCTTCTGTATCGGTCGTAAAGTTCTCCGGAACGCTGTTTGTGAGTAAGGTTGTACCTCGCAACATTCTGCTAAGAAATTTTCTAGCCAGTCATTGTAGCCCTGATCGCTGACTGCCCCTTGACACATTGGGGCAGGTCGATGTTGTATGCCATTTGCACTAAAACCGTTTGCGCCCTCGATTATCCAGAGAGAACCGCCCCGCCGCACCTTTCAAACAGATAGTCGGCGTAGTTTTGATTTCTCCCTGATTCCCCGGAAGTTGGCAAGAAAGGGAACGGCTATAACCTGTCCCAGGTGCCTTTGTCGGTTGTCCTGATTTTTGGCAGGTGATTTGTGTGGAGTATGACGGTATGAGAGGGAACGAAGGTAAAGGGTCTTTATACTTCTTTTCCGCTAGAATGGGGTCGGTGCTGCACAGCTTCTGACTATGGCGGTGTCAAGCCTCATTCCTCCTCAAGTTCCGCTACTTATGACAAGCCGCTTTCCCTCGAAGTTCCGCATACTCCGGGCTTTTGTTCTTCCGACAACTGCCGTCAAGGTTTCAGCGGATAATGCTCGGAATAGCTGCCCAAAAACACGAGGCTAGGAGGTTGAATAGAGTGCTTTTGCCGTTGCCGCCCTCCCCGTATGCATATGATAAGGTTTTCCTGAGTACCCGTCCCATGGCGCACATCCTGCTACTTTCCCTGCACATGTAAGCGCCTTGTGCCCACGGTCACGCGCCTCCATAAAATCGAGAAGATTTCCGGCTGTCTGTCCCCGCGTGACGGCGGTCATTTTTGTCAATAGTCCTTCGGGTCGTGTTTCTTTCCATTTCCCCGGTCTTTAGGTCAACAGTGTCACCGGGCGTGTTCAGGAGGTAGCCGTCTGCATCCAGTTCTGAAACATGGATTTCACCTTTGGGGCGGGTTTCGGTGAGTGTTGCCCTGATTTTTGTTAGGACTTGCGGCAGGATACTGACATAGGCATGAAGCGTTTTTCGTCCTCCAACTGGTTTTTGGCTTCCCGCATTTTTATCCTCGTTGTTTTCTTCCGTTGCCCGGTCTAGGGCTTTTCTTGCTCTTGCCATTCGCCGCCGGGCTTCCGTCAGTTGGCTTTCGGTGAGTTCCTGCGCCGTCCCCTGCGCCGTGTCCGCCTTTCTTGCTCCTACATCCCGTCATGGACGATAAACTTTGTGGCGGGGTATATTTCACCTTGTCCCCATACACGGCGGCGAAAAAGGTTGGCTTGTCCTATATCCGTGTAGTCAGCAGGCTCCATAGTTTGCTGTGAACACCTCCGCCGCATATTCTTCCGGGGAAGATAGGAAGGATTTGTTTCTCACCATCTGCCGATAAAACCCTAGGGCGCTATTCCAAATGGTCGAAAGTTCGCCGGGTTCAGGGGCGCAGGGCTGCATTTTGGCTTCGTCAAGAAAGGCTCGCCTTGCCGTCTGCGTCCCTCATGTCTTCTTTAGCTACAACACCCGCAAAAATGGCTCATGGTGGTGTTGCGCTTGCCCTCCGAGATGATGTGGCTGGCTTTTTCTCCTGCGCTCTCCGCTCCGCCGCTTTCTGCTCCATAAATGCGTCAATGCAGATTTTTGCCGGAACAAAGACAGGCTCCGGGATCTCCCACCCAAAGAGGAACCGCGCCGCGTTCTATTGCTCTGCGTCATCAAAGGCGGGAAATAGGTCTACACTTCCTGAGTGTGCCCATTTCTCCCCGTCCGTGATTTTCACTGATAGAGGAAAATAATAATGGTATCGGACGGGAGGGGAAGGCCGTTTTTCTCCTTCATGTGGTTGCGGCTTGGCACGGCATAAAAAGCGACGCCAGGAAAAGCCGCCTGCACCGTTTTCGGTGTTTGCCACTTTTCCGGGAGAATGTCCGGCAACATGGGATTGTTTTCCTTGTTGTCGCAGTCCATATTGATATTGTCGGCTTCGATAAAGGTTTTCTTGTCTGTGCGCCTTGACCGCATTGCCCCGGCTGTTCGTGCCGTCGGCGTATTTGGCACTCACATGGTCGAACTGTGCCGCTTTCGCCAGTTCCGTAATCCCCGTGATATGGGCCTCGTAGGGATAGCTGGTATTGGAATTTTTCTCCCGCACGTCGGAGAGGTAGAGGGTCATTTCATACTTGGGATCATACTTTTTGCGCCTCCCGTCCTCAGGGTGGTCCGAAAACACTTCCCGCATGATGTAGCAGCGGTTTTCCTACCTGTATGACCGGAAGGTGCCGCGTTTGATAAAGCGTCCGTATGTAGATTCAGGAAAGGCGAACTCTCGCGCCGTTTCCTTGATGGTTAGTGCAGGTTTCTCCAAAATGCGCTCACTCCTTTTCTATATAAATAAAGGCTGCTGCTTGGCGGTGTTCGGCTTTCAGGAACAAACGTAAATCTGTTTCATTTCTACGCCTCAAAACAATTTAGTTTATTTTTATATTACCGCAACGAAAAATGTAGCGTCAACACATAAAAACCAACTCAATTCAGGTTAAAATACTTATTGACGCTTCAGTATGACTGTGATAAAGTATCTTTTAGAACTTGAAAGGAGTTGCACGAACATGAAAACCCTGGCGAGAAACTCAGAAGGAGGCCCGCCAGAACAAAGGGCTTGAAGCAGTCGGACGTTGCGAAAAGCCAGGGCTGCGCTTCACTTGACGAGTGGGAAAATGGCGAGTGAACCCCTTTTGATGTCACTGTCAAAAGCTGTGCCTTATCTACGAGATAGCGCCCTTTCCTTATTGAATGGGGAATACAGCTATGAGGATATTGTCGCCATAGCAGGAAAGCCTGCGTGCCTTGAACGCTCCTATGAGGAAGAGCTGGCCTTGACTTTTTCCGAACCTATCTTACAAGGCTCTGCTCACGGAAAGAGCGAGCGGCAGGAAACGAACGGGCGGAACAGGCGGCTAGTTTCATCAAATCGGGGGATTTCGTCAATCGCTTCGGGGGTATGCTCGACAAGGAGCAGATCGCCGCCCCTGCGCGGGGGATTATAAGAGGTACGGGGAAACGGACGTTGATTTGCTTTCATGCTTTCCATGCTCTTTGAAAGGGACGCAAAGGCGGCGCTTCTCTCGGATGGTTTGCGGCTTCTTTCCGACAATGCGAACTTCGTAGGATTTCAAGGAAAGCACGCCCCACGCCAGGGACTTTTACCGCCGGTCGGCCCGAGGAGCGGCGAGAATATGTGAGGAGGTTGGACTCTATGGCGATATGACGGAAACGGGGAAGCACTCACCATTACCGCCTGATACGGGCTATGACGAGCAGGGAAAGCAGCGGAAGAAAACAACGACTTTTTTCGCCCGCCCGACGGAGTGACGGCAGGAAAAGCGGAAAAGCTGGCAAAGGCTTTCGCCGCGAATTGGGAGGACAAGATCAGCGCACGTCGCCTTGATGAGAACCGCACCTTTGCAGATTTGCAAAGTGGTACTATGAAAGCGTTGCGCCCTCCGTCTTGAAGCCGAATGTTTTTTGATTGACAATAAAACGATGGTCGATACCTACATCCCGCCTCACCCTTGCCCGCAAGAAGTTGAAAGACATAAGCCCCGCCATGCTGGATAGGCTTGTTTGCCGAACTCTTGCGAAACGGACGTCTAAAGGACACCTACCGCCTAAAAGAAGGAATCGCACCCCAGGGTGAAATGGGCAAGAAAATGAAAGCTCTGTCCTTTATCGCAAGAGAGAGGCGGGCTTTCCCGCAAAACGGTGACAAGACTGTCCCATGGTATGGATTGAAAAACGTAACGCCGATAGCGGCTTGCCTTGGGTAGATTTCAGGAATATTTTGAAAGTGACGTAGAAAACCGCGCTCTTGCCGAAAGTTCTGTTTCCGTGTCAAGCGGTGCCTGTCGGCAATATTTTCCGGCGGCAGTCAAAAAGGAGATTATGCGCCGAAACCCTTGCTCGAACACGATCACTATGTATAAAAGGTCGCGCTGTGTTTCCTCTCTGGCTTGATGAAAAACAGGCGCTTCAGTTGTTTCCGCTCTTGACAAGCAAGAGGATTTCCGGTTTAAGACGATGATGAAACACCCCGCTTTTCACAGGCATGCGCGGCGGCGAGTTATGCGGGCTGCAATGGCAGGATATTGACCTTGAAAAGGGAATTATTCACATCAGGCACATACATCTCGCCTATATTCGGGACGTCGAGCCAGCGACAAGGACAAAAGGCAGGACCGACCGCCGAAATTGAACCCGCAACACGGCGTGCAGGCGAGCGGTGATGTGATTATTCCCGCCTTCAAAGTTTTTGCTCATGGAGCATAAAGAACGCTCACGCCGCATGGAAAGCACAACGGGCGAAACATGGAAACTCGGGACAACATGCGGTATTCTTGACGGTATTCGGCAATCACTACTCCGAACAATACCTAAACGCAAAAGCTCAAGGCATTTGCCCGCCGGATAGGGTTGCCGGACAAGCATACATATTCATTCCCCTGCGCCATACGACGGCTAAAAGCCTTTGATAAACTCCAATATATCGCCCAAACTGATAGTCGAACAATTAGGACACGCCAGCGGGTCCATAACGCAAGACATCTACAGTCACATTTTCCAATCCAGTAAGGCAAGAGCGGCGCAGCTCTGATATTGCTCTCTCCCCATCGGTATGAAAACAAAACAAGTGGCAGAATCTCACCCGGCACGGGTTAAATTTTGTCGCTTGTTTTGTCGCTTAAATAGCAAAAGTCGCTTATTTTTACTCAACAATATTAAACCTAAAAAGCCGTAAACCATTGATATGTAAGCGTTTCTTGAAGTTACCGAAAGATATTTTTGAAACATTTGCTTTCCCACAGGAGGAGATGACCCATCATGGTTCTCGCAGTAAAGGAGAGTCATCTCTGATTCCGCGCATCGTGGAGCAGAAAATGACAGCGGTGCTCCAACACGCCCTTTCCTGCCCTGTGGGCATGACGACGTGGGCGCAGCCTGCGATGGATTCGGCGAGGATGCACACAAACGTAGACTGCCGTTGTCTGCATCGCAGTACGCTCGTTGACCGCCTTGCCCGCGCCGCCGCCTGCCCAAAACAAAAAGCGATGCTCGCCAAGATGATTTCTGGGCATGTCCCGTGAACGGAAGAGTTTACTGAATAGGTTCATAGATTCTCCTTGTGCGATGATAGCTTTTATGCTATCATCAAAGTGTCTTTAATAGGGGGTAAAATATGTATCGAATTGAGTTCTACGAGAGAAGAAACGGGACATCCGACGTTGCGAATTTTTCTCGAGGAGTTACGTGAAAAAGCAAGACGAACAAAGATGCGCGGATTCAATATGATCAGATCATCTTTTACATCGATCTTTTGGCACGCAACGGAACGAGATTGCGCTGAGCAAGATCACAAAATATCGGAAGATGATATGTGAGCTTCGCCTCGAAACAACCGCATCTTCTACTTTTTATTACGAAGATGGTCAATATGTTCTGCTGCACCACTTTCGGAAGAAAGATGTGAAGACACCGCCATCGTTGAACTTGCTCGTGCAAAAGAAGCGCACGAAACGATTACCCTTTCGCCGCGCAAAAAGGGCGAGGAAAATGAAAACATGGGATGATTACGATAGAATCATATGAAAATCCATTGACGCGAGAGCCGTCGAGGGATGAAGGAGATTGAAGAAATTGCAGCTATTGTTTCTTCGATGATTGAGCGGCGCACCGCCCTCGGCATCAGCCAGAGAACACTGGCGCAGCGCGTGCGGTTTGCCCCAGTCCTCCGTCGCACGCATCGAATCTTTCAAAACGACACCAAAAATCGACACCCTGCTCAAGCTCATGCAGCCGCTGATTGAAAACTGTTGCCGCACTGTGAGCTGAACCTCGAATCACAGCAACAAAATTCCTCGCTCGTCGTAGACGGATGTGGAGGTATCATCCCCGCAGCGAACCGCACGGTCGAGTGCCATGATGAGCGCGATCACACCATCGATCTTTCGGTCCAACCTGCCGTCGATATTCCCCTGCGGATCGGCGCGAATGAAGATATTGTTCGCCATCCAGCGGCATGACGGATGCCCGCCGTGCTTTATCTTTTCTGCAGGTCAGCTTCATCAGGCTCCTTGGTCGGCGGCTCATATCCTCGAAGCCCTGATCCGAACGGAACAACAGTGAAGCCCATCCCTCGAGTGTCTCACCATCTGCACTGCACCCCATCGGTCGAAGGCAATCTCGCGGATGTTGTACTTCTCGCCCAGCTTCGATGAATGCCCTCGATAAATCCGTAATGCAGTCGACATTTCCTCGGTGGTCATAGCCCTGTTTCTCCCACATCGTCATACGGCACATGGTCGCGCCGCACGAAGGTCGATATTCTCCTCGGGAATCCAGAAGTACGGAAGTTATCGGCAACGGTTCTATCCTCCTCGGTCGGAGGGAACACGAGCACAGTGCCGCAACATCCATCGTGGAGGAAAGGCTCGCCCGCCGTAGCAGACACGACCGTCAAGGACTCAGCGTCAACAGGGGGCGGCTGAGCCAGTTATCTCACTGTCCATCGGCATCCACCGCACGGACTGCGTTTCACCCACTGATTCAGCCTCAACTGACGGAGGCTGTTCTCCTCGGCAGGGTTCTGCCGTGCAGAATCGCAGGCCGCCTGTACCTTGTCAATGCCGACTGCGCGAGCGACGGATTCGACCGTTTCCAGACCTCCGGTCTGTCCAGTCCTCATCCTCCTTCGCTCCATAGATCACAGGATAGAAGGTCGGTCGATTTTTCTCCTTCCAGAATGTCTTTCGCTTTCTGCGCGTCTCGTAGCAGATGGATTGGTATCCGTTCCCGCTGTGGTAATGAGGAAGTAAAGCGGCTGCATACGCGCATCGCCGAAACTTTTCGTCGCAACATCAAAGAACTTGCGATTCGGCTGTGTATGCAGCTCATCAAACACCACGCCGCATGTTGCCAGCTATGCTTCCGAGTATGCTCTCCGCCGAAAGCACCTGATAGCTGTTCGTCGGCAGATACACCATCCGCTCTAGTGGCGAGGATCTTTCACCCGCTTGCTGAGCGCGGGACACCTACGCACCATGTCAGCGGCGACCTGAAAGACGATGCTTGCTTTCGTTGACGATCAGCGGCGCAGCCGTAAACCTCGGCACGCTCTCCACATCGCCGCCGCAGCAAAGAAGGAGGCGGCAGCGGCGGCAAGCTCTGATTTTCCTTGCTTCTTGGGAATCTCAACGTATGCTGCATTGAACTCGCGATAGCCGTCTCGGCTTCAAAATCTGGAAGATGTCTTCGGATGAGCGCGCCCTGCCAGTCGATCAGCGCTCGAAGCGGCTTCTTCCTGCCCACGTCCCCTCTGTATGGCACAGGCACTCGATAAAGCCCACCGCATAGTCCGCAGCGGCTTTATCATAGTGTGCGTCCTTCGCGCATGAACTCCGTCGGCTTGTAGCGTCTCAGCTTTCGCGCAAGCGATCAATCATCAAAAAGAGTCGCCGTCAGCGACCCGCAAGATCCGAATGAGAAGCAGCCCCGAAGGGCTGGTTTTGGCCTGGCGCTGCTTAGATGTGCTCGGCATGCACCGCGCCATCGCGTGCCCGCCGTCGTAAAAAGCTCTGGTGGCGGCTTCTTCGACAAGGTTCAAGCAGCATTCACGTCCGCCAGTCCCGTTACCTCCGGCATTTCGGACCATCTCGTAGATGGCTGCGTGAGTCGCGCGACTCATCCCGACGACAAGCGATCTCGCTCGCCGTAGCGCAGGATCGCGCCGCTCGTCCCGAACCGCATCTCATCGAGGTGCTCCATCGTGGTGGTCTTTGGCCATCTTGCTCTGCGTCCTCATTTTGTGTTCCTCGCTTTTCTGTGTGTAGCTGTTCCTCTTTCAGTCATGTGGCTATATATGTTCTAAACGAGGCATATAGCAAGTCATGGCTTTCGATAAACCACACTTATTTTTCAAGAGAAAACAGCCCCGAAAGGCTGTGCAGAATCGCTGAAACTATCGCCTATTGTCTCACCCGAGAGGATAAACCGTACATACGCCGCACGGTTCTCTCGATGAAGCAGACCAGTTCGCAGAATCCCATCTCGAACGCCATGCGCTGAACACCGAACGTCGAACATATTCACCCGCTGAAACCGCGGAGCGTCCATGATCTGCGAGAGAAAACCGTCTCGTTCGCGATGATCTGTCGCCCTTCTGCACGATGCGGAAGCGAATCCACGCCGGGAAATCAGGCCTGCAGTGACGATCCCGTCTCCCACCGAACGAGACTCCGCTCCTGCATCATCAACGCCCGCGACCTCGCCCTCGTTCCCGTCGGTGGAGCTTGCAGATCGTCCATTCCGGAGGAGTTCCACTCGTCCCGCGCGGGTACCGTGCTCGAAGTGCGGCAATCTGCTCTCTACTGGAAACCACATGATGCTCACCCTCCTTCCGCTGATGTCCACTAGAAATGCACTGCTGCCGATAAGGTCTCTGCAGGAGAATCTTGCGCGACTCTTTGTAGGCATTGCCGATCATGCCAAGGCAGCAGGAGGAGCAGCGGAACGCGTGCTCGTTGTCCACAATCTTCTCCTTTGCCGTGACGCGCTTCTGCATCCGATGCGATTAGGCAGTAGTTTGCTGATGAATGCAGTCATGCTTTCAGCCGTCCTCGCTCGGTGATCGCGCCGTGCAGCCATGCAAAGCGTGATGCGGTCATCGCTCAGCGTGTGGTGTCGCTTCCTCGATGACGCGAAGGCGTGCCGGAATCAGCCGCCCCTTGCTCAGGAGTGGCGTGCATCAAGACTCTGCAGTGCCGCCTCGGTGAAAAGGATGCGTGAGCGCTAATGCAAAACGTGCTGTCCTCGTCGGTTGCCGCGACGGTTTCGTCTCCATCGCGGTAACTTCTGCCGGCATTTCCACCTGACCGCAGCACATCATCTTCGGACGGCTTTCGTCTGGCCGACTCCGGATCTCCTGCCGTTTCTACTGGGTGGCGAGTTCATCCCCTCTGCCAGCTCTGTCTGCTGATCGGCTTGTCTTTCCCTGTGTCCCCACAGGACGCCTCGTGCCTGCTGTCCTTGGACATGAAGCCCGCTCCGCGCAGTGCCGTGCACACATCAGCGCACAGTCGCTTCGTCGGTGGCATGCACAGCTAAAGCAGCGGCCGTCGTCCGTGATCCGGAACGGCCCCCACCTTGTAGGAAAACTCGGTGCGCCGCAATAAGCGGGCTTGATGCCCAGTGCCTTGCTGACGATCCTGACCATCGCCTTGCGCTCTTCCTTTCTGGATGTTGTGTAACTGGACCTTCATTTTGAAAACCTCCTTTATGCGAACTTTGGTCATTACATTCATCACCTAGCCGATAATTAGCGCAAGCAAATTGTGTTGTATACACTCATAGACCTGCAGTAGATAAACCACAGAGCATCATCATCTCAGCACGAGGAGCGTCATGCGCCTGAGCATCTCGCCCGTCATCCAGATCGCGCCGTCGATGACGAGCGGTAAGAAAGATGCGGTCGCGGAATCTGCACCATCCCGTCTCCTTCTCCGCGCTCTCCTTCTGCGCTGCCGTGTATGTCGCCGACACCCGCGCCGCCGGGAGACCTCTCGTGCAGCCACAGGACGGTCGCTTCCTTTGCCTCCGTCCGCATGTCACATGGTCTCTCGCAATCTGCTGGTTTTGAATGCCGTTCCATAGTTTCATCTTCAACACGCTCCTTCATAGGTCCGTCACCCCACGCGCAATGGCGCGGGCAACCATTCCATGCCGTGGCTGTGGAGATATCTGCATCGCGCTCGCATGGTCAATAAACGCAAGATCCACGAGCACAGGGACCCGCGGCCTGTGTTGCTCAAAACGTATAGACCATATTGACGCCGGGCTTTTGCAGATTTGATTCCACGATCCGTTAAGTCCCGAGCGCATCCACAATCTGATTTCCCGATGCACTGGTGCCAGCTTCCACTGCGCGCTTCCGTAGTAGTGCGCTAAACCTCCGTCTGCGCCATGCCGTTGCACGCATTACAGCAGTGCATGGAGATACATCATCGGTATCCGCATAGTTGGACAGCGCGAAAACGATTTCATGGAGGCTGATCGGATTGAGACAGCCAACCACCCTCAACACCTGCGGCAGTGAGATAGCCCACAACAAGATCAGCGACGTTCTCGTGCCACATCGCATGCCCGCAGTCCAAAGCTGCACGCGCTGCGGGATTTCGTCCGGCATGACCAGGGTCGAAAACACACGCATCACGATTCCTCCTTGGTTTTGGCGGCATCTTTTGTAAGAGATGCACTACCACCGTCACGTTCCAAAACACATCTTCGGCGTTGCCGTCCTGTGCTCGTAGGTACCCTCCTCGACAACGACATATCCACAAACTTCGGCTCGAGCTCCACACCGTAGCAGTACGCCCCAACCGGTCGCAGTGGCGATAAGCGTTGCTGCTGAACCGAGGAAACCGCCGGCGAACGATGTTGTACCATCTCGTCTGCGTACCACTGTTTGACGATATGCGTGAGGCGGCGCGCGTTTCGAGCATGCTGACGTCGCACAGCCGTCCTTTCTTGGAATCCTTTTGATGCGATCAAAAGAGAACACCGTAGTCTGCTGCTTTCTGATCGCTATACCATCGTGCCGACCGTCTTTTGCGCTCATCTCGCCAGATGATCGCCTGTGAATGGCCTTCCAGTCTGCGGGCGTAAGAACGAGGCGATCTTCTTCCAGACGTCTCAGTTATGCGGTAAAGCCCGCATCCTCATAAGCGCGTCATGAAAGATGCGGGCTTTAAAGTGCTGCGCAGAAAACGGTAGATGGAAGCATCCGTCGCCATCGCCGAGTGAATGCAGTAAAAGCAGATTTCAGTGAACTCGTAGGTGTCCTGCTCATCTCAGGATCATCGTTCCCTGGATTTTCCGAGGAACTTTTCCAGAGCCACAAAATAAGGCGGGGTCCAGTATGTGCTGCTGCGTTGACCTTTCTCTGCCGGAGCAGCCGCCGTCGTGGCGTCTCGGCAGAGTGAAATCACCGCAGATAATACGATGCTTTGCCGAGGTGCGAGACATCACCAATCCGGAGCGACACAAGGCTTTTGCAGTTCTGCATCCACTGAAGTCATCTTCCTGCACCTCCACATCATCCCATAGGAGAGCAGATCGGCAACTTTGCTTGTCGAAGCTCGTGAGTGAGATGTCGTAGTTCATGCTGGCGCAAGG
>BNJS01000693.1_pt1 | contig 81106 bp, 135 predicted proteins | sample 8540461 | NCBI WGS metagenome assembly BNJS01 (sample SAMD00202454, study PRJDB9452) | human saliva metagenome | isolation source: human saliva | place: Japan
GCTGTTTTTTTATTATTTTTCTTTTTCGAAAAACCTTGAAAAAAATATTAGAAATGAAGTAAAATATACATAAGCTAAATAGGGAAGAGAATGAGAGACGAAATTATTATAAATGGAAAAAAATACGATGCAATTACGGGCAAACTTTTGAGTATACCAAAAAAATAATCGTAAAGATGTTAAAAATGATATTTCGAAAAATTCATAATAATCTACAGCGATCAAGCACCTTGAACCGAAAATATGTTTCTGTTCCGAAGCGTCAAAATATTTCTCTTCACCAAGAGGAGATGATTAGTCAATTTAAGCGTCGTCATGATTACCAAGAGGCAGTTTTGCGTGCGCGCGAATCAAAAGCGACTCGCGAAGATGAATTTTTTTAATCTCGCGTTTTTTTCAAGTGACCATAAAGTGATTTCCCCAATTTCGAAAAAAACCAGATCGAAGAAGTAGAAAAAATTGCTCCTTTTGAAGAACACCCACTTGTAAAAAAAGCAAATGAAGAATTACGCGCAAAAAAAGCACAAAAACAGAAAATTTCGAATCAAGAAGTGAAGGCTTTTGCAATTAGTCAGGCGATTGAAAAATCTCGTCAAGAGAGCAAAAAGCTAAAAAAATCTAAGCAAAAAGGATTTTTTTGCAAATAAAAAAATTTTTAAGTTTCTCGCTTAGTTTTGCTGTAGCTATCTTTGGTGTAGGTTATTTAACTTATACTAATTTACCAGAGATTTCGAGTTGGATTTCGAAATTCAATCTGGAATGACGGTTGAAACACCATCATATATTGCGGACGGATATTCACCGAAAGGCTTTGGCTTATTTTTGATGGAAAAAAATGTGAATTTTGAATATAAAAAAAGAATAATTCTAACTATAAAATTCAACAAACACAAAGTGATTGGGATAGTTCGGCGCTTTTGCAGAATTATGTCAATCAAAAATGGAGCGAAGATTATTCAACAACTTACAGTAATGGTTTAACAATCTATTCAAATCATCGCGGTGAATCTGTTTGGGTGAATAACGGAAAGCTTTACAAAGTTGAGGCTTCGGATAAAATTTCGGATGATGAAATTCGAAAAAAATTGCGACAAGTTTAAACGCATAAAAAGGTGGCTTTTGGCCGCTTTTTATTTTGGTGGTTTTAGGTTGAGAAAAAAAACAAATTGAAGTATAATATATAACTATGAAAGCAAGAACTCGTTTTGCGCCGAGTCCAACTGGATATATTCATGTTGGAAATGTTCGAAGCGCGCTATATCCATATTTAATCGCCAAACAAACTGGCGGAGATTTTATTTTGCGAATTGAAGACACCGATCAAGCTCGATTTGTTGAAGGTGCTGAAGATTTAATTCTTGATACCCTCAAATGGCTCAGCTTTAGACTGGAATGAGGGTCCAATTTATGGTGAAAAAGGCCAAGAAAGCGGTGGTTTTGGTCCTTATCATCAGACCAATCGTCGTGAAATTTATCTCGATTGGGCAAGGAAATTAATCGAAAAAGGTTTGGCATATGCTGATCCGTACTCGCCAGAGGAAGTTGAGGAATTTCGAAATAAGGCTAAAGCTGAAAAACGGGCTTTTTTATATCGTGAATATCGCCCAAAAAATCCACCAGAGTGGAAAATTGGGATGCCTCTACGCTTCAAAACGCCAGAAATTAAACGCTACACTTGGCATGATGCGGTGATGGGTGAACTTTCAGCTGGGCCAGAAGCTTTGGACGATTTTATTTTAATTAAGGCAGATGGTTTACCAACTTACAATTTTGCACATATTGTTGATGATTTCGAAATGAAGGTCACACATGTGATTCGTGGTTCGGAATATGTTGCGAGTACACCGAAATATCTTTCACTATATGAAGCGCTCGAGATTGAGCCGCCAATTTTAGCACATTTGCCACATATTTTAGCTCCGGAAGGAAATAAAAAACTCGGTAAAAGGGATGGGGCGAAAAAGTGTTAGTGAATATCGTTCTGATGGAATTTTACCTGAAGCAATGTTAAATTTTCTTAGCTCAACTTGGCTGGAATGACGGCACTGAGCAAGAAATTTTTCACTAAAGAGGAATTGATTGAAAAATTCTCTCTTGATCGTGTCCAGAAGTCTGGTGCAAGATTCGACGAGCAGCGACTTTTGTGGCTTAATGGTCAGTGGATTCGACGAATTTCATTAGACGATCTGTTTGAACGTGTTCAAGATTTTTGGGGTAAAAAGGCACAGAACGCCAGCGAAGAATATAAAAAAAGAGGTTCTAAGTTTGGTTTTTGACCGCTTAAAAACACTTAAAGATTTACCGCTCGCCAGTGAATATTTCTTTGCGGAACAAAAGTCTGATCTTGAAATGATTTCGAAAAACAAGCAACTTAAAAAACTTGAAAAATCACAAATTTTGGAACTTTTTGAGTTTAGGAATAAATAAATTCGAAATGATCGAAAACTGGAATGATAACGAAATTCAAAATACATTAAATCAACTGTTAGAAGAAACTGGTCAAAAGCCAGGGATTCTTTTCCAGATTATTCGAATTTCGCTAACTTGGGCGCCATTTTCGCCAGCTTTGAATCAAACTTTGCGTGCGATTGGCAAAAATGAAAGCTTGAAACGATTAAAAAAATTCGCTTTCTGAAATTGAAAAAAATGTAAAAAAATAACTCCGTTTTGTACGGAGTTATTTTTATATTTTCAAAAAAATAATTTTGGCGATTTCCTGTGGTTTTTTTCCATTGGTGAAAGATGACCACTATTCTTCAAGATATAGAAAATCCGATTTAGGAAAAAGCATCTGGAACTTTTTCTTTCTCGAATGTTTTTTTACGGTCGAATCTTCGTCGCCAATAATTGCAATTTTAATGTAATTTTTTCATTTTTCGAAAAACTTTCTTATCAAGTGCAATTGGAATTGTTATTTTTTTGAGCTAAGAGTTTTTTGAAAGAATTTTTGGCAAAAAAACATATTTTTGATAAATATTTTTTTATTGGCTTCTTGCGACCAAGTTTTTTTGAAGTATGGCGGCTTTTAAAAAGGTGAAAATATTGATAAATTCGAAAAAAATCATCAGAAAATCAGACTTGTGTAAAGCTTTCATTCCGGCTAGAAAAGAATCGCTTGGTTCAAAAACAGGGTTAATAATTACGGTTGGAATTTTTTTCGAAATTTTAGCGTCGCTCACAAAAATATGAGCTAAAGGAGTGACCAACAATTAAGTCAATTTCGCCAAATTCTTCAAGTTTCGAAATTAATTTTTTTGATAGAATTTCTGAAAATCTTGAATATTTTTGAAAAGTGTTAAGTGAGCTTTTTTTCCGTGGGCTGGAAGTTCGCAAATGATAATTGAATATTTTTTTGAAAGCTCGAAAGCGAGTGGAGTTAAGCCAAAATAATTTCCACCAAATCCGTGAAAAAAAGTACGGCAATTTGCTTATTTGGTGTAAAATCTTGATATGTTGAAATTTTATTTTTACCGATTTTTATGAAATTATGTTGAAGATTTTTTTCGCCAAGTTTTTTTAGATTCATTTTAATATTATAACATTTTGCATCAATTTTTCGCAAAATAGACTTTTGGAAAAAAAGTAAAATTGTGATATAATTAAGAAAGCATAAGAATTTTTATAAAAAAAGAAAGGTAGAAATGGTGAATCCGCTACGATTGGTGATGGTGCGGCACGGGCAAAGTGAGGCGAATATTGTTCAACATGCTCAAAAGCTTGGCCAAAAAATTGATTTAGAATCGAAAGTTGAATCGCGCGCAGATTGGCGGCAGCGGCTTTCTCCGGAGGGGCGAAATCAAGCTGAACGTGCACGACGAGAGCTTTCGAAAATTTATGGTGGACTAGATTTTTTTGATTCTAAATATTCCTCGCCTTTTTATTCGTGCAAGAGAGACGGCGGCCATTTTGAGTGGTGAAAATCGTCATTTTTGGAAGATTGATGATTTGGTTTCCGAGAGAAATTGGGGAGTCTTTGGTCGAGTGAGTATGGATGAGCGCGCTGAACATTTTTCGCTTACGATGAAATATCTCTATAATGATCCATTTTTTATGCGGTTTGATGGTGGCGAGAGTATTTTTGATGTTTATTTGCGTTTTCGAACTTTTTCTGAACGTCTCAAAAGGGAAGATGGGAATCAGAATGTATTGATTGTATCGCATAAGCAATTAATTCAATCAGCTTGTTATTTGATTGAGGGTTTTTTGCCGGAGCAATGGAATGATACAACGCGGCGACATATTTATGATGTGCCTAATTTAGGTGGAATTGAATATTCGAGGGTTAATCCAATAGATGCTAGCGATGTTCGTGAGGATTTTGCTTGGCGAAGGATTTTAAATCTTGGCGAAGCGGACGGAAGATATGGAAATTGGGAAGAATTTGATGTTCGAAGAGATTTTTCAAACGAGGAGTTATTGTTTCAAATTTCAGAAAATAAACCTTTTTAAAATAATACTTGACAAAGCTTGAGCGGTTTGTTATTATACTTAATATAGTTGGTGTGTTATCAAGGGCGATATTTGTTTTTCTCCCCTAAATAACACTTATAAATAAAAAAAATAAATAACAAAAACCGCCCTAGGGGTGGGCACACATCAACATAACAAATCACTACTTGAAAAAAAGTGGTGATTTTTATATTATAATGAATAAGATTATGTTTAAAAAAAGGAATTCAGACAAAACTTGAAAAAAATATGTTCGAAAAGTATTTCGAAGCGCATCCGAATATTAAATTGATTACAGTTGCGGGATCTGTTGGAAAAACTAGTACAAAACTTGCGATTGCGACGCTTTTTGAGCCAGAAAGTATCGCGTTCGTCTTCATGAAGGAAATCACAACACGCATTTAAGCGCGCCACTTGCGATTTTTGGGGATAAATTTCCTGGAAATCCGCGCAATTTTTGGCAGTGGCATAAAGTTTTTTTAGTGCTGCAAGAAATAGAATTAAATCGCCAAGTAGTGATGAGCCAGAAATTATTATTCAAGAGCTTGGAACTGATCATCCTGGTGATATTAAGCAATTTGGTAAATATCTTGCACCGAATATTGCGGTTATTACATCTATCACACCTGAGCATATGGAGTTTTTCGGTAGTCTTGAAGCTGTAGCACAAGAAGAGTTGAGTGCGGCAAGTTTTGCGGGAATGGCGATTTTGAATCAAGATGATATTGATGGTAATTTTTTGAAAGTTGTTCCAAATTCTAATATTTCGACTTATAGCTCGGTTGGTGGGGCGAATTATAATTTTGTCGCTGAGGATTTTTCGCTATTAAACGGCTTTAGTGGAAAAATTCAAACGCCGGAATATGGAGAAATCCCTGTTCGTGCGAAGGTTTTTGGTGAGCATTCTTTGCGACCAATTACTGGTGCTGTGGCGGTTGCGGTTAAACTTGGATTGAGTCCACAGGAAATCGTTAATGGAATTTCAAGTTTGAAGCCTGTTCCTGGACGAATGAATTTTATGCGTGGGGTTGAAGATTCGGTGATTAATTGACGACACTTATAATTCGAGTCCAGCGGCTTTGGAGGCGGCAATTCAAACTCTTTATGCACTTTCTGCACCTTCGAAAATTGCAATTATCGGTAGTATGAATGAACTTGGTGAATCTTCAGCTTTTGAACATCAAAAAATTGGTGAAATGCTCGATGGAATTTCACTTTCTTGGGTGATTACTGTTGGTGAGCAGGCTAATCGTTTTCTTGCACCGGCTGCACGATTGAGGGGTGTCAAGTTTATGAAGCGAAAAAAATGCGATTGATGCTGGAGCTTTTTGTGCGTAGTATTATGGAAAAAAAGGAGCTTTGGTACTTTTTAAAGGGTTCACAGGGTGAAGTTTATCTTGAGGAAACTGTGAAAAATGTTGCTTCGAAATCGAGAAGATGAAAAAAATGCTGGTTCGTCAAGATGAAAATTGGAAGAAGATTAAAGATGAATTTTTTTCAGTAGTTTTTTTCAGAAATTGCCGAAGATGAGGTTTAGGAGTGAAAGAAATTTTACCGATCGTTGATGAGCACGATAAAATAATTGACGAAGTTGATAAAGCAAATTTTGATAAAACAACCGGACGGATTTATCGAACTGTATCTTTGATTTTATTTGATAAATCTGGAAATTTTTTAATTCAGCGTCGAGCATTTTCGAAAGCAACATTTGCTGGAAAATGGCAATTTTCGGCTGCTGCCGGACATGTTAAAATTGGTGAAAGTTATTTGGATGCGGTTTATCGAGAAACTGTCGAAGAAATTGGATTAAGTTTAGAAAATAAAGATTTTTTTGTGAAGTTGAAAAAGTTTTTTTATTCATACGAAAAGAAAATAAGCGGCGTTTTATGAAATTTTTTGTGGCAAAAGTTGATTTTAATCTTAAAAATTTAGCAATTCTGCGAGATGAAGTTGCAGAAATAAAACTGGTGAATTTTGATGAATTTCGAAAAATGATTAAAGAATCACCAGATGATTTTATAGATTCACCAGAATTTGCGCTAGAAATTCTCGAAAAAGCAAAGAGAGTCACACAAAAATAAGCTATTCACAGGCTATTTTGTAAAGCGCAATTCCAGTTGCGACAGAAACATTGAAACTTTCTTTTTGGCCAAACATTGGGATTTCAAGAGTTTTATCGCAAAGATTAACTAATTCTTCAGAGATTCCTTCAACTTCTTCGCCAAGAAGTAGTGCAATTTTAGCGTTTTCTGGTGCAGAAAAATCTTTTAGAAAAATCGATTTTGTGCTTTGTTCGAGTGCAAGAATTTCAAAATTTTTGAAGCTTTTAGGTTTTTTGATTGTTTTAAAAGATATTGTTGGAAATTTCACACTCGACAATTTCTTCTGCACCGAGTGCTGTTTTGTGAATTTGTGAATTTATTTTTTGCGCAAGATGTGGTAGACGACCAGTTTTTTGAAAATCTTCATTTGGCAGAAGCGGAAAAGGTGAATATCCGCTAAAAATAATTTTCGAAACACCAAAACCTTCACTCGTTCGCAAGATTGCGCCAATGTTATGAGTTGAACGAATATTATGCGCTAGAATGATAATTTCGCGATTTTGTTCGCGGTTTTGATTTTTGAGAGAATTTGGATTCTTCATTCTTTTCATTTTAGCAGATTTCGAAAAAAATAAAAAGAGCCCGAAGGCTCGAATTTCAACGCCTATTATTTACTGCGTTGAGTTTTGATAATGTTCTACCGACAATTTCGTAAGTATATTTTGCGAGTTCTGGTGAAACCCCGTCGGTATTTATTTCAAAAGTATGTTCGTCTTCGAGAGCTACTTTTTTAAAAGTTACCAACGATGAATTTTTGTTGTCGGTTTTTAACTCTTCGATTCGAACGAAAGCAGAATATTCTGAAAATCTGCCAATTTCTGCGCGAAAAGAGTCTTTGATTTTTTTAGAGAAATGTTCCAGCGGTTTTTGAACGGGACATTTGTCTCTTTTTCTACTTCTGGGCAACTTTCGAAAATAGCTTGCTCGATTGTTTCTTTAAGGCGCATTTTGCTCACCTCTATTCTAAAAAAATTTCGCTTGAAGCGATGAGGATATTTTATCATTTTTGATTGAAAAAAGAAAGTGCTTGTGATAAAATTGAGTTAATGGAAGAGAATAAAGTTCAATTAATGCGTCGCCAGAAGGAAGAAGAAGCAACCGAGCAACGGGCTTCAATTCTGGGTTTGACATATCTTGATACACGGGAATTCGAAAAATATTTTTTTCCATTGGCACGGGGTCTTTTTACAAATGAACAGATGTATCGTGCTTTTTTAGCTCCGCTTCAGATTGGTGATTTGGATGAAAATAAGCCATGGCGAGTTTTGATTACGAGTCAAACGCCGCGTTCAGTGATTCAAAAGCTTTCGAAAAAATATCAAGATGAAGGAAAAACACTTGAACTTTTCTTGATTTCTGAAATTGCGTGGAAAAATATTATGCGTCGCTATGACCCGCCGAAAAAGGTTATTTATGATGATATTGAAATTGCGGGCGAGGGTGATAGTGCAACTTTAGATAAGGTTAGTCAGACTTTGGCAACGGTTGCGTCTGATGAGGTTTTTGATTATCTGATTGATCAAGCGGATCGGCTTGGAGCAAGCGATATTCATATCGAGAATCAGCGACAGTCGATTAGAATTCGAATGCGTGTTGATGGTGCGCTTCACCCTGTGGCGGAGCTTGGGCGTGATCGTTATCGTGTGATTATGGGCGAGCTTTCTTCGCGGGCGGGAGTTTCAAGTGCTTCGAAAACTTCACAATCCGGACATATGCAAAAAAGATATCTATCGCGATGGAACTTCGCACCTTTTTGAATTTGCGCGTTGAAACTGTTCCGACGATGTATGGAATGGATGCTGTGATGCGTCTGTTTAACTTCGATGAGAGTATGTTGCAGCTTGATTTGCTTGGGAATTGCACCAAAAAGAGCGTGCCGAGATTGATGAAATTATTTCACATCCGCGTGGAATGGTTTTTAATGGTTGGTCCAACCGGTTCGGGTAAATCGACCACGCTTTATTCGATGTTGAACGCTTTAAACACTCTCGATCGTAAAATTATTACGCTTGAAGACCCGATTGAATATGGAATTGGTGGAATTTCACAAATTCCGATCGATACAACGCACGGAGCGAGTTTTGCGGATGGTTTGCGTTCGGTTTTGCGTCTTGACCCAGATGTGGTGATGGTTGGTGAGATTCGTGACAACGACACGGCGCGAACAGCAATTCAGGCTTCAATTACGGGGCATTTGGTGCTTTCGAGCTTTCACGCAAATTCAACTAGCGCGGCCTTTTCGCGTATGATCGATATGATTGGAATGAACCCAATTTTTTCAAGTGCAATTCGGCTTTTGATTGCTCAGCGACTTGTTAGAAAACTTGATCAAAACGCACAAGAATATATTCCAGATGAAGCTACTAAAAAATGGGTTCGAAATGTTTTGGAGGGCGTTCCAGCTGAGAAACTTCCGCAAGATATTTCAGGTGATTTTAAACTTTGGAAGCCGGTTGTCTCAGAGGATAGTCCTTTTGGCTATAAGGGGCGAATTGTGGTGATGGAAATGATGGTTGTGAATGATAATATTGCGGCATTTTTGCGCGGCGAAAGAGGAGTGATTTCAACTGAAGCGATCGAGGCTCAGGCTCGTGAAGATGGCTTATTAACTCTTTTACAGCAGGGTGTGATTTCGGCTCTTCGAGGTGATACAACTATTGAGGAAGTAAATCGCGTAATTTAGCTCTTCACAAAAGCCAAAAAGTGTGATATAATAAACCTTGATTATAGATATTAAATTTAAAAGTGAGTGGAAAATATGAGTTTTGAGTTAATCAAAAAAGTTAATGACACGCAGAAGAAAGACGCCGTTCTTGATGTTAAAAGCGGTGATACTGTTCGTGTTCATCAAAAAATTAAAGAAGGCAATAAAGAGCGAATCCAGATTTTCGAAGGTGTAGTTATCCGAACTGACCGCAAAAAATCGCATACTTCGCGAATTACTGTTCGAAAAATTGCCAGCGGTGTTGGTGTAGAAAAATCTTTCCTTCTTCATAGTCCGTTACTTGAAAAGATTGAAATTGTTCGCCGTTCAAAAGTTCGCCGAAACTACCTTTCATTCTTGCGAAACCGAAGCGGTAAAAGTGCTCGACTTAAACAAGTTGCATTTGATCGTGAGGCTGTAAACACTTTACCAGAAGCTCCAAAAGCTGAAGAAAAAGTTAAAACTACAGAAGAAGCTTAACCATCAATAAATAAACACTCTACAAAAAGGGTGTTTATTTTTTTACCTTGACAAAACATTCAGGGGGGTATAATAAAAAAATATGAAAAAGCATAAACATTATCAAGGATTTACAATCATTGAAGTAGTATTAGTTTTAGCTATCGCTGGACTAATCTTTTTTTAATGGTATTTCTTTAGGATTACCAGCACTTCAACGAGCACAAAAGGGATACACAGCGAAAAACAAACGATTTCGAGAATTGCTGCAACTTTTGGAGCAAGCCAGGGTAAATAACAGAGGTGTATCTATTAGCGATCTTTCAAACAATAATCAGTTAGAGAGTTTTGTTCAGAATTATCTCCATCCGCACGAGAGTGAATATGTAGATCCTTCAACAGGGCGGTTTTTATATATTTTTAAAATGTGGAACCAAAGTCGATTGCGGATCTGGTTCTGTCAAGACAGGATTGAGGTTGGTGAGATTTATTATAATTCAAAAGCTACTTGTGGAGATAATGGTCGATTTATTGATCAGTCCGGTAATGCAACAAATTTCATTCTTCTCACTCGTCTCGAAGGTGGTGGGTTATATTGTTTTTTTCTTCATCAAACTAATTTCGATAATCAAAATAATAAAAACAGCTTTTTAGCGGAGCTGTTTTTTTGATTAGAAGATATTTTCGAAAGTTTTTTTGCGGTTAAATTATAATAAATATGGTTATGTTTTTTTATGGATTTTTTTCAAAAAGCGTTTATGGTAAAAATAGATGTAGGAAAATTAATAAAAAGGAGACGAAATGTCTAAAAAAATTGCAATTAACGGATTTGGGCGAATTGGTCGCAATGCCTTTAAGCTTGCTTTTGAGCGAGACGATATTGAAGTTGTCGCGATTAACGATTTAACGGATACAAAAACTTTAGCTCATCTTTTAAAACACGATTCAACTTATGGAACTTATCATTATGATGTTTCTTATGATGAAAATTCGATTTTTGTTGATGGAAAACAAATTCGTGTTTTGGCAGAAAAAGATCCTGCTCTTTTACCATGGGGTGAATTTGGTGTTGATGTTGTAATTGAAGCAACCGGTCTTTTTGTTCAACCAGATAAAGCGCGTGCACACATTAATGCTGGTGCAAAAAAAGTAGTGATTTCTGCACCTGCGAAAGGTGAGGGTGCGAAATTTATCGTTCTTGGTGTAAATGAACATGAATTGACACGTGAAGATGATATTATTTCAAACGCAAGTTGTACGACAAACTGTATTGCGCCTGTGATGGCGATTCTTGAACGTGAATTTGGAATTGAAAAGTCGCTGATGACAACTGTTCATTCATATACTGCTAGCCAGCGAATTTTGGATGCGCCTGCGAAAGATTTGCGCGAGGCTCGCTCGGCGGCTGAAAATATTGTTCCAACCACAACTGGTGCGGCGATTGCTACAGCAAAAGTTATTCCTTCGCTTATTGGAAAATTCGACGGGCTTTCGGTTCGTGTTCCAACGGCAGTTGTTTCTTTGAGTGATATTACAGCTGTTTTGAAACGGGATACTACAAAAGAGGAAATTAACGAAGTTTTTCAGGCGTGCCGCTAATGATCCATTTTATCAAGGAATTTTTAACTGTAACGGAAGAGCCGCTTGTTTCAACTGATTTTAAGGGAAATTCACACAGTACAATTGTTGATCTTGAACTGACTAATGTTGTTGGTGGAAATTTAGTAAAAGTTGTGGCTTGGTATGATAACGAATGGGGTTATTCAAACCGCTTGGTTGAAATTACAGCAGATGTAGCTGCGAATATTTAAGGAATTTGAAAATGAAGATTTTTTTATTGGCGCGGATCATAGAGGTTTCTATCTTAAAGAAAAAGTTTTCGAATATTTAAAAAAAGCCGGATATAGTGTTGAAGATATCGGCGGATTTGAATATGACCCAAATGATGACTTTCCAGAATTTGCACGTGTGGCGGTTTCGAAAATTCGTGCCAATGAAAAAGATGACCCGCGGGCGATTTTGATTTGTGGCGGAGCACAGGGGATGGGAATGGCGGCAAACCGATATAAAGGTATTCGTGCCTCTGTCGTCTGGGGAGCCTGAAGAAGCAAAATGGACTAGAAACGATAACGATAGTAATGTTATTTGCTTGCCGGCTCGTGTTTTTGATAAAGACGAAGCTGAGAGAGAGTGGAAAGAAACTATTGATATTTGGCTCAAGACTCCATTTGCGGCAGCTCCACGATTTATAAGAAGAAATAAACAGATTGATGAGGTATAGATGTCGATAATAGCACCAGCAATTTTAGCAACAAATCCAGAAGAGTATAAATCTCAGGTTGAAGCGATTTTTCCGTTTGCCGAAAGGGTTCATATTGATGTAACTGATGGTGAGTTTGCACCAAATTTAACTTTGCCAGAAACGCAAATTTGGTGGCCACAAGAGTGGAAAGTTGATATTCATATGATGGTTGCGCGACCAAGTGAGCATATTGAAACGATTATTCAGCTTAATCCAAATATGGTTATTTTTCATGCTGAGGTTGAAGAGGATCTGGTGCCAATTTTCGAAAGGCTTAAAAACGAAACAATGATTAAACCGGCTGTTGCACTTCTTCGTTCGACTGTTCCAGAAACCGTAGCGCCAGCAATTCAAGCAGCTGAGCATGTTCTTGTTTTTAGTGGAAATCTGGGTGAAATGGGTGGTCGTGCAAGCATGATGCAACTTGAAAAAATCCGCTTAATCAAACAAATCAACAACAATGTCGAGATTGGTTGGGATGGTGGTGCTAATTTTTCGAATGTGTTTAACTTGACCCAATCTGGTGTTGATGTTGTAAATGTTGGTTCGGGAATTATGCAGTCGCAAAGTCCTGAACAATCTTATCGTCAAATGGAAGCTGAAATCAATCGAAAAGGAGCAATTTAGAGGTGAATATCCCAAAAATTCTTTCGATTGGTGCTGCAACGCAAGATGTTTTTTTGGATAATTCGCCTGAATTTAGATTGATTTCAATGGCGAAAGATCAAGATGTGGTTGGATTTGATCTTGGTTCAAAAATTGATGTTCGAAATATTGAGATTTCGAGCGGCGGCGGAGCAACAAATGCTGCAACAACTTTTGCACGACAAGGTTTAAGCTCGAGTTTTATGGGTGTGATTGGTAGTGATATTTCTGGTGAACAAGTTTTAAAAATGCTTGATGAGGAATCGATCGACACTTCGCGTGTAGAGTTTTCGACAAGATATAACACAGATTATTCAACAATCTTGCTTGCACCTAATGGTGAACGAACAATTTTAACTTATCGTGGGGCTTCAGGCCATATTTATGCGGATAATTTCGAATTAAAATATGGTGAATTTGATTGGGTTTATGTTTCGAATTTAGCTGGAAGGTTTGACTCGCTTGCGAAAATCTTTAAAGAATCCACAAAAAGGCGCAAAAAAATTGCTTGGAATCCTGGAAAAAATGAATTGCTAGAGGCTGAAAAAGTTCGAACTTTATTGCGAGATGTTGAGATTTTGATTGTAAATAAAGAAGAGGCGAGCTTAATATTTGAAGGAGTTTCAGCAGAAGAATTGGTTAGAAATGGTTCAAAATTTATACCGGTAATGATTTTTAACAGATGGACCTGATGGTGTTTGAGGCGATTTCTGGAGATAAAATGATTCGCGCAGGAATGTATGAAGATGTGCCTTCAGTTGATCGAACTGGTGCTGGCGATGCTTTTTGGTTCGGGTTTTGTGAATCAATGGGCTCAAGGTGCGAACCTTCAACAGAGCGTTTTTGTTTGCGAGTGCAAATTCAACGGCAGTAATTCAACATTTGGGTGCGAAAAAAAGGAATTTTGTATAAAAAAATGCAAAACTTCATTCGATGCCGATGCGGGAGATTCAATTATGAGAAGTTATAAACTCTCAGAATTACTAGGATTGAGTGGTGCTTATGCGAGAAAATTCGAATTTGGTGTTTCAAAAATTGAAGCAAAAAAAGCCGGAAATAAAAAAAGTGTTTCTGCACAAATTATGGCAGAATTATATCGAAAATCGCATGAAATTGAGCGCGAATTAGGATTTTTCTGGCAATAATATTTTTGATGATTGAGGCATTTTTTTGGCGTTAAAAAAATCAGTTGAAAAATGGGGATTTCTGGCAAAAATTTGGTAATGCGGCATTTTTTTGTGAAGATGGTATAATCTCGGTGAATAAAAAGATATTGAAAATAACCAAAAAAAGAAAGAAATGTGGCAAATCATTCGAGAGATTTTTTTCGAAAAAGAATTAAAAAAACAAATTCTTGAGAAGTACCAGCAGGAATTTTTCGAAATATTCAGTAAAAGCAAATAGAAGAAAAAAATTATTTTTAAAAAGGAGAAGAATGAGATATCAGATTTGTGTTTCAGGAGCAGCAACGGGTGATAGTGTTTTTAGCTTCATGAGATTTAGCTTTTTAGGCTTGGGCAAGAAATTGTTCGGCAGGGAAAAAAATTTTAACAACAGGTGCAACGGTTGGTTTGCCTCATCATGCGGCTTTGGGTGCAGTTAGCGTACCGAATCGAACTGGTTTGAGTATTGGGTTTTCGCCAGCATCGAGTTTTCGCCAACATGTAAATACATATAAATTACCGTTTAAGCCTTTTTGATTATATTAATTTTACGGGGATGAGCTATGTTGGGCGCGATACGCATTTGGTGCTTTCAAGCGATGCGGTGATTACAGTTGGTGGTCGAATGGGTTCACTCCACGAACTCGCAACTGCTTTGGAATCTCGCAAAGTTTGTGGTATTCTGCTTGGAAGCACGGCACTTGCTGATTATGTTCCGACACTTCTTCAAAATGTTGAAGCGCCGGGAACGAAAGATATAATTTACGACAACAACCCAGAAAGGCTCGTTCGAAAAAGTGATTGCAAGACTTGATGAGAAAAAAATGCAGATTTCATTGCACCACGAGATGATGAACACCTTTCAGAAAAGCGCGCTGGAAACGGATAAAATATTTTTAAAACCGCTCAATTTGGGCGGTTTTTGATGTTTTCAGTGCAAAGTAATTGACTTGAAAAATGAAAATGATATCATGAGTAATGAAAATATCTTAATAATGAAAGTTGAAGTGATTATAAATGAGTAAAATAAATTTAAATTTAATAGATAGGCCAGCTTTTATTTGAGATGGCTAGATATATTAGAACTGTTAAAGATGGTAGAGCTAATGAGCTCAGAATTAATGGTCCACTATATTTTTCTTATTAGTGGTATAATTTATTTGATTGATAGGTTTTCTTATTCCTGCTGGGTTATCGAGTAGCCATGATTCTGTTGTGGTAATTAACCTTTTGATTTTTTTATCTGTCTTTCTGGTTTATCTTTATATCTTGATTTTTCGTAGAATGAATGATATAGGTGTTGAGAAAGATTTAAGAAATATATTAGTAATAATAAATGGCTTTTATTCTATTATTCTCCTTTCTAATGGTTGCTTTTTATGACCCGAAGGCGACGTATAGCCCTGGAAATGCTATTATGTTTGGTTTTTTTATATTTATCTTTATTGTGTATGGAATGTTTATGGGGGTATTTCTTAATTTTACTTCAACAGACAGTTCTTATGTAAAAAAGAATTTGTAAAGGGTTTTTTTATGACGACTCGCAAATCGCTGAAGCATATCGATATGTAATGAGTGAAAGGGAAAAATATTTTTAAATTTTTAAAGAAGAAAGCTATTCTAAAGACGAAAGCAATTCTTATAGTAGTGAACTCCGAAAAATTAAAAAAACTTTATGATGAGGGAATTTTTAACCGAAGAAGAATTCAAAAAAAGCAAAAAAAGAAAAATTTTTAGACATATAAGTAGCTTAGCCGCTCAATTTGGGTGGTTTTTGCTTTTTAATAGAATATATTATAAAATATAAATAATGAAATATCGCGAGTTTAAATTAAAATCAAAATATCAACCAACTGGTGATCAGCCGACTGCGATTACTCAGCTTGTTGACGGGCTTAAAAAGGGCAAGCGTGAACAAACTTTGCTGGGCGTGACTGGAAGTGGTAAAACTTTCACGATGGCAAATATTATTCAAGCCACTCAAAAACCAACCTTGATTCTGGTGCACAACAAAAACTCTTGCGGCACAACTTTATAGTGAATTTAAAAAGTTTTTTTCCTGAAAACGAGGTTCATTATTTTGTGAGCTATTTTTGACTATTATCAGCCAGAGGCTTATATTGCAAGTACAGACACATATATCGAGAAAGATTCGCGAATTAATGAAGAAATCGAAAAACTTCGCCACGCTGCAACCGAGGCACTTTTAACTCGAAGTGATACGATTATTGTTTCGAGTGTGAGTTGTATTTATGGTATTGGCTCACCGGCGAGCTATATGCAAATGGCGCTACATATCAAACCCGGAATGCGATATAACCGAGATAAATTTTTGCGGCATTTGAAAGATATTCAGTATGAGCGAAATGATGTAGATTTTTCTCGTGGAACTTTTCGAGTTCGTGGTGATACAGTTGATATTTTTACTGCTGGTTCAGACTTGGCAGTGCGAGTAGAATTTTTTGGTGATGAAATAGATAGATTAATTTTTGACAAATCCGCTCACGGGCGAAATTCTTGAAAAAAACCACAATTTTTTTGATATTTTTCCCGAACTCGCATTATGCGACACCAAAAGAAATTATTGAGCGCGCAATTCCGCCAATTGAGAAGGAATTTTATGCACGACATGAATATTTTGAAAAAAATCAGAAGTTTTTGGAAGCACAACGATTAGCTCAGCGCACAAAATATGATCTTGAAATGCTTCGAGAAACTGGATTTGTTAAGGGTATCGAAAACTATACGCGCTATCTAACTGAGCGTTCGGCTGGCGAGCAACCCGCAACTTTGCTGGATTATTTTTCCAGATGATTTTTTTGCTTTTAGTTGATGAGTCGCATATGACTTTACCGCAAGTTCGTGGAATGTTTAATGGTGACCGAGCGCGAAAAACTGTGCTGGTTGATAATGGTTTTCGACTTCCATCTGCTCTTGATAATCGCCCACTAACTTTCGAAGAATTTTATAAACATATTAATCAGGTGATTTATGTTTCGGCGACTCCAGGTGAATTTGAGCTTGAACATTCACCAAAACCAGCTCAGCAGGTTATTCGCCCAACAGGGACTATTAGATCCTGAAATTGAAGTTCGAAAAAAATTGACGGCCAAGTTGATGATTTGATGGAAGAGATTCGAAAACGAATTTTTGAAAAAAACAGCGTGTTTTAGTGACGACTTTAACTAAGCGAATGGCGGAAGATTTGAGTGGATTTTTAGAGGAAAATGGCGTGAAGACGGCATATATTCATAGTGAAATTGACACTCTAGAGCGTGGTGATATTTTGCGTGATTTGCGTGAAGGAACTTATGATGTTCTTGTTGGAATTAATCTTTTGCGTGAAGGGCTGGATCTACCAGAAGTTTCACTGGTCGCAATTATAGATGCTGATAAAGAAGGTTTTTTTGCGTTCAGAGAGTGCATTAATCCAAACAATCGGGCGAGCGGCTCGGCACGAAGAGGGAAAAAGTTATCATGTATGCCGATAAAATAACTCGTTCAATGAGACTTGCAATTAATGAAACGAACCGACGACGAGAAATTCAACAAGAATATAATTTTAAAAAAACAATATTACGCCAAAAAAAGTGTTGCAAGCGAAATTGGTGAAGGTTTGCGCGCGATTATTCCACAAAAAGACAAGAAAACCAAAATTAGATTTAAGGAAAAATTCCGCGTGAAGAATGGAATAACTTGATTCAAAGATTTAACGAATCAAATGAATCTTGCGAGTGCAAATTTGCTTTTTTGAAGAAGCTGCAGATTTGCGAGATCAGATTGCGGAGATTCGAAAAAAAGATGGCGTAAAAAAATAACCCTTTTGGGTTATTTTTTTGTAATTGATTTTTGATTTTTTTCTATTTCTGTCTGAGAATTTAGTGTCTTTTTTTATAAGTCATCGAAAAGCATCAGTTTGCTCGTGAATAGATAAAAAAATAATTGCTACTGTATTTAAAAATTGTGAGTACTATTAATGCTATAAGTCCCTATTTTTTAATGATTTTTTTCATAAATATCCTCTCTGTTAAAACATAAAAAAAGAGAGCAGTTTTAGTCTTGCTCAGGACATTGAAGGAATTTTTATCTTGAAGGCGATACATTTATTACGTTAGTTCTGTGCCAAATAACTGTAGCCAGTATTAACTTGAACAGATCTTCCTTGATTATAATTCCATCCAGATTTAATATTGGAACCCTCACCTTGTGGCGTTCCTCCAACTTCCACATGAACTTAATAATAGAGAAACTCCTCTTTTGAAATGTGCTATACTTTCAAAAATATGAAAACATAAAATATTATAACATAAGCAAAAATCAAAAAGCAATATTTTTTTACGCTCTTTTTTTCAACACTTTAAAAATCTTTAAAAAAAGTGATATACTTATTGGTATGGAAAAGAAATATCAAAAAGATGAAGTTAAGCATTTAGCGGAGCTTTCGAGTATTTCGCTAAGTGAAGAAGAAATTTCGAATCTTCAAACTGATTTGGGAAATATTGTTGAATATATCGAGCAATTAGGTAAATTAAATACTGACGGTGTTGAGCCGACATACTCAGTTTCGAAAAATCAAAAATGTTTGGCGCGAGGATGAAATTAATGATTATGGCGTTAAGCGAGATGAACTTTTGAAAGCTTGCTGGCGAAAAATGTTGAAGATAATCAAGTGAAAGTTCCAAAGGTTTTATAGGAGAATTATGACGAATATTTTTTTGAAATTAGAGAGCAGATTTTTGAGCGGAAAGAAAACCGCTGTTGAATTTGTTAAAGAAGCGATTTCGAAAGCCAAAGAAATTGAAAAAAATTTAACGCTTTTACGAGTTTAACTGAGGAGCGAGCTTTGGCACGTGCTCAAGAAATTGATGAGAAAATTTCGAAAGGTGAAAAAGTTGGTGAATTAGCCGGTGTTCCTTTTGTTGCGAAGGATAATTTTTTAGTTTTTGGTTCTCCTTCTACAGCCTCAAGTAAAATGTTAGAGAAATTTCGAAACGCCAATTCAGGCGACTGCGGTTGAAAAAAACTTGAAGAAGCGGGTGCGATTTGTATTGGGAAAATCGAAATTTGGACGCTTTTTGCACATGGTGGCTCAACGGAAAACTCAGCTTTTGGTGTAACAAAAAATTCAGTTGATGAAGCTCGTGTTGCGGGTGGATCATCTGGTGGTTCGGCGGTGATTACGGCACTCGATGTTGTGCCTTTTGCTCTGGGAACAGACACTGGTGGTTCAATTCGTCAGCCTGCCAGCTTTAACGGTGTTTATGGTGTAAAAGCCAACTTATGGAACGGTTTCGCGATTTGGCGTTGTTGCGATGGCGTCTTCAACTGATACGATCGGTGTTTTTTGCGAAAACTGCTAAAGAGAGTGAACTTGTAATGCGTGTGATGGCAGGGCTTGATTCTCGCGATGCGATGACTTTTGCCAGATTTTTTTGGCAAGAAGAATCTGCGCCTAAAAAAAGCTAAAAATTGGTGTTGTTAAAGAGTTTTTTGGGTGAAGGTGTTGATCCGGAAGTTCGAAAAATAACTGAAGATTATATTGAAAAAATGCGAAAAGCTGGTCATGAAATTGTGGAAGTTTCTTTGCCTATGAGTAAATATTCTTTGGCGATTTATTATATTGTTGTGCCGGCAGAGGTTTCTTCGAATTTGGCGCGATATGATGGAATTCGTTATGGATTACGTTCGAAAAATGCAAAAAACTTGGGTGAGGTTTTCGGAAAATCTCGCGATGAAGGTTTTGAAGCAGAAAATAAACGCCGAATCATGATTGGTTCATATGTGCTTTCGAGTGGATTTTATGATGCGTATTATCTAAAAGCTCAAAAAGCGCGAACTTTATTAATTGATGAGTTTAATAAACTTTTCGAAGAAGTTGATTTTTTGGTTGGCCCAGTTGCTCCCAACTCCAGCTTTTAAAATTGGTGAAAATGCACATGATCCAGTAAAAATGTATCTTGCGGATATTCTGAGTGTGCCGGCATCGCTTTCGGGACTACCTGCGGTTTCAGTTCCAGCCGGAAAAACAAAAGAGGGGTTGCCTGTTGGAGTTCAAATTATTGGAAAAATGGAGTCGGATGCGAAAATTTTAGCTTTGGCTGATGATTTGGAGGAGAGCTGATGGATTTGGTAATTCTTTCGGTTTCTATTCTAATTTGTGCTGCACTTTTGTTTTTCTTTATTGGGATTACGAAAACGGAGAAAATTCAACTCGATAAATTGAAATTTCAAGGTGATTGGTTAAAGATTGAGAATTCGATTAAAAAAAGATGAGCCGGCGACTTGGCATTTAGCATTAATTAATGCTGATAAATTGGTTGATACTGCGATGCGAGAATTGCGAATTTCTGGACAGACAATGGGTGAGCGATTAAAGAATTCGAAAGATAAATTTTCGAGTCCGAATTCAATTTGGCACGCACATAAACTTCGAAATGTTATCGCACACGAAAAACGACGCAGAGATTAATTTTTGACCAAACGCGCCGTTCAATGAATAGTTTTTAAACAGGCTTTGAAGGATTTAGGAGCAATTTAATGGAAGATATTTTTAAAAAAATACGAAATGACGATCGGCATTGAATGTCATGTTCAGCTGAAAAACGAAAAACCAAACTTTTTAGTGGTAGTGATAATGATGCACGCGAAAAAAATCACCAAATGAGGCAACTTCGCCGATTGATTTCGGTTTGCCTGGAATGTTACCAGTTTCTAAATAAAGAAGCAGTTCGTTTGGCTGTTCGTGCGGGAAAAAGCTTTAAATGCGAAAAATCGCTAATGTTAGCCGATTTGATCGAAAGCATTACTTTTTATCCAGATCTACCAAAAGGTTATCAGACTTCGCAGCTTTATCAGCCAATTATTGGTGAGGGCGAGATTATTGCTCCCGCTTTCGAATGGTAAAAATGTGAAAGTTCGAATTGAACATGCTCATTTAGAGGAAGATGCCGGAAAATTAACACATTTTAGTGATCATTCTTTGGTTGATTTAAATCGCGCTGGAACACCTTTGATCGAAATTGTTTCAATGCCAGATATTCATTCGGCTGAGGAGGCGCGAGCATATGCTGAAGAATTACATAAGCGAATGGTTTTTGCAGATGTTACAAATGGTGATTTATATCAAGGAAATATGCGTTTTGATGTAAATATTTCGGCACGAAAAATTTGGTGAAGAAAAACTTGGAACACGAACTGAAATTAAAAACTTTAAATAGTTTTCGAAGTGTGGAGCGTGCAGCTCAGTACGAATTTGAACGTCAAGTTAAGTTACTCGAAAAAGGTGAAAAAATTAAGCAGGAGACTCGTGGCTGGCTTGACGACGAGCAAAAAACAGTTTCGCAACGAAGTAAAGAAGAAGCTCAAGATTATCGCTATATGCCAGATCCAGACATTCCGCCAATTGTTTTTGAGTGATGAAGAAATTTTAAAAATGCAAGCAAAATTCCCAATTATGCCAGACTATTTCCGTGAAAAAAATTTAGTATTTTCGGGCTTGATAGTTCTGTGGTTGAATACGCCTTGAGTGATTATAGAATCGCTGAACTACTCCTTGCAACTTGGGGTGATGGTCCTTGGCCGGTTTCTCAAGAAGAATTAATTAGTGAGGTTGGAATCGATAATTATACTATTGAGGAACATAAAGAAAATATGAAGCGAATCTTTAATTGGTTTGCCTCAACACCAAGCGAAGAACTTGATTTAGAAAAACTTTACAAAGGTTATCTTGGTCCTCGTCGATTAACTTTGTTGGCTCATTTAGTCCACGATAAAAAAGTAAGCTCTAATGGTGGTCATCAAATTTTCTTGGCAATGCTTGATGACGAAAATCTAGAATTTATGCCAGAAAAGATCGCTGAAAAAATGAATCTTCTCCAAGTATCGGATGAAGGCGCTATTGCGAAAATTGTTGATGAAGTTTTGGCTGATTCGGTTTCGGCAAAAGCTGTTGCGGATATTAAAGCTGGAAATGATAAGGCGATTGGTTTCTTGGTTGGCCAAATTATGAAAAAATCGCAAGGAAAAGCTAATCCAGCTTTGGCACAAAAATTGATTCGCGAAAGGTTGTAGAATGCAAAATAGCGTAGAATTTCAAGCTGAACTTAACGGTGATAAAAAAATATCTTAGGAAGCTTAGTTTTTTGAAAATGATGGAATTTCATTTTATGAGAATTTTGCGCTAACTCGTCCGCTGGAATTAAAAATTTCCGGCTGGCGAGATTTTTAGCGATTAATTTTGTTGATGTGGAAAAAGAAATTTATCAGCCAAGTATTTGGCGGATCTTTTTCTTGAAGGAGTTAGCTTTTGGTCAACCAAAGAATTGGAATCAAGATTCTTGCCGAGTTGAGGTTGAGATGAATGATGGAAGTTTGTATTATTTTACGATTAAAGAGATTTCTGCAATAAACGTTCGAACAAGAGTTAATCGGTTTTGTTTCAGGTTATTTTCAATAAAATACTTGACATAAGAATTATTTTTGTGGTAAAAATACAATCAGATTTGAATAAAATCAAAATAAAAAAATTTAAAAAAACAAAAAAATAATAAAAAGGAGAAAAAAATGAGTTCAGCTGCAGAAATCTTGGTTGTATTTCTTTCGGTGGCTCTTGCAATTTTTATTACACTTGGAATTATCACTTTTATATTGGTAATTCGCGTAACTCGCCAGATCGGTGATGTGACTGAAAAAGATGCAAAATATTACCACAAGTATTGATGGAATCGCCCAAAATGTCGCTCAGGTGACTTCACCGATAATCATGGGAAAAACAATATTTGACATTTTTAATAAATTTAAAACTAAAAAGGAGAAGAAATAATGAGTAAAAAGTTTGGATTAGGTTTGGCGATTGGTGCTTTGGTTGGTGCAGTTGCTGGAGTTTTAACGGCTCCCGAAAAAGTGGTGAAGAAACTCGAAAAGAGTTAAAAGAGAAAGCAAAAAAAGTTGCTGATGTCGCTACCGAGAAAGCTGACGAAGTTGCTAAAAATACCGAAGAAGTTATAAAAGATGTAAAGCGTAATGTTGGTGAGTTTGCGAACGAGGCAAAAAGTTCAAACCGAAGCTAAGGTTGAAGAAGTTAAAATCGAGGCTGGAAAAATTCAAAAACGCGCACTAAATACTATTGAAGGTGCTAAAAAGGTTTCGAAAAAGAAACTTTAAGAAATAATAAAAAAATCGCTCAATGAAAGAGCGATTTTTTTAATTTGGATTAATCAACTAGAAATAAAGCTGTTTTTACCTTTTTTTCAGTAATCCTGATTGGGAAATTTTTGATATCTTCTAGAACTTTAACTCCATTGAACGAGATTGAATTTGCGGCAATTAGCCTTTTTACTTCACCTTTACTTTTTTGAAAGTTTTGATTCAACTAGTATCTCGGAGATGGTCTTATTTTTTTGAAATTGTAGGAATTTCGGTTTTGAGAATTTTAATCTCTTCTGGTTTTTAGAGTTTCTAAATCTTTTTCCACCAAAGAGGACTTCTGTCGCTGAAACAACATTGTTTGCAACTTCTTTGCCATGAACGATTTCAACAACATTTTTTGCAAGAGCTTTTTGAGCAATTCGTAAATGTTGATTTCCTGAATGTTGACGTTCAATATCTTTCAATCTCATCTTTCGAAAGGGTTGTAAGAATTTTTAAATATTCAAAAACGCTTTGATCGTCGGAATTTCAGTAAGAATTGATATAATTTTGAATGGAGAAGTTTTTGATGCGTCGAGCCAAAGTGCGCCCACCTTTCGGATTTTTCCGAATTTTTCGCCCTGTTGAGCGATTGATGAGAAGTGGTGCAGTCATTGCAAAAAGCTTCAACGCCTTCCTTTTTGCGAATTAAATTCATACCCGAAAGAAGGTTTCCCCATTGGTCGCTACCACCAATTTGAAGCGAAACATCTTTGTTTTTTTATGAAGGTACCAAAAATCATAACCTTGGAGAAGTGTATAGGTAAATTCGGCAAAACTCAAACCGCTACCATTGTCGATTCGGCTTTTAAAGAATTCGCGACTGGTCAAATCGGTCATACTGAAATTTTTGCCAATATCGCGCAAAAAAGGAATTAATTCAATTTTCGAAAAGCCAGTCGGCATTATTTACGACTTCGAAATCTTGTCCAGCAAATAATTTTGAAACTTGCGCTTTGAGTGCTTCGGTATTTTGTGCAACTTTTTGAGCTGAAAGAAGATCGCGCTCTTCGGTGTCACGCATATCGCCTATCATTCCAGTTCCACCACCGACAAGTAAAACTACTTTATGTCCGTGATCAAGAAAACGTCGAACCATCATATAAACACTAAGATGCCCGATATGAAGACTGTCAGCAGAAGGGTCGGCACCAAGATAGATCGTGCGTTTTTCACCATCTAAAATTTCTGGATCTTGAAAAAGTGGTTTGATTCCAAAAAAACCACGCCATTTTAACTCTTCTGATAATTTCATTTTTCTCCTATTAATTATAAATATATATCTTATTTTAACATAAAAAAAGCATTTTTTTCCAGACCGGCAGTTTTTGTAAAAAAATCTTGAAAAAGCATAAGCTATTGCGGTATAATTGAATGTGATATGGATAGAAGAAACAAACTTAGAAAAGAGAGTGGATCTGTAAAAACGGTCAGTTCCAAGAAAATTTGGTTCGGTTAAAAAAAGCAGAACAACCTTAGTTTATATACAAATTTAGCGCACAGGCGAAAAGAGAAGAAAGATTTAAAAAGCGCGTGAGCGAGCTGAGTATCTTGCGAGTTTGCCTAAAAATCCGGTAAAGAGATTTTTATAAACTCCATCCGAAACGAGTGCTGAAAATACTGGTTTAGTAAGCGTGGCTTGTTTATGGCACTAAAAATTACGGCAGGTTTAATTATTCTTGCCGGAATAACAATTGCGGCAGCTTTTGTGTATGTTTCGAAAGATTTAAATCAAGTTAAACCAGAAGAGCTTGCGAAAAGAGTTCAAACGACGGTCTCAAAATATTACGATCGAAATGGTGAGTTGTTATGGGAAGACAAGGGTTCAGGTGATTATAAATTAGTTGTTGAAAATTCTGAGATTTCAGATTACATTAAGAAGGCAACGGTAGCAATTGAAGATCGTGACTTTTATAAGCATAAAGGTGTCGATTTAACTGCGATTGTGCGTGCTTTTGTGAATAACTTTAGGGGTGGAGCAACTCAAGGTGGCTCAACTTTAACTCAGCAGTTAATTAAGCAAGTTTATTTTTCGAATGAATCCAGTGAACGCGGGCTTAGCGGAATTCCGCGAAAAATTAAAGAGATGATTCTTGCAATTCAGGTTGAACAGATGTATAACAAAGATCAGATTCTTTCGCTTTTACTTGAATGAGTCGCCATATGGTGGTCGCCGAAATGGCGTTGAATCTGGTGCTAGAACATATTTTGGCAAAAGTGCGAAAGATTTAACTTTGGCTGAGGCTGCATTGTTAGCTTCTATCCCAAACAATCCAGCTATTTATAATCCTTATAATATTGACTATAATAAAAGCTTAATCGAGCGACAGCATAAGGTTTTAAACGATATGGTTTCTTGTGGTTTTATTACCGAAAAAGAGGCTAAAGAAGCTAAAGATTTTGATATTCTTTGCAACAATTAAACCCGAAAGAGATCAATATGCAAACATTAAAGCGCCGCATTTTGTTCAAGAAGTTAAGAAAAAACTTGAACAGAAATTGGGTGTTAAGGTTGTTGGTGCTGGTGGTTTAACAATTAAAACAACCGTCGACTTGAAGGCTCAGGGGATTGCAGAGGCCGCAGTTAGCGCTGGTGCGCAAACTCTTTATATTGGCGGTGCTGATAATATTGCTATGACATCTGTTGATGTTGCAACAGGTCAAGTGATTGCTCAAGTTGGCTCGATTAATTATAATAAGCCAGGATATGGTCAAACTAATGCGGCAACTTCACCACTTGATCCGGGTTCAAGTATTAAGCCAGTGGTTGATTATGCTGCATTATTCAATAAAAAAGACACGGTTTATACTCCTGGAACAATCTTGAAAGATGAAAATATCGATGCACAATATTGTAACGGAACTTACGGATCTTGTCAGCTTCGAAATGCCTCAAAACAGTTTTATGGAAGTGTTCCAATTCGGTTTAGTCTTGGAAACTCGCTGAATATTGCAGCAGTTAAAGCTCTAAGTATTGTTGGTGTTGAAGATGGTGTAAATATTGCTCAGCAGCTCGGAGATAAATCTTATTGTAAAAATAACAATGCAGGTCTTTCGGCTGCTATTGGTGGTGGGTGCTCAGTTCATCAAGATGAACACACGAACGCTTATGCTTCGATTGCTCGTGGTGGAGTTTATAAAGAATTAACATACTTTACGGAGGTCAAAAAAATTCTTCAAACCAAAAGATTTTTGAATGGAAAGATGAATCTAAACAGATTATTGATGCTCAAGCTGCATATGAATTGACAGATATTTTGTCGGATGCTAACGCTAGAACGACAACATTTGGTGGTCAAAGTAGGAGTTATGGATTCTCGGTTCCTGGCGTCTGGACGGCTTCGAAAACTGGAACAACTGACAATGGAAAAGGTGCTGCAAAAGATTCTTGGATGATGAGTTATTCTCCTGTTGTAGCGGCTGGAGTTTGGAGTGGAAATCATGATGGTCGAGCTTTGCGCTCAGCTGACAACAGTTCGGTTCGTCGAGTAATTAATGAATATATGAGTGGTGTTCATAAGCAGGTTTATGCTGCGAATGGAAAATGGAAAGCTGGTGATAAAATTGAAAAACCTGCTGGAATTCGAAATTGTACAATTAACGGTCGAAATGATATTTGTCCATCTTGGTGGGATAATAGTAAAACTGGTTCAGTGACAAAAGAAATTGAGTTTCGATAGTGTTTCTAAGAAAAAGCAACTCAATGTACTCCTGAATCAACCCGTGTTAAATTAACGGTTTTCGAAACAACAGACCCAGTTTCTAAAAAGAAAACAATTACCGCTCCTGATGGTTATAATGTTAATGAGGATGATAACATTCATAAATGTTCTGACTCTCAACCATCTGTTTCTGGAGTTTCATATTTGCGACACTCAAATTCAAACACATATCGAATAAATGTAAACATTTCAAAAGGAAGTTTTGATATTAATTCGGTTGTAATTAAAGTTGATGGATCTACAATTAGTACTGCTCTTCCTTCCGGAAATACGATTTCAACAGATTATACATTTAGCAAGGCTGGTCAGAATATAACAGTTGAGGTTGGCGATTCTGGTGGATACAAGGTTTCGAAAAGTTACACTGGTCCTTCTTCAATAAATTCAGAAAATTCATCTTCTGCTTCAAGCTAAAATAAAACTACCCAATCAAGGGTAGTTTTATTATCGGCGATTTTGCATTGCGTTAATGATTGCTTGGATGAAGTCACCAATTCCACCGGGGATATTTACGAAAAAGTTGAGAATCCAGATGAGAAGGAGAATTAAAACGGTTGCACCAATAACGCTTCCAAATCCGAAAGAAATACCGCGAAATAAGTTCACTGTATATATTGTCCAGCGGTTTGGGTAAATATCGTTAAAAACCTCTTCGAGAAGTGCAATTTGTGCTCCGCGAGTATTATCATCGGAGATTTTTTTCTGAGCTTTTTTTAGAATTTTGTTCATTGATAAATATTTTTAACATAAAATCTTTTTAAAACGCAAGCTTTTTTTGATTTTTAGAAGGAAAAAGTGATAAAATGGTTATAAAAAGGAGTTGAGAATGCGTGAAGAATTAGTAAAAGTTGAGGGTAAGATTTCGAAAAAAATGCTTTTCGAAAAATCTTGAAAAAAATGGCTCTTGAATGAAAAAAATATCAAAGTTTTCACAAAAGAAATTTTTGAGTTTTGATTAATGATGAAAATTGGCAAGAATTGGAAGATTCGTTTTTTTAAAGTTTTTGGAATTTGGCACTGCAGGCAGAAGAGGGAAGGTTGGTGTTGGTTCAAATAGGATTAATTTGATAACAATCTCGGAAAGTGCGCAAGCTTTGGCTTATTATTTGAAAAGAGTTGAAAATTGAGAAATAGAAGTGTTGTGATTGGTTGGGATGTTCGAAATTCATCTTCTGAGCTTTTCGAAAAGATGTGCTGAAATTTTTAGCCGCAAATGATATTAGAGTATTTTTATTTTTGATTCTCCGCGATCAACTCCCTGAACTTTCTTTTTACTGTTCGAGATCTCAAAGCTTCGGCTGGAATTGTGATTTCAGCAAGTCACAATCCGCCAGAAGATAATGGGATTAAGATTTATTGGAATGATGGTGCTCAGGGTTTCTTCTCCTCATGATAAAAATTTGATGAAAAATTGCTCAAAAATGTTGGCGATTTTACTGTTAGTGATTTTTCTGATTTTTGTAAAAAAATGGAAATATTGAGATTTTTGGGTGGAAAAAAATGATCAAAATTATATAGATATAAATGTAAAAATTATCGCTTTCGAAAAGAGAGAAACGTTAGGATTATTTTTTTCACCAATTCATGGAACCGGAAGTACAAATTTGCTTAAAAACGCTAAAAAAATGCTGGATTTAAAAAAATATTGAATTAGTTGAAGAGCAGATGGAATTTGATGGTAGTTTCTCGACTTTGATCGACCGAAAAACCAAACCCAGAAAAATTTTTTTCAGCCAATAGAATAGCGATTTTCAAGATTAAAAAAATCACAAGCCGATATTGCGTTAACAACAGATCCGGATGCTGATCGAATTTGCGTGATGAGTCTTGAAAAAAATGGTGAAGTTCGAGTTTTTTTCAGGAAATCAGACTGCGATTTTTAGTTGCAGATTATATTCTTTCGAAAAATCAAAAATTAAAGAATAAATACGCAGAGCTTTTATTTTTGGGCAAAGAGATTTTTATCTGTAAAAAGCTTTGTTACTACTGATATGCTGAAATGTTCTTGCTGAAAAGTATGACGAAAATTTATGATGATTTGATGGTGGGGATTTAAATTTATCGGTAAAAATACTTCAAAAAAAGAAAGTTTGGGTGAGAAATTTTTGGTTGGATTTGAAGAAAGCCTAGGTGGTTTAGTTGGTGATCAAACTCGAGACAAAGATGCTGCAACGATTGGATTAATGATATCTGAATTAGCGGCGGAATTGAAGCTAAAAAAATCAAACTTTAGGTGAAAAACTCGATCAAATTTATGCTAAAAATGGATATTTTGTTGAAAAAAACCGAATCTGTCGAATTTGTGGGCGCTGAAGGTTTCGAAAAATGCAAGAAATTATGCGAAAAAAATTCAAAAGCGGAGATATTGATTTTGGTGCTTCGAGAAATACGAGATTTTTCGAAATTTGATTGAAAAGGATTTTGTGAAAAAAATTCAATACAGAGTTTCGAAATGCTAGAAGGCGGAAATGCAGTCAGTTTTGAATTTGGTGAAAAAAATGAAAAGAATTACGATTCGACCAAGCGGAACCGAACCAAAGATGAAAATTTATACTCAATGGCTTTTTCAAGAAAGCCGAAGATCGAGTCGAAATTGAGCAAATTTTTAGAAGAATTTAAGGAGAAAAATTTTATGAGTGTGAAACGACTTTTTGAACAATTTGAACCCGAGAATTATCAGATTTGGGGTTGAATTAGATAGGGATAAAAAGATGGGATATTTTCTACAACAACAGAGATTATTGGTGTTTTGAAGAAAATCTGATTTTATCACGTTGCACGCCAAGGATTTAGAAATTCGCGAAATTATTTTTAATGATAAACGTCTGAAATTTGAGATTAACGGTGATGAATTGAAGATTTTTTCACCAAAAGAATCAAAGTTTGAGATTGGTAAAAAAATATCGTTTCGAATTTATGCTTCGGGTAAAAATTACCCCCGCAATGCATGGACTTTACCCCTGTTATTATAACGAAAAATGGTGAAAAAAAGGAACTTTTTGCAACACAATTTGAAAGTCATCACGCGCGAAGTTTTTTTCCGTGTATTGATGAGCCAGAAGCAAAAAGCTACTTTTTGAGCTGAATATTCGAACGCGAACAGATTGGACGGTTCTTGCTAATACAAAAAAATAAAAGAAGAAACCGAGGTTGGAGACTTTAAAACTCTAACTTTTCGAAAAAAACTCCAAAAAAATGAGTACGTATTTGTTGGCTTTTGTAGTGGGTGATCTTCAAAATAAGACTGCTTTCACTAAATCTGGTGTAGAAGTTTCAGTTTGGGCGACAAGAGCCCAAAAATCTGAATTGCTAGATTTTCCGCTTAATTTTGCGGTGCGTGTTTTGGAATTTTTATGAAGAATATTTTTGGGCAAAAATTTCCTCTTTCAAAATGTGATCATATTGCTTTTGCCGGATTTTTTTCGAGTGGTGCGATGGAAAATTGGGGTTTGATAACTTATCGTGAAACAGCTTTGCTTGCGGGAGAAAAATCTTCGATATCTTCAAAAAAATATGTGGCGTTGGTGATTGCGCACGAACTTTCGCATCAGTGGTTTGGGAATTTAGTCACGATGAAATGGTGGGATGAGCTTTGGTTGAATGAATCTTTTGCGACAATGATGGAATATCTTGCGACTGATGTTTTAGAACCAGAATGGAAAAATATGGGAAGAATTTGCCGTAAATGAGGCGATTGTTAGTTTGCGACGAGATGCGATTGATGGTGTTCAATCTGTTCATGTTCCAGTTCATCACCCAGATGAAATTGGCACAATTTTTGACGGTGCGATAGTTTATGCTAAGGGTGCACGATTAATGAATATGCTTCGAAAAATATGTTGGCGATGAGGCTTTTTCGAAAAGGTTTGCAGAAATATTTTTGAAAAAAATTTCAAATATCAAAAATACGATTGGGCAAAAATTTATGGGATTGCTTAAGTGAAGCATCTGGCAAAAAAATATCGCTGATTTTATGAATCCGTGGATTCTTCGAAGTGGATATCCAAGCGTTTTAGTTGAGGATTTTGGGTGATAAGTCAAAAACTTTCGCAAAAGCAATTTTTTTATAGGTGAGGGAAAAAAATTTTGGAAAAAAATGGCCAATTCTACTTGGATCAAATCAAAAGAATTTGCCTGAAATTATGGATTGTGAAGAATTTGAATTTGAAAAAGATCCGAATTTCATACAATTAAATAAAGAAAATGTTGCGCATTTTATTTCTAATTATGATGAAAAAAATTATTCGAAAAGCTTTTTGGAAAAAAAGTTCGAAATGGCGAATTAGATACAGTTTCGAGGCTTCAAATTTTACAAGAGCGATCATTATTATCTCGTGGTGGTGAAGTTTCGAGTGTTGATCTTTTGAAAACACTTCAAAATTATGAAAATGAGCATTCTTTTGAATGTTTGGGATATGATTAGTGTTTTGATTGGCGAATTAAAAATTTTTTTATTGATGAACAGTCAGAAGTTTCAAAAAAATGAAGAAATTTGTTGAGAATTTAGCAAAAAGTGAATTCAAAAAAACTCGGCTTTTTCAAAAAGTGGCGAGAGTGAAGATGACACAAAAAGCGCAGTTCAATTTTAGCGCATATGATTTATGCTGAAAATCAAGAGGCAATTAGTGGCGCATTAAATATTTTTTAATAATTCAAAAAAATCCAGAAGATATCGATTCTGAAATTCGAAGCTTAATTCTGACGGCTAAAATTCGTTTTGAAGAATCACCGGAGCTAATTCGGAAAAATGCTTTGAAGATTATAAAAAAATACTTCAAATGTTGATTATCGAGACGATATTATGGTTGCTTTAACTTCAACACAAAATCCTGAAACTGGTAAAAAATTACTTGAAAAAATGCTTGAAGGTGATACGATTCGTACGCAGGATGTTTTGAGCTGGTATGTTCATTTACTTCGAAATTCAAAAACTCGTGAAATAACTTGGCAGTGGTTGCGAGAAAATTGGAGTATAATTGAAGAGAGGTTTAATGGAGATAAGAGTTATAATGATTTTCCACGATATTCGGGTGTGATTTTAAGAACTAAAAAATCGCTTCGTGAATTTAAGGAATTTTTCGAACCGTTTAAAAATGACCCAAGTTTAACTCGCGCAATCGAGATGGGTGAAAAGGGAAATTTCTGGGCGAATTGAATTAATTGCGCGCGATAAAAAAAGCGATTGAAGATTTCTTGATGAAAAGCTAAGCAAAAAACCGACCAATTATCGGTCGGTTTTTATTTGGTTTGTTAGAAAAAATCTTTCAAAATTCATCATATTTTCTGGCGTGATGTCTTCCGGGTTTTTATCTATTATTGCATTTAGATTTTTTTGTAAATTTCATCTTGATTCAGGTCTGTACCAATTAGAACAAGCTCTGTTTTTTTGGCTCTTGGTTTTTCCATTCTTCGGCTAAAAATTTCAACTGTTTTGCCGACAATTTGAACTATAAATTTTTTTGTTCGTATCCTTTCATTCCAAAAATAGCAAATCCCTTTCATTCGAAAAAGATTTTCCGGCAAATGATCAAGAAAAATTGATAAAAATTCGTAGGGTTTAACGCTTTTTTTGGTTTCGAAAGATAAAGAATTAAATCTATTATGAATGTGGTTATTGTGATCGTGGGAATGATTCTCTTCGATTTTTGGGCTGTTTATCTTTCGAATTTTCTTCCCAAGAAAAGACTAATTTTTGGGTCGATTTGTGAATTTTGGCTTTCGATTATTGGCGATTGAGGGTTTAACTCTCGAATGAATTTTCGAATTCGCTGAATTTGATTTTTTTCGAAACAAGGTCGGTTTTTATTTAAAAACAATGATATCGCTCGACTTGAGGCATTTTTTGAAATGAGTTGGAAAATCTTGATTTGATTTTTCAAAATTCCGAGCATCAATGATATAAATATTTCCGCCAAAATAGGAATATTGATTGCCTGTGTAGCGTAAAGTTTTGAGTAAATCATAAGGTTCGGCAATTCCACTAGCTTCGATTATGATTGCATCGAGCTTCGAATTTTTATTCGCGAGTTTTTTGAGCGGCTCGCTGAGACCGTTATTACCAATCATACAACAAATACAACCGTTACTGAGTTCGATTTTTTTGCTCTTTAAGGTTTCCTGAAATTAATTGACTATCAATATTTATTTTTTTCCAAAATCATTCACGATTGCGCCAATTTTTTTAGATTTGGGCTTGATTTTAAAAGGTGATTCAAAAAGAGTTGTTTTACCTGAACCTAAGAATCCAGAAATCATAATTACTGGGATTTTTTTCTTTTTTTCGGTTTTTTTCTTGAATGTCAGTTTTTCGAAAAAAATCATCAAAAAAATATCTTTTGAAAAATTTAGGTAAATCAAAAAAATTTCGTTGTTCATATAACCAGTTTAGCAAATTTCGAAAAATCTCCGCAATCTTGCTGAAAAATGTAAAAAAATATGTTATAATTTGAAAAGTTGCATTTGCAAAGAAAATTTAGAAAGAGGTGAAATCTATGAAGATTTTCGGAAATTGTAATGTTGGACAGTTTGATTACTGGCAAGAGTGAAGAAGTGAAATTTAATACGCGTGAAGTTGATGTAAAGAGTTTGCTTTCGAAAGATGGTTTTTATTGAACGGAGGATTAATGCTAACTTCCAAGTGACTATCGTGGTTTCTCTTTGTCATCGATCTTGCGGCATGCATTTTTGGCGGCTTTGGAGTTTATTGATAAAAGATATACTTTCAGTTTTAATGATGCTTTTTGATGCATTTATTATCAGTGAATTAATAATTGTGCTTAGAATTTTTTAAAAAGCATATTATAGTGAAGGGTGTATAAAAAGAAATAAGCAAAATTGGGTATTTACACAGAATTATTGGTTTTGGTTTTGTGAAAAAGCATCAAAACTGATCTTTTCGAACGAAAATCACAAATCAGTGTCAGAATTTTGTAGAGAAGTCGTTTTTGAAAATGAATAAAATTGTGCTTAAATTTTATCTTACAAATGTTATTGTGGTGAGTTTTATGTTTACTTGCAATTACTTTTAGTTATTGCAATAAATAAACCTGACATCGTAGTTGTTAATATTTTTATTGTCGATTACTTTAGTTTCAAGTTTGTATCTCTTTACAGTTCGTAGGTACATTCTTAAAAAGCGAATTCGATGTTTGACGTGAAAAGTAATGATACGAGTTCAAGATTGATGGTGAGCGATGAAAATTTATTCAGTGGTATTTTTTTCTTGAATTTAGCTTAAACGTTAAATATTTGATTGAAGAGCAAATTAAATCGTTCAAAGGGCTTGACTAAAAGATTACTTTATGGATAATATTTCCGATTTTTCAGTCGATTCTCACCAAATGAAACAAGCCTCGCAGTTTGCGGGGTTTTAATTTTTCGAGAAAAAAATGTATAATGTTTATTAGTTCGCAAATCGCGAAGAACTTTTTAGAAAGAGGTGTTTTTATGAAAAAAACTGAAAAAAATACTTTTGGTCGGAGAGTTCCAGTTTTCGAAAGTGTCGAGGAGCTGGAAATTTCGTTAAAAGAAACGCAAAAAGGTGATTTTTTTAGAATTTTTATAGTTTTTTTGCAGTAATTGTGTCAATTTTGATTCAGGCCTTAATCGAAATAATTTATGGCTGGGGTGGAGCAGCTCGTGCAATTATTATGATAATGGTTCGATTTTTTTATTCTTTTGCCCTGTATTAGTAAATGAAATAAATATTGTTTCTCCAAGTATTGACAATACAGTTGCAATAATTTTTATGAGAAATATTAAGGAAAATCGCCAAAAATTCATAATTTATCCAAAAGGGCGTTTGCCAGCGATTGCTATTCTTGATGTTAAGATTGATGAGCTTCGATATTTTAAAAGCTTTTGGGATTATAAAAAAATCATGAAATGAAGGATGTTAGTGCTTCGTCTTCTGCAAAAAAGCGGAGTATTCAATTTTTATTGGATCGAGCTGGTTGGCAAAAAGAAGAAATAATTCGAGGAATGAATTTAAAGCTTGACAGGGCGTTTATCTACTTGGTTATGTTATTAGTGACTATTGGAGCGCTGCATGTAAGTCTGTTTTTGACTATAATGGTTTCATTTATACCTGTTTTTATTGGACTTAATCGGGTTAACCATTATGATGAATTGAATGAAAAATGGTCATTGGAACCTGATTGTGAGATAAGTAAAAGTTCTTTGAAAAAAATGGAGAAGCTGTTATTTATGGGAAGGTCCGCGCGAATATTGGGATATTATGATTTTTTTCGAAAACTCGTAGCACGATGATTCTTTCATTTGAAGAAAAAAAGTTAAAATTGAAAATAATAGTTTTTTTCAGTTCAAATTATGGGGGAGAAACAAAGAATCTCTTTTGATTAATTTTTAAACTCTTGTGAAACGCAAGGGTTTTTTTATTGACAAAAATAAAAAAAGTGTATAATATAAAGTATCTTTACATTTTGGAGGTTAAAAAAATGTTGGAAGAAGCTCTTTATAAAAAGAAAAGTGGAGAAGGTGCTTTGTAGTGAGGATGAGATTATGGAGGTTCTAAATTTTATGGTTTTCGGATGTCCTCCAAACGATTAGTTCCTGTTCTTATGATCGTTTTTTTGTCAGGCATTATTTTTTTGCAAACAAAATACTTGAGCTCGAAATTTCTTTTAAAAGATGATGAAAAGCTATCAAAAAAATAGAAAAAAATTTTTGGAATTTTTTGAAGAAATTCAATATAATTTTTTTAAAAGATGGTGTGGATGAATCACTTTTGAGTTTTTTTCTGAAAAAGGAGCAGTTGCAGCTGCAGGAAATATGCAAAAAGATTAATTAATCTTGAGGAAAATCTCGGCTTGAAGAGTCTATGATAATTTTGGAGGCTTTCCGAAGGATGTTATATGAAAATTCAGATCGATCATCGATTCGGTGAGTGTTCAAGCCAATACTATAGGGATCTTTTATTTAGTATTGATCGTGCGATAGTTAATATCTATACTGCTGAGATGGCGATCTGTAGAAAATATGATGTTTTCAAAGAAGACTTTTTGCGTATTATCTCAAAAGATTTCAATGATAGCGATACTCGTTTTAATGATATTATGACTTGTTGTGGTGAAAGATATTCGCTATGGTATGTCTCGAATTTTGCGACCAAAAACGAAAAAAATCGCAAAACTTACAGCCGATCAAAAGAGAATCTTTATCGAGCTTATGTTTTTCTAAACGGTTTAGGATTCAGGTTTTCTGTGATTGAAAGATTTCGACTTTCACTTTTCTTGGTTTAATTTTTGAGCCCTCGGGCTCTTTTTAATTTGACTTTTTTTGTGAAATTTGGTAAGATATAAATACTAAAAATATTACTTGTTCGAAAAATACCGACCTTAAAAAAATAATTTTTCGAACGCTTTAAATTAAGGAGAGAAATGACTGATAATTTTAACGAGAAGCAGGCTCGAAAAGCGTGCTAATCTGCAAAAAAAGCACAAGATTTACAGAAAAAAATCGTGCAAAATATGTGGGGAATAATAAGAAAGAAAATGCCGAGCAAACTGCAAAAAAATTGCACAAAAAGGCAAAAAAACTTTTCGAAACAAACTCGTTCGCAAAAACTGATGCAAAAAGGTGAATTTGCCAACAACGACACGACGAGGTGCGGTTGTGCGTGCACAACGAATGATTTCCAATGATATCAATATGCGCGCAACCCAGCATATTGTAAATATTCCGGTGAATAAGTCGCTTTTTAACGGATTTTAATGGCGAACAATTAACAGCTTCAACATTGAAAAAAACTTCGTCCAGAAAAAGATAGTGTGCGGGTGATTCCGCTTGGTGGTTTGGGTGAATTTGGAATTGGTAAAAATATGTTCGCGATTGAATATATGAACGAAATTCTCGTGATTGATATGGGTTCAATTTTTTTCCGAATGAAGATTACCCAGGTGTGAAATTTTTATGACTCCGGATATTACGTATTTGAAAGATAATATGCATAAAGTTAAGGCTGTTGCATTTACACACGCCTCACCTTGACCATATCGGTGCAGTTCGTCAACTTTTGCCAGAATTTGGAAATAATATCCCGATTTATGCAACTGATTTTACGATTGGTATGATTAAGCGTCAAATGGAAGAGGCTGTTGTTGAAGTTTCACCAAATTATCAAATTGTTGATCCATTCAAACATGAGCAAATTAGGATTTCTGAACATATGACACTTGAATTTGTGCATGTTCTTCACTCAATTCCAGGATGTGTAGCGATGGTTGTTCGCACGCCAAATGGAAATATTGTACATATGGGTGACTGGCGTTTCGAAAATGATCCGGTTGATACACAATTCGACCTTCCACGTCTTGCTGAAATTGCACAGAAAGAGGGTGTTCATCTATTGATGAACGAAAGCACGAATATTGATACACCAGGAACTCACCCACACGTGAATATTCGATTGGCGAAAGTGTTGGCGAAGTTATGACAGCGTATCCGCACGCGCGTTTGATTTTTTTCGTGTTTTTTTCAAGTCAGATTTATCGATTGCAATTGATTCTTGATGAAGCAATAAAAACATGATCGAAAAAGTTGCGTTTGCTGGATTTTTCGATGATTAATGCAATTGAGATTGCGCTTCGGAGTCGAAAAATTAAAGTTCCGAAAGATGTGATTGTTAAGATGGAAGATATTGTAAAACTTGATGATTCGAAAGTTACGATTGTCTGCACGGGATCGCAGGGTGAGCTAAATGCGGTTCTAAACCGAATGGCAACTGGAGCCCACCGGTTTGTTAAAAATTAAAGCAACTGATGTTGTGGTATTTTCATCAAGTCCTATTCCCGGAAATGAGCCACGCGTTGCTTCAACAGTTGGTGGACTTTTGCGTGAAGGCGCGGGTGTGATTCAGCACGGTCGGGGGCATTATCATGGAATTGGCCCTCTTCACCTTTCAGGACATGCATATTACGATGACCATGTTCGATTGGTTGAAACAATTCGTCCAAAGAATTATCTTCCAGTTCACGGTGAGTTTTATATGCTTCAACATAACGCTGAAATGGCTCAAAAAGTCCTTGGCTTGAAGCGGGATGAGATCCTTGTTGCGGATAGTGGCGATATTATAGAGCTTACAAAGGAACGAAAGATTAAAAAAGGTGGTCGTGTTCATGTCGGTTCGATTCTTTATGATAATACAGGAAATACTGTTCATGATGCGGTTGTAAAAGATCGCCTACATATTTCAACTGAAGGAATCTTTATTATTGTTCTAACTATCAGTAAGAAAAACGGGTCGGTTATTGAAGACTCCAGATGTAATTTCTCGCGGATTTGTATATCTTAAAGATAGTGAAGAATTGATCGGTAAGATTCGGCACTATTTGCGAATTAAAAACTGATCGTGAAGTTGAAAGAAAGGTCGAAATATCAGATATGAAGCAAGAAATTAAAGACGATATTTCACACTTACTTTTTTTGATAGTACTGGTCATACACCAATTGTCATTCCGGTAGTAAATAAAGTTTAATCTATTTCGAAAATCGCTCAAATTTAGGGCGATTTTTTTATTGACATAAGTTTTTTTGGTATAGTAATATTTATTTAAGCTTGTTATAATTCACTAAATTAAAGCTAGTATATATTCGATTTCATTCAATCTTGGTTGATGGCTTCCGAGAAGGATGGAGAATAGTTATTCTGTCTACGTGCCTCACGGAGCTAGAAATATTTTGATACAATAAAAAAATAAAGAGTTAACACAAGCTCTTTTTTTATAAGGAGTAATCATGAAAAAGAATGAAAAAAACTAAAATGAAATTTTTTTCCCACCGTGATTGGTATATTTTACATTTTATTTTTAACTATAATTATTGGAATCATTTCTGTAATAAACTTGGTATTTATGTGGTTTTTTATAATAATTATATTGAAAATTTCGATCACCAAAAACGATATTATTTTTTTAATCAGCACGGAGAGATTGAATCTTTGAAAAAAATCAAATTAAACAACTGGAGAATAGGTAGTTTTATATTTTTGAAAATCGCTCAAATCTGAGCGATTTTTTTCATTGACATAAGTATTGAGTAAAATTAAAATATGAAAAAAATTTAAGTAAATTAAACAAAGATATTAAAAATAATATTATTCTTGTAATTATTTGTGTTAACTTTTTTAGCAACTCTATTTTTTTAAGCTATATAGTCTGGCGGAACTCAATTCAACTATTTAAATTAAATCAAACGGTTATAGATACTAATTTATATCAAAGTAATGAAATTAATTGTATTAAAGGTTTGAAAGTTTGTGACAAAAATTTTTATGAAAACTGGAAGAGAGATAAATCTTTCTGAAAAATTGAAAATAATAGCAAAAAAATGCTAAAAATTATATAATGAATCTAAATTCTTCATTAGAGCTTGTTAAGGGTGTTGGCGAGAAAACATTTGAAAAAAATTCGAAAATGCTAATTTGCGAACTGTTGGTGATATTCTGGAGTTTTTCCCTCAAAAATATGAAGATTTCACAAACTTAACTGATTTGAGCAAAAATTAAGCCAGGGAAGGTTTTATTTAAAGCACGCGCTGAGAAAAATTTCGATACGTCGGGTTCGTCGCGGAATGACGATAACTGAGGCGATTTTTGACTGACGGAAAAGAGAAAATTAAAAAGCAATTTGGTTTAATCAGCCGTATCGCGTAAAAGCAACTTCAAGATAAAGATGATTTTTTTCTTTTTCAGGAAAAATTTGAGTTTAATTATAATCGATATCAAATCACCAATCCTAGCGTGATGAAGCGTGAAGAACTACCAAAAAAATCAAAAATTTCTCGGGAGAAGATGGTGAAATTGTGCCAATTTATCGTCAGAAAAATGGCTTAAAAAAACAGAAGTTATTCGTAAAAACTTTGTCAGAATTAAAACCTTTGATGCGGATTTTTGCCTGAAACTTTGCCAGAAATTGTCGTTCGAAAAAGAGAAGATGATTTCGCGCGCGCAGGCGATCGAGTGGGTTCATTTTCCACAAACTGCTCAGCAATTCGATTTAGCTCTTGATCGATTGGCTTTTTGAAGAGATTTTTTTGAGCTAATTTTGGCTTCAAGATTGAAATAAAGATTGAAAAATGAACAGTTGAAAAGTTATAAAATTGAGCCAAAGATTCGAGATATTAAGAATTTTGTCGAGAAGTTACCGTTTGAATTAACACCTTCGCAACGCTTTTGCTTCTTGGGAGATTATACAAAATATGGTACAAAACCAACCTATGAATAGGCTTTTGCAAGGTGATGTTGGCTCAGGGAAGACTACCGTGGCTGCAATTTCAGCTTTAAATGCTGTAAAAAATGGATATCAAGTTGCGGTTTTTGCACCAACTGAAATTTTGGCTCAACAGCTTGCGGATAATTTTTTTCGAAAACTTTGTCGTGGGCGGATATTTCGGTTGGGTTTCTTTCAGGAAAAGTGAAAAGGGAACGCACGAAAAACACTTTACGAAAACTTAAAAAAAGGAAATTTGGATATTTTGGTTGGGACGAGTGCGATAATTCAAGAAAAAGTTAAATTTTCTAATCTTGGCTTAGTTATTATTGATGAGCAGCATCGTTTTGGTGTGGCTCAACGGCAAAAAAATTCTTGAAAAAAATCGCATCAAAAAAATGCCGCACTTACTAGCGATGACTGCGACGCCAATTCCGCGATCTTTACAACTTACACTTTTTGGAGATTTGAGTGTTTCGATTTTGAAAAAAAACCAAAAAGGTCGAAAACCGGTTCAGACTGAGATTATTTCGCCAGCTTCTCGTGCGCCAATGAATTCTAAAATTAAAACGGAAATTTCAGAATGGGCGACAGGTGTTTATTATTGTTCCTGCGATTCAAGAGGGTAAAAACGAAGAAATTAAAAATGTCGAAACAGAATTTAAGCGATTGAAACGCGATTTTCAAAGAATTTCGAATTTTACAACTTCACGGCAAAATGAAGCCCGAAGAAAAAAGAGCAAGTTATGGTGGATTTTTTTGGTGAAAAAAAGCTGATATTTTTATTATCAACTACTGTTATCGAAGTTGGTGTGGATATTCCGAATGCGAGTGTGATTGTGATTGAAAATGCGGATCGTTTCGGATTAAGCCAGCTTCATCAGCTTCGTGGTCGCGTTGGTCGTGGTGGTGGAGATGCGTTTTGCTATCTTGTAATGAGTTCGAATGCAAAACCACCACAAAGGCTTCAAGAGATTTCGAAAACAGACGATGGTTTTGTTTTTGGCTGAAAAAGATTTGGAGCTTCATGGGGCTGGTGAAATTTATGGTAAGGCGCAAAGTGGAGAAATTAATCTGGAATTTGCAAGTATTGGTGATACAAAAATGATTTCGCGTGCGCAATTGGCAGTTGATTTTTTGTTTAAAAATCAAAAAGAATGGGAAGAGTATTTAAGTAGAAAGCCAAAAATCACTCGAAAAAAATATCAAAGATTGACTTTTATTAAATTAAAAATCTTGACGAAAAAAATAAAGTATGTTAAAATTGAAAAAGTAGTCGGCCAGCAGGTCGGCATTTTTCATAAAAGAAATTATTTTGAAAGGATAAAATGGAAGATTTAAATATTAAACAAATGATGCTAGCAGCAAAAACTATTGCGGCTGAAAAACTTGCCAGAAGAAAAAAAGTTTTGGAAGTAATAGAAATGGCGATTGCGGCAGCTTAGCGTCGTGAAAATGGAAATCGTGATCAAAATGTTCGCGCAGAACTTAACACCGAAACTGGAGAAGCGGAAGTTTTGTTCAATATGAAGTTGTTGATGGTGAAGAAGCTTATAATATTAATAACGAGATTTCACTTGAAGATGCAAAAGAGTTTGATTCGAATACTGAAATTGGCGAAATTGTTGAAGAGAAATTTCCAGTTGAAACTTTTGGTCGTGTTGCGGCTCAAACTGCAAAACAAGTTGTTCTTCAGCGACTTCGCGAGGCTGAGCGAGAAATTATTCTTGAAGAATTTGAAGATAAAGTTGGCACAATTGTAAGCGGTTCGGTTTCAAAAATTGATCAGCGATTCGTTCGAATTGATCTTGGAAAAGCGAGTGGAATTATGCCTCTTCGCGAACAAATTAACGGTGAATATTTCAGTGTTGGTCAGCGAATTAAAGTTTTAATTAAAGAAATTGAACGCGAAGGTCGCGCACCGGAGTTAATTCTTTCGCGTTCGGATGCTAAATTTGTTGAGATTTTGTTCGAACAGGAGGTTCCGGAACTTGAAACTGGAATGGTTGAAATTGTAGCTATTGCTCGCGAAGCTGGACGCCGCACAAAAATGGCCGTTCGCTCAGTAATGAACGGCGTTGATCCAGTTGGGACTTTTTGTTGGTAGTCGTGAGTTCGTGTCCAATCTGTAATGAATGAAATAGGTGAACGCGAAAAAATTGATATTGTAACTTGGAGTGAAAATCCGAGTGAATTTATCCGTGAAGCTTTAAATCCAGCAGAAGTTATTGAGGTCCAGATCAAGGAAACTGCTGAAAATGAACGCAAACGAGCAACTGTACTTGTAAGTGAAGATCAGCAAAGCGTTGCAATTGGGCGAGCTGGACAAAATGTGCGTCTTGCAAGTCGATTGACAGGTTATGAGCTTGATATCGAACTTGCGAAAGCTGTTGAGAAGAAACCTCGCGGAAATATCGAAGATGGACTTTTTAATGCTTTTAAGTGAAGCGACAGAAAGTGAAGTTGTTAAAAATCTTGATGGTGATGAGGGCGATCGAGAAAAGTTCGGTGGAGAAGAGCAATAAAATTTTGAAAGCTGGCGGAATTTGACCGCTGGCTTTTTATATGATATAATCGTGATATTAGCTGTAGATAGCTAGGCACTTAAAAAGGAGGACAATTTCTATGTCAAATAAAATCGAAAATATGAAGATTATAATCCCTGCGGCCGGAAATGGAACGCGTGGATATCCGGCAACTACTGCTTTTTCAAAAGAGCTGATTCCGCTACCATTTGATGGTTTTTTGCAAAACATCATCTGTATTCAGATTGAAAAGTTGTTGGAGATTGGTGCTTTGGCGGAAAATATCGCGATTGTAATAAGTCCTGAAAAGAACGATATTCAGCAGGTTTTTTTGAAATTAAACAAGAACTTGCGGATTCACTTCGAAAAAAAGGAAAAGCTAAATTTGCCGAAAAAATTGAGCGAGTTGAGCTTCTTTCGCCAAAGAATTTCATTTTGCAAAAATGCATAGCCTATGGAAATCAAGCACCACTTTCAACACCGGAAGTTATTGATTTTATAGGTAAGAATGATTTTTGGTATGTTTTGCCAGATGATATTTTTCGCGATTAAAAAAACGGTAAAAAAAGAATGAATTTTTTTACAGATGCTTGAAACTTATCAGAAGTTTGAGCGGAAGTGTTATGGCAGCGAAGGAAGTTATCAATGATGCTGAATTTGATAAATACGGTATTGTAGCAGGCTTGATTGTAGCGCGCGAAAAAGGCTCTAATGGAAATTTGATCGTTGACGTTGAGAGGATTGACGAAAAACCAGGCGTTGAAAATGCGAAAAAGTAATCTCGCAAGCGTTTGTGCATGGATTTTTCAAGAATATCTATCTTGAATCATTGGCATGGAATTTGGCTGAATGGCAAAAAAATCCTAATGGTGAATTAATGCTCCAATCTGCAATTCAACATTCTATTGACAATGGTGAAAAATTCTACGCTGTTCAAATTAGAGATGGCTGGTATTGTGATAGTGGGAATAATTTCGATTATTCATTATCTGTTCCGGCGATGATGTTGGCGCAAGATGAATCTGGCAAATATCTTGAAGAGCTTCGTCGGATTATTAAGTTTTTTGAAAAATAGCCTCTAAAAAAGCACTCATATGAGTGCTTTTAAAATTGTTTAGATTCCTTCGTGTTGAAGTAGCCAACTTTTGCGATTTTGACCGCCGTTGTATCCGCCAAAATCCATATCTTTAGTTAAAATTCGATGACAAGGAATAATAATTGAAAGCTTATTTACGTTTAGGGCATTTCCAACGGCGCGTACTGCATTAGGGTTTTCGATTTTTTCGGCAATTTCAGAATAAGTTGAAGTTGCACCTGCGGGAATATTTCGAAGTTCTTCCCAAACTTGTTTTTGGAAATCAGTCCCCACGAGTTCGATTGGTGTTCGAAAACTTGCGAAAGGATGTTTAAAATAATCTTCAAGTTCCACGCGAATTTGTTTTATTGGTAGATTTTCACCCTCGACAATTTCTTTGGTTTCAAAAAAATCTTTAATTTGAGCTAAGTCTTTTTCGAAATTTTTCATTATCTTGAAATTCCAAAAAAACCAGAGCATCTTCGTGTGCGATTGCTGTCATTTCACCGAGCGGAGTTTGGATTTTAGAAAATTTTTAGTTCATTCATTTTAATGAAATAATTATACAAAAATAAGTTTAGAAAAGTCAAATAAAAAGTTTAAAATTTAGCACTCTTATTGCGTGAGTGCTAAATATGTGATAAAATATGAATATGATACCGGAAGATTTTTCAAGAAATTATTTCATGAATGAGTGAGGATTCGCAAAAAAAGCCTTGAACGGGCAGATTTTTTCTCGCAGGAATTTAAAACTGGCTATATTGGAATTGAGCATATTTTTGTTAGGGGATTTTTGGAAAATCGTGAATCTTCGGCATCGATTTTTGGCATATGAATATAATTTGAAATTTGATGATTTGTATGGTTTTTATGCCGAAAATCCGCCAATTCGCCAAGATTCTTCGGAGTTATCTGATCCCGATATGCGAGCCTTAACAGATCGGGCGTTTTTCTCGATAAAGCTGGCTGGAATGATTTCGAAAGATAGCGAACAAATAGGAACTAAAAATTTATTGTTTGCAATTTTTAAAGCAGAGAGATCTTAAATTTCAGGTTGCTATTCGAAAAATTGGAGTCGATATTGAAGGTTTAAGCGGTGCTTTGGATGAAACCTTTTCGAATGAAGAAATTCAAAAAGAGATCGAAGAGAGTCGTAAAAAAACGAGCTTTTGGAAGATACAAAGAAGCTACATCAGGTCGAGATATGGCGCTTTTGAGAAAATTTGCTGAAGATTTAACTGAGAAAGCAAAAAATAATGAACTCGATCCTGTTGTTGGGCGTGAAGTTGAAGTTCAGCGTTTGATTACGATTTTATTGCGACGAACTAAATCGAACCCAGTTTTGATTGGTGATGCAGGTGTTGGAAAAAAACTGCCGTAGTTGAGCTTCTTGCTCAAAAAAATTGCAAAAGAAGAAGTTCCGGTGCAACTAACTGGAAAAAAAGATTTTTCGAAATTGATTTGGCTGGAATGCTTGCCGGTACAAAATTTAGAGGTCAGTTTGAGGAGCGGTTAAAAAAATGTAATAAAAGCTCTCGAAAAAAACATCAAAATATCATTGCATTTATTGATGAAATTCACCTTTTGGCAGGAACTGGTTCTGCGGAAGGTGCGATGGATGCGGCTAATATTCTAAAACCAGCACTTGCTCGCGGAAGGATTAAGTTAATTGGTGCAACGACTTTCGAAGAATTTAAAAAGACGATTGAGAAAGATTCTGCATTAAATCGTCGTTTTCAATCTGTTAAGGTTGATGAGCCGAGCGTAAAGGAAACTGTTGAGATTTTTGAAGGGGTTGCGCGAAAGTTATGAAAAATATCATGGAATTGAAGTCTCTGATGAGGTTTTGGGTGAAGTTGCCGATATGAGCGCGCGGTATATTTTTTTGACCGACGAAATGCCAGATAAAGCAATTGATATTTTTGGATGAGGCAGGTGCTATTTTTGGCTAGTGAGAAATCTGTGAAACCGAATAAAAATTTTGGGAATTTCGAACGAGATTGAAAAAAATTAGGGCGAAAAAAACAACTTCGAGCAGCTGAAAGTGAAGATTTTGAAGGTGCGGCTTTATATAAAACGCGGATTTCGCAGCTTCGAAAAAAACTCGCTGAAGAAGAATTGAAATTGATAAAAACTAAAAAGATGGTTTTAACCAGCAACTATGTGGCACGAGCAATTTCACTCAAAACTAATATTCCAGCGCAAAAAATCACAAAAAGCCAAGCAAAATCATTACAGAATCTTGAAAAAAATCTTTCAAAAAAAATCATTGGTCAAAGCGAGGCTATTGAGAAAAATTTCGAAAGCAATTCGGCGCAATAAATCTGGAATTTCAGATGAAAATCGCCCAATTGGCTCATTCATTTTTCTTGGTCCAACTGGTGTTGGAAAAAAACAGAACTTTCTCGGCAACTTGCAAATGAGGTTTTTGGTGGTTTGAAATCTTTAATTAAAATTGATATGAGTGAATTTGGCGAAAAACATAAAACTTCGCAGCTTTTGGGTGCGCCGGCTGGTTATGTTGGCTATGGTGAAGGTGGAACTTTGACCGAAAAAAAGTTCGTCGCCAGCCTTATGCGGTTGTGCTTTTTGACGAAATTGAAAAGGCTCATCCCGATACTTTCAATTTGCTTTTACAGCTTTTTGGAAGATGGAGAATTAACGGATTCAGAAGGGCGAAAAAGTTTCGTTCAAAAAAATACGGTTGTTATTTTAACGAGCAATCTTGGTGCGAGCGAAATGATGAGCGAAAAAAACGCTCGGTTTTTGGTATTGAAAATTCTTCAAAAAAAGAATCATACTGAAAACGAGAAAATTGCACGCAAGGCTGTTTCAAAAAAATCTTGAAGCCGGAACTTTTTAAACCGTTTTTGATGGAATTATCACCTTTAAACAACTTTCTAAAGATGAAATTAGTAAGATTTTTTTGACATTCTTTTGGCTGATTTAAATAATCGATTGCTTCGAAAAGGCTTAAATTTGAAGGTTCGAAAATCGGCAAAAAGATTTTTATTATTGAAAAGGGCTATGATAATAAAAAAATGGAGTAAGACCACTTCGGAGAACAATTGAAGATTTATTGGAAGACAAACTTGCAGATGAGATTTTAATTAATGATCCACCAAAAGGAACGCAATTTGTGGCAAGTTTGGAAAATGGTGAAATTGTTGTTAAGGTTTCTAAAGATTAAGGAGGATTATGGAAAAAGCGAAAAATTATTTAGTGCCAACAGTAATTGAAGAGACTAATCGAGGTGAACGCGCATTTTGATATTTATTCAAGGCTTTTGAATGAGCGAGTGATTTTTTTGGGCGAAGAGGTTAATTCGCACACAGCAAATGTGATCGTAGCGCAACTTTTACATTTAGCGTATGAAAATCCTGATGAGGATATTAAACTTTATATCAATAGTCCTGGTGGAAGTGTTTATGATGGGTTAGCGATTTACGATACAATGAATTTTATTAAGCCAGATGTACAGACAATTGGGATTGGTTTACAGGCTTCTATGGGTGCATTTTTGCTTTCGGCTGGCGCAAAAGGTAAGCGAGCAATTTTACCAAATGCGCGAGTGATGATTCATCAGCCTTCAAGTGGAACGCGGGGTAAAATTACGGATCAAGAAATTGACTTGAAGAAGGTTTACTCCTGAAAAGAAAAGCTTGCTCAGATTTTAGCGAAAAACAGTGGTCAAAAACTTGAAAAACTCAAAAATGATATGGAGCGAGATTATTGGATGAGTGCTGAAGAGGCTGTTGAATATGGTTTGGTTGATAAAATAATCCAGCAAGAAAAATAGCCTTGCGAACAAGACTATTAGTAATTATATCCGTCTATTGGAGTTACCTTTTCTCCGATGGCGGATGTTTTTAATGATTTTTAGGCGTTTAAATTCGGTTTTTGAAACCGGAACTGGCCAAATTTCTTCCAAATTTTTTTCTCACCTTTGCCTTCCGGAATTCTTAAACGCTAAAACATAGTAATGATTATTTGGCAAGAGTTGATTTTTATTGGAATTATAATCTGTTTTGGTACGAGTATATCCAATCACTTCGATAAACATAAAGCGTGAATTCCTACCTTGAACTTGCCAGGATTTCTGCCTTAATTTCACTTCCTTCCATATTTGTTATTTTTGATTACAGGATTGATCCGAAGCTTTTGATGAGATTGAGAAATAAGCTTTTTCAACTTGACTACCATTTTTCGTCGACAAAAGTTATTCCTTTTGCCACGATTCGCTCTGCGAAAGTAATCATCTCGAATGGTTTGAAAGTTTTTCCCATTTTTTCTTTCGAAAACTGTTTGCTTTTTCGAAATATTTTTTTGAGATTTTCATTCATTTTTTTGAAACTTTTTACCGATTTTTGGCGAAATTTTCTTGAGCTCAAAGTAGGTTTTAGATTTCCAACAAGAATAGAAACAGTGAGGGACAAGAAAAAAATACAGTAAATAGCGAAGATTTTTCTTCATTTCAGACTCCTTCTAACGCACTAAAAAAACACTAAAAGTAGTAAAATTTAAAGGTGCGTAAATAAAATTTAATACCCATATAATAGTATAAAAAAATAATAAAAAAATCAAGGTCTTGACCTTTTTATTGAAAAAAAGGTGTAAAATGTACAAGCCTTGGGCAAAAAAATATTTTTGGAGGTGGTTTGTATGACCGCGAAAGATTTATTTGAACAAGTTCGAAAAAAACTGTTACTCATCACGAAAAAGCCAGAAAAGTAAATCCATTGGCGAAAATGAAAACAGAGCACTTTTTAGCTGGTGAAGAAGCGAAGTTGCAACAAAATTGAATTATGCTTCGCAAATTAACCATTAATCTACAACCGCTATTTTAGCGGTTTTTTTATTGATTTTTGAAAAAAATATGTTAAAATTGACAGCAAGAAGTAGTGTGTTTGCGGAGAATTTTTACTTCGAAATTGATGGCAAAGTTTCGAAAGTCGCAGGCGGAGAATCTTCGGGCCGATTCTAATAACACTTTAAATGCGAGGAGAAAAATGGCAAAAAGCACTTTTAATGCTGCAGGGCGTGCGTTTTTTTCGAAAGAAGACGTTGTCCTTGAAACACCAGATTTGATCGCTCACCAGAAGGAATCTTGGAAAGATTTTATTGATAATGGTTTGAGTGAGATTTTTCGAAGAGATTAATCCCAATTGACGATTATACTGGTCAGAAATTAGCTTTGCGATTTAAAAAGCTATAAATTTCAAGATCCAAAAACAACAAAGGATTTTGCGAAAGAGAACAATTTAACATTTGAAGCTCCACTTCACGTTCAAGTTGAGCTTACAAACAAAGTCACTGGCGAGGTTAAAGGAACAGGAAATTTATCTTGGTGATTATCCTTGGATGACAAATCATGGAACTTTCATTATTAATGGAACTGAACGTGTAATTGTTTCGCAGTTGATTCGTTCGGAAGGTGTTTATTTTAATGCTGAAACTGGAAGTGACGGAAAAAAATATTACGGTGCAAAATTAATCCCAGTTCGTGGTGCTTGGTTGGAATTTGAAACCGACCCATAAAACTGGTGTAATTTATGTTAAAAATTGACCGTCGTCGAAAACTACCAGTGACAACTTTCTTGCGTGCGCTTGGTCGAATGACTAACGCTGAAATGCGAGATATTTTTACCGATGTTGATAATGGAGATGATTAAATTTATTCGATGCAACTCTTGAAAAAGATCAATCAGCTAGCCCTTCAAACTGAAGCTTTGATTGAGGTTTATCGACGTCTTCGCCCAGGCGATTTGGCGACTATTGAAAATGCCCGAAATATGATCGAGCGAATGTTCTTCGACTTTAAACGATTTGATTACGGTCGTGTTGGTCGATATAAAATTAACAAACGCTTAAATCTTGAAACTCCAAATACAACAGAAAATCGTTCTTTCCAAATGGAAGATCTTTTTCGAAATTATTAAAGAAGTTATTCGCTTGAAATAATTCTCAGGGTGAAGTTGATGATATCGATAGTCTTGATAATCGACGAGTTAAATTGGTTGGTGAGCTTGTTGCTCGACAGTTCCGTGTTGGTATGCTTCGAATGCAACGAAATGCAATGGATCGAATGTCGATGACTGATATTGAAACTGTAACTCCTGGGCAATTAGTGAATGCTCGCCCGGTTGTTGCTGCTGTTCGTGAATTTTTTTGCTGGATCTCAGCTTGCTCAGGTTATGGATGAAACTAACCCACTTTCGGAACTTTCTCACAAAGCGTCGTTTGAGCTCGATGGGTCCTGGTGGTGTTACTCGAGATCGTGCTGGTCTTGAAGTTCGTGACAGCCACCCAACCCACTATGGACGAATTTGTCTTGTGGAAACGCCAGAAGGTGGAAACGTTGGTCTTGTGACAAACCTTGCAACATTTGCCCGAATTAACGAATATGGATTTATTGAAGCTCCATATTTGCGTGTTGTTAATGGAAAAGTCACGGATGAAGTTGTTTATCTTGATGCTGATCATGAAATGCGCGAAATTATCGCCGACGCAGGTTCGAAATTGAACGAAGATGGAAGTTTTTGTTGAATCTCAGGTTTCTGCACGAAAGAATCTAATTCCTTCACAGGTGAGTTCAAGCGAAGTTACATTTATGGATGCTGTTCACCGACAAGTTCTTGGTGCAGCTGCGTCTTTGATTCCATTTGCTGAGCGCGACCGAATCGACCGTGCCTTGACCGGATCAGCCATGCAAAAACAGGCGGTTCCGCTTCTTTGGAATGAATCACCAACCGTTGGAACCGGTGTTGAGGCTGATATTGCTCGAAATTTGAGTCAAATTGTTATCGCGGAAGATGATGGTGAGGTTGTTCGAGCGGATTCTGTTGCTGTTGAGGTTAAATATAAGAGCGGCATTGTAAAATATGAATTGAAACATTTTGAAAAAACTGCTGACGATCGCTGCTATAATCAAAAAGTTGTAGTTTCTCGTGGTCAAAAAGTTAAAAAAAGGTGACATTTTTGATTGAGGGTGCAAGCATTAAAGATGGTGAAATTGCACTTGGTCGAGATCTTCGTGTAGCGTTTATGTCTTGGGGTGGATTCAATATGGACGACGCTGTGATCATTTCTGACCGTTTGGTTAAAAACAGATATGCTCACAAATATCAATATTAAAGATTATACAGTTGAAGTTCGTGAGACAAAGCTTGGCCCAGAAGTTGTGACGCGTGATATCCCAAATGCGAGCGAATATAGTCTTCGACATCTGGATGAAAAACGGAATTGTTCAGATTGGTTCAGAGGTTAAACCTGGTGACGTTTTTGGTTGGGAAAAATTACTCCAAAAAGGTGAACAAGAGCTTTCAAGCGAAGAGCGACTTTTGCGTGCAATCTTTGGTGAAAAAGCAAAAAGATGTTCGTGACACTTCTCAACGAATGAAGAATACCGGTTCAGGGAAAAAGTTATTGGTGTGAAAAATCTTTTCGAAAAGAAAATGGCCACGAAATGCGAACTGGCGTACTTCAACAAATTCAGATCTTTCGTTGCTGAGGCTCGTAAGATTATGGTTGGTGACAAGATGGCTGGACGGCACGGAAATAAAGGTGTTGTTGCAAAAATTCTACCAGAAGCTGATATGCCATTTATGGAAGATGGAACCCAATTGATGTGATTCTTTCGCCACTTGGTGTGCCTTCACGTATGAATCTTGGTCAGCTTTTTCGAAGTTCATCTTGGAATGGCTGCAAAAACTCAGGGTTACCGAGTTGCAACTCCTTCATATGACGGTGTTGATGCTGAAACTTTGAGTGACGAACTTGAAGCGGCTGGTATTGCTCGGGATGGAAAAGTTCAATTGTTTGATGGTCAAACTGGCGAACCGTTTGAACAACGCACAACTGTTGGATTTATGCATATGATCAAACTCCATCACTTGGTTGCAGACAAGATTCACGCGCGATCGACTGGTCCATACACAATGGTTACTCAACAGCCTTTGGGTGGTAAGGCTCAAAACGGTGGTCAGCGATTCGGAGAGATGGAAGTTTGGGCACTTGAAGCTTATGGTGCTGCAAATATGCTCCAAGAAATGCTAACGATTAAGTCTGACGATGTTGTTGGTCGTTCGAAAAGCTTATGAAAGTATTATTAAAGCATAATGAAATTGTTGGTCCAAAGTTGCCAGAATCATTCAACGTGCTCGTGAAAGAACTTCAAGGTCTTGGTTTGCGAGTTGATCTACTCGATCAGCACGCTTCAAGTATTGATGCGGATGAAATCTTAGCGGAACGCAATAAAGATGCTGAAAGCTCAACCTTCGAAGATGAAGATTTCGAAACTGTTCGAGATGAATCTGACGGTGAATTTGAAGACGATATGAATATTCAAGATATTGATGAAATTGAAGAAATTAAGGAGGAAGCGTAAATGGCGAAAAGTGGTGAATTCAAACCAAATTGCTGATTTTGACGCAGTTCGCCTCGCTGTTGCTAGCCCAGAAGATATTTTTGGGCTGGTCTTACGGCGAAGTGACAAAGCCAGAAACAATCAACTACCGAACGCAAAAAAACCTGAGCGCGATGGTTTGTTTTTGTGAAAAAAATCTTTGGACCAACTAAAGATATTAACCCTTATGACAACAAGCTAAAAGGTGTTCGCTCACGTGAAGCTGCTGTTGATAAAAAAATGGCGAGTTAGTAACAAAATCGATTGTTCGTCGTGAACGAATGGGCCACATTGCGCTAGCAGCACCAGTTGCGCATATTTGGTTTATGCGTGGTGCTCCAAGTGCGATGAGCTTACTTCTAGGAATGACTGTTAAGAATATTGAACGTGTAGTTTATTTTTGCGAGCTATGTAATTCTTAATGTTGACGAAGAGAAACGCGATCAAATGCTTGCAGATCTTGACGCTGAAGATAAAGCTGCACGAATGGCTATTAAAATTCGCTATGAAAAAAAGCTGCTGAAGAGAAATCGGCCGACATTAAAGCTTTAGCTGAAGCTCAATCTAAAGAGATCGAAGAACTTTGAATCAAAGATTTATACTTTCGAAAAACATAATCAGCTTGATAGTCTTGTAAAAGGTTCTTTAATGAGATGAAACCGATTTTCGAAACCTTCCAGAAGAGTATGAAGAGATTATCGAAGTTGGAATGGGCGGTGAAGCGATTAAGACTTTACTTGACGAAATCAATATTGACGAACTTATTGAAAAATCTAAAAGAGGAAGCTGAAAAAAAGCTAAAGGTCAGCGAGAGAAGAAAATTCTTAAACGGTTGAAAATTATCGAAGGAATGAAAGCTGCTGGAATCAAACCAGGAAGTTTGTGTTTGACAGTTCTTCCTGTAATTCCTCCAGATTTGCGCCCAATGGTTCAATTGACAGGTGGTCGATTTGCTACTTCAGATCTAAACGATTTGTATCGACGAGTAATTAACCGAAACAACCGTTTGAAGAAATTGATTGAACTTAATGCTCCAATGGTAATTAAGCGAAATGAAATGCGAATGCTTCAGGAAGCGGTTGATTCGTTAATTGACAATAACGCATCTCGAAGTGGTCGTTCGGTTAATACAACTGGCGGTCGCCGAAAGCTTAAATCTTTGAGTGATATGCTTAAGGGTAAGCAGGGACGATTCCGTCAAAACTTGCTTGGAAAACGAGTTGATTACTCTGGTCGTTCTGTTATCGTTGTCGGTCCAACTTTGAAAGCTCATCAATGTGGTTTGCCAACTCAAATGGCACTTGAACTATTTAAGCCATTTGTAATTTCTTGGTTGATTGAAAAAGAATACGCACATAATATTCGTTCAGCAACCCGTTTAATTGAGGCTCGTGAAGCTGAAGTTTGGGATGCTTTGGATGCTGTTGTTGAAGGAAAATATATTCTTTTGAACCGTGCTCCATCTTTGCACCGACTTTCCATTCAGGCCTTTCAACCAAAAACTTGTTGAAGGTAAAGCAATTCAGCTTCACCCACTTGTAGCAAACGGATTTAATGCCGATTACGATGGAGACCAGATGGCTGTTCACTTACCGCTTTCTGATGCTGCGCAAGCTGAAGCTCGTGACTTAATGAGTATTTCTCACAACCTCTTGAAACCTGCAGATGGTCAACCGGTTCTTTCTGTCGACCAGGATGTTGTTTACGGAAATTACTACATTACCTATAATAAACAATCTGAAATCAACAAGAAACCACGACCATTCGCTAATGTTTTCGAAGCTGAAATGGCTTATGACAAGGGTGAAATTGCGCTTCAAACTCCAATTCGAGTATTTGTAAAAGGTGAAATTCGAAACACAACTCTTGGGCGAATTTTCTTTAACGAGTTATTGCCGGAAGATTATCCATTCGATAATAATCCGCAAACTAAGAAACAAATTAACAAAATTTTGGCCGATATGTTTGCGCATTATGGTGCTGAAATGACCGTTAAAATTGCCGACAAAATTAAAGGTTTGTCATTCCGATTTGTTACAAAATCTGGTTTGTCGATCGGTAAAGAGGATTATACGGTGTATGAAAGCGAAAAAAATTCCCTGAAATCATCGCGAGTGGTGACGCTAAAGACAACTTTAATTCAAGAACAATACGACCAAGGTCTTTCTGACTGATCAAGAACGATATAACTTGATCATCGACAACTGGCATAAAGTTATTGATGAAGTTTCTGATGAGATTTCTGAACGTGTATGCGAATGAGGGTTCTGACTCTCCTGTTGGATTAATGGCCGTTTCTGGTTCTCGTGGTAATGCAACAAACATTCGTCTTGCTTCTGGTTTGACTGGAATCATGGTAGATGCAACTAACCGTGAAATTGAGCTCCCAATCCGTTCAAATTATACTCACGGAATGAGCTCGCTTGAAGCCTTTGTGGCAACTCGTGGTGCGCGCCAAGGTTTGATCTCAACAGCGCTTAAGACCGCCGATTCTGGATATTTGACTCGTCGTCTTGTTGATGTTGCTCAGGATGTTTTCTCGGTATCAGATAATACAAGCGAGGTTGATCCTGGATTTGCGATTTATCGTTCAGAAAGTGAAGAAACTATGATTTCCTTCGGAGATCGTTTGTATGGCCGATTTACAGCTGAAGTTGTTCCTGGTTATATCGAAGCAGATCAACTAATCACTAGAGAAATTGCTGATGCGATTGAAAAAGATGAAGCGATTAAAGAGGTTAAAATTCAAAGCGTACTTTCAACTCCTGATCTTGCTGGAATTCCGCAAAAATCTTATGGAATTGATATGGCGACAGGTCTTCTTGTTGCTCCTGCTGAACCAGTTGGTGTGATTGCTGCTCAATCTGTTGGTGAGCCGGGAACTCAGCTAACTTTGAATACATTCCACAGTTCAGGTGTTGCCGGCTCTGGTGCAATTTCTCAAGGTTTGCCTCGTGTTGAAGAGCTTCTCGAAGCACGATCACCAAAGGGTCAAGCCTATATGACTGAAATCTCGGGTATTGTTGATATTTGGGAAGATGGAAATATGAATATTGTCCAAATTACACCTCAACAAACTGAAGACGGTGAAAATGCAAATCCTATTCGTTACGAAATTCCAAATATTGCAGCTCTTGCCGTTTCAAAAAATGACGTTGTTCGCGCAGGTGATCGTTTAACGGCTGGTTCGTTAAATCTTCGTGATTTGATGGAATTGAAGGGTGTTGAAGAAACTCAGCGTTACATTATGAATGAGATTTTGCGAATTTATGCAGCTCAGGGTCAAGACATTGCTTCAAAGCACCTTGAGATCATCGTTCGACAAATGTTTAGCCGAGTTCAAATTGAAAATGCTGGAGATTCTTCATTCATTATTGGTGATGTTGTCTCGAAAGCTGCTGTTGTTGAGGAAAATAAAATCCTTAAAGCAGAAGGTAAAAAACCAGCTGAATTCAAACAGCAACTTCTTGGAATTACGAAAGTTTCGATCTTTAGTGATAGCTTCTTATCGGCAGCTTCGTTCCAGAACACTACAAGCGTTTTGATTAATGCCGCAACTTCTGGTCGAATTGATAAACTTCACGGATTGAAAGAAAATGTGATTATCGGACGCAAGATTCCTGTTGGAACTGGTGCTCGAATTCACCAGGAAGATTCTGAAACTGTTGAAGAAGCGGATTTTGAAACTGAAACTAACGATTCGTCGGTTGAAGAATAAAAAAACTTTAAAAACACTGCCAAATTTGGGCGGTGTTTTTAATTTTGATATTTTTATAAAGGCTGTAATATTATTAAATGGTGATAAGAATACAGATTTTTATAATTGATAAATTGATTTAATCCTTAAAGGATGTTATAATTACTAACATAAACGAAATAGGAGAAAAATGAATTCTAATGAAAATTGAGCAAAAAGGTCTTAAATCTCTTCGAAATTACGGGATTATTTTTTTGCGGTTCTGGCAGTTGCTTTGATAGTATCAGGGTCATTTTTAATCGCAAAACCATTTAATGAGTTTTCGAAAAAGGCTATCTTGGAAACAAACTGAAGGTGAAATCTTTGGTTTCGAAAAGGTGTTGACTGATCAAAAAAATCAAGTGAGCAGAATTTTATCGCCATTGTGGATTTTTCCGTTTGGTAAGGATAATTTTATTGAAGTAAAAAGCGATCCGCAAAAAGAGCTTCCGGTAATAAATAATAAAGTTAAGGTTTTTTTATGACGAAAAAGATCCGCAAGGTGCAGTTATAGATGAATACTCCTTCGTGAAACTCATTCCATTTTTTGGTATTATTGATTCTTGGTGTAATCAGCGCAGTTCTTTCGTTTATTTCTTTTTCGAAAGATGAAAAGATTTAAAAAGCAAAAAAATTCAAGTACAAAATCAGACTAATAATTCGGCGTTTATTCAGAATTTTACACATAATAACAAGGTTTCAAAAAAATAATGCGAATACTTTTTACAGACGGAAGTGCATCACCAAATCCCGGGGCTGGCGGTTTTGCTATTATTGAAAATGGAAAACCTATTGCGCTTGGGACGGAAAAATCCAAGCACGAATATTCGAATGGAAGGTTTGGCGCTAAAAAAAGCTTTCGAAATTTTTAAATGGTGAAGAGGCAGAAATTTTTGACTGATAGCGAATTTTGGATTAATGTTTTGACTAAAATGGGCTCCAGCTTGGCATAAAAATGGCTGGAAAAAGAAGAGTGGAGAAATTAAGAATCTCGATATTGTGAAACCACTTTTTGAGCTTTATTTAAACTCTAACGTAAAATTAAAATGGCTAAAAGGTCATGCCGGGCATGAATTTAATGAAATGGCTGACGAATGGGCAAATCGGGCAAGAAACGGTGAAACGCTCTAACGTTTGATTTTTTTGAAAAAGACTGTGGTAAAATATAATTTCCGCTCAAAAGTGGAAATTAAAAATTGGAGGAATATTTTTATGAAGAAAGCCTTTGCAAACGCAAAAGAGCCGTTATTTGTTTCCTTGTACTTTATCGTAGTTTACAGTGTATCGTTATGTTTAACAATTTTGACACACTGGAATTTTGGCGTGTTCTTTTTAGTATTATTATGGTAACATTAGTAATTACTACTAAAAAGGATTGATGAAAAGACACCTGAACGCGTTCGAAGATAATTTTTAAGCCAGATAGACTGGCTTTTTTTCTTTTTGGGTGTTTTTTTACTTTACAGTTTTTTTAAAAAAATATGATAAAATTATTAACGAAGTGCTGTTTTTGTGCTGGTTTTTAAAAACAACAAAAATTAGCATGAAAAAGCAATAAAATAATAAATTTAAGAGGAATCAAATGAATAAAAAAATACTCCATTGGAAAATTTTCGGAATGTCGGTATTATTGCGCATATTGATGCCGGTAAAACTACAACAACAGAAGGTATTCTTTACCGAACTGGTTTGACACACAAAATCGGTGTTGTTCGTGGTGAAGGCGATGGCGCAACAACTGACTGGATGGCTCAAGAAAAAGAGCGAGGTATTACAATTACTTCTGCTGCCGTGACTTGTTTCTGGAAAGATCACAAAATTAACATTATTGACACCCCAGGACATATCGACTTTACTGCCGAAGTAGAGCGTTCGCTTCGTGTGCTTGACGGTGCTGTGACTGTTTTTGATGGTAAAATGGGTGTGGAAGCTCAGTCTGAAACTGTTTGGCGACAAGCTGATAAATACGGTGTGCCACGCGTTTGTTTTATTAACAAAATTAACCAAACTGGTGGTGATTTCTATAAATCAATCAAATCAATCCATGATCGCCTAAGCAAACAAGCTTTCCCAATTCACTTGCCAATTGGTTTTGAACAAGAAATTAACGGTGTTGTTGACTTGATTGATATGAAAGCTTACACTTATGATAATTATGCAGATCATGAGCTAAAAGTTGGCGAAATTCCAGCCGATATGCTTGAAAAAGCTAAAAATGCGCGTTCACTACTTGTTGAAAATGCGGTTGAAGCTGATGATGAACTAATGATGCGATTTTTCGAAGAAGGTGAAGAATCAATTACGATCCCTGAGCTTAAAGCTGCGCTTCGAAAACGAGTTCTTGCTGGTGACTTCTTCTTGGTGACTGGTGGTGATGGTCGTGGTGTGATCGTTGAAAAAGTTCTTGACTTGATTAATGACTATCTTCCAAGCCCACTTGATGTTTCTTCGATTAAAGGAACGGATGCAAAAACTGGTGAAGCTATTGAACGAAAACCGTCAGTAGATGAGCCTACTTCAGCGCTTGCATTTAAGATTGCAACTGACCCATTTGTTGGAAAAGCTCGTATTCGTACGTGTATATAGCGGTAAAATTACTGCTGGCTCATATGTTCTTAATACAATGACTGGTAAAAAAAGAGCGAATCGGACGAATCGTTCGAATGCATGCAGATAAACGTGAAGAAATTTCAGAAGTTGCTGCGGTGATATTGCTGCGGTTGTTGGTTTGAAGGATGTTACAACTGGTGCAACTCTTTGTGATTTGAATCATGGTGTAATTCTTGAAGGTATTGAATTTGCTGAACCACCAGTTTCGATTGCGGTTGAGCCAAAAACTAAAAGCCGACCAAGAAAAAAATGGGTATTGCTCTTCAACGACTTGCTGAAGAAGACCCAACTTTCCGAGTTCATACAGATGAAGAAACTGGTCAAACAATTATGTCAGGAATGGGTGAGCTTCACCTTGATATCTTGATCGACCGAATGAAGCGTGAATTTAATGTTGAAGCTAATGTTGGTGAGCCACAAGTTGCCTTCCGTGAAACTATTCGTGGAACTGCTGAAGCTCAAGGTAAACATGCAAAACAGTCTGGTGGTCGTGGTCAATATGGTGATGTTTGGATTCGCTTTGAACCAAATGAACCAGGAAAAGGTTTTGAATTCTTTGATGAAATTAAAGGTGGTGTTGTGCCACAAGAATACCGTAAGCCAGTTGAACAAGGTGTGCTTGAAACGCTCGAAGGTGGTGTGATTGCTGGTTACCCAGTAGTTGACGTTAAAGCTACACTTTACGATGGTTCTTACCACGATGTCGACTCAAGCGAATTAGCCTTTAAATTGGCTGGTGCGCTTTCAACTCGTGAAGGTATTAAGAAAAGCAAATCCTGTTCTTCTTGAACCTGTGATGAAAGTTGAAAGTTACAACTCCTGAAGAATTCATGGGCGATGTAATTGGAGACTTGAACTCACGACGCGGTCGAATCGACTCAATGGATGATTTGATGGGCGGAACAAAACTTATTCGAGGTTTTGTGCCTCTTGCAAATATGTTTGGTTACACTTCAGACCTACGCTCAATGAGTAAAGGTCGTGCAGCTTCAACAATGGAGCTTGCGCAATACGAAGAAGTTCCACCTAACGTTGCACAAGAAATTATCGAAAAGCGAAACGCTAAATAATAATTTTGAAAACTTGAAAAACTACCTCTTTTCGGGAGGTAGTTTTTTTGTGTGCTATAGATAAACGTAAGCGCTGGTTTTTAAAATTTGGTTTTTTTATGTTAAAATAGAGGATATATGAAAAAGCCTTGTAGAGATTTTTAAAAGAAGAATACCAAAACTATTGCCAAGATAAAAATATTGACTGGTTGCAAAGTGTAGAATTTGCCGAAATGCGCAAGAAGCGTGGCGCAGAATGCCATTTTGTAGCGTTAAAAAAATGATGAAAAATATTGAAGTTGCTGGGTTGATTTCTAGTAAAAAAATAAGCGTTTTCGATTTGGTGATGATTGAGCAAAAATGGCGTTTCACAAGCAGATTTTTGTGGATTTTTTTGGTGAAGAGTGAAGAATTTGCGCGCGAACGTGGAGCAATTTCTTACCGGATTTTACCAAAAGTAGTGCGTGCGCTTCGCAATGATAAACTTGAAATTATTGAAAGTAGTAATCTCGATATGGCTGAATGAGCCGCTATTAAAAGCTGGTTTTAAATATTATTCTGGCTTTAAACATGAGTTTGATATGGATGTAAACATGCATGTTTATTTTAAAGATCTAACAGAATTAAGCGAAGATGACGTGGCGGCAACTTATAACCAAACTACTCGCCGAAATTTGCGTGCAGCAATGAAAAAGGCGTGAATATTAGCAAAGGTTGAAGAGGGTGAATTTGCTGATTTTGTGGCGATTTTAAAGAGTTCAAACCAGAAAAAAACGGTGTTGGTACGCGGGATGAAGAATATTATCACAATTTAAAAACTTGTTTTGGTGAGCAAGCACATTTTATGGGCGTGGAATTTGAAGGAAAATTAATTTCTGCTGGCGTGTTTATCTTTTCGAAAAATGAAGTTGTTTATTTTGAAGGTGGAACTCTTCAAGAATATCGCAAAATTCCAGCTTCAACATTTTTTTGCAAGATTATATGATTAAAGAGGCGATTAGCGCAGGAGCTTCGAAATATAATTTTTATGGCATTACGGCAGAACCAAAGGCAAGTTTGTTGCGTTTTAAAGCTGGTTTTCGCGGTGTGGCGGTTGAATATGCTGGCGAATATCGCAAAAGATATTTATTGCGCACAATTTTGAGCAAAATCTTTCGAAAATAGTTTGACATTTCTTAATTTAGGCGGTAAAATAAAAATACGAGGATTTTCCTTAGTAAATTTAAAGGCAGGTCTAAAATTATGGCTGGAAGACTGTTAAAGATTGAAGAGATTGAACGAGATTATGCGAAAGTAGTTTCTCTTTCAGATAAAAATATGGAGATTAGTGAATTGATGGATTTAGCTTATTCTGATCGAAGCGAAGCTTTGAACGACGTTTGTGATCGGTGGAGTGATCACGATGAAGCTAAAAATAATCTTTTAAAAGCTAAAAAACAGTTTCAGAAAGGTAAAATTGATGGCGATGAATATCAATGGTTTGTTAATGAGTTTGATTATCGCAAGCGTCGTTCAAAAAGAGCTTCAAAAAGATATAAAGAAGCCAACAATGAGATTCGTGAATTGCGACAAGGAAAGGAAGAGATTAAGCGGTTACTACAAGCAAGAATAAATTGACCTAAAACGCTTAAAAACTCTAAATCGCTCAGAAATGGGCGATTTTCTATTGACTAAAAATACGATTATGTGTTACAATATAAATTGTCTTAGGTTAGAACTTTGACTAAAAATATTCAAGGAGGTTGGCGTCTATGTCAACAGAAGTTTTACAAAGAAAAGGTGGCGTTCGTGTTTTTGGTTATTAGTCCTGAAAGATGGAACTTTCGAAGCATTATTTGATGAATTTGATGCTTTACTGGATGAAGCAGTGAGCTGGCAAGAAGTTTTAAAAAGTTCAGAAAAGAGCTAAATCTTTGCGAGGATCAAAAAAATTTCTCAGGGATTTTTCAAAAAGGTAAAAACACGAAAAAGGACTAAAAAAAGCCCTTCAAGAAATTGAAAGTTGTTCTGTAAAAGAAGAGTTGGAAATCTTATGAATGTCAACTAGCTGATGCATTAAAAATGCCGACGTGAATTGATTGATGAAATTTTTCAAAACTGAAAATCATTTGGTGAATATTTCACCTGATCAATATGAAGAAATTTATAAGAAATTGAAAAATCTGGAAACAATTCAAGAAACGCTAAATTATGCAGACAGGGAAGTAATTCCATCACTTCAACAAGGAATTAAAGGCTTGTATATGGCTGAAAATGACGATCATCGTCAGATGCGAAAGGTTCGAAAATCTAACTATCAAGACAGGAGGTATGGTCGTAGGGCTAAAAAGCGTCCCGACAAACCTTATAAACGCAATCGTGATATTGCTCGCTCTAATAAGAGAGCAACACGGATTGCGTTCGCATAAAACTTAACCGCTCAAAATGAGCGGTTTTTTTCTTTACGCCTATGTTTTTTTATGTTAAAATGGTAAAAGTTAAAGAAGGAGGTTTGAGTTTTGGACGATTTTAAATATTTGCCAGAAAATGCTCATTATTTTGATTCAGCGTGTCAGTCTTTGCGCCCGCAACCGGTTTTGGATGCTTTAAATGATTACTATTTGAACTTTAACTCTTGTGGTGAGCGTGTAAAATACGCTTGGGGTAGAAAAGTTGACGAAAAGGTTGAAGAAACTCGCGAAGTAGTTTTGGATTTATTAAAGCTAAAAGAAAAAGATTATTTTGTGAGCTTTTACGCTTAACACAACCTATGGTTTAAATTTGCTACTTTCACAGCTTGAATTACCAGTTTCGAAAGTAATAACTAGTGAGATTGAACATAATTCAGTTTTTCTTTCAACGATTGAATTTGCTAAAAAACATCAAATTGAACGAATCATACTTGAGCGCGAAGAAGATGGCTCTATTTCTATCGAAAATGATTTTTCGAAAGCTTTGGTTGTAGTTAATACGGCTTCGAATATTGATGGGCGACGACTCGAAAATATCAAAAACTAGTGAAGAAAATTAAACAACAAGGCGGATTTGTGATTATTGATGCGGCACAAGCATTAGGTTCAAGCTATGAATTGCTTCAAAAGGTTCCAGCGGACGCGATTGTTTCGAGCGCACACAAGATGTATTCAGCGAGTCTTGGAATTATGATTGTTCGAAAAGATTTTGCAAAATTCGTAAAAACTTCTTTTGTTGGTGGCGGAATGGTTTCGGGTGTTTCGAAAGAATCTTATGAAGTGCTAGATGGCGAACATATTCATGCGCTTTTCGAACCAGGGCTTCAAGCTTGGGGTGAAATTATTGCTTTAAAAACAGCAATTGATTGGCTAAAAAAAGCAAAAAGAAAACTTCACAAATTGATAAGTTTGCGGATGAAATTTTTGAGTTTTTGAATACGCAAAAAAAGGTGTGCATGTAGTTAACGAAAAATCAGCACCAGTTATTAGTTTTTATCATGATGATCTTGACGCGCATTTAATTGCACAAGCTTTGAGTGATGAGGGGATTATGGTGCGAAGTGGTTATTTTTGCGCGCATTACTACTTTAAAAGAAGTTCGAAAATTGCCACACTTAGTGCGAATTTCAATTGGCTTGCATAATACTGAAGTCGATGTTGCAAAATTAAAAGAAATTTTAGAAAGGATTTTTTTAGCTAATGGTTTGTATTGCTGCATTTATAATTTTGTTGGTTATTTGGCTGTTTACGCCCGCTTTAAAGTTATTGGGCTTTTAAAAAAACAAGCAAAATCAATTAATCAAATGTTTAAAAAAATCGATGCATTGCTTTTTCGCGAAGAGTAACTTTGCGTGCTTGTGATTCGAATTTTCAAGGACGAAATTAAAAAAATTCAATTCTTCGAAAAAGTAATTGTGAGGCATAAAAAATGGGTAAAACCAGTTTCTTGGGCGATTGAGGCGGTAGCTGGCTTAGTTGTTTTGATTACCATTTGGTCAGTTTTAACAGTGATTAAATCGACTTTAGCGCTATTTGTTTTTGGAACTTGCGATATTCAACGGCCAGCTTCTTGTGCGTTAAATTCAACCGAAGCTTGTTCGATTGATGGCGGAAATACGGAAAAGTCCAATAGTTTCATGGTTTACAGATTGGGAAGCAAATCTTTAATGCGATGCCTGCAAAGTTTCGAAGTTGGAATGCGCAAGATTATGTTGTAAAGAATTCAACTTATCGTGGTGAATTTTCAAATGAAGTTTCAAAAGATGCAAGCGTAGCGGTTGATATTTTCGACCCTGGTTGTATTGTTTGCCGACGCACGTTTATAAATCAAAAAAATAGCGGTTTCTTTAAGGCTCATAAAACATATCTTTTGCCATATCCGATTCCTGGAAAATTTAAGAATTCTGATTTTATAGCTAAGTATATCGAAGCTGTGCGAGGTATTCAACCTGAAAAATGGTAAGAAGATTTCAGCCGAGTGGATGATTGTTGAGAAGATCTTTTATCGAAAAAGGATGAAAAAGGAATTTTGTTCCAAGAGAAATTTAACGGCGAAAACCAAACTGCAACAACAACTGAAGAGACTGAAAAAGATCTTACAAGGTTGGCTAAAAAGATGCGGGATATTCAGATTCTCAAATTGAAGAAATTTCGAAAAAGGCAAAAAGTGAAGAAATTTCAGACCGTGATTAAAGAAAATTTGCGAAGTGTGAACGATGAGATTAAAACGAAAAGCATTCCGACTTTGATTTATGAAAATCAGCGACATGAAGGTCTTTACAAAGCTTCGAAATAATTTTCATAAAAACTCTTTACAAAAATATTATAAATTAGGTATAATTATAGGTAGCGTCGCGTCGTGTGTTTTGCTAAAACAGTGACTCGTGCGACGCGCATAATATTATTAATAAAAGGAGAAATTCTAAAAATGGCAGAATTTGACCGCTCAAAGCCACACGTAAACGTTGGTACTATGGGACACGTTGACCACGGTAAAACAACTCTTACTGCGGCTATCACAGCAGTTCTTGCAAAACGACTTCCATCAGAAGTTAACAAACCAATTGCGTACGACCAGATCGACAACGCACCAGAAGAAAAAGCTCGTGGTATTACGATTGCTTCTTCTCACCAAGAATATGAATCGAACAACCGACACTACGCTCACGTTGATATGCCTGGACACGCAGACTATGTTAAAAACATGATTACTGGTGCCGCTCAAGTTGATGGTGCTGTTCTTGTTATTGCAGCTACAGATGGTCCTATGCCACAAACTCGTGAACACGTTCTTTTAGCGAAACAAGTTGGTGTGCCTAAGATTGTTGTTTTCTTGAATAAAATGGATATGGCCGACGAAGAACTTGTTGAATTGATTGAAATGGACGTTCGTGAACTTCTTTCAGCTAACGGATTTGATGGCGACAACGCTCCAATCATTAAAGGTTCAGCTCTTAAAGCTCTTGAAGGTGATGAAAAGTATGAAGATGCTATCATGGAATTGGTTGATGCTATGGATACATATATTGAAGAACCAGTTCGCGATATGGACAAACCATTCTTGATGCCTATCGAAGACGTTTTCTCAATCAAAGGTCGTGGTACAGTTGCTACAGGACGAATTGAACAAGGTGTTGTTAAGCTTAACGACGAAGTTGAAATTGTTGGTTTGAAAGATTCACAAAAAACTGTTGTTACTGGTATCGAAGCCTTCAAAAAATCTCTTGACCAAGGTCAAGCAGGTGACAACGCTGGTCTTCTTCTTCGTGGTATTGACCGAGATCAAATCGAACGTGGACAAGTTATTGCTGCTCCTGGCACAATTACTCCACATACAGAATTTGAAGCTGAAGTTTATATCTTGAAGAAAGATGAAGGTGGACGACATACTCCATTCTCAAAGGGTTACAAACCACAATTCTACTTCCGAACAACTGACGTTACTGGTGAAGTTGAACTTCCAGCTGACAAAAGAAATGGTTATGCCTGGTGACAATGTAACTTTCAAGGTTAAATTGCAAGCACCTATCGCCATGGAACAAGGTTTGAACTTTGCTATCCGTGAAGGTGGACGAACTGTTGGTGCTGGTGTTGTTACAAACATTATTAAATAGTTCTACTTTTTTAAAAACACTCCGAATAAGGGGTGTTTTTTTATTTTTATCTAAAAAAATTGCTAATCTAAAGTGACTATATTATAGTGTGCGATATGAATTACTATAAGCTTTCACAAGAAGAATTAATAAAAAGCTAAAATCGAATAAGAGTGGTCTTTTGTTTGAATTAATTGGGTTTACTAAATAATATTCCTATTTTGGGCTGTTGTGATTTGGTTTTGTGCTAGGATTAGGGAAGTTAAACCGCTAAATATATAAGCGATATTATTTTGAGTGATGATAATTTAAAACAATTATTATAATATGTTAAGGATATAAGATTGTTTTTGGTTATTTTATTATTGGAAATTTTTATTCTAATTGTATCTATTTAGATTTTTTTGACAAATCTTACTACGGATTCTGTAATGATCATTTTGATTGGATTAGATTTGGTAAATGATTATATTATATTTTATTCGATAATTTTTGAATAAAATCATAAATTTTTTTCGAATAATCTTGTGATATTATTTTTTTGCACAATAATTAAACTTCTTGAGTATTTCAAAAGTCACTATGTAAAAATTGATTTCTGTAAGTTTAAGCGTGTTTATTTCGCTAATCATATTGGTTTGAATCCGTAAACTCGCCAACTTTAACTCATGAAAAGTTTTCGAAATAAAGCAAAATTAAAATAAACAGCCTCTTTACAAGGCTATTTATTATTGTGTCTATTCGAAGCGATAAAGAGTTGTATTACGGAGGTTAATATAATGACTGAACATACGAACCAAAAATTGGCTAATATTTGGCAGATTGAATTCGAAAAAAATTCTCGTAGAACGGGTGCGCTGAAAATTACGCCGGTGAAAATTAGAGTTCCAATGATATAGATAGTTCTTCGAATTTTATTATTTTTGGAAGCTTTTGAGCCAAGAAAAATTTCGCTTAAGATTGTTACAAAAACGCCAAACCATGCAGTTGAGATTACTACTGTAGAAAGAATTCCATGCACTGTTATTTTATCAATCAATTCTCCACCAGCATGAATATATAGACCTGTATAGATAAACGAAATTGCTAAACCACTCAAAATTGCAATTGGCATAATTGAATATAAGGTATCTCGCCAGAAATTTTTAGGGTTAATTTTTTCTCTAGGAATTGGTGGGAAGAGAGTTGTCAAGATTGTTGGAAGCGTCACGAGAATGAAATTCATATAGGTGATATGGCGTGGAAGGAATGGATAATTAATCCCAGCAAGCATTGTTGTAAATAGAATTGTTACACCAAGGATAATTTTATGAAAGAAAAGTATAGCAATCATTTCAATTGAAAGCATTATTCGGTTTCCGATTTTTAACACCGTTTGGTAGTGATGTGAATGAATTATCCATCAAGACTAGATCTGCAACTCGCCTTGTAGCCGGTGCCCCGTCGAACATTGAAATCCCTAAATCTGATTTTTTAATTGCCAATGCATCATTCACGCCATCGCCAATCATTCCAGTGTAAAATTTATTTTTTTGAAAAAAACGCCAATAATTTTTCTCTTTTTTTGCTCTGGTAAAACTCGTGCAAAGATTGTATTTTCAAGAACTGCTTTTTCGAATTCTTCTTTCGAAAGTTCGGCGAGCTCTGCTCCAGTGATAAACTTTTCAGCATTTTTTACGCCAGCTTCAGAAGCAATAAAGCTGACCGTTCTTGGATTGTCACCAGAAATTACACGAATCGAAACTCCGCGCTCTTGTAAAAAATTAACTGTTTCTTGGACATTTGGCCGAAGTGCATTTCTTAAGTGTAATTATAGCAATTGGCGAAAGTTTTTCGTTTTTCTAAAAAGATTTTTTTAATTTTGCCTGATTTTTCAAATTTAGCAAGCAAAAGAACGCGAAGGCCTTTTTGAAGCAAGCGCGTCGATCTCTTTCGAAAAGTTTATTGAATTCAGATTTATTTGTAAGATTTTTTTAAGATAAATTCTGGCGCACCAAAGACAATCGCCTCTTCGGTAGATTTATTTTTTCGAAAAAGTCATTCCTGAGAGTTTTTCGCGAACTTGAAAAAGCCATATAGTCTATTATTTTTAATATTTTTTGCTCTCTTTAAATTCATTTCAAAATTGCTTTTGCTGTGGCATTTTTATCGGTAGATTTGGAGTTTAACGCATTTAAAAATTTCACCAATTTCAGCTTTTGAAAAATTAGAGTTTAAAATTTCGCAAGAATTAAATTTGATTTCGGGCGAGGTTAAAGTTCCAGTTTTATCGGTTGCAAGAACTTCGAGAAGTGCCATATCTTCGATAGCTGAGATTTTTTTGTGGCAAAACTTTTTGCTTGAAGTAATTTTAGTGAGCCATAAGCGAAGAAAAGTGAGCTGGCGAGAAGTAGGCCTTCTGGAACAACAACAACCGCAGCTGAAGTGATTGTTTTGAGGATCGTTGTTGGGTCTTCATGGAAAAAGAAGAAATAGACTACGCAAATAGCTATCGCAAGCACTAATGCGAACCAACTTAATCTTGAAATAAGCTTGGAGATTTTTTGCTGAATTGGTGTGAGTTTTGGTTTGTAATTTTTGAGTTTTTGAAGTCATTTGACCGGCTTCGGTGTTCGCTCCAACAGCTAAAACTTCGGCTTCGGCATCGCCAGAAACCACAATTGTACTAGATAAGATTTTTATCACCAATAGTTTTTCGAAATCGCATCACTCTCTCCAGTTAGAAATTGATTCATTAACTTCGAAAGAACTTGATTTTGTGATTTTTGCATCAGCCGGGATTTCATCGCCAGCTTTGAGGGCTATTTTATCACCAACTTTAAGTTCGGTGAAGAGGACTTCAACCAAATCGCCATCGCGAAAAACTCTTGCTCGCGGTGCACTCATTAATTCGATTTTTTTCGAAGGGTTAAGTATGCGCGGATTTCTTGAATGCTTCCAATTAAAGAATTAACGAGAATTACGAAAGAAATAAACCAAGCATCTCGAAATTCACCAACAAGTAAAAGCCCGCCTGCCAAGATAAAGATTGCAATTGATATTGGAGAAATAAAGTTTCGAAAAAAATAATTGTTTGGATATACTTCATGAAAAATAATTATAACATAAAACACAAAAAAATAGCCCAGCTGTTGAGAAACTCAAGAGGGTTCACATCTATGGACTATTTTTGGGAATAATATATCATTGCATTACATTTAGTACATCTGGACTATTTCGGGGAAAATATCCCTAGTAGCTAAAAAGTAAAACCTCGATTCATTAATATAAATTAATTATCCATGAGTTATTATAGTACAAGGCGAATAAAATCAATAGGAAAAATCAAAAAGCTCTACTTGCGTGAGCAAAAGGCCTGTGCTATAATAAAAAAATATTATGAAACCTTTTTAAAAAGTATCTTAATAATTTCAAAAAAACAACTTAATACTTTTTCTAAAAAAAGTATCTTTCGAAAAAAACTCAGCAAAAAAATCAAAGAAAATCTACAAATTGGCAAAAAAATTCATTCAAAAGTAAGGCTTTTTTTGTTGGATTTTTCAGTGATTTGTGTTTATCTTTTAGGAGTTTTTTTCTGACAAAATATATTTTGAATTTGCAGTTTGGTAGCTGGGAGAAGGCTGAAACTTTTTCTTTCTGAGAATAAAGAAATTGCAGCTTTTAGCGCTACTGTGACGATTCTATTGAGTTTTTTTGTTCGTGGGTATTTTTTTCGAAATTGGCGAATTGCGATGGGGTTTCTATATTCGTTCGCAACAATAATAATGTATATTAACACTGAGAAAATGGCTTCGAGAAATACGCCTTTTTTGCCTGAGGATTTAGCGATGTCGAGCGAAGCTGATGGTTTAGCTTCAATGATTAATTTTAGCCGATTTTCGAATATGATTTTTACGGTTGGATTTATTATAATAATTACGATTATTGCGAATAAAAATTTCAAAAATCTGGAATTTTAACCTTTCGAAAAAAATGGAAACTTGTGATTTTTTTATTCCGCAGATAGTTTTGGTTTTTAACTTGTTTTTTTATCTTTTGGATTTACATACATTAGAGATTCGAAATTTAAGTGGAAAGGGAACTTTTATTAAAGTTGAAAAGCTTAAAACTTCAGTTGATTTAACAGACCAAGCGTATAACTACCAGACTAATGGGTATATTTTGGGAACGATTTCAAACCTTCAAGAGAAAACTCAAAAAGAGCCAGAAGGATATTCGAAAGAAGCTATTCAAAAGATTGTTAAAAAATATCAGGCTATCGCCGAAGAGAGAAATAAATATCGCAATAAATTAAATGACGAGAAAGTTAATGTTGTCTATGTGATGAGTGAGAGTTTTATTGATCCTGCGCTTGCGAAACATATTTACGATTACGGTAACAAAGAACCAATTCCATATACAAAAAAGATTTTAAAGTCGAAAAGTTCGGGCTGGGCAGCTTCAAGTGAATATGGTGGCGGAACTGCGAATGTGGAATTTGAAGCTTTAACGGGATTAAGTAACTTTTTCTTAAACTCAATACCTTACTCCTCGATCGTTCCAGGAAACAAGGAAACGCCATCGGTTGTTAAGAATTTCAACGAAAAATGGCTACAAAACAATTGCGATGCATCCATATAATCGAAATATGTATCGCCGTGAAAACTGTCTATCCAAATCTTGGTTTTTCAAGAATATAAAAAGTGCTGAGAATTTTTAAAAAAATAATTCAAAAATTGATAATTCAAAATATATTTCTGACGAATCCGCTTTTAATGAGGTGATAACAGAGCTGAAAAAGTAGTTCAAAGCCTGAATTTATTCATCTTGTAACAATGCAAAAATCATATGCCATATGAGGAGGACGCGTATAATAAAAAGAATTTTTACGGTTCAAGCAAAAAAATGGAGAAATCAGGAAAATTCAAAAAAATGGTTCAAGCTTATCTTGAGGGGATTTCGCGTTCTGATAATGCAATGAAGAAATTTATTTCTGAAATTGAGAAACTTAATGAGAAAACGATTGTTGTATTTTTGGGGTGATCACTGGCCAGGAATTTATGGTGAAATGTTCGAAAAAGAATTGAATAAAAATGATATCCGTCGCACGCCGCTTTTCGTTTATTCAAATTTCGAAAAAAAGATAAAGAAGATTTGAAAACTTCGAGCTTAATATATAATCAAAATTTGGTGCTAAATTCGGTCAATTCGAAACTTTCGCCGTTTCAATATTTGTTAGGAGATTTGCGAGAAAAAAATATCCAGCTCTAACCAAGCAATTTGTGAAAATGGATGAAAAAAAGTGAAATTTTGAAAGATTATGAAATGATTGAGTACGATATTTTTGAGTGGAAAAAAATATAGTCGTGGCGATTTTTTATAAAATTAAAGATTAAAAATTAAAACCCTTGTGTAGTCAGGGGTTTATTTTTTAGATGGAAATATTAAGTTTGTTAGTTTGATATATTTAAGTGAAAATGCTTGAAATTTTTGGAATTTTTTTGTGATAAAATTGAAAAAAAGTTGCCAGAGACAGTAGCCGCCTCGCGTTAGCTGAGGCTTAATCCGCTACCGAGGAGAATACTTTTTTCTATTAATCTGCCAACGAGTTTTTGAAGGGAGGCTTTCAAAACGCTAGAATCTTAACAATCAGGTCGAAAAAAATATTAACCAAAAAAAGGAGTTTTTTTATGGCATTATCACGCGATAAAAAGAACCAATTGGTTGCTGAATTAAGCGCCGCTCTAAAAGACGCAAAAATGACAGCTTTTGCTGAATATAAAGGTTTGACAGTTGCCGATCTTCAACAACTTCGAAAAGAAGCTCGCGAAGCTGGCGTTCAAATCAAAGTTGTTAAAAACCGCCTAGTGCGAGTTGCAATGCAAGAAGTTGAAGCTCTAAAAAGAATCTGACACTTCTGTGCTAAAAGGCCAACTTGTTTATGCAATCTCAAGCGAAGACGAGATTGCTGCAGCACAAGTTTTGGGTAAATTTGCAAAAACTCACCCAGAAATGAAACTTGTTGGCGCGTTTGCTGACAATGGCGACGTAATGGATACTGCAACTGTTACGACACTTTCAGAACTTCCAAGCAAAGACCAACTTATCGGTCAAATTGTGGACACACTTCTTTCGCCAATCAACGCGATTGCTGGTGGTCTTACAAACGAAGATTTGGAATTTCGAAAAAGCAACCAATTAATTTTTAGAATATTAAACATTTAATTTTTAAAGGAGTCAAAAATGGCTGACATTAAAAAAATTGGCTGAAGAATTGGTAAAATTGACTATTCTTGAAGCTAACGAATTGAAAGAACACCTCAAAGAGGAATATGGAATTGAACCAGCTGCTGTTGCTGTTGCCGCTACTGCCGGTGCTGCTGACGCTGCTGACGAAAAAGACGGAATTTACAGTTACTTTGAAAGATGCTGGTGCTCAAAAAAAGTTGCTGTTATTAAAGCAGTTAAAGAAATCACAGGTCTTGGACTTGGTGAGGCTAAAGCTATCGTTGACGGTGCTCCAGCACCAGTTAAAGAAAAAGTTTCTAAAGATGAAGCTGAAGAAGCTAAAAAGAAACTTGAAGAAGCTGGCGCAACTGTTGAGCTTGCTTAATTTAAATATAAAAACTAATCGACTTGATTTAAGATTTTTAAAAAGATCGCCCGAATTAGGGGCGATCTTTTTAGTTTAATGCTGATTTTTTTATTTGAGTAGTATTTTTTTGAATGCTTGAGGTTATCCAGCGGTTTCTGTATCTATGCAATAACCCCAGCCACCACCATAAGCATCAGTTTGTACACTTTCAAGTTCAACAGTTACGGCCATAGATTTTTTAGGTACAGAACCTCCATATTTTAGATAGTATCCACCCTTATCGCCAGGAGTGCAAACAACGCCCAATACAATATTCCAACTCCCAACAGGATGCCAAGCTGATCCCAAGTTTACTATATTCTACAATTGTTTCTGTTTTTGAATTAAAGAACGCAAAATCATCAATATGCCCAGGAGGGCGGTCATTTAATAGACTACTTTTTATTCCAATATGGTTTTAAGTTTTGTCCATGCGTTATTGCCATCATTAAAAAGGTCTTCGGCCTTTATTGTGTGACTGAAATTCGATAATTGCAGCAAGCAAATTTCTAGCATCGTTTTTTCTTTGTGTGTCTCGTTGTGATCTTTGAAGTGCAGGGAGTGCCAAGAATATCATCAAAAATATCAATCCAGCAACTGCCAGAACTAATATAACTTCAATGATTGTAAATCCTCTATAATTCTTATGTTTTTTTCATAGTACCAATTATATCACCCCCTAATAATTGCAATATTTTTAATTTAAGCAAAAGCATGGTATAATTATATTATGGAGATTTTTGGAATTATTAAAAGTTCTTGCCGTGAGCTTTATTGAGGGAATAACAGAATGGCTGCCAGTTTCAAGCACTGGACATATGCTTTTTGTTTGATGAATTTTTTTAAGTTGAATTTTTTTCGAATGAATTTAAGGGTGTTTTTTATGGTAGTAATCCAGCTTGGGGCAATTATGGCGGTTGTGGTTACATATTGGTCGCGACTAAACCCCTTCGAAAAAAACATAAGAATGCTCGTGAAAGAAATAATACGATTGAACTGTGGAAGAAAAATTTTTAATTGCTGCGATTCCTGCGGGTGTTTTTGGGTATTTTGTTGAATAATTTTATTGATAAATATTTTGAAAATATGTGGGTAATTTCTGTAACTTTGGCAATTTATGGAATTTTTATTTATTTTTAATTGAAAAAAATATAGAAAAAAATATAATAGTAATCCAAGGATTGAAAAAAACTAGAAGATATGAAATATTCTGATGCTGTAAAAATTGGAGCTTATCAGGTTTTAGCTTTAATTCCTGGAACTTCTCGAAGTGGATCAACGATTATCGGAGGTTTATTAACTGGAGTTTCGAGAAAAAAATTGCGGTTGAGTTTTTCGTTCTTTGTGGGTATTCCAATAATGTTAGGTTCAAGTGGTTTAAAGTTGATCAAATATGGATTTAAATACTCTGCAGTGAGATTTTTTTACCTATCGGTAGCGTTGATTGCGACATTTATTGTTTCAATGTTTGTCATTAAGAAATTACTTGAATATCTAAAAAAATAATGATTTTTCAAGCTTTTTGGGTGGTATAGAGTTTGCTTGTCTGTTGTGATAGTTTTGTATTTTTTTGATAAAATAGGTTTTTTTACTTTAAATAGGAAGGAAAGTGTGGTAAAATATTAGTTATGAACTGGAAAAACAATAGTTAAATCAATGAAAAATAAAGATATGCAAAAGCGTGTCTTTGGGGTTATTGGCCTTTTGGTTATTTTTAGGTTTTTGGCCCATGTACCAATTCCTCTTGCGAGTGCAGGAAATTTAAAAGAAGTCGTTGAATCTGCGATAAAAAGTACAGATTTGGGTGGATTTATCAATTTATTGACTGGCGGTGCTCTGACAAGTTTTTTTCAATTATGCTTGTTGGTTTGAGTCCATTTATTACGGCTTCGATCATTACGCAGCTAATGACTAAAGCGATACCTTCGCTCGAAGAATTAAATAATGATGGCGAATCTGGACGTCGAAAAATTAACCAGTGGACGCGAATTTTGACAGTACCTTTGGCGATTATTCAATCAATTGCATATATTTTCATTCTTCAAACATCAGTTCTTCAATCAAATTCGACAAGTTTTAGCGGGATGACTCTCTCGAACTGGATTGTTGCGGTTGCTGCGATGGTAACTGGCTCTGTTTTGTTGATGTGGATTGGTGAAATTATTACTGAAAAAGGGTGTTGGAAACGGTATTTCACTTGTAATTTTTGCAGGTATTATTTCTCAGCTTCCAACAACTTTGGCGACACTTATTTCCTCGATAACAGATACAAAAGACGGTGCTCTTAGTGTTTTTGGTTGGTTCACGCTTCCAGTTAACAGAATTACATTTATCGTAACTCTAATTCTATTAGTTATTAGTATTATTCTTCTATATGTGTTGGTTAAAATTAATGAAGCTCAGCGAGTTATTACAATCAATTACGCGAAACGAGTTCATGGAAATTCTTCATATGGTGGAATTAAGAGTATCTTACCGGTTAAACTAATTGTTGCAGGTGTTATTCCAGTTATCTTTGCGGTTTCATTTTTAAGCCTACCAGCATTTATTGGTCAGGTTATGAAAAATGCAAAAGTTAACATTTCTTTAGCAGATAATCTTATTAAATGGTTCTCAGCACCAAACCAAGGAACTTTTACAGGCTCTTCTCTTGAATCATTTATTTATCCTGCGGTCTATTTTGTACTGATTGTAATGTTTACATATTTCTACACTTCGATTGTGTTTAATGCAAATGAAATCGCTGATAATCTTCAAAAGCAAGGTGGATTTATTGAAGGAGTGCGTCCTGGTGTTTCGACTGCTGAATATTTGAAGAAAGTTGTTAATCGTTTGAATCTTTTTGGAGCGATCGCTCTCGGTTTGATTGCATTACTTCCATTCGTTGCGGATTATCTTCTTTATAATCTTGCTTCAATTCAGAATAGTAATCTTTCGATTGGTGGAACTGGAATTTTGATTATTGTTACTGTTGCGCTTGAAACTATTCGCCAGATTAATTCTCGTGCCCTAATGGTTACCTACGACGATTATAAATAGGGTATCTTCATGAAGGTGAAAAATACTCGCAAGAAATCTCGAAAAATAATATTAGCTATACTCTTGATCTGTTGGATTAGCTTAATAATTTACACTGGTTTTTATATCTATAATAATTTTTCTACATCCTAAAAAAATATCAATAGTGTCGAAAAATCACGGAGTGGTTGCTAGTCATGAGGTTGATGAAACTGAAGTTACAGATAATAATAAGAACAGCTATCAAGTTCCAAACCCATCTTTTCCAAGATTCTTATCAATACCTAACTTAAAGATTTCGAATGCTCGTGTTGTTCAGCTTGGATTGGTTAAAAATACTAATCAACTTGATTCACCGATATCAATATATGATGTCGGATGGTATGTGAAAAAGCTCTTTACCCTGGAAGTGGAAAAGGTGCTTTGCTAATCGATGGTCATAACGGAGGACCGACAAAAGGTGGAATTTTTGAAAATCTCGGAAAACTTTCTAAAGGTTCAGATATTATAATTGAAAGAGGTGATGGTCAAAAAATAACCTATGAAGTTCGTGACAATAGAGAAATGAGTGTTAATGAAATAAACGATGAAAATAACCCTTTAGGTATGAGGACAATGCTGGACTCGATAGATCCATTGAAAGAAGGGCTTAATATAATAACATGTGTTGGTGATTGGGATTATTCAAAAGAATACCTTCAATAAGCGTGTTATGCTTCGTGCAGTTCGAAAGGCTTAAAATTGACAAAAAAATGTTAAAATGTGCTACTATAAATAAGTAGTACATTTTTTTAATTTGGGAGTGGAAAAATATGCCAAAAAAATCGAGTTGCATTTTTTTGATATAGACGGAACAATCAGAAATAAGTCTTTGACGGAATCTCTTTTTGAAATTTTAGTAAGAGACTATAAATATCGCGGAAAAAGATTTTTAATAAGTATTTCGAATTGCAGAGTGAAATTTCTAGTCTTAGAAAAGCTTATAAATCTTCTGAAGATAGAGCGGATGATTTATTTCGGTGAATATTGCCAAAAAGTTGTTAAATTTGCAATGTTTGCACTTGAAAAATTACACTATCGAAGAAGTTCGTGAGATTGGTCGTCGAGTTGCAGTTGAATATCGAGACCATCAGGACTATGTATTTTCGAAAAGAGCTTATAAAAGTTTTTGCGACAAGAAGGTTTCGAATTAGTTGCAATTTCTGGCTCACCGAAATTTTTTTAGTTGATGCTTTCGTGAAAAGAATATGGCTTTTTCAAAAGGAATTGGTCAGGATTATGTAAAGGATGAAAAAGACTGGAATATTCAAAGAGACTTCGATTAGAACTTTCCAAGATAAACATATCTTTATAGAAGAACTTTTGCGAGATCATAGTTCTGGAGATTTTTAATCGTGACAATTTTTTTATATTGTTGCAGTTGGTGATACTGAATGTGATTTTTTTCAATGATGGATTATGCAGATAAAGCTTTTATTATTAATCCTTCGATAAGATTCTTTTTCGAAAAATTATTGAATTTTTTTAAAATTGGAAAAATTAAAAGCAATATTCGGATTTTTGGTAAATATACAATTGTTACCGAAAGAAAAGAGACGGACTATAATTCAGTATATCAGAACATTTCCCTATAAAATCTGATGAATATCATGTTGATACTTGGTCTCCTTTAATATTGAAAGATAGTGATATTGCAAAAGACTCTTAAAAGATAGTGTATAGTTATCAGACTTATACATAAGCGTCCAGAGTGTGGGCGCTTTTTAATTTTAATAAAATTAATAAAACTATTGACTTTTATAATGTAATGATGTAGAATGGTATAGATTTATGGCTCAAAAGGAAGTAATAAAATTGGAAGGACGAATCGTGGAGGCTTTGCCGAACACGCAGTTTAAAGTTGAGCTTCAAAATGGGCATACAATCATCGCTCATATTAGTGGAAAAATGCGAAAGCATTATATTCGATTAGTTCCGGGCGATAAGGTTGAAGTAGAGTTGACCCCTTACGATCTTACGAAAGGGAGAATCAGCTTCCGCCTAAGAGATTAGCAAGTTCGAAATAGAAAAGCCATTTTTCTAGGGGCTTATTATTTCTATGGGGATTTGCAGATAATATAAACCTAACGGATAAGGAGTTTTTACACACTTATGAAAGTTCGTGCAAGTGTTAAAAAAATCAGTCCAGATGACATTTTAGTTCGCCGAAAAGGTCGACTTCGTGTTATCAATAAGAAAAAACCTAAGAATAAGCAAAGGCAGGGTTAAGTATGGCTCGAATCGCAGGGGTAACAATCCCAGCAGAAAAAGCAAGTTTGGATCGCTCTTACGTACATTTATGGTATCGGCGAAACAACTTCGCGAACCATCCTTGCGGCGGCTAAAAATTGAGCCGACCACTCGGGTGAAAAGATCTCACCGAGGCTGAAGAACAGAAGCTACGTGAAATTATTGATAATAATTACACTGTAGAAGGTGATCTGCAACGCCTCGTGGCAAATAATATTAAACGTCTAAAAGACATTAACAACTATAAAGGTATGCGACACAAAGCAGGTCTGCCTGTAAACGGTCAGCGCACACGAACGAACGCACGAACTCGAAAGGGTCGCGCAATCGCCGTTGGTGGAGCACAGCCAAAAGCAGCAAGTAAGACTTGATTTAAGAAAGGGATAGAATTATGGCAGAAAAAGTTAGTCGTAAAAAACAGCGCCGATCTGTTCCATCAGGTCAAATGCATATCCAAGCTACTTTTAACAACACAATCATTACTTTTACAGATCAAAAAAGGTAATGCTTTAGCAGCAGCAAGTGCTGGTGCATGTGGCTTCCGCGGAAGTAAAAAAGGTACAGCTTATGCAGCGCAGGTTGCAACTGAGAAAGCAGCCGAAAATGCACAGACTCTATATGGTCTAAAAATCAGTAGATGTTTTTCGTTAAAGGTGTTGGACTTGGTCGCGACTCAGCGATCCGATCACTTTCGAAACGCAAATATTACTGTTGAAAGTATTAAAAGATGTGACGGGTGTTCCACACGGTGGTGTTCGTCCAAAGAAAGCAAGGAGGGCTTAATTTATGGCACGAGATAGGTCTCCGATTGTTAAACAATCACGCCGAGAAGGCTATGCCCTTCATCGAAAAAGCTGCCAAAATTATGGCACGAAAAAGCGGAATTCCTGGTCAACACTCTGGTTCTCGACAAGGAAAACCAAGCTTGTATGCAATTCAATTGCGCGAAAAAAACAAAAAAAGTTCGACGACTTTACGGACTTCTTGAAAAAAACAATTCGCACGATTAATGAAAGAGGCATCGCGACGTGAAGGTCTTGCAGGTGAAAAACCTTTTTGCAACTTTTTGGAGCTTCGCTTAGATAATGCTATTTATCGAGCAGGTTTTCGCAACTTCACGCCGACAAGCTCGCCAATTGGTGAGTCACGGACATTTCTTGTTGAACGGTCGACGAGTTGATATTCCTTCAATTCGTTTGAAAGCTGGTGACGAGATTATTGTTCGACCAAAAAGCCAAAAATCTGGCTATTTCACAAATCTTGAAAATGTTGTTGCTGATGCTGCTCCAGCCCCACTTAGCTGGTTGAAAGCTGATAGCAATAAGATGACGGTTTCTATTTCTGGGCTTCCTAAACGAGAAGAAGCAGAAGCTGGAATCAATGAACAGCTAATCGTTGAATACTACTCACGATAAAAGGTAAGGAGCTAAAAGTTTATATGTCAAAATTAATTCACAATCCAGCGCTTGCTGAAATTCAGGACTTAAGCGATAATGTTGCAACTTTTGTTGTAAAGCCGCTTGAGCCTGGTTATGGCAATACGCTCGGAAACAGCTTGCGCCGAGTGCTTCTTTCTAGCATTAATGGTGCAGCAATAGTTGCTTTTAAGATTGACGGAGTTAGCCACGAATTTACATCTATTGAAGGTGTTAAAGAGGATGTGGTTGATATCATGTTGAATCTTAAAAATATTAAATTCAAGGCTCATACTGATTCGCCTGTTGAACTTCGATTGGAAAAAACTGGCGCTGGAATTATTACCGCAAAAGATATTAAGGCAAATGCTGAAATGGAAGTGGTAAATCCAGACCAAATTATCGCAACTATTGATGATGATAAAACTAAATTTGCAATGGATATTGTTGTAGAATCTGGCCACGGTTATAAAACTATTGAAGAGGCTAGCGAAGACCGAATTCATAGCGATATGATTGCGGTTGATGCAATCTTTCACTCCCTGTTTTGCGAGTTCGATATAAAGTTGATAATACTCGTGTTGGTCAAGTTTCGAACCTTGATCGATTGGATTTAACTATCGAAACTGATGGTTCACTTTCTCCACGAGAAGCTTTCGAACAGGCGTCTGCAATTTTAGCAAATCAATACACAGCTCTTGCTGGTTCAACAACAATTGAAGCCGCTCCAGCTCTTGGTGAAGAAGCTAAGGATGAAGCGAGCGAACTTCACACATCAATCGAAGATTTAAACTTGACAGCTCGGACAACAAATGCGCTTGTTAATAATGACATTCGCACCGTTCACGACTTAGTAAACCTTACCGAACAAGATTTGCGTGAACTTAAAGGCTTTGGAAGCAAAGCTTTGGATGAAGTAAAAAGATAAAAATAGCGGAGTTAAATTTATAATATGCACCGACATGGATATAAAGGGCGAAAATTTGGTCGTGAACGTGACCAGCGCCGTGCGCTCCTCAAAAGGCTTAGCGACTTCGTTAGTCATTCATGGCAAAATTGAAACAACTTTGCCAAAAGCCAAAGAGACTTTGCGCTACACAGAAAAGCTTATCACTAAAGCTAAAAAAGGTGATTTGCATAACCGCCGTCAGATTATAGCCAAACTTGGAAATATTGATGCGGCAAACAAATTGGTAGACGTTATTGCTCCACAACTTTCAAAATCGAAATAGTGGTCACTTGCGAATTGAACGAACTCGAATTCGTCGCGGTGATGCAGCAGAAATGGCTACAATTGAATTTGTTGATGAAATTAAACACGAAAGTGAGGATAAGTAAATGGCTGTAAATGCAAAAACTTATTCACAAAAACCAACTGAAGTTGAGCGAAAATGGATCTTAATTGATGCAGCAGAATCAGCTACTCTTGGTCGGCTTAGCGCCAAAATTGCAACTTTCTTGACAGGTAAAAACAAACCTACATATACACCACATACAGACGGTGGTGACTATGTAATTGTTATTAATGCTGAAAAAAAGTTAAAGTTACAGGAAATAAAGAAGAAGCTAAAATGTATTACCGACACAGTGGTTTTCCTGGCGGTTTGAGCGAAGCTTCTCTAAAAGAATTGCGCGAAAAGAACGCTGCAATGATTATTGAAAAAGCTGTTTACGGAATGCTTCCAAAAAATAAACTTCAAGCAGATCGAATGAAACGTTTGAAAGTTTATGTTGGTGCAGAACATAATCACGCTGCTCAAAAACCAGAGAAAGTTGAGGTTAAATAATTATGGCTGAAGCTAAATATTTTTTTACGGTCTTGGACGACGCAAAGCTGCAACAGCTCGCGCTCGACTTTATACGCTGGGAAAAGGCAACCTAACTATTAATGATAAGCCTGCAGTTGAGTATTTAGATGGAAACAAATCAATGCTTGCTGAAATTACAGATCCACTTGCATTGGTTGGAAAACAAGCTGAATATGACATTACAGTTAAAGTTAATGGTGGTGGCTTGGCTGGTCAAGTTGATGCAATTAAACTTGCGATTTCGAAAGCTCTAACAGTTGCTCATGCAGACTTGCGACCAGTTTCTAAAGAAAGCTGAATTCCTAAAACGCGACCCTCGCGAAAAAGGAACGCAAAAAAATACGGTTTGCGATCTGCTCGAAAAACGAGAACAGTTCTCGAAACGTTAATACTTCAAAAAAACAATCGTTCGAATTATTCGGGCGGTTGTTTTTTTATTATAGACTATCTTATTATTTTTTTAATATCTTGATTTTTTTGAAGATAAAGAGTATAGAATTAATAATGAACTTACAGAATGAACTGATCTAATCTACATTAATGCAAGGAGATAAATGCATAAA
>BNJS01000688.1_pt1 | contig 81095 bp, 86 predicted proteins | sample 8540461 | NCBI WGS metagenome assembly BNJS01 (sample SAMD00202454, study PRJDB9452) | human saliva metagenome | isolation source: human saliva | place: Japan
TGGATGGCATTCGCTGATTGTATATTTCTAATTAGTATTGAATATTTTTGGTAAAAGCGAAATCCTGCGCTGGCGTAGCATAAGTAAATATACGCGCGTCCTGAGGTGCTGATGGGATAATTTTAGGCGCACTTCGACGACACCTACAATTTTAAGCAATTCTGGAATATTGACATATTTTAGGCGTTAAACCACCTGAATCACATTATCCGAACAAGCCATCAGTTCAATATTTTGCCTCTCAAATAAGCGGCAGATTTTAGGCCTTTATTTTGTTTATTGGTGAAGTACTTACACCCACAATCTTTTTGATAATCAGGAGTAAGTATAAATTCAAATACTTATTTTTAACGGATTGCTTGTTTTTCAATTAGTAAAAATCTACCTCTAAATTAGTTGGCTATTTCGTCAGCTTTTAGGGCAGATAAAAATACAAGTTTTAAGCTAATTAAATAATATAAATTGAAGGATAAGATGCGCCTGAAATTATATCGAATATCACGATAATTATAGCTGCATGTAATAGCCAAACATTTGTCCACATACGGAAAGATTATCGTGATAGTGCCATTTATCAATCCCGACCTCAATATTTTTCGATCTTTTATCCCTTTAATTGAAATCGCTTTTCGTCAGTTACTACGCTTGTTTGATTTGTATGATGCCACCAATTTAATGCCAAACATAAAGGTTCGCTCATGATTTGGGTGATTTAATGATTGTTGGTAAAAACGCAAACCCAAACGTGTAACGAAATAGCGAGGATTTAACACAGCCAATTCTTCACCCATATCTGGTTTATGGAAGTGATTTGTAAATAACCTGACCTTGTGGGTTGAAAACGTAATAAGCATAATTATCCGTTTTGTTTAATAACTTATTGTATCGAGCTCCCAATGAAGCTTGAAGTGCGGTCTGTTTTATAATCCGATCTTCCATCACTTGTATTCACTTTTAGTTTTTAAAGCGATTCACTGGATCCAGCTATCAACATACCAGTTTGTCCCATGTTGCGTAGAGGCTAGAGAATATCCTTTGAGATACTGCGTACTCTTTCATCATCTTCAACCAAATAAGTTTCTGATTTTTGACGACCTAAACTCACATAAGCACCTGCTGTAAATTTGTTGGTTCCCTTGTTATATTTCAACGCATCGTATCCCAACTGTAGGGTATCTGAATGAGCATCGGCTTTTGAATCTCACACCATTAAGCTTTCGATATTTTCGTATTATGATGATAAACCCTCACCCAAGCTGTATGCTCCTCTCAGTAATTTATCTTTTCCGCTGCACGATCATGGAATGTGTGAGCGTAAACAAATTCTGACTTGCCGCAAAGCCCGATACAATGCCTGCCACTTCCTTACGGGAAAGTTGGAAGTTGTTCTAAATACCAGTTACTATAGCCGTCTGTATCATGAGCCACATTATAAAACTTATACTTATAACGACTCGTATTTGGATTCAACGAGAGAAAACGCATTTTCATCCGATGATTGGGTAAACTAATTTCACTCGATTTTTCATTTTAGCCGCTAACTTTGTCGGATCTATAAACTCAATTTTAGTCGTACCACTTGCTTTTCCACCGACATCAAGACAAATCGAATTCACTTTTGCCCGCACTTGCGTCCACATTCATTTTAATGAGCTCTCCAACACCAGTATAGTTGCCAGCAGACATTTTTGTGCCTTTGAAGGCCATTATTAAATTCAATGGTGCCGCTTATTTTCAACATTGCCTGAAGTAGTTAACGTACCAGTTAAACTCACTGTCTCTGATTAGTAAAATTTCTTTATCAGCGTTAGACGTAACATTAATAGTACTACTAGCTGTATTTATAGCTAATAATGTAATTTTTATCTGCCAATTCAACATTAGCTTCATTAAAAGTGATTGATTTTTAAATCAGCATCATATTGCTTAAGCCCTATGTTACCTTGCATTTCTAAATGCTCGAAACCAACATATTTATCCATACCGGCTTCAAGATTATGAAGCTCACTATTTTTATCTCTGCTCACGACAAGGGTTTCATTGATTCCATTAGCCTTCAATACACCATCAATTTTTGTCTCTTCATTGACGATAACCCGAGTTTTAGCCGAATTTCTGTTGATACTTGACCCTCTGAAACATTAAATAAATCTACTGTTAATAGTTCACTATCCTTCCATTATCCTCGATATTTAATAAGGCAGTACCACGATTAACAATCAAGCCTTTCCTGCATTAACATTCAACCCATTCTATGCTACCAGGTTTATAAAATATCCATCTTTGAACTTCATATATAAAGCTCGAGATACCGTTCAGTATTTTCTCCTGTAAATGTGGTCATTGATGAAGAACCGAGTTTAAAACTCATTTAGACAACTAATATCATAATCCAATTGTGTACTTAGGGATGGTGTTGTAATCCACGTCTTTCCACAGCCTTAGATTCATCCATTGTCATTAGTTTGAAAGATTCTTCAAAAGTATCTTCATCTATATCAAACGTGTGCTTTCAACCCGCTCTTCTAGTGCATCTTGATATTCACAGGGGAGGACAGGAATACGAACGATTAGGCTTTGAAGAATATTCTTCTATAATTATAATTTTTATAAGGAACAAATTTTTCAGTTCCATATTTCTTGGCAATATATTCATCTTTAGCAGCGATAAATTCACGTACTTTTTGTACTCTCATCATCATAAAATCATCTACATATTTATCATATTTATTGATTATATCCCAAAATTCTCACTCAGCTTTCAGCGTCCTCTACCAGCTTTAATAAACTCATCAATTGTCATAGGGGTATCATTTTCTTGGTCCAATTACTCCCCGTATTAGAAAAATCAGATTTTCAGTGTGGTAACTGAAGAGTTAGCGAATCGAGAATTTTATTATTTGAAAAGAAAAATATCCAGTAAAATTCAAATTTATCTAGCATGCTCTTTATCGCCGTCATTCTCTAATACTAAATTATTTAATGCATGAATCTACTTGTATCTTTGTGCTGATGTTATCTTACCTAAATTCTTGAGATAAAAATCATTTCCTGAAATTAAATATATTGCAGGTTGATTGTCTCGATGGACCAGTTCCTTTTCCCAGTGATATTTCCGGAAATTTTCCAATATAAGCAAGATTATTTACTCCTGAACCATACTGCCCTATTTCGTCCCCAACGCGTAGAAACTTCAGTAGTTGATGCAATATCAGTAATGATGATCAACTTTAGATTAGTTACTGGGGGCGCAATGATTTCGAAAGAGCAAACAAATGAGGGTCCACCATCATGTAGGCTTATTATAAAGTCCTGATACACTTTCATTTTCCGTCGAAAATATGGATTTCCTTCAACTTCTACGATCATATACAATTTTTCTTCTTCTTTCTTAATACGATCATAGCGGCATTATTATGCTCTATAATAGAGGCTTTTTGCTGCCTCATATTCTTTTTCATTACTAGGTACTAAAGGTTTGTTTTCTTCCGAATTAACATCTTGTGATAAGCAGAAAAAGAAAAGCAAGAAAAAGAAAGGTTTGAAACAAAACTTAGCTATAAACGATTTATGTAATTTTCATGATTTTATTAACCTATGTTGCTTTATCAAAAGGGGAAGATCAAGATTATTGTATGAATTTTATCGTAAGACTGTCCTGTGGACATCGATTGATACTAGCAGCCATCGCTTGATACACAATCAATACTAAATGTAATGGAAAGTGCAGTTCTATTTTGAAACTGCTTGATGACCTTATAAAAGTGAGTCATTATATTTAAAAGAGGATAGAGATAAAAAGAATCTTTCACAATTATTTACATTTTCTAGTGAAAAGAAACTATGGGTCACCTGCTATAACTACTTTTCAATTTTTCCACCGCACTTTTGGGATTAACCTAGCGTTGCTAAAATAGTTGCTCTTGATCACATGAATCCAGACCTGTTGCCCGATTTGCCATTGAGTTGGCTGGTGGACTGTGGCACAAAATTCAATATCGCTTTCTGCAAAATGAAGGATGGTTCTTCTTCATTTAGTGATTTGATATTTACAGGAACTGATTAGATTGATTTTCCAGTGGTTTGTTCACTCATTTTCACCCACGGCGCTTTGAACATCACGCATCACTTTTTCCGTAATGAGTTTTAAACAGGCCGAGCTTTTTGTGGTAATCAGAAACTTGCAATGGGGTTGGTAATCCTTGCAGACTAGCATCCACTACATACGAGAGTCAATTATTCGTTGTTGTGCCACTCGCTCATTGATTGCGTGCGCTACTTTGTAAAGAAAAATGTGCAGTTGCTGAGTAAACTATCTAACGGCACAGATTCATCTTGTAGGATAGTGAAAAGCGTGTTCTGCGTACGTTCTAATAAATCATAAAGCTGTAGACAGCGCTCGGCATAGAGTGGTAAGCGCTGTGCCTCGCCATTTTTCCACCTGTATTTCGTTCAAAAGCAATGGGCGAGGGCTGATTTTATTCATCGCTTCAAATGATCCCACGCATTTTTATAGCTCACTTTTGCGTTTTCGCTGCTTTGATTAATCGAGCCACATTGTTGAATTTCTTTTGAGTAAACGCACTCTGTTTTGGATCGATAAAAAGTTCTTGTTGAAGTTTGATGGAGAGTAGATCTCGTATTTTTCATTTTTCTGTTCCTTATCACAATACGGACATTTTTACTATGAAAAATAGATGAGATAAAACGTTCTGGCGGATCGACTATCTTTGAATAATATTAACTAACTGTTTTTAAACAGTTGATTGTTGAAATATTATGAACTTCAGTAAGCTGTTCGTCAGTTTTTAACAAAGCATTAATACGTTATTGATATTTATGAAAACGGCTTTTCCAACCTGATATTCCTACCCTCAACCTAATGATCACAAAAATTTTAGGCAAAGTATTACCTGGCGCTGATGCATTGGCGATTAGTGAAATTGCAGAGCAAAATCAAAAATTTAACCGTCAGTGGTGACACCAGATACACGAAGTGCGGTGCGTTTATCACGTGTTTTATCGGAATTAAGCAGTCAAAATGTATGCCTTTTTCCTGATTGGGAAACGTTGCCTACGATACCTTTTCTCCTCATCAAGAAATTATTTTCCTCGTTTAAAGTGCGCTTTTCCATTTACAAAATGCGAAAAAGGCATTTTTCTTATTGCCAATTTCGACATTAATGCAACGCTCTTGCCACCACTATTTACAACACAATGTACTTCTGATTAAAAGGCGATCGTCTTTGATCGATCGATAAAATGCGCTACAACTAGAAGCCGCGGGATATCATGCTGTAGAGCAAGTATTGGAACATGGTGAATAGGCGGTTCGTGGAGCCTTGTTGATCTTTTTCCAATGGAAGTGCGGTGCCTTTTCGTCTTGATTTTCTTTGATGATGAAATTGATTCCATCTGCACTTTTGATGTGGATACGCAACGTACTTTTGATGAAAATTAACTCACTGATCTGCCTACTCACGAATTTCCAAACGGATGACAAAGGGATTGAATTTTTTTCCAGTACTAATTTCGTGAAACTTTTGGGTGAAATTGCTCGAGGACTCCTGAACATATTTATCAGCAAAATCAGTAGAAGGTACCTTGATTTTCTGGCATTGAATATTGGCAGCCACTTTTCTTTTTCTGAAATGGCGACTTTGTTTGATTATTTGCCAGAACAAACGCTGTTTGTGGATATGGAAAACAATCAAACGCAAGGAGAACGTTTTTATCAAGATGCAAAACAGCGTTATGAACAACGTAAAGTGGATCCAATGCGTCCGCTTTTTACCGCCTGAAAAATTATAGGCTTAATGTAGATGAGTCAATCGCCGATTGAAATCTTATCCACTGTATTACATTTAAAGCGGAAAAAGTGGTTATCGGCACTGGTATTTACCTGTTGCTGCTTTACCAGAAGTGACTATTCAATCCCAGCAAAAAGAACCATTGGGACAATTACGCTAATTTATTGAGCATTTTAAAAAGGAAATGTACTGTTTTCTGTGGAGACGGAAGGTCGCTGAGAGACGTTGCTTGATTTGCTTTTCACCATTAAAAACTCAAGCCAAAACAAATTCAATCATTGGATCAGGCTGAAAAAGTGAAAAATTTAGCTTGATAGTCAGTTCTCTTGAACAAGGTTTTTATTATTGAACAATCGCTTCCTGTTGCGATTATTGTGAAAGCTACTTTACTTAGTGACGTGTTCAACAACGTTCTAGAGATAAAACGTAAAACGATTAATCCAGACACGCTTGTGCGCAATCTTGCTGAACTGAAAATAGCAGCCCGTTGTCATCTTGATCACGAGTGGGGCGTATGGCGGTTTGGTCACTTTAGATACAGGCGGCATTAAAGCAGAATATTTGCTACTAAATTATGCAAATGAATCAAAACTTTATGTGCCAGTGACTCATTACATCTCATTAGCCGTTAGTGGGTGGTTCTGATGAAAGTGCGCCATTACATAAATTGGGTAACGAGGCTGGGCGAAATCGCGCCAAAAAGCAGCGGAGAAAATTCGTGATGTGGCGGCTGAGTTACTGGGATGTTTACGCACAACGTGAAGCGAAGAAAGGTTTTGCCTTTAAATATGATCGTGAAGAATTTCAACAATTTGCCGTACTTTCCTTTTGAAGAAACCTACGATCAGAAATGGCCATTAATGCGGTGATTTCGGATATGTCAGCCAAAAAGCAATGGATCGCCTTGTTTGCGGTGATGTGGGTTTTGGTAAAACTGAAGTGGCAATGCGCGCTGCCTTTTTGGCTGTGATGAATCATAAGCAAGTAGCAGTGCTAGTGCCAACCACACTGTTAGCCCAACAGCATTATGAGAATTTTAAAGATCGTTCTGTACAAATGCCGTGACGATAGAAGTGTTATCGCGTTTTTAAAACTGCAAAGAACAAAACAAATTCTGGAAAAATCTTGCGAAGGCAAAGTCGATATCCTAATTGGTGCCCATAAATTAATTCAATCAGATGTAAAATTTAATGATCTGGCTTGTTGATTATTGATGAAGAACATCGTTTTTGGTGGGGCAAAAGAAAATTAAACAGCTCCATGCAAATATCGATATTCTTACGCTAACGGCAACGCCAATTCCGCGACGCTTAATATGGCTATGAAATGGTATTCGTGATCTTCCATTATTTCTACGCCATCGCTGCGCCGATTAGCTATTGAAAACCCTCGTCCGCCAGAATGACGATCTTGTTGTACGAGAAGCGATTTTGCGTGAAATTCTCCCGTGGCAGGGCAGGTTTATTATCTCCACAATGATGTCGCAAGCATTGAAAAATACAGCAGAAAAACTCACTGCACTTGTGCCTGAAGCACAGTGATTGTGAGGCACGGACAAATGCGAGAACGTGAGTTAGAACTGTGATGAGTGATTTTTATCATCAGCGTTATAACGTCTTAGTTTGTTCAACCATTATCGAAACGGGTATTGATGTGCCAAACGGCAGAAATACCATTATTATTGAACGAGCGGATCATTTTGGTTGGCTCAGTTGCATCAATTACGTGGACGAGTAGGGCGTTCACATCAAAGCTTATGCTTAGTTTGCTTACGCCACCACCTAAAATGATGACAAAAGATGCGAACGCCGTCTAGATGCGTTAGAAAATCTTGATAACCTTGGTGGCTTTTATCTTGGCTACTCACGATTTAGAGATTCGTGGTGCTGGCGAATTGCTCGAAACGAACAAAGCGGACAAATCGAGCATTGGTTTTTCGCTGCATGGAATTAGTGGATGAGGCGGTTAAAAGCGTTAAAAGAAGGGCGAGAACCATCGTTAGAAGAATTGACGCAACAACAAGCGGATACTGAATGACTGTGCCTGCTTTATTACCAGATGATTATCTAGGTGATGCAATATGCGTTTATCCTTTTTATAAACGTATTGCCGCAGCAGAGAATAAACTCAAGTGGACGAGTTAAAAGTTGAGGTTAATAGATCGATTCGGACTATTGCCTGAGTGCGACAAAAATTCACTGCAAATTGCAGAATTACGTTGTTGGTTGAGCCTTTGAAAAGTTGTGCGAATTGATGCAGGAACGCAAGGCGGTTTTCATTGAGTTTTCACCAAAGCACAAGTGAATCCAGATAAATTTATTCAATTAATTCAAAAAGAACCTATTGTGTATCGATTTGATGGTCCATTGAAATTTAAGTTTTGTGAAAGACCTATCTGATAACAAAAGTGCGGTTAGAATTTGTGGTAGATTTGTTGAAAAGCATTGCCTCAGTGCAGAAGTCCGATCATCATGATCGGACTTTTTGTCTATATGTCTCTGGTGGAAGAGTTATTGTACTAATAAGTAAAATTGTTATCTCCACGTAAAATACTTTAGGCGTCGACAGCCGATGGTTCATCATCAAGCACTTTACTTAATTCAGCCATGCTTTTCAACCAGTTGACGGTTTATACCAATAATAATATCGCCAGCTTTTTAAACCTCGTTGCGCAGCAAGCGAGTTCGGTTGAACTTTGCGATTTCTAACCTGATGCCTTTTGCATCATAGTTTTTCAATGTCGCGCCATCCAATGCAGGCAATCTCGGTCTTTAGGAGGAAAGTTGATTTCATCATCCGCTTGTAATTTCACTTTTTAACATCGTGAGATTTGCCATCGCGTAAGTAAGTTAAACGACCCTTTTCCTGCACTAGATGGCTAATTTTTTACGCATTTCATGAAACTTGAGATTTTTGACCGTTCATCGCCGTGACAATATCTCCCCGCTTTTAATGCCCGCTTTTTCAGCAGCAGATTTAGTAAACTTCACTTACAAATGCGCTTGCTAGTGCTAACATTAAAGGCTTTCACAAGACTGAGTTCGCCACCTTTAATACCAAGCAACTCGGCGTATTTGCACCAAATTCTAAATTGTTGCACTCAAATTGTTTGTTTGATTACTTGGAATCGCAAAGCACTCCTGTATTGCCACCGCTTGGCGAAATAATCGCGGTGTTGATACCAATGAGTTCACCATTTAGGTTGACTAATACCACCTGAGTTACCGCGGTCTACCGCGGCATCGGTTTGAATATAGTTTTCATAAGCACCGCTATCAGAGCCAGTTGAGCGACCCAATGCAGAAACAATGCCTGATGTAACCGTCGACCCTAAACCAAATGGATTACCAACTGCAACAGTGAAATCGCCTCACGCGTAATTTATCGGAATCAGCAAATTTTGATTTCTGTTAAATTACTTGGTTTTTCAAGTTGTACTAAATGCAACATCTGATTGTTCATCTTACCCACTAATTTGGCTTTTAAACTCACGGCCATCTTGTAATTTTACGGTGATTTTATCAGCCCCATCAATGACACATGATTATTTGTTAAAACATAGCCTTTCACTTGCATTAATGACACTCAGAACCTAAAACCACGGAAGTTACGTTTTGACTCCCCACGTCCACCAAATTGTTCAGCAAAACGATCGCCGAAGAAGAATTTAAATTCTTCAGGAACATCCTCTTGAAAAGGAGAAACTGAATTAACTTTTGTTTTCCTTCAACAAAGCGTCACCACTGCAGGTTGAACTTTTCTAACATCGGTGCCAAACTATTTTTGCTCTGAAAATAAAGCTTTTTGATAAATCTGCTTGAACCACAAATGATGTACCCAATACACTTAATCCGAGCGCACATACGCTTAATACAAAACGTGTCATAAAAATACCCAAAATAGATTTCAGATAACGTGCTCTATGAGACAAAGAAATATGTTCAATCATGGATTTATTTCTCATATTTATTGAACGTTTCTAAAGGAAATCGGAGCAGTACAAAACGTCTTTACAAGTAGCAAATTTCTGCAAATTTATAGTCATGACGCAGAATTTTCTAGTCAATAAAAAGGTCGAAAAATGAGCTGGATTAACCGAATTTTTAGTAAAGGTCCGTCTTCTTTCACTCGAAAAAGCAAATGTGCCGGAAGGCGGTGGACAAATGTACTTCTTGTGAACAAGTACTTTATAGTGAAGACTTTAAACGTAATCTTTTATGTTTGCCCTAAAATGCTGTCACTATATGCGTATTGACGCACGTGAGCGTTTATTAAAATTATTGGACGAAGGTTCAAGCCAAGAAATTGCGGCAGATTTAGAACCAAAAGATATTTTAAAATTTAAAGATTTAAAGAAATATAAAGATCGTATAAGTGCAGCGCAAAAAGAAACGTGGTGAAAAGATGCGTTAATTACCAGCGACTGGTACGCTTTATAATATGCCGACTGTTGTGGCTGCATCAAACTTTGCTTTTATGGGCGGTTCAATGGGTCTCCGTAGTGGGAGCAAAATTCGTTAAAGCGGCGGAAAAAGGCAATGGAAATGAATTGTCCATTTGTGTGTTTTCTCTGCGCAGTGGCGGGGCACGTATGCAAGAAGCATTATTCTCTTTTAATGCAAAATGGCAAAAACCAGCGCGGTTCTTGCCCAAATGCGCGAAAAAGTGTGCCGTTTATTTCGGTATTAACGGATCCGACTTTAGGTGGCGTATCAGCGTTTTGCGATGTTAGGTGATTTAGATATTGCCGAGCCAAAAGCTTTAATTGCGCTTTTCTGCCGCGCGTTATTGAGCAAAACGTGCGTGAAAAACTTCCTGAAGGTTTCCAACGTAGTGAGTTTTTACTTGAGAAAGCAATTGATATGATCGTGAAACGTTCAGAAATGCGTAAAACTTTGAGCTAAGTGTACTGAGTAAATTAACGAATCAACCTTCTCCTTTTGTAGAACCTGAACTCATTTCAGAAGATGAATAATATGCAACTTAAAGCCACTTCGCTACTCGCCGAGTGGCTTTCTTATTTAGAAAAAGCCATTTTAAAACCTATTGATCTTGGTTTAGATCGTATTAAATCCGTGGCAGAAAAGTTGATTTACTTCATCCTGCCCCCTTATGTGATAACAGTGGGGGACGAATGGTAGGCATCGACTTGCCGTTTGTTAGAAACGATTCTGCTTAATCACGGATTACGTGTGGGTGTGTATTCTTCTGCCCCATTTATTGCGTTATATAACGAGCGAGTACGCATTCAAAATCAAGATTTACCGGATGACGAACATACCGCTCTTTTTGCTTTTATTGATGAAAATCACAGAATCGACTGACTTATTTTGAATTTAGCACCTTTCTGCATTGCATTATTTCACATGTCAAAAATTAGATGTGGTGATTTTAGAAGTCGGTTTGGGCACGTTTGCGTGACCAATATTGTGGATAGCCATCTTGCTGTGATTACTAGCATCGATATTGATCACACCGATTTTCTGGGGATGCCGAGAGGCCATTGCTTTTGAAAAAGCAGGAAATTTTCTCCGCGAAAATTGTCCCTGTCGTGATTGGCGAACCCTAATGTGCGCAAACAATGCTCGAGACAAGCTGAAAAATTACATTGCCAAGTTTCTCGACGCGATGTGGATTGGTCATTTGAGCAAAATGCTGAAAATTGGCGATGGCAAAATACAAAAAGTGCGGTTAGAAAATTTACCGTTTTGTCAGATTCCATTGGCGAATGCCGCAACGGCACTTGCTGCCGTTCAATGTTTACCTTTTGATAGTTTTCGAACAGATTTTGCGAAAAATCTTTGCAAGAGGTAGAACTGGTCTGGTCGTTTTCAAGCAATAAAAGCAGATAAACGTGAAAATTACGCGGATTACCTTGGCGTACCAGTTGAAACTCTGCCAACAATCATTGTATGTGGGGCATAATCCTCGCGCGCAAAATGTTTATCTGAAAAATTGACCGCACTTTTAAACATAGCATAGAGGGCAAAATTATTGCCGTATGTGGGATGCTCAAAGACAAAGATGCAATGGGGTATTTGCGCATTTAACGCCTATAATTGACTGAATGGTATTATGTGACCTTAGGGCGGTTATCGCGGGCAGTCAGGCGATGAATTAGCAGAAAATTGAAAAGTCATTTCCCACACGTTCAAGCTACATCAGATAATTCTGTTATGGATGGTGTGAGTACAGCACTCCAAAAAGTGCGGTAAAAATGATGTGTTTTTAGTCTTTGGATCTTTTCCACACTGCGTAGCCGAATTTTGGTCGGTTGTAGAGTAAATATCAATTGATCCTTATTTATCGGAGGCAAAGGTTCTGGCTCTCCCAAAAATAAGGCTCAACGCCTAATATCAAATCCAAAACCGCTTTATACGCGCAAAAAGCTTCTCTATGCGAGTAGATAGATGTAATTCAGGCTGTTTTGGCCACGAAAACAAATCGCATCAACATCATGTGCTTTTAGCAATCAGTGCGTTCGCAATGAAATTTTTGGCTGACAATCGTAAATGCTTGTACTTGGAAAATTTTATCTGCTCGGATATCGAATCTAGCGTACGGAAACCAGCAAAATCACGGAACATAGCGGCTTAGATACGCCCATTTTTGTAAATCACGAAACATTGCTCTTGGTTCGTTATATTGACAGTACGATTATCGCCACTTAGTAAAAGGTAATTGACTTTTGATGATCGATCAACTCTTTGCAGCAGCTAAACGATACTCATAATAAGCATTAGGTTTTCCACCAATAATATATTTTGATGTGCCCAGCACAAGAGCATAATATGCGCGAGGGGAGTTCATCAATATTCGTGAATACCTTATCACGCACGTAAAAACTTACGCCTTTATCGACAAGCAAGCAGCTACAATCAGTGCAAAGATTGTATAGAGCGATATACGAAAAAGTGCGGTTAATTTTGATAGTAATTATTATCATGTCTATAAACATAATGAAAAATTTCCCCGCACTTCAAGGAGAATTTGATGGATTTTATGAATTGCATTGATGTGGTGATAATCTAGCCGTTTAGACGGCTAAAAATTTCTGACAACCCTAATCGACTTACTGATAGTTTAGTGCCATTCTCATTATTACAATAGGTTTCCAATGTCTGTGCAAAATGTAGTGCTTTTTGCACACAGCTTCTAACCATGACGCTTGGTGGCAAAGCTTCTCCATATCAATGTCGCGTATCAAACTTATGGTACGCTCAATGCCGAGAAAAATAATGCGGTATTAATTTGCCACGCTTTGACTGGCGATGCTGGGGCCTTTATTTGATGATGGGCGAGATGGCTGGTGGCAGAATTTTATGGGAGCAGGTTTAGCACTGGATACGGATCGTTATATTATGTCGCTACGCTATTAGGTGGTTTGCAGGAACAACTGGGCCTTCATCGATTTAACTCCGCAAACGGGTAAAAGCCTTATGGTAGCCAATTTCCTAATATCGTTGTGCAAGATATTGTCAGCGCAAAAAGCCTTGCTGATCATCTTGGCATTAGCCATTTAAAAGCGATTATTGGTGATCTGGTGGCATGTAAAGCGAATCAATGGGCGATTGATTATCCTGATTTATGCGATAATATCGTGAATCTTGCTCATCTATTTATTTTTATGCTGAAGCCATAGGCTTTAACCATCATATGCTGGTCAAGCGGCATAATGACCCGAATTTTAACGGCGGTGATTATTATGATGGTCACACCGCCGGATCAAAGGGCTATCTATTGCTCGTATGCTAGGGTATGTTGACTCATCGCACTGATTTACAGCTTGCAAAAGCTTTTGGACGAGCAACAAAATCAGATGGCAGCTTTTGGCGACTACTTTCGTTGAATCCTACCTTTCTATCAAGGCATTTTTAGAACGTTCTCGATGCTAATAATGTTGCATTTGTTACGGGCGTTGGATATGTATAGATCAGCATTGGGTATAAAAATGTCAAAAGAGGCATTATCACATTAAGGCACGCTATACGTTGGTTTCGTGACACTCGGACCAACTCTTTGCCAGTTGACCTTATAAAAGTAAAACTGCTCTAGAACAAAAGTGAGTCGATCTACATTTTTGCAATTCCCATCAGATTACGGACACGATGCGTTTTAGTGGATTACGATCAGTTTGAAAAACGAATTAGAGATGGTTTGGCGGGATGATTGGTCATAGGTGCGGTGAAATTTCACCGCACTTCTTCTCTTATAATAGGTTATTCTTTCAGAACCGATTTCTTCCAAAGAATCTCTTCCTCATGCATCACAAACACGTTCTAAACTTACTACATGTTCATCATCTGCAGTACGAATTAAACGAACACCTTGCGTGTTACGACCTAGATGCTCACTTCGCTTACGCGTGTGCGAACAAGGGTTTCCTGCACTCAGTAATCAACATAACTTTGGTCTGTTTCTTCTACTTGAGTTGACGGCAATCATTTTGACCATTTACGTTTCACTCACTTTAATTGAAATCACACCTTTTGTAATTACGTGATTTAGTTGGGTATTCACTTAATTGTGCCCGCGTTTCCGCAACCGTTTTGCGTTGCGGTTAAAATGGCACCTTCACCTTTTTGGCATAACAAGAGAAACTACTTTGATCGATATTTAAGTCTAATGATGCTTCAGCGTTGTCATCAGAAATATCTTCAATTTCTACCGCATTTTTCATCGTCAGAAATATCGTTTGTTAAAGCCAGTTTGATACCACGAACCCCTGTTGTTAAACGATCCATTGCACGCACGGCATTTTCAGCAGAAGCGAACCACGCGACCTCGTGATGAGAACAACATTATTTCGTTGCTGCCATCGTAATATCCACACCGATTAATTCATCTTCGTCACGTAAATTCAATGCGATGATACCGTTTGAACGTGGACGGCTAAATTCGGTTAGGCGATTTTCTTCACGATACCGCCTGCGGTTGCCGTATAACAACAAATTTATCTTCTTCGTAAGCAGAAACCGGCAAGATTGCCGTAATACGTCCGTTTTCCTGTAACGGAAGAATATTCACAGCTGGCGTCGCGCCACAGCTTGCTTGTGAAGTTGATATACTTTTTAACCAATATAAAACGACCGGCTAGGAAGCGAGGATCGTGTCGTGAGTGTCTGCCACCAGTAATTTTTCGATGAAATCTTCTTCTTTCATCTTCGTTGCGGATTTGCCTTTACCGCCTCGAGCGTTGTGCTTCGCAGTCGTTAGTGGTTGGTATTTCACATAACTCATGAGAAAGCGTCACAACCACGTCTTCTTGTGCGATTAAATCTTCTCAAATAATATCACAGAAGCTGCGGTAATTTCAGTTAAACGATCATCACCAAATTGTGCTTTCACTTCTTCCAATTCTTCACGAATCACTTCCATTAGACGTTCTGCTGACTTTAAAATATGAAGAAGATCCACAATTTTAACTAATAATTCTTCATATTCTTTTACAACTTCTTCAAAAGGCAATGCCAGTTAAACGAGTGTAAGCGAAGTTCTAGAATTACGTTTACCAGGCCGACGATAAGGCATCATTTTTCGCCGAATACCAAGATCTAAACCATCAGGACGAGCAGAAACATCAAGAAGATAATATCGCTGTAATGTCCAAGAACGGAGCTGTATGCTGTTGCAGCTCACGGTTTTTAGAGTTGGCGAATGATCGCAACTCATTTCATCGATATTAGAACGAGCAAACCGCTAAACCTTCCAATGTGCGTACGTTCACGCTTTGCGAAGTTCAAAGATAGAACGGCGTGTGCACCAGCGGCGGTGTAATCAAAGGTCTAAATGAGTTTCTTTAAGATTAAATAAACTGGCTGACCGTGATCCAATGTCACCATATTGATGCCCAAAGGTCACTTGCATTTGAGTAAGCGAGTAAAGATGGTTTAATACCACTTCCCTACTGCATCACGTTTAATATCAATTTCAATACGATCCCTTTCTTTGTTTGAAAGGTCAGTAATATGCTTTGCGTTTCTGATCTCGCGAATTAATTCGGCGATTTTCTCGACTAATTTTGCTTTATTTACTTGGTATGGCAATCTCAGACACGATAATTCTGTCGCGTCCTTTTCGTTTGGTTTCACCGCTGCGCGAGCACGGACTAAACTTTACCACGACGAGTAGCGATAGGATTCTTCAATTCCTTTACGACCATGAAATTAATGACTGCTGAAGTCTGGGCCCGGAATATGTTGTATTAATTCATCAATGGTACTTCATTGTTGTCGATATAAGCCAAAACAACCACTAATACTTCATTTAAAAGTTGTGAGGGGAATGTTGTCATCCCACCGCAATACCAGAGGAACCATTTTGCTAAAAGTGCGGGAATACGAGTAGCAAATACATCTGAATCATTGAATTCGCCATCATAGTTTGGCGAGAAATTGACGGTTTCTTTTATCCAAATCAGTGAGCAATGCTTGCGTGATTTTTGCATAGAACTTCGGTATAACGCATTGCAGCTGGATCATCACCATCAATTGAACCGAAGTTACCTTGTCCATCAACCAACTATATAGCGGAGCGAGGAATGGCTGAGCCAGAGACGATGGTATCGCATACGGCTGGTCACACATGCGGGTGATATTTACCGATTACATCACCCACAACACGCGCTGATTTTACGTATGTGGCGGTATTGCCTTCGCGATCCATTGAGAATAGTACGGCGGTGAACAGGTTTTAAACCATCTCGAACGTCAGGTAATGCACGCAACGATAACCGACATCGCGTAGTCATGTAGGAAGAGTTTGAGTTTCTTCTGGCTATTGATGGTGATAGATGATTGGATTAATCCGTCATTGTGCATTCCTTTTTGATCAAAAATTGTGGCGGATTATAGCATAAAGGTATGTACATTAGGATTTCGCCTATGGAGGACTTACTTTTCTTTTGTCAGGCAAAAAGAAAGTAATCATCGCCCAGTTAATCGTTGATCTGCTTTGTTTCAATTTCTTTTATGGCACTTTTTAAACTCCTGCAAACTCGTTGCTCAAACAGAGCGAAAAATTGCGTAAAATTGGAAAGTCGCAAAAGGCTGATTATATGGGGCTCCCGAGTTTTATCGGAGATCATTTAAAAAGTGAGGTTGGTTTTAGGGAGTTTTTGTAGGTCTTTATTTGTAGGGTAGAAATTAAATGGTCTCCTTCTCCGCTTTTGTTTCATAAATTTGTGAAATTTTCGTCTGTTTGAGCCGTTTGCGCTGGTTCGAGTTTCGTTACCAGTGTATGAAGACAAACATAGAAAAGCAGGGCGTTTTTCTTTTGCTACTATTTCTAGCTAAAGCAAATAGTAGGTCAAATGCCTCTCAAGAACTAGAAAGTAATAAATAAAGCTGTCGATTATTTTTGATGTGCCGTTTTGCTTTTCTGCAACTTCCCACACGCCCTCAGCAACGCCTGATGTTCCTTAAAGTTTTCCAAATGTCCCATCACTTGCGGGAAGATTGTAGAACGGATTACCCCCTTCAGAGACACGCTGCCCAAGCTTGTTTTAACTGCATCTTTGCCTTACATTTTCTCAAACACTGAACGATATTGCGCAGGTTCGCGATTTTTCATCTAAATGTAATTCAATGATGGAAATTAATGCGCTGTAATAATTTCTACGTTCTCTAGTGAATACGGAGCGTATGCATATTAAGTGTCCAGTTTGCCCAATCTAATGCCTGTTCTAATTCGCCTAATGCAAGGTGAAGCATTGATTTTAATTCGCCTACGCGTAAGGTTGTCCAGCCGCTATTTTTAGGTGCAACGATACCGATAAATTCACGCACGCGAGTCGCGTCGTCAATATCTTGGCCATCTAATTCTTCTAATAATTTCTGATAGGTTTCCGCATCGTGATGCCAATTTGGTAAATCCAGTAAAAATTCTCGCACCAATCCATTCCCATATTGTTTGTTGGCGTAAATTAAATCGTCTGAGGATAAAATATCAGACATGCCTGGCACAACTAAATGCGTACGCAGACATCTAAATGGTTAACCATCACGTAAACTTCTTTTTCATCCACGGAAAGATTGCCATTAAATTATTGTATTCTTCTGCGTGGTACCGCTGAAATCCCAATCGGCAAAATTCATAATCAGGCGTTTGTTTAAATAAATCCCAAGAAATTAAAACCGCTCGAATCAATAAAGTGCGTTTCTAAATTAGCGTGTTCAGCCACATCATCGTTATTGAAAGATGGCGGAGAGAAAACATCTAAATCTTTTCAAACTACGACCTTGTAAAAGTTCAGTCACGGTACGTTCTAATGCTACTTGTATTTGACGATGTACCGAGAGGCTAAAGCACGTGCCGTTATTCGGATTTAATAATACGACGCAAAATAAGCAGGGTATTTTCCGCAGGTGAAGCATCAAATGCATAAATTGGGAAGCCTTCTTCCTCTAATTTTGCAATGGAAGCCTGAATAGATGGGTAGCGAGCCATCACCGATGAAATTTCTGGCAGACTGATCGCCTCAGCGATAATTTTATTTTTCACATAACGCTCAAATACTTTACAAGCCTTTCGCACGTGCTCAAATTTTATATGCCCGCAGACATACCATTTGAGACATAAAGGTTGGCAATAATACTTTGTGGAATGGAATGATTTGTTCGTCTGATTGACGAACATAAGGCATCGCCACGATCACGATCATAATTGCCGGATTGCAATTCGCAATAATTCCGCGTAAAGCTCGGCGGCATTAGGATCAAAATAATCCGCGTAAATAGTCATCTAGTACATGCCATTAGCGGTAAAGCATCATCTTCAATCGGGAGACCATTTTTCATTGGGATAACGTGCACCGTCTGCCGTTTGCAATTTCTTTGCCCTAAAATAGAAATCAGCAAAGAAATAATTGGTGAGCACGCTCAAAATAACTTCGCCGGGCAGAGGCTAATGCCGCTGTGCTTGCCTTTACCAGTTGTGGACAAAACACTGTGGGCGGTCTTTATCGCGAATATGAACAGACCACACATTGGCTGGGATTATAGATCGCGCGTTGCCTCTTCAATATTAAAAACCAAGTGCGGATCAGTGCTGGTACTTTTGCAATACTGTCTTCTAATGCGGCATCTTCCGCTGGATAAACTGTTTTGTTCTGTCATGATTCCTAAATCAAAGAGTGCGGTGAATAATAGAGTTTTAGCCAGCGGGGCAAGGTGCTTTTCGCAAAAGATAAACGTCGATTCCCAGGTTTCTACCGAACTTTTTAATGTATGTTTTATTGGCGTTGAAAGTAACGTTGGGATTGAACCCTCATTTTCAAGGCAATCGTACTGGTGGGTGAAAAGTCTCTCATCGTTAAGAGGAAAGTTGCGTGTCTAGTATGCGTTGAGGAATCAGTTATGTTTGCTTTGAGCTTGTGATAATTCAGTTTAATAAAATCGGAGAGAAAGATTGAGTTGCTCGGCGATTTGTTGAATAGAAAATGCCCGAAGAGTCATCATCAAGCGATCTCAAATTGCAGCAAGAAAGGCGTACGATTATGCGTGAGTGAGATCGGCAGAAATTGGTGTTGATCACGTCCTTCTTACGGCCGCATAAAATGCACTAACAAGCCAAATGCTACGGTAAATCCAGCGAAAAGAAAAGGAGTGAATGCTCTAAAGGCGTGAAGCAAAGAAAGGAAATCCTAGCCACATTGAAATGCCACTTGCAACAGCGAAAAAGCAAAGCTTTTAAAGGCTAATCCCTGCCACTAAGACGTAGTAAATCACTCAAATTTCATTGAATTATCACTTTTTCTGCAGTAACCATAGGAGAAAATATAGAACACCTAATATTATAGAGTCCTTTTATCTCCATTTCCACCACGGTTATATTTGGATCAATATATCGATGCTGTAGATTCTGTTTGTAATGTCTCATTTTAAAATGAAAAGAATTCTTACTATTTTAACCGCATCCATGGCAAGAGCTTTTATATCAACGTTTTGAACCAACGCATTGAAAAATCACTATGACTATTTACGACATCGAATTTTGCTGAATCCTTTATCCACAACACTTAATCGCTTGTAATCAACTACAACTTACACTCCGACCAAAATGGGATAAAAGCCGTGAAAAGCGGCGAGAGAATTTGCTTTGGCATGCCTTCCGGCATATAATCGCTTAATTATTGCCAGCCATAGATGTACGCGGATGAGAGCTGTGTTGGATATTGGCGTGGGCCCGGTACCTCTGCCATCGCTCGCTCTAGCAAGGTTCAAATCCATATGCCTTAGAATTATAGCAATGGAATGCTAGATTGCTTGGCGCAGTTTAAGCAGAGTGTGCTTCCAGACTATCTCACGACATTTCATAAATCTTGGGCGGATGGTGGGATGATGCGCCGCAGCTGATGTGGTGTTGGCATTCCGCCCTGGAAGCGCTGGGTGGACGATTTGGACGATCTGATCGCAGCAAACTCGCATGCCGGCGGTGGCACGTGCGCTGACTTCACGTCACACTAACGCTCACTTTTAGAATGAGGGCGTATTTGAGGCGATTGGGCGTAGAAGATATTGGTTTCCCACTTATATTCTACTCAACTCAGTTTGTATCAAAAAGGCATTCAGGCATTTGAATTTTCTGAAACCGAGATCGAGCTCGTTTTCAAGGTGAAAGCTTCTGAGGATTTGTAGCGCCCGGTGGAATTTTCTTTTAGGCGAACTTCTTCCGAAAGAAAAGCAAGGTTTAAAAGCCTTTTACGATTACTAAACAAGCTCGTAACAACGAACCAATTTCTCACAGGCAGATGGGCGTTGATTTGGTTGGATATGTGAACGTTTACCTTTTCTGTAGCTTAGAATGCATTTACCGGCTCTAAAATACCGGTATTTTGTGACCGCATATTCTTTCTCTGGGGTTCAGCGTCAGTGGATGGGTACGTTTTTGCGCACGATTAAATGTGGGCGGGGAACAGATTGTTGTGCGTTTATTTTCGTGCATGATAGGGCATTTTTCTGTTCACTTCTGTATTTAGCAATGAAAGCTGATTCAATGACTACGCTCAGCTGGGTAGTGACTGCACTGGATTAATCATTTTTCTTTGGAAAATCATGCGACTTACGGATTCAAATAAAGCCGTCAAAAGCCCAGCCATAGTAAACTGTCAGCGTGCGATGCTGAGATTCGCAGTGAATTTAGTGCGGATCTCGTGCAAAATTAAGCGTATTCATTAAAACACAGCATGGATCTCTGGAATAAACGGCAATTCGGTGAGGCTAAGCTTTGAGACTAAAGCTTTCAATTTTTAGCACTGCGTGCGCGACAAGATTTGGCGTGATCCGCTCAAAATAATCTTGGTCGTGCCGACGCAAATCTGCACTACTTCACCACTTAATCCACCGACTTTTCAAAACCTGATGACCTAAAATTTTGGGCATCCAAGTGCGATTAATGTTTGGCGTAAAGGCTTTAGCGTAATCATCACCCTTTGGCCAAATTTTGCCAACTTTCAGGCTGAATAGAAAGGCTTCGCGTCCTTTGGCATTCCAGCTGCAATCATTTTATTCCTCCATCACACAAATGAAAAAGGACGATTATGTTCTTGCTTTTGCCTGCGCTGACTGATGCCATCTGCATTTAAAGCTGTCACCAGAAAATCTGGCTCTTATTATTGTCGATTTCTGCACCGACGGACAAGTTGTTTGCATGGCTAGATAGCAAAGTGCAACGGACTGAGCGAGATGTTGCTGCGCTGCGGACGGTTGGTCGTTCAGAGGTGTGTCGGCATTTTAAAAAGCGTTATCCAGCAGTGCCGATTTATGGGTCGCAAGAACGCTGAGAGAGGCGCTGACTCAAATTGTGAACAGAAGGAAAAGATCCTACCACACATTTATCAAATTGATGTCATCTCAGATCGGACACACGAAACAGCACGTTATAGTGGTGGATACCATTTATTTTGTGGTGATGCGTTATTTTCTGCAAAGTTGCGGACGTGTTTTCCACAGGTACATTATGCGCAGATGTTTGATGTTTTGCAGCGTTTGAGATACATTGCCTGGCGAGGACGATCGTTCGCTTGCCCATAGAATACTACCTTAGGGAATTTAGCATTTGCGGAAACTGTGCTGGTGGATAAAAGTGCGGGTGAAAAACAACGTATTTTGTTTGAAACACTGGCGGGCATGAAAATAAACCTGAAGCTTTACCGATCAACCTTAAACTTGAGCAGAAATTAATCCGTTTTACGAGCACACCTTTGCAGGTACTGCGCTCAGCAAAGCGCAAAGATATTTTTAAGCACTGGCATGCGATTCTAATAAATTGCATGATGTGTAGATTTGCTCCAATGCGTCTGGTCGATCAGAATAACTCTGACGTATTTTTACTGTTAATATGTGTGCAGGATAAATATGTGGATGCCGATGTTTAAAGCATCACATCTAGCCTTTTGAAATTTTGGCTTACTGGATTAGCTTTTTACTATTTTACTGACACTTCTTGTTTCTCGGCATTAATCACTCAAAAGCCGCATCTGTTTCGTAGTGAAAAGTCAGCGTTTTCAAATGAGAAACGCGAGCTTGCCTTGCAAACAACGCTTTATCACCAAACCTTGCTGGGGGTGTCGGATTCTTTTCTACGTGTAATCCTGCGGAGTGCATTTTCGTCATCGACAAATCTCGCTACAAGAATGTGAAAATGGTTGCATAAATACGCAGAGCAATGGTTTGCTGATATCCATCAACTTTCTTTAGCAGAGACTGAATCCGAGTGACTATACCTATCAAAATCAATGCAAGCGGCAAATCACTTCATGCGTGTGCCTGTGGATTAGATTCCTCATTTTAGGTGAGCCATACGATTGTGGACAGTAAAAACAAAGCGGCTCGAGAACTGCAGAAAGATTATTATCAAGCTGCTCATTTACCTCTACTCAACTAGAGCTTTTCTCGTTTATTTCACATTTTTCTACGGCAAAACGGGTCCGAGACTAGAAACCCAATATTACAGCAGCTGCGGTATCAGGCTAGTATGCTGCTTTGTAGTCTTGCTCGTCAGATGAATCACTCGAGAGCCCCAAAGGTTTTTACTGGTTTGGTTGCAGGAGACGGTTGAACTCGTCAGCCGTCATTTATTATTGCGTCATGGTGCAGATTAATGATTGCGATGTACTCGAGAAAGAGCCATTGCAATTGGATTTGAGAAAATAGCAACTGAGACGCAGATAGATGTGTTGGTTTGGGTGAGTTGCCATATGCCATTTTGCATCAGGCTGATGTTAATGATCATTAGCTCTACAGGTGAGTCCCAACAAATGTCGATCACTCAAGACACCTGGTGAAGCAATCTCAAAAGAGTGCGTCATTTATGCGCCAATATTATTGGGTAGACAATATGCGGTTCCTCGAGAGATTGATGCAAACTGGTGGCAGAACTTGATAGCGTATATCATTTATACCGTGAGATGGTTTGTGTATGCATTCAACGTAATTTGAATCAGCGAGAACTAAGCTACAGAACAAGCACAAGAAATTATTTCTGAAAGAATGTCATGATTTTCTTTTGAAGTGGTTAGGGTTCATCAATTCTCCTAACGTAATTAAATACTATCCTTAAGATGCAGAGGACAAATTCGCCAGGAGTTACTTAGAAAAGCGCAATTAAGTTTACAAAATGGGTGAGCTCGCCGAAGATGTTTGCAAAGAGCTGGGGTTATAAACTCATGAGATAAAGTGTCGTACCATCTGCTTTAGTGCACTGCAAGCGCGATGAAAAGTAGTAATGCTGAAGGATTGCGACGCATTTTCTAACGCCTTACATCTGGATCATCCGTTGAATGAAAATATGTAAATATTCAAAGAAAGAAACCAATATCACTCAGCGATAACTTACCCACGTTTCTCTTTAATACTGCAGACACATGGAATTTCCTGAAGTATCACTTCATTTCCTCTACACATATTGAATATATTTAGGAAAGCCAATCTCAATACCGTCCAAAGATCGGTTTGTTACACAACGTTTTCCCTATCTTGCGATAAAATCTTGATGTCATGGTTTTCACCGTATTTGAAATAAATTTCTACAATAGAGACGATCAGAGAAATTTCGATGGTATGAAGTTCGTGTACTTTGCGTAACGTTGTATCCAAATTTTATCGTAGCTCAGTTTGTGAGTGGATGACGATCTAGCAGTTGCATTTTCATAAGATCAGCTTAGCTTTTCTGCAGCTGTTGAAGAAGATCGAATGCCAAAGGGGCGATTTTGCGCGATCAAATTTCAAATAGCTGATCCAAATGTTCAACTTCCATTTTTCCTTTTTAATGTGAGGCTGAAAGTGCGGTCATACTTTTTCATAGATGATCGGGCGCTGGAATAAGCTGGATTGCTAACTGAATTTCGCGTGGAAACGCTGGTAAGGGCTGAATGCATTGAATTGATTTGTTGGATAGGTTAAATCCAGGCGAGCTCATCCAAGCCCTAGTAGAATAGTATTTTCTTTATTTTTAAACCTGAAAAGGTTTGCGGTGCATAGAAATCAAAGCCTTGATCAAGTTCTGCAAATATATTCTGCATCAAAGTGTGTTGTTCGTTGAATCGATAGCTTCCGTAGCATGATAGTTATTTTGGAAGTGGATACGTTTCACACGCGCTTTTCCTTTGCGGTGACCAGAATAAAATCTCTTTATTGCCTGACTCTACATCAAATCAGGGCATTTCCCGCATACCACCTGATGGATTTTATTAAATTTAGGGACGTCAAGTCTCCACTCAGTCAAACGAGGCGTACTCATCTAAATTATCCATTTCAAACAGGAGAGCTGCAGTGCCTGCTGATCCGTTACGCACCACAGATAAAAGCGAAATTTTGCTTCAGGGAGTCAAGTAAGGTTGAGGATCCTGTACATGTTCCTGGCATACTACTGAAGCGCTTTTTCAAATCAACGGACGTTTACGATCAGCTTGTGCCGTTTAGTCAATCAAAATATGCAAGGTTTTGATAAGGGATTCGTTGATTATCAGTCAAAGCGTGCGAGTATTCGTGTAGAATGTGCTACACTTATGTGTCGACTTTAATGCCCTCCAGAATAACGACCATGTTTCAGTGGCCTGGCGGGTTTAAAGTCAGCCTGCATGTTGGAAGGCTTGAAAGTCATTTGTAGTCAAAATGTTTCCAGTGCTTCATCCCATGTAATGCATCAGGGAAAACGTGACTAGAAAGGTGATATCTTTTCACCATCAAAGCACCTAAACCATTCGGATCATTTAATAACCCTATTGGTGGGCTGTGATAGGTCGTGATAGAAATCTTTATCGCTTTCCACCGTTTGGCAATGTTAGTGTGGAGCTCACCTGGTTTCTGCAGGTAAGAATACTTTTGTGCTACCGTTTGTTAAAAATGATCATCTAATTGTTGTGCCTAAAGTGAAATGTGCGAATTCAGGTGAGAGTGCTTGAACCTTTTGTTCACACACTCGCAACTAATTTTCTAAAAATTCAGTGAAATTGATATTTGGTAGGGCAGACATCGCTCCTTTGGTACTGTTAAGCTGCCCAGTGCGCTACAAAGCGTGTTGCCTGACAGATAATACAGAACCAGCACATCACTGTCACGCCAATTTTCATGTTGAGAAGAGTCCTGCTAATGACGCCTCCCACGAAGGCGCATCAATCACCTGCACCGGTGAGTATCAGGTGGTCTTAATGCTTCTACCGCTGCGACATCCTTTTTCCCTGCAAGCGATACAATGCTACTAGCCTAAGGTGACAATAATCAATTCTCAGGATAAAAGTGCGGTGATCAAATGCTTTTTCAAGGCTGTCACTGTATTGGTTAAAAAGCGTTAATTCTTCTGAGAATTTCAATACATCATGAGGGCTACCACGCATCCATCACAGCCCGCTTATCATTTCATCTAAGCTTGCCCTGTAGATTTCATGTAAAGTCGGGATCAAAGGATCCTCCTGCAACTTTAGCCACGTACAACGTCCTGGCTAAAAGTTTGCTTTCACGTGATGGGGTTATTAATGAGAGCAATAGAACTAACAGTAGTAACCCATTTCTCCAGATGAAAATGAGGGAGATCGACGGTTTGTAAAACCCCGATCCGCACTTGGATTAATCCATAGGTGCTGTAGCTGTCGTTCACCATCAGTCTAATCCCCACCACTACCGGTTGATGCACGATGTTGAGGATCGAGAATCATATGAGTTGTATCTCGTTTTCCGAATTAAGGGTTTCCAGCATAAATTGACCGAGAGGATCATTTCCCACTCTTCCCGATAAATGCACTTTGTCCACCTTAAACGCTGCAACCCTCACCGCCACATTTGCAGGTGCGCCACCCGGCACAACGTAAATAGTAGTGATTTTCTACCGTCTGATTAAATCGAGCAGCATCACCGGTTACCCAAATTTTTGAAGTTCATTTTACGTCTCCTTTATACGTACAAATTGAGTTAAAATAACCACGCACTAAAGCGCGGTTATGTTATGTTTTATTCTACTGCGTTATGCGATAGCAAATTTTCGCTTACCCGCTTGGTAAACATTTGTACCTGCCCAGTGCACTGTGTTTTACGCGTCGACTTTTTCACCACTGACCTTTACACCGCCTTTGCTAGGCAGGGCGAATCAGCTTTCTTGATGGAAAGCTACAAGTCACTGCTTTTTAATAAAGTGGCCTCAAACCCATTTCGCTTGCGACGTAAATCGGCATTTCATCTGAGCTGCAGCCTTTTGGGAAACGGTTACTAGAATTCCTGTTCTGCGGCGGTTGCTGCCTCTTCATTGTGGAAACAGGCTGTTAACGTTCTTTTGCTAATAAGATTTTACATCCACGAGGATTTTGCCGTTTCTCTATCTGATTTTAATTGTGCAATTTCACTTAATGGACGGAATAGAAAAGAAGGTTCTACCTAATCCCGTTCATCACTTTGAAATAGACATCACTCTCATCGAAACATATCGTTTGGTTAAGCTCGGTTACACCGATATAGTTGCCTAGTGATTTGGACATCTCCTCGCCATCTGGGCCAACGAGGCAATGGAAGTGTAATCGCAACCTGTGGTTTTGCCTACGATGTCTTTGTATCTCGCGACCAACCGAGTAAGTTGAATTTTTGGTCTGTACCGTCTAGTTCCAGCACGTCCGCATCTAATGCAGCAGAGATCATAGCCTTGTAGTAATGGATAAATAAATTCATGGATGGCAATAGGTTGACGGTTATTGTTGCCAGAGCGTTTTGAAAGTCGTCCACGCTCACAGCGCCGCACCAGGTGTAGTTGCTTGCCGAATAGACCCATACCTTCTCACTTGCCAAGTTTGCTTCGCCATCTGGAGTTGAAGACGATTTTGGTTTCTAATGTGATCGAGGAGTTTTATACGCTTTGCTCTTTCTTTATAGGTTTCCGCACTGTAATACATCTTCACGGCTGAGGTGGAGGGACGTCGCATTTTTACCTGATGGATCGCTCACGTTTCCAGTGAAATCGACTGGTGAAAACGCTCACAGCGAGTTGGTGAAATTGACGGCAGTATGTCAATGCAAACAGTTCGTCAGCAGATATCTGGTGCGGTCGGGATCGTGGCGCCTCTGAATTTGCTTTAATGGGCGGATTTTCTTTCAGTTTTTCGATTAAATCCGCTTCTGAAAGGATCATCAGTAACGCGCTTTAGTTCACGAGTTCATGGTCTGCATGTCAAACGTCATTGTATTTCCCTAACGTGCTTCTGAAAAGGTGTCATGGCGTCTTAGAGCTGCTGGAAGACCGCCCTATTTGTGGGAAATAGTGGGTTCGCTGGGAGGATTGGTCCGTCTGAACGCCTTCGAATTACCTAAGAAAACGCTCTGTCACGTTGAGACTGATCAGATAATGCAAATCGTTATCAATAAATCTTTGGTCAATTAAAGAAAATGAAAATGAATTCTCAAAGATGGCTATTTGTATAGTAAAGGCATCATTCTGGCTAAGGAAAGTGCGGTGGGAATCTCATTAGAAAATTTCCAACTTTACCCGCATAAGCACCAAGCAGCTGTGCCACGCTCGTCTGCTGCTATTGAATCGATCATATTTCTGGACTCGATATATTCTCGATCTGAAACGATCAAAACGTACATGGCCCAGCATAGTCAACAGTACTGACCGCACGATGACCTTGTTTTCATTGCCAGCAAATTCACGGACATAAGTTTTGTCCACGCGTGAGTAATCGCATCAGGAAAGACACTTCTAAATTTCCCCTTTCACTAAGGCGATGCGTTCACTTTCATGGTAACCGTGGTAGCCTTCGTGCTTTCCAGTAGGAAGTCAACTCGCTGTTTTCCGCCGTAATATTTCACTTCAGACGATATCATGCCACGTGCCAGTTCTCCGCTGTGCTTATTTTGCGCATTAACTAAAAGACAGCTTTGAGTGAGACGTTGCGGCCGATGCTTAAAGTTGCCCGTGCTCGGGCTAGGTGAGGTTCCCAAGGAATCGAGTGATGTTTGCGGGTTTTAGCTATCCAGATGGACTGAATACCCAGGGTGTGTCGCCTCACTGCAGCACTCCCGTCATCGCGCTGCGATTAGCGCAAATGAACTGGTCAGCTGCATCACCAGCTCGGTAGTGTCCAACTATCCGCGCAGCGTCATATAACGACGAAATTAATGTCGCCTGATTAGCATAAGCTGAGTTGCATAAGTCTCCATATTTGTTTTTCTCAAACATTGCTGGAAATGGCGTTATCAGCTCACTGCCTTGCATCTAGAATTCTCAACAGGCAAATGAAGGCGTCATGGGAAAGTGGTGAGACCACATGTCAAACTGCAGAAACCTTGTCAGCATCAGTGTGTGTGGCTCAGCCAATCTGTACGACCCGAGCGTATAACCAAGTGCTGCGCAATCAATAAGAAGGGTACTGTTATAAAATGACTTTTGGTATCTTTGAGAGGCGCCCGCAGCACGCCAACCACCATTTCGATAGTATCTGAAAATTGATAAAAGTGCGGCAAATAATAATAAACTGCCGCTGCTATAGCGATGCTGAATAATTTCTATCGTTACGAAAAGTAGATATAATTTCTTAACGGAGGAAAATCGGCAATGATAAGTGTGGACATGTATGGTTCAGCCTAATAATAAAATGCAGCATAGCCTCATGCATTTTGTGGTGAGCCAGCTCAAATGCTTGTCCGAGCTAAAATCGTTGTTGTACCGTTGCACGCAAGGGTTATTACAGTAGCTGATGCTGGGTATTCGCACCACCCGATTAGCTCGCAACAGTGGTTTGAGCCTAGCGGAGAAAGCATTAACGAAGTGAGGCGCGCTAACATACTTCATAAATTTTAGCCATGATTAGCAGCGCTATACGCAGCAGTGTCAAACAGGAAGTGGGCGCTCAGATTCTGGCATTCAGGTGGTGGCTAAATACACTTTTAGCTTGGGCGTTTGCCTAGAGCATAACGTGTGGAATAGGAGACATCATCGACTAAGCACAGTGCAGTTTACAATAGCTGTATATTACAGCAGCCACCTGCACTCAGCGTAGGCATGCCAAATGGTCACCATAATAAAAATGTAATTAAGCTGGAATGTTCAGCAATAAACCTAGTGTTGCAGTTTGACTTCATCGCAGGCTTGGTTTGTATGCAATTACCATCATTTTAAAACAGCAAAGAAATTAATCAGCATCAAATACAGGCGATCGTCCAACATGAGCACCATGTAAATGATCCCAGCATTGCTACAAAGTCTGAGCATTTTGCTTTCCATTTGCATGTGCCGCATGGAATCTCACAGAAATAAATCAGCATAAGCCTAAAGGATACTCCGCTCACACAAGCCAAATGCCCTCTAGCGAACTTGATGGGCAACAGACGTGGCGTTGGCCTGAACCGTTGTAAATAGCAGAAACACGTTCGGTGGCAGCGCCAGTACATAAGCCGTGACCGAGAAAACGTACCAATAATGGCATCCGACTCGGGCGCACCAGCAGAAAGTGCCGCCCATATCTGTGTATGGGCTCACCTCGACCAGCCATAATAGTGTCCGCTGAATCCCGACTTGAGTTTTGTGCGGTCGCGCTAACAAAATGGGTAAAGAGATTTCACCAATAATATCAGCGTGATGTGGATCAAAGCACGGAAATTCATAAATTTGATGTACCAAGAAACTGAAAGAGAAAATATGCTGCTGGAATTGTACATGCACTGCGCTTATGTCATTTCACAACGAGAAAGGCTAATTTCGAACTTCAGTGAGTAAAGTGCCACCTGAAATGCGTAAGAGCCCAGAGTGGCGCATCGGTAAGCAAATCACGGTGTATGTTTAATACTGACTGAAGTCAGCTGGTGATCTCGTGGCTTTTGATCTCATACAGAAAACCTCATAAGGTGTAATCTTGGCTTGTTAGTGGCGATAGACGCGGAATATCGAACGAGCCATGCGCAAAATGCGGAGACAGAAACTGTGGACATTTGACTTTATCTGGTCACGTCTATTGTGGTTGCGCAATTTCAAACATTGTCTTGCCAGCAGTAAACCAACTGACAAATTTGGTTTGGGCTGCCAAAGCGCAGATGTCGCTAGAAATACATTTGACGATGATTTGTTGCGGTAGATGGCATTAAGCTGACTATTTGAGTGAGAGCAAAATGTCGCAATTTTGTGTGAATTTAATCCCTGAAACTTTCGCAACGGAACCGTATGGGCATAGCGTAAAGCGCGATATTGTGAATATTGAAATCAGGTCCACGCGACGCAAGCCATTGCGAGATACCGTGGAAGAATTATCTGAAAGCGAGAAATTTATAGTCTGGCAAATAAAAGAGCGGTAAAAACACAGGATTCTAGCTTTTCAACCTCCCCAGTGAGTTGGACGGTTAAACATCAGGACCTGAGTCCCATGAATTGCTACAGGACTCGCAGCTCCTTTGAGTCATACATTAAGACTTTATTATTTTAATAATGAATGCTACTGTTAGCTTAGTGGATCTTTCTCTATTCAGAGTGTTTTATAAGTGACATATAGAATAGAAAAAGCCCTTTGAGGTTGACAATATTGGGCGACTTTTAGGATTTGATGGGTTTGCTGGATTGGTTACTTTGGGTTGGAGCTGGCGGGAGTTGAAACCGCGCCAGTCTCGTACAGGCGCTCTTCAGCGTTTTGTATTGCATAAAGTTTGTTTATTATTGAATCGCGGATCTAAATGCGTATCTTTTGGGAATTACTTCCGTATTCCCTTCGTATTCTTTAAGTATCGACCATAGTGACGGAACAGCATTTCCGGTCCTTTATGCATCTGATTTGCTTGAGCCAAAATAGGTTTTACCTTTGAGAGATATGCATTGCTTAGCAAAGGTGTAGCGAGTTTGATATGGGTTTCTATAACGAATTCCAGCTCAGTAATTGTTGGGAATCCATGCTTTCTCGAAATTGCATCAGCAGAAGCCCATGGTTTTGTTTCGGATCGCTAAACACAAAATCACTTTTTGAGTGAAAATTAAGTTGATCTTGTAGCGCATCTGTTAGCACATCATCAAGCTCAATCAAACAGAGTTCAGATTTTTGTCTTAGTGCCTTTGATTACACCTACAACTTTAGCTTTTTGTACGTGCGCCGCTTTTCTCCTGAAATCAATATCGATCCAGCGTAAAGCGCATAATTCGAGCTGCGCTGCGTCCGTAAAAGCAGACTTGAAAAGGTTTGCCATTGCTCAAAACGGCAATTATCAAGAATCAATTCAATCTCTTGTGGCGTAAATGGATCGACTTCATATTCATCATCTTGCGATGCTGTTTTGTTGGTTGATTTATAGCGATCTGCTGAGATCTGCGATACGGGATTAATTTGCAAAATGCCGTCTGTTACGGCTTCATCTATCGCGCTACGTAAAACAGACAGCTTGTTACGTATTGTTTTGGTTTTTGTGCGTTGCTGCTTAATCCAGTTTTTAATCATTGCTGGTGTAAGACTATTTACCGCTACTTTATGAAAACTGGGATAGCTCATTAATCACCTTTTGATACCCCTGCAATGGTAGATGGCGATAACCGGCGAACTTTAGCTGTTTCAATGTATTCATCAAGATAATGCTTAATGGTTACGCCTTCCACAAGTTTCCCGAAGATCCTCAATCTAGATGACGTTTGGAAAGTAGTCGGCATAATTAAAAGTATTACGCCTCGATTTTGTTTTTGAATTTCGCCAAAGCAAGCGTGCCAGCATAATTAATATTTGATTGAGTTACAGGTAAAGAGAGTGGCTCGCGACAGCGCTACTCCATAAATGTAAATGTGATATTGGTGTTTCACTTGCTTTATGTTTACGAATCGTTACGCCGCGTGGATTTTGTTTTTCGCGCCCATTTATCAGCCTCTTCCAAATCTATGAAACGCTCCTTGCCACCATCTACCGATAAAACATGAACTCCTTTCTGCCATATACCACGATTTAATCGCATATTGATTTGCTCTGCTGTCAAACCGATACTTTACAATAAGTCACAATAGGCATTGTTTTGGCGGAATAATCATAATATTTTCCATATTTCCTCCATAAAAACCGCCCATAAGAGCGGTGGTTTGTTAATATTGTTGTGTCTGTTCAGGGTGACAGATTTTGCCGTCACAGTCCTGATTAAGATTTAGGGCGTGCGCCATATACACCACAAATGCACACCGAGCGTAATGATTAATTTGTTTCATTTTCTGTTTCCTTTTGTCGGATTTTGAGGTGGCAGGAAATCCGCCGCAGGCTGCAAAAAGTGCGGTCGGATTTTGTGGTGTTTTAGAGAATATCTAGCTGAAAGCCTGTTGCTTTGGGATTATAGGTTCGAAGATATTTTTAATACTCGCCAGTTATTGCCTTGCTCACATCTCAAATTGCTCTGTAATGCGTGTCAATACGTTATGGGCCTGACGGAGAGTACTGCGATATTCGTAAGCCACGCCATAAACGGAAGCAGCGTAGTGCGAACCAATTTGTTTTAATGCTGGGTGAAGTACTTGGCAAAAGTTCGGTGCCACGCAATAAAAGCAAACCATGCCCAAAACGAGCTGTTGTGGGTCATGTTCTGTAAATTCACGGGTGAATTTCTCTTTCTGGTTCTGGCAGTGCAAGTTGTTGTGGTTGGTTGCGGTGCATTGCTAAGAACGCACGGAGCACCACCAAATGAGAACTGTGGGGTCTGATCCACATGGCATGAGGCAATCACCAGTTCTTCGCAAGCGTAAGTGCCGCCGTTGTGTGCCACGAATAACTTTTTAAAGCGTGTTGGTTGTCTTTTTCGATTTCTGCAATGAGTGCTTTTGTGGTATCAAGTCAGGAATAAAAACAGGTTTGTGTTTTTGCTAAATTGCCGCTTACTTTGATGAAGATCATTTAAAGAGAATAAATTTTTCGTATGAACGAACATTGGTATTAAGAATTGCTAAGTTTGACATTTTTATGCTCCGAATGTTTTGTTTCTCATTCGACCACTTTTGTAGGGTGATCGGGCTTCAACAACCGCATTCGGGCGGCGGAACTTATTTCCGTAAGGTATTGTATTAGGTTCTCTCGACCTGATCATTGAAAGGGTGCAGATTTGTACCTTTTAAAATTTTGAGCATAAAAACCGCTATGCTGTCGGGTGCGGATACCGCCGAATGTCTGTTGTGCGGTTATCTTATCCGTTGATGGCGGTTTTTGTCAAACATTAGTTGTCTTTTTCTTGAATAGCCAATAGGCAGCAATGGCATATAATCCAATAATTGTTGTGGTGGTTGATGTGATGAAAGTAATAATTATGGAGTTATCTAATTTGAATGGATGCAACATCAATATGCTCTGTAGTAGATGCACTAAAAGAGTAGGCGTCCAAGACCAGTAGATATCAGCACATAAACAACAATACCGCTCCAAATACAAGTGATATAGAACAGTCTATTTTAAATGAGTTTAGAATCCCGTGAAGTTCATTATCATTGTGTTTTTCAATAAGATAGAATGCCTTTTCTATGGTATTGAGTTCTTCAGAACCATCAATAATCTCTATTGAGGATGTCAAGCTCTGGATCATTTCTTTTGCTGATCTCAATTCAGCTCTAATATGAAAGCGACTCATCTAAAATCAATTTCTTATAATAATCTTTAATGATACTATTTGGAATCCAGCCAAATTTGGTTTAGAATTCCAAACTTGAGATCACAGTGCGAACCTGCATTATGGGAGATACTTGATAATTCATAAGCTGTATGCTCTCTATAAGCATTCCATACACTTTTTCTATGATTTCTTTCTCATCCGACTCTCTAATTTCAGGAATATTAGGTATCGTTTTATCTGTACCGTTACTTCCCAAATAACGAAGTGAATCATATAAAGTGGGTACACAAGGTCCGAAACGCCAGGCTCTCACTTCATCGGTTGTAAGTGGTGTATCTAAAATGCTAGTTATATCCGTGTGAAAAAGAAAACGAGCTTTTGTAGCTGCATATTCGTTAATTTTTCCCTCATTTTTGAGCAAGCTTTTATAAATTCATTTGCAATAGATAATGATGTATAATCCATACTTCCTCCTTAAATAAACAGTTTATATAAAAACCCGCATTTGATGTACAAATACAGGTTGTTAAAGAACAATATATTCAATTCTTCTTAACATTCTGCCACAAAAAGTGTAAGGAAATACTGTATGTGAAAAATGTTATCATCCCATCTGTTTGGGATTAATCACAGGCAACACAGGCACAAGTGGTTTTGCTGTTGTGCCAGTTGTTGATGTGCTGGTGCGGTTATTATTATCCAGTTGGCTAAATTCTCCCACGAATCGTAGTCAAGTTTGTGGAATGCGTTATTTCGGTCGCTTTCCCAGTGTTTTCGAAGATGCTCATTAATATCGCGCGTAATCACCTCTCGAGTGTTACTGCTTAACACGCTCCAGTAGGTTTTAACACATGAATAGTTTCGCTAACGATATCAGTCATGTCGAGCAAGCTGTATCGGACGTGACTAATCATTAAATCTTGAGTTTTATGCGTGGGATTTTGATGTTACTTTCATTCATTTTCGTTTACTTTTCTTTTACGTTTACTAAAAATACGTTCTTGTTTTATTGCTCTAAGCTCAGTTTCTAGCGTCGCATTTTTCTCGTTTTAGTTGATCATTCTCAGCTTTCAGACTTCTTAATTAATTCACCAATTTTCGTGGCTCCAACTCATGGAGTTCGATAGATTTATCAATATGTCTATCTAATCGTTCAAGATCTTCCGATTGGGACTTTTTCAGCTAGCCGTTTAAGTAATCTCTCATAATCTATCCCTAATCACCAAATTCTTTTTATTAGGCTATCCACTGTTATTTAGATAATAAAAGAGCCACTATTAGTTTCAGTGGCTTGAGGTGTAACTTAGAACGGTTGTTTCTATATCATCATTAAACCCATCTTGTTCAGCTGCGGCACTTATGGGTCAGGTTTCTTTGGTTTTGCTTGGCTTTATTTTGCTGGCTTTGCTCATCTTGCGTACTTCCTAGCATTTGCAAAACATCGCCTTGTATTTTCTGTTGTATATCTATCTTGGCCGTTGTTATCTTGCCATTTGCGTGTTTTTAATCGACCTTCTATATACACTTGAGACCTTTTCTGCAAATATTGACTGCAAATTTCCAGCCTGACGGCGATAGAACACAATACGATGCCATTCGGTTTGAGTTTTTCTCTCCGCTGTTTTTATCTATCCAACTTTCGCTGGTAGTGCTACGCTGATATTTGCCACTTGTTCGCCATTTGGCATTGTCTGATTTCAGGGTCACTGCCTAGATGCCCTACTATAGTCACGTTTATTAATTCCTGCCATAGTTTTTCCTACATTAAATTAAGTAAATAATCGTTATACATTAGATTGTATTCATCAATGAGATCGGGGTGTTTTCCTCTAACCAAACGATAGACTTATCGTAAATTTCACCGCATTCCTTTTTGGTTTTTCCTTTCAGCCCTATCTTTTAAGTTGCTCTATAACCGATTTGCTAGTTACGTTAGCTTGAGTAGAGCTCATAGCCTCGCTGGGTCGATTTGTTGGAGTTGTTTAGACCGTTCGGACTTTGGGGCGATGACTGCTCACGCTTTTCCCACGCTTGCCGCATCATCATCTTCTTGCGCCATAAATAACATTTGCCGTTAAGGCGTAACGACGTGCATAAGTAATGGCTGCACCAACTTGTTGCGCATCGTTAGCTTGCTTAACCCCAGCCTTAACCAATGGATAACAACTCCGTAAAAACTGCCCACTTTTTGTGAAAATAGCGTTGTCACTAGTGTTGGCTCGTCATTTAGGACAGTAACAAGTTGCGTGATAACTAAATTATGCTCTGCAAGGATTGGGCGACAGGTATCAAGCACTTTGCTTTAGTTCTGCGTATTTATAACCATAACCTTGTTTATCTTTGCTTAGATTCCCCAAGCTGGCTAATCGCTTTGAATAAGTTCAGAGCATAAGCTCACTTAAATTTGCACTTTGTAGCTCCATTTCTCTTTCCTTATCTAATCGTCAGAACTTGACTATCAACCAATTTCGCACCAGGAATTTCTTCCCCTGCTTTTAATCGTGCTTTAATTTCGGTTTTTATTTGCTGTGATTTTCACATTAACAAGGGTTTCATCGCAGTTGTTGGCGAGGAATAAATCTTCATCTAATTGCACCGCACTTTGCTTACTTTCGCGGTAGAAATGAGTAAACAAAGGACAGTTAATTTTTGCTGTGCCTGTTGCTTCCATATTATGTTTGAGATAGTTTTTAATCTGCTCAATGCCGTTTTTGGCGTTGCTTTTTCATTGCCTGCAAGCGTTTGATTTCAGCGTCAATCACTTCAATGTCGCCCTCTGTATTTTTTTGACATAGACGACATTCTCCGCTTTTTGTCAAAATCTTGCTGCACTGCATCTAATGCTTTGTAATGTCAGCGTTATCTGCAAATTCAGGATTTTTCGAGTAATTCTTTGATGTTTTCGAGTTGTTCGGTGATTTCGTAAAGTTTCATGGTAACTCCTTAGAAATGGTAGTGGGTTTCGCTGGATATATTCAATTTCAGCTTGTAATTCTTCTGGCGTAATTCGTTCTTGCCATAACCAATCTCAGAATAGCATTTAACTAAATCCGCCTTGCTTTGTAGGCGTTCACGCGGTGTTTCTTCCATTTTTAACCTCTCCCATAACAATTGGATTGCCAATATTCACAATCAGCATCTTCAGGTTCACGCCAATCTTCTTCAGGCTCATAATCTTCTTCTGGGTTTTGCTCAAATTGACTGTAATAGTCGTCTGGGCTGTCACACATTTCTGGAGGCTGGTGTCTTTTTCATTTATTTCCCCATTGATTTCAACCTGAAGTGATGTCTTTCGCAAAAAAATCAATACGATGTTGGCAATACTCGATATTCTTTTGCACTGTGGTATGGCGTTTAGCATCACCCCAATTCTTTTGCAGCCTCAAGGTAATGACCTTTCTTTTCTGCTTTTACTGCCGATTCTGCGTAGGTTTTGTAAGTCGGTCTCATTATTTACTCCAAGTGCGGTTAATTTCTGCTTGTTTTTGCTCGGCATAACGATACATATCAGCATTGACCTGTGGCGTTAAATTCGCTTGATAGATGCCGTTTCTTCACGCCATTGTGCTTTGGCTTTCGCTCGTGCCTCTTGTTGGATTTGTTCGCTTAGCGAACTGTCGTTGTGCCAGTCGGTGGGTTCATCGGCAAAACAGTAGGCGATACCGCCAATTAAGCGAGAGCAAAAGGCGATGGCTGTTTTACAAAGAAATGGGATGGTTTCAGCGAATACATCAGTAAATTTTTGCATTTTTGGTTCCTTAGCTGCATTTGTCAGCGAGTAGTACACAGATTAAAATAACGATAAGCCAGATATTAAAACGAGCAAATTTATCACCTCTAATGTCATTAATGGCTCGGATTAAGTCCTTTATAAATTCTTTTCATAGGAGTCCTTATGCGTAATGGGTCGCTTGTTTTGTCAATGCTTTCTTGTTGAGCATTGTGTTTTCTACGATGTTTCTTGTTGAATCAGGAAGATCAGAATTCTATTTTGGCGATATTGTTCTCACTTCAGCCAACTTCGATGGATAGTACAATCGCTACTGGATTATTAGTTGCTCAGTGCGATTCCTTTTACTATGGTTGTGAAAAAGTGCATTCGGTGATTGCTAAATTCTTTAATTTTTAGTGTCAGTTTCTTTGAGAAGAAATACACTGATTTTGTTTCCCTTTTTCGTCAATTTAGTGAATTTTGGGTGTAGTAATCCGCCCACGATTTTTCAAAAAGTGCGGTCGGATTTTTCTCGTGATTTAGAAGTCGATTTTGACTGCTTTTTGGATTAAAGCCCTCATAGTGTTTTTAATACACGCCAGTTTGTCATTGGGTCGATGTCAAAATCGCTTGTGATGCGGTTTTAAGATTTGATTGGTATGAACGTAACACGCTTAAATATTCGTAAGCCTGTCCGTAGATTTGCCCACTCATATTCTGAGCCTAACACGTTAAAAGCTCTTTCAATATGTTGGAAAGGTGCCGATGCTACGTTTGAAAGCAAACCACAACCAAGCAAGCTGTTGGAGTTCATATTCGGTAAATTCAAAGGTGAATTTTGCGGTTCAGGCAAGGCGAGCTGTTGCGGTTGTTGCAAGGCTTTTTAATGTTCTTTCGCAACGGATGAAGTATTGGCGAATTTGTCTGCCTCGTTCGTTTCTTTCGACCATACCGAGTTCTTTGCCCATGTCGAGGGGTGATGTGATATTCCTTGCGTGGGCGTCCGTTGGTGCGTTCGGTGATGATGAAAGTAGTCTTCATCTTGGATGAAACCATATTCGCTGATGCGGTTTTTGATCCAGTCATGTGTATACGAGTTTGTATTTCTAGGAATGCGTGAAGTTCACGAGCGTTGCAAAGTTGAACAGGTTGATTTTTGGATTAAACCGTAAAAACAGGAATTAAGTTTGAGTTTGTCATTTTGTGATTCTCTAATCAAAGTTTTAGAAACTCATCACGAACACACTGCGAATAGTTGCTGGTGATGAACTGATCAAGATTGGCAGTACCGTTGATTGAGAGTAAGCGGCGATCTTTCGATCTCCTCAAACAGTTCATCATTGGGCTTTTTGATAAATTTTAGTAAAAGGTAGATTTGCTGTTTTGCGGTCATAAAAAGACGCCTGAGCGTCTATCTTTCTAACCGCTCTAATCAATTCAGGAACGCCATTCCCGACTTTCTGCTGAAAGTGGGGGTATCTTAATCTGATGTGAGCGGTGTTGTCAAATGTTTGATATTTATCTGCCTCTATCATTGTTTTCAATTCAGTCACTTTTCCCATTAATGCGAGAATAAACAATTCCTTTTTCTTGTGCGTTCAGCTGTTTATAATGGGTGTTGAAGTAGTACATGCATCAGGCGAATTCAAATCCTGATCTATCAAAAATATATTTATTGAGGTTCATATGATTACCTTTTAGTCATGATTGTCCATACTGTAAGAAAAAGAATGTAGCCTTGAAGTTGGTGATTTTCGGAAAACGTGAACAACGTCGTGCTGGCTACGATGCTATCGCCGTTCTTGGCACCTGTAATAATTGTGGTGGCGGAAAGTGTTGCCAATGTTAAAAACCTCCCGATTTAGGGGCGATCTCAGGATATGGGCGGTCAGAATCTGATCGCATTCAGCACATCTTAGAAAAACATCATGGTGAAAAATATTCACTTGAGGAAATTTTTGCCGCGTCGTGAATTTGTTTTTATCCGCAGCCAGCAAAGCCTGAAATTCCAGAATATTTACCGCGTGATTTAGAACATGCCTTTGCGGAAGCGGAAGATTTGTATTGCTTGGCTTTGAAAACAAGTTTATCAAACAAAGCTGGCAATTCATACCGTGCGATTATTGAACTTGCTTTATCAAAATTGGACAATAAACCCTACAAGATAAAACCTTAATCAGCAGAATTAATCAACTTGCAGATCAGGGTAAATTATCGCTGAGTGAAGATTTTGCTGTACATCGTATCCGTACGTTAGGGGAATGGTGCTTCGCATGCGTTACTTGAATTTTCTCCTCAAGATTTAGAGGATATTCGCTTATTTACTCGATTATTCCTCATTTATGCTTTCACGCTTCCTGCTATGATTCCAAAGGAAGGATGTTAGATAAAAATACCGCTCTTTCGAGCGGTCAGTGGAGTAGTGCAATCAGTCTGGGCATGATTTTGTCTAGAATAGTGGCGCAGTGTTCTTTTGGTGTTAATGTAAAGTATATTTTTAAGAGTCAAACTTTCAGATCCAAAAGATGCGCCATAGATAGGATAGTCTTAGACTACACTTTAATTTCTAATTTTTCCATTGTTGCATTCACTCGTTTGTTTGCCATTTCAAAACACACTTCATCTATCATTTGCAACGGTTTCACATGCCGTTGTTTCTCTGTACTAGCAAATGTGTTTTGAAATGTGATATTGCGTTTAGCTTTTTCCCACCGACTGGCTTCGTTTGTCATTACCGCAATATCTCACACTCATTGGTGCAGGGCTTTTAATCTGCAACTGGCGATTTTCACAAATAGCATTTCACGAGTGTGTTTTTATCCAAATTGTCTAAAATTGTGATGATTATCACTTACTTAAGTGAATTGACTATACTAACAATTAACCTTGCAAGCCATGATTTTTCCCTTAACCCGGAATATAAATAGAATGATGGATTACGCCATCTACAGTTGCTTGGGACATTGCTTTAGCACTTTTCTCTCTTCTTCGAATGAATGAGCGTAAACTTCTGAGCTCCATTTGGAACCTTTAAAGTTGTAAGAAATGGCATAGCGTTTCATTTCATCTTGCATAAGGTACTACCTCTATGTATTTTCAAATTTTTAAAAAGTAGGCTAATAATCAATGGTACTGGCATTTTAAAATCTGCCAATCATAAAATTATTGCTCCTCGGAGAAGGTTACATTAATAGAGAAGATTGCGTACATGCAGTTAATCTTGTAATGGACACCACTCGAAAAACTCCATGTTTATGAAGCCTAATAACCAAGCCCTGTTCATCAGGGCTATCTAATTTTTAAAGAGCGTTGAGATATTTGTTTATATGTATCTCTGTTTTGAGTGGGATTATAATATAAGATATCTTATATACGGTAAAAGTATTTTCTTATGGGATTTATATAAAATTTTATAAATACTCTTATATTTAATTGATTTTTAAAGAAAAGAAATTTTGTTTGATTGCTGATTTTGAGCAATAAAGATGATAAATGGATTGCACTGAGAAATAGTAGAAAAAGTGCGAGTAGAAATTGTGGGTAAAGAAAACCCGCGCGTGGCGGGTTTGTTTCTATTATCTATAATATATATTATTTTACTGGTATGAGATTCCTCTCTAATTGGAGGGATGTATATAAGAGCGTTAATCAATTATCTTGTTTACAGTTTCAGCTTTCTATATGCGCATAGTCGTTATCATTTGTTAAATAATTCTTTAATATTTTGTCTCATTAGCAAGATTTTTATCTATAACTTCAAAGTTTATTACAAATTCATAAGCAAATCTGCATCATTTGAAACTGATAGATTAAATTTTTAAAGGGAACAATGCCACCGTGCCCCAAAGTCTGATCGATAATTTTGGGATTTGCTACACCTAGTCCGAAATCTACCTTAACTCTCCCGTCGCGGCCATTTTCCAGTTCTTCTCTAGTTTTTAGATTCATGACCTAACGATTTAAAAGCCCAATCTTTCCTCTGTTTTCATTGATGAACCACCCTTGTTTCTGTAATATGTTGAATCACTACTCATAAAGCGGATTGCACTTTTGAAGATCAACGTTTTGCATGACACCCTGGATTTTTCTTATATTCATCTTAAGCTCTTTTTCCATGAATTGGTATGACAATGGTATTTGTCTCTTTGTCGCAGCTATATGATGTCCCCAATGCCTCTTGTACGATAGAATTTAAAGACATGCCCTCGGATGAAGATAATATTGCGATTTTCCCTATGTAATTGCGGTGGAATTCTAACGTTAAAATTCCCTGAGAACGGCTTATCAGGCTCAATGCTTCTTCTTTGCAAAAAGGCAAGATAATCATCAACAGCCTCTTTGAAAGCATTTTCTAATTCATCAAAAATTACTACCTCTCATAATTTACAAAGGTCATTACATACAGAGGATTTTACGAAAAATACTCTATCTTCTACGGAAGATTCAATGCTTCCACAATACCCGCGATAGGTTAGTAGCATTGCTCTTTTTCTCATAGTAACCATATCTTCTAATTTTGCTATAACTTGTTTGATTGCGTATATTTTTAAATGATTATGAGGGTGCGGTTTGTGTAGAAATATTTTATTGTTTGTTCTCCTTGTGAAACAAATTTCCTGTTAGATCCGCTATTGGTTTTCTCTTGGAATCCAAAGGAACTCAATAACGAAACTAGCTCCTCCATGTAAAATTTGTGGGAGGAGGCTCTTGTAGAAGATGTTTTAAAAGTTTATCAATCTCAGCCATTTTTTGCAACTAAAAGTAGTACCATGGTTATAATAACAAATTACTTTTTATTCAAGTCTCAGGCAATCACTACAACAAACTACCGAGTACCCAAAACACCTTGCCAATTACAGATACTTCATCGAAGTTGGCTATTTCGTCGTCGTACTCGTCAGTGTTATAGCTACATGGATTTTTATTTGATTGTTTGGCATATTGTAGAGATAGTTTTATGCGCAATAAGCCGCCGTGATTGATAGCATAAATCGTCTGTCTCGGATTGTCTTATTACTCAAATCAATTCCCACAGTTGTTCCGTCTGGAATAACAGGTTCCATAGAATTACCGTCAGCAATCACACATACCGCATTTTCGTACTGTACGCCTTGTTTACGTAGTGTTGATTTGGAAAAACGCAATTTGAAGTTGTTATAGTTCCGCTATGTCTATCAGCAAAGCCGTTGCACCGGCAGCAAGGCGAATATCTTTATAAAACGGAACTTCTACCTCGTCATCTGTTTAGTGGAGTATTACGGTCCCACAGATCAAATGAGCCTGTTTCGGCTACGTTTGATTCTATTTGAGTTTGTGCCATTTCTCCTGTGCCATCTCAAGAGCCATTCTGGGAAATTTTCAAAGCCTCATGGCTTTTGTAAGCCATTTCTAGGGCTTTTTGTAACTCTGTTCAAAATATTACCTGATCGTTACTTGTGATGTTCCAGCTAGTGCGGCTAATTCAACTTGGTTTTTCCCTCATTTTGTCCATTGCAAGTTGCAATCTTTCAGCAAGTGTATTCTACAAAACCCTCCTTAATTGCCAGATCCTATAAATAGCTTATATAAAAGTCATGAAATCCTTTACAGATTATAATGTATCTTATATCCTATATAAGAATTTTAATTAAAAGGTGAACGACATGAAGAATGAAGCAATCGAAAAGCAATTTTCAATTTGCGGTCTCTCAGGTAAAAGCTAAGTCAGAATGCGGAGTTTCTCAGGTTTCCGTCAGCTTTTGTGGCTTAATGGTGGCGGTGTTAACGCTGAGCATGTCCGCAGAATCGTTAAGGCTACAAAAGGCAAGGTTACTGAAAAACAGATTTTTACATTCCTTAGCAAATTTAACTGACAACTAATTTACTCATATTGGTGCAAAAGAAAACCATAAAAATAAGGCAAAAATTATGGCAATGAAGAAAGTCACTATGGAAATGATTGAGAAGATACCTGGCGGTAGAAAGTGCAGTTGCAGGGTTTCTCGGATTTTCAGGAAGCGGAGCTGAATAACCGCTTGTATCACACAAAAGGTCAACGTTTTAAAAACGAAGAATTGATCGCACTCCAGCTCTGAGTACGGATGCACTGATTTTTATCGATGAGCTTTGCCGTACCGCTGGTGGTCGTTTTGTACCAGATGTAGCAGAGGATGAATTAGACAAGGTTGAGCTTGCTAATTTACAACCGCACGAGCTTTCGGCTCGAGGCTTGTTATTTGCTGCATTAGAAACAGCGTTAGAAGACGGTGAAATCACTTCGAAAGAAGAAGACAAAATCCGTCAAGCATTGAGTAGTAAACATTTGGCAGCAACACAACATTCAGATTGAATATGCGATTGTGTTACACAAGAGGATAAAAAGCCACGAGAGTTTCGTGAGCTAATTCGATTAAGGAACATACAGATGAACCAATTATTAACGATTACGAAAGAAACACACAAGTACTTTGACGATGAGTAGTCGTAAATTGCGGAGATTAATCAATAAAAACCACTAGCAGATCTAGTGCTCGTTCAATCGAAAGACTTATCGCAAAAGAGGTAATTTGGGGACTGTCAGTAGTTACAACCATCCACAGAACGGTCAGACTTATTATGAGTACCATCTAAGCAAACGAGATAGTTTAATTGTTGTTGCTCAGAATTGTCCTGAATTTACTGCGGCAATCGTTGATCGCTGGCAAGCGTTGGAAAATCAACAAAAACCAACCGCACTTATTCCGCAATCTTTTTTCTGAGGCGTTGATGTTAGCCGCTCAGTTACAAGCAGAAAAAGAGCGAAATGCGCCCTAAAGTCGCTTTTTGTTGATCACTATGTGGAAGTAGGAACGAGTAAAATCATTTCGTGAGACGGCGAAGATTTTAAAAATGCCTGAGCGTGCATTGGTCAATCGCTGGTGGAAGATAAATATTTGTATCGTCAATCAGGCGTGCTTTTACCTTATCAATCAGCACACACAAAGATCTTTTTACTGTTAAAACAGGCACCGCTGAACACGGTCACAATTACACACAGACGAGTAACAAGCAAAGGCATTGAATTTATTGCGTCACGTTATGCTTCGGAGTTGATGTTATGAGTATGCGATTAATGGTTCAAGCAATGAATTGTGAGGTTGGCAATCCTGCTAGAAAAACTTGTGCTTTTGAAAACTTGCCGACAATGCAATGATGATGGAATTTGTTTTCAAGTTATCAATACGTTGCGATAAATGCGAGATGACCCGACGTAGTGCAATTAGTCACATTGAATATTTAATCAAAAATGGGATTAGTAAGCAAAAAAGAACGTAAAAATAAAGATGGTTCCATCTCAAATTTATACTTTTACACTTGAACAAGGTAGTGAAAATTTTGCACTGGAGTGGTGAAAATATTTCACTAGGTAGTGAAAAATTTTGCACTAGAGTAGTGAAAAATATTTCACCCAGAACCAGTCACTCTTTAGAACCAGTCAATGAACCTAAAAACTACGCAAATAAAAGTGCAAATCCGAAATTTTGCTTGAGCAGTTTTGGCATAACAGGACAGCTTGCTAAAAGGTTTTATTGCGCATCGTAAAAGCTAAGCGAGGGCAATTAGCAGAAACATAACTCAAACCGTCTGTACAAAAACAGGCGGACAAAGCGGGATTTCGATTTGTGAAGCGGTGGAGATTTGCATCGAACGCAACTGGCAGGGATTTAACGCATCTTTGGGATTGGCGTGATGAGAAAGCTGCGAACATCCCAAGCGCAAAAATGAGTTTTGAAGATGCGTTGCTCGTGGAATCGTCCTGAAGACTGGGAGAATGTACTGCAGAACCAATTAACTAATCAATCATTGCATCAAGGCGTATCACCACAAGCGGAGAAATTTATTGATACGTTGTTTCGACCAGCTTTGCGCAAGTTGTCCTCAGTTGCTAACCTTACCCCAGAGCGATTTGCAGGTAGTAAAACGCCAGTGGATTTGTAGAGCTTTTGCTGAAAATGGAATTACAAAAATAACACGAAGTCAAACGGTATGGCGAGAAATGCGTGCTAGTCAAAATGGTTATTTACCAAGTGTAGGCGAATTTTGATTCAAGCATGCAAAGTTCAAGACTATCACGCACTGGGTTTACTGAACGAAGCAGAATTATGGCAACGTTATAAAACTTTCTTAGGGTTATACGATTCAATCGGGATGAATTTCAATATCGTTCAAAGATTGGAATTTTGGTTACTTAAAATCTGTACGAAAAAGTGCAAGATCTGAAGAGGACACGTTGAAAGCTATTCCGAAATTATCTCACAGAAGCAGCAGAAAAGTGCAGTCGAATTTTCCTTTTGAGGATATTCCAAAAGATGATTCCAGTAAAACCAAGTTTTATGATAAAGAGAAGGCTGATGGGCCGCGATAGCTTGATGGCAATGATGAAAGGGCATTGCAATGACAGAACAACAATTTGATAAAGATACATGGCAAAGACGCCACACTATGTTTTTGAATGGCTATCTCAACGTTTCTGGATGGTTCGATCTTGATGGTTTGCGCAACAGCCAAACAACGCCTTGACATGCAGCGCTATATCGGCGAACCTAACTCAGACAAGTGAGCATCAATCAATCGCAGATGACTTTCTGATGCCGATTGAGCAAAATGTTAGATGTATTGTTGGATGAAGCCGCAGAACGTTGTGCGGCTCCAGTTTAAAAATCTATGTGAATCCGCCTTTATTCCAACGTTACACCACATCTACAACTGCGCGAAAAGAACTACGATATGCAGGATATCTAGTGGTGATGTTGCTTAATAACGATAAATCTACTCAATAGTATCAAAACCACATTCAAGGCGTAGCGAATGAAGTGATTGATATTACAGGTGGTCGATATTGCATTTATTAACCCTGTAACAGGGAAAGAAATCAAAGGAGATAGCAAAGGACAAATGGTCGTAGTCTTTTGATCCGACAATGGAAGACTATGTCACACGTTCAGTCCTTGATTTTTATCAAGAGAAAGCATTGGTTTACGATGGAGCATAATTACCCTCGGATGTATTTAGTCAATGAGGCGGTAAGAAATCCGGTGATCGACACTATCCGCCAATTGCCAATAAGCGAATCAGATCCTCTTGTTGTGGAGATAAAGTAAACCCGCTCAATGGAGCAGAACGATAAATTTCATGACAATGCTGGTGATATATCAAATCAGGCGTTATGGCAAGCAAAGGGCACAAATACGATTTATACGGATGGAAAGAAATTTGTTGGTGAGCGGGCATACCATCGCAAACAAAGCTACCTATATGTTGGTTACCGGAATTGAAGGAGAGTTGGTTAATGTACGGGAGCAAACATCAAAAATAAGGTATAGACGCACTAGCAGCTTGATTGAATATACGACCGCATGGGGCGTGCAAAATGGTGTGAGATTTAACGATAGATGGGGTTTTAAAGTGAAAAATTAAATGGACGAGATCTTAGGGTTAAAAATCGTGCTTTGGATAGTGGCAGTTTGGGTAATTTTTAATATGGGTGTTTGGCTAATAGCGAAAGAGTATAAATGCAAGAGGTTTGCAGTAACCATTTGTAAAAACCTTTAGCTCGACACAAAAGTCTGTTCGCCTGATGTGCAATTAAATTAGCCCGAGATAATGCCAAAAAGCACAAGAACTGAGCAGAAAAGAAAAAGCAAAGAGACGTAAAAGCCAAATTAAAAGTCGTTCAGAATGGCTAAAAGAGGCCCAGTCAGTAGTTAATAAATTTATCCGTTTACGGGATAAAAATGAACCCTGTATCAGTTGTGGTCGGTATCATCAAGGTAAGTATGATGCAGGGCATTATCGGAGTGTGGGGGCTTGTCCAGAATTAAGATTTTGCGAAATAAATTGTTTCCGTCAGTGTGTACCATGAAACCAACACAAGAGCGGCAATATTATTGGGTACCGCATAAATCTTGTAAAACGAATCAGTGCAGATACAGGTAGCTTTGGCTAGAACGCCAAGACCACGATCCAAAGAAGTACACCATTGAAGATTGCAAGGCGATTATTAAGTATTACAAGGCAAAAATTAAGGAGCTTACGTGAATATTGATGTGATTTCAGTTGAATTTGGTTATTGGGCTACACCTCGTTATGAGACTGAATTTCCACGTGTAGCCGCAGGGTTTGCTGAAATGAAATGATGCTCTGTTATGCTGAAAATATCGTATGCGTCCTATAAGCGATGAATTAGGAATGGAAATTGATGGCTACCTGTGGTGTAATTAGAAAAGTCACACCAGAACTTTATGATGTATTCGTTCTGGACTTATATCAAGAGATGGGAAAAAACAAGAAATTTGGCGATATTTACATATTTTCACGGCGTGAGTATTTCAATCGATTGAAAAACGGTAAAAACATCACTTTTTATTGCTATTATCAACAGAAGGTAAAGCAATGTTTATTTATTGCCCGAATAAGTGCGGTCGATTTTGACCGCATTTTGTTACACTTTATCTTGATTTGTGTGTATTTGTGTATTATAATTCATCTTGATTAAGACAAAAGGAGGATGCATGCACTCAGGTGACTTAATCAAAGGAACTCAAACAAATGGTTGTTATTTTGTTAGGCATGGAAAGAGTGATCATCAAATTTGGTTCTCGCCGAAAACTGAAACGATTTCCAGTTCCGCATCAAAACAAGATTTAAAATCGGAACTTTAAAATCCATTAAAAATCGGCTGGGGCTTTAAGCTCTGCCGAGCTTAATCGGAGGAGTATTAAATGATTTTTACCGTAGGTGTTGAAACCCCAGAAAATGAAAAACCAAGCGACACGGAATGATTGTCCCTGCGCTTTGCACAATTAGATTATGGTTGTTTTTAGCGCTGCTGATGATGTAGATGATTTATTACCAATGGTAACAGAAGCCATTACAATGATGCTTGAAGCGATGGTTGAAGATGGTTTTGATCTTACCACGCTAAAAGATAAAGGGCGGCGTAACGCATAGTACTAAAGCCGATCCTGAATATGCTGATTTTTGATACTTGGCTTTTTAGTTGACGTTGATGTTTCAGAATACTTAGGTAAAAACAGCGTATTAATGTGTCTTTACCTGAATATTTATTAACGCGCATTGATCGCCGTGTTGCAGCAATGGGTAACTACTATAAAAGATCGTAGCCATTTCTTAGCAAATGCGGCGCACCGAAGTCATGCGCATTCAGATAAGAAATGTAATCTCTGACTACCCCTGACAGCTCCTATTTCAAGGGTAGGATTTATCTCAAGGTCTCAAAAAGCCTTTTTAAACAGCGGAATTAATTCACCCCGTCAGCGTGATGTATCTAAAATTTGAAATTTTACCGCCATTATAAAGTTCTCAAAAGAATCAATGACCGACGGTGCGAGGAATACAATACCGAAAGGAATAACTCCGCCAGACTGTTTACTGGTTTGAGCCGTTGGTCGCCCAATTATGGGTAAATTATCAATCCTCTCAAAAAGGAATAAACAGCATGAATACTCAAGTTCAATTTTCAGCATTTACTTTCAAATCTAATTCTGTTCGAGTCATCACTGATAAAAATCAGGAGCCTTGGTTTTTGTGCGAATGATGTTTGCGATATTCTCAGTTACTCAAAACCCACGTGATGCTATTTCAAAACACTGTAAAAGCGGGGTGTAGCGAAACGCACCCCTACCAAAAAGTGCGGTGCAAGAAATGACATTCATCAATGAGCCGAATCTTTTACCGTCTGATCATCAAATCTCGTAAACCAGAAGCCGAGACCATTGAAGCTTGGGTATTTTGAAAGTTCTTCCGCAAATTCGTAAAACAGGAAAATATCAACTTCAACCGCAACAGCTCGCATTAGCCTGAACCGCAAAAATTCACGTTTGAATTTACTGAATATGAATTACAACAGCTTCTTGGTTGTGGTTCGCTTTTCAAACGTGGCATCGGCACATTTCAACATATCGAGAAAAGCCTTTAACGTTTTTAGGCTCGAAATATGAGCGGGCAAATCTACGGACAGGCTTACGAATATTTAAGCGTGCTACGTTCTACCAATCAAATCTTAAACCGTATCACAAGTGATTTTGACATCGACCAAATGACAAATTGGCGTGTATTAAAACACTTGCGAGGCTTTAATCCAAAAGCAGTCAAAATCGACTTCTAAAACAACAGAAAATCCGACCGCACTTTTCCTCAAAAAGAAATCCGTGTGGCGGATTGTTTACACCTCAAATTCACGAAAAAGGATAAATTATGTTCAGATTATCTTTGCGGTGGCGTTGTTATTGGCAGCATACGAACTCAATTTAAACCAAGATTGCGATGGGTATATTTGCGAAACGTCATCACTAATTACCGCACTTCATAAACCGCTTGACAGTGCACACTAAAAAGTGTATCATATGTACTATATTGCGGTTTTGAGCGCATAGCAAACGCAAGAAAAGAATTTTTACAGCCTGATCGGAAACGGGTCGGGGCTTTTTGTTTACATGTAATAGCTCCTTACCTTGTTAGACTTTGTTGGGCGAGAAATCGCACGGGGTAAAGAGCCATCTATCACAGAGCTCACGTTAATGCGTAGGGCTTTTCATTACCCTGGAAATGGGGTGGAGTGTGAAAATGTTTAAAGACCCTGGAAATCAAACTTATGTATGGTCAGGGTTTTCTGGTGTGCTGCAGCTTGGTTAGGTGATCAGAATAACCTTATGTTGCTGTAGTTTGGCTATTGGTATTTTGACCGCACTTGTTAATGTCTATTCAAAAATGCGCCGAAGGGCGAATGATGAGAAGAAAATGAGCGCAAGGAAAGAAATACATAAGGTGCGCATGGAGCGTTTGAAAACGAGGGCTACCTGATGAAATTGACGAGGACTAGAACCACGCTTGGTGCAGCAGGAGTTTGTCTGTGCAGTATCGAGCATTATTACATTGATGTATGCGCAGTTTGGTGAGGAGCTTATCCTTAGCCCTAAAGGTGCAGAGATTATTGGTAATGCAGAGGGTTGCAGACGAGACCCGTACAAATGCCCATCCGATGTTTTAACTGTTGGTATTGGCTCAACGGCATATAGCAGTCAATCTGTCGATCAAAACATCGATACACGGTTTAGAGATTGCGGAGCGATGGAAAAATGATATTCAAGTTGCCGAAAATGCGTTCTGAATTATGGCAATGGCCGAGCATTGCCTCAGTCTGTTTTTACGAGTTCTGCGGTTTCTATTACCTTTAATGCAGGTTGTGGCGCTGTTCGTAATTCCACTTTATTCAAACAATTTGCGAGCAGGAAACTATCACCAAACCTGTATGATATCTCAAATGGGTATATAGCAGGTGGTAAAGAAATTACCTGGGTTAGTCTCTCGTAGAGAAAAAGAGAAAGCATTATGTTTAGCCGATTTGAAACAGCCTGTAAAGCTAACCGCACTTTGCTTGATTTTTGGAGCTTATGTGGATTTGGACTTGGTACCAATCTCAGAAGATAAGTGGCTTAAAGGCCGAGAACCAAGCGCAAGCCCAAACCATCCAGCAACAAGAAGATGCCAACAAGGCATTGATCATTGCTCTACAACAAGAGCGTGATGCAGTCATAGCAGCAACAACAACGTAATGATGAAATAGAAAGGATAGCAACAGAAAATGCTGAATCAGTTAAAACAATCATTAAGACACAACCTTGTGCTCACACTCGTTTGCCTCAGTCTGCTCTTGACCGCCTGTACAAATAAAGTCACGACCAAAGCAGAATATATTTACCCGCCTCAAGCCTATACCGCACCTTGTGTTAAAACAGCATTTACTGGTGAGACATACGGCGATGTAGTCCATACAGCTTGTTACGGTAACAGCAGAGCGAGATAAGTGCAAGCCAGAAGTGAGATAATCTCAATAAGTGGATTAGCAAACCAAGACCAGCAATTAAAGTGCGGTCTGTGAGTATATACAGGAACATACATTAGGACTGAGCCTTGACTATCTGATGAGTAGCTCGAGGGTAGTCCTAAAGCTATTTTATGGACAAAAACAAAAATATATCGAGTGATTTTTTTATAAAGAATCGTGAAGGCAAAAGGTACTCCTGAGGAGTACCCTTTCCACGGGGTTTCGGGCTCGCGGTTTTCGACAGTTTTTGACATTCTAGGCATCATCATCTTTTTTCGTTTTTGGGCATTTTTGACGGTCTCGGCTATGGATAATTTATACGATTTAAAACTCAATATAAATCAGATCGCTCGAACTGGTCGGAATGCATCGACAAACCGTGTCACAACGGGTTGCAGGACTAACGCCAGCTATCGGCAGTAATTCAAAATTAAAGCTCTATGCACTATCTGATTTAATCAAAAATCGGACTTGCTGAAAAATGACGGCAGATGTTGATAGCTTTGTCGCCTGTTGAGAGACGAGCATTTTGGCAAGCGGAAAACGAAAGAGCTTAAATATGAGCGAGATACTGGCGAATTGGTCCCCAGTCATTTGAAGTTGCTCAAGAGATGAGCTTTTTGGCTAAAGCTGTTGTGCAGTCGCTTGATACATTTGCCAGATATTTTAGAGCGTGATTGTGCATTAACTCCCACGCATTAACTCGTGTAATACAGGTGATTGATGACGTTAAATCGCAAATGTCATTACATATACAGACTGGCGATAATAAATCAGAGGAGTAGCCATGTTTGCATCAGCTAAAGATATTAGGGCGAGATATTGCAAATCTACTTAAAACCTCCTCGCCGAATGAAAGTATCGGAAGCAGTAGCAGAATATATGCGCGTGCCTGTTGGCGGTGGTAACTCTGTTAAATGGGATAAAGATACTGCTGCCTATATACTTGAGCCAATGGATTGCCTAAACTCGCGTGAGTATGACGCAGTAATTTTTGTTGGGCCAGCTCGTACAGGTAAAACAATTGGATTGATTGATGGCTGGATTACTTATGCGATTATTTGCGATCCGTCTGATTTTCCTTTCTTGGTGCAACTACACAAGAGAAAAGCTAGTGAGCATAGTCGAAAACGTTTAGACCGCACTTTTAGATGCTCGCCAGAGATTGCAAAAGATTAAGCCCCGCGTAAAAACGATAACAATGTCCACGATAAATATTTTTCAGGGCAGGTAATTTATTAAAGATTGGTTGGCCGTCAATCAACGTATTGTCATCATCAGATTACAAATACGTTGCGTTAACAGATTACGACCGATGGCCCGATGATGTGGACGGCGAGGGTGATGGATTTGGTTTAGCGTCCAAACGGACGACTACATTTATGAGTGCAGGCATGACACTTGTAGAGAGTTCGCCAGGCAAAGGATATTGTTGATATAAAACATCATCCCAAAAAAACGACTCACGAGGCACCGCCAACACACGGGGATTTTTATCGTTTATATAATCGCGGGCGATAGACGCAGATTCTATTGGCAATGTCCCTACATTGTCAAAGAATGGTTTGAGCCATCAATGGCTAAATATGGTCGGCTATCGAGATGATACTGATTATGTTAAGGCAAGCGAAAATGCTCGTTTACAATGCCCACATTGTCAATCTCTAATAGAACCTGATAAAGAAACGCGCTATTAAACATTGGCGGCAAATGGCTAAAAGAAGGGCAAACGATAGATAAAAGACGGTGTGATCCATGGCGAGGAAGAAACTCTCGTATTGCATCATTTTGGCTGGAAGGGCCCTGCCGCCGCTTATCAAACATGGGCGCAATTAACTTATAAACTGCTCAACGGCCGAACATGAATTTGAAATGACTGGCAGTGAAGAAACGCTAAAGGCAGTAACAAATACAGACTGGGGATTGCCTTATTTACCACGCTCCGCACTTGAGCAACGCCGAAGTGATGAGCTGATGGAGCGACGCGAAGAAAGCGAAAAAGAACGGTGCCTTATGGGTGCCGTTTTTTTATTAGCTGCAGTTGACGTACAGGGTGGGCGGAATCGTCGGTTTTGTCGTCAAATTGTGGGCTATGGTGAAAATAGCGAACGGTGGCTCATTGATAGATACAACATCAAGTCATCAATGGGGAGCAATTCAGATGGGAAAGTCTCCCGATTGATCCGTCCGCTCTACCCTGAGGACTGGGATTTACTCATTAGTGATGTGCTCAATAAGCAATATCGCATTGAGAGGCTTAGATGGCGGATTTATGCCAATACTTGCGATGGCTGTGGATAGCGGCGGTGAGGACGGTGTAACAGATAACGCCTATAAGTTTTGGCGCAGATGCAAAAGCGTGATGGCGTATCAAAAGCGAGGTGTATCTCGTTAAAGGTGATAGTACCAAAGCGCCAAAAACTTATTACGCGCACTTATCCAGATAACACCTCTCGCTCAGATCGACACGCTAAAGCACGCGGTGATGTGCCGCTGTACCTACTCCAAACAGACCAACTCAAAAGATCGCATTAGTAACGCATTAAGCCGTGAGACTATCGGGGCTAACTATATCCATTTTCCGTCGTGGCTTGGCGAATGGTTTTGATGAGCTGACCTACGAGGAGCGTGGACTAAGACGGTAAATGGCGTAAACCAGGTAAGGGCAACAATGAGGCGTTTGACTTATTTTTGCTATGCCCATGCGATCGCTATTTTGCGTGGTTATGAGACGTATTAAGTGGGGCGATGAGGACAATGTCCCATACTGGGCAAAAACTACCTGGATTAAATCCCTGATGTAATCCGAAAAAGAGATACATCTGCACCGGAAGAAAAACTAGAAAGTGCGGTAGAAAGTGAACAAGTAAAACCACAACCGAAGCCCAAAACAAAAAGTAATTGGCTAAACGGTGGCGTAAGCAAAGAAAAAGGTGGGTGGCTGTGATTTACGATAAAGAAGAGCTTGAAGAAAAATCCGAGACGCTTGATGAAAAAGATCGAAAACGCCCAAAAGCCAGTTAGCTTTAATGGGCGATCGGTGTCTTACCAAGTGTCCGAATGGACAAAACAACGTGACCGCTATCAACAGATGCTTAATGAGTTATTAGCGGAAACAAGGGCTAAAGCGTTAAACGCCACAGAATCAAATATGCGAGATTTTTAAATAATGGGAATATTAGATAAAGCGATTGCCGCAATCTCGCCTAAATGGGGCGCACAACAGGCAAAAAGCCGTTATGTTATGAACGCGTACGAGGCAGCAATGCTAAGCCGTCACATAAAGCGAAACGCGAAAAGCCAAGGCGCTAACATATCGACCAAACAAAGTGCGGTAAGTTTGCGAGAGCAAGCTCGGGCGTTGAGATCAAAATCACGATATTGTGATCGGTATTTTGGACAAAATGGAAGAGCGTGTGATTGGCTCTGAGAATCCATATCGAACCTCAACCACTAAATTTAAGTGGTGATGTTGATGAGGAGCTGGCGGAACAAATCCGCAAAATGGGCGGAATGGTCTGTGCGACCGGAAGTTACTGGACAATTTACCCGCCCAGAACTTGAGCGGATGTGTTTACGCGAACGTGGCTCCGATGATGGAGAGGTATTTATCCAATTCGTGCGCGGATCTGTGGCAGGGACTTAATCATAGTACGGATATTGCATTTTAGCCTTGAGGCATTTAGAGCCTGATTTTTGTTCGATGAATACCCGTTAGATACGCAAAATGTAATTCAGGATCGAGATTAACGCTTGGCGCCGTCCTGTCTCTTATCGTGTTTACATGGACAACCCGCAGGAAAAACAATCGCACTTACGGGCGAGTTAAATCAGTGCCGGCAGAAAATATGTTGCACCTTGCGTTTAAAAAGCGCTTGCACCAGTTGCGTGGCGTATCGATGTTGCACGGTGTAATTGTCCGACTTGCTGATCTAAAAGACTACGAGGAGAGCGAGCGTGTTGCCGCTGAATTGCCGCCGCCTTTACGATGTACATCAAAAAGGTGATGCAGCGCTCTACTGGAGATAATGAGGGATTACAGTGCAGACGAGTCCCTAGAGCGAGATTTTTGAGATTGCTCCGGTGCAATCATTGATGATTTAAAACCCGGTGAGGACATCGGGTTAATCAATTCTAATCGCCCAAATGTGAACCTAGAAACCTTTAAGAATGGTCAATTAAGAACAGCAGCGGGGACTCGCTCAAGTTACTCAAGCATTGCTCGTAGACTATAACGGCACTTACTCAAGCCAACGACAAGAGTTGGTAGAGAGCTTTTGAGGGGTTACTCCGTTTTACAAGATACCTTTGTTGCACATATCTCACGTCCCAATCTATCGCGAATGGTTAAAATGGCGATTGTCAGCGGTGAAATTGAGGTGCCAGTCGATATTGATCCTGCATCACTTTATAACGCTGTTTATAGTGGCCCAGTGATGCCGTGGATCGACCCGACAAAAGAGGCGCAAGCGTGGAAAGAGCGCATCAAAAGGTGGATTGGCAACGGAAAGCCAAGCTGTGCGAGCAAGCGGTAGCAAATCCCAGCAGAAGTTAAACGCAGACGTACGAGGTGAGGTTGAGGAAAACCGCAAAATTTGGTCTCAAGTTTGACACAGATTTAACTAACACAGGTACGACAAAATGAAAAAGCAAAGATGATTCTGTCACCGATGGCGATGGCACATGAGCGCGACAAAGACGAATAACCAGTCTTGGTACTCAATCAAAGCCAGCCAACGATACGGCAGAAATCTCAATTTACGATGAGATCGGATTCTGGGGGTATCTGCGGCGAGTTTGCGCAAGATTTAAAAGACTGCGGAAACAACATTAAGCAGATTAACCTACATCCACTCACCAGGTGGTGATGTTTTTGATGGAATCGCGATTTACAACTACTGAAAAATCATCAGCCAATGTGACAGTTTACATTGATGGTTTTGGCGGCAAGTATGGCGAGCGTTAGCTGCAATGGCAGGGAATGAAGTAATCATGCCAGAAAATGCAATGATGATGATCCACAAGCCCGTGGGCATCAAGGTGGCGATGCTGAGGATATGCGCAAGTATGCTGACTTACTAGACAAGGTCGAAAATACGCTAGTCAGCCTATGCAAACAAAAACAGGAAAAAACACCTGAAGAATTAGCAGAAATGCTATCAGCAGAAACTTAGCTCAACGGAAAAAGAATGTGTTGAACAAGGATTTTGCAGACAAACTAGCCGAACCACTTGTGGCGATGGCGTCTATTAAAATCAAGAAAAATTAGGGACTTTGATGCCTAATGAAATTAAAAGATATGTTGTTTAGCCACAAGGCAACGCTGGCTAGCACCAATCAACAGCAACCCTGCACAACAGCACCAACTGAACCGGTAAATCAAGCGCCAACAGCTCCGGTAGATAATACCGCACAGAGTGCAAGCTGAATTAAATAAACGTAACGCCGACATTAAAAGCCGTATTTGCGCCGTTTGGATCAGCTCACAGTGATTTGTTGGTGGAGTGTTTGGGGATTTATCAAATTACTCCAGAGCAAGCCAAAAGACAAATTATTAGCAAAAACTTGGTGCAGGTACCACAAGCGCAACCGCAACTCCTTATGCAGGTAACGGCAACATCGTTGGTGACAGCGTGAAACAATCTTTGTTAGCTCGTGCGGGTATCGACAAAGACAAAGCAGATGCCAAAGAGACAATGCCTACAACGCAATGACCTTGCGTGAGCTTGCTCGTGCGTCATTGGTCGATCGTGGCATTAGCGTTTCAGGTCAAAATGCAATGAGCATGGTTGAGCTTTAGCATTTTACCCACTCAAGCTCTGACTTTGGTCAAATCTTAATTGATGTGGCGCACAAATCCTTGCTCAAAGGTTTGGGAAACCAGCTGCGGAAAACTTTGATCAGTTTACCTCGTGGCACATTAACCGACTTCCGAGCAGCGAAAACGTGTTGGCTTGGGTGATTTTGGCTACTTACCACAAGTCGGTGAGGGTGAAGAGTACACCTACGGCACAATCGGTGATGAGGGCGCTAGCGTTGCATTAGCGACTTACGGACAATTATTTAGCATTACTCGTCAAGCAATCATCAATGACGATATGCACTTGTTGACAAAAATCCCAGAAAAATGGGACGAGCGGCGCGTGCAACCATCGCTAAATTAGTGTTTGCGTTATTAACTGGTAACGCGATTGCACAAGATGGCAAAAATTATTTGATGGCTCGACACAAAAACTCATTTGATAATGCCGCATTAGATGTGGCCAATATTGATAAAAGCAATTCAAATGATGAATGGCTTTGTCAATACTCGTGGTGAACCATTAGCAATTGAGCCTGATTTTATGTTGTTGCCAACCTCACTTTATACTCGTGCTAAACAAGTTCTAGGTTCGGCAAGTGTTGAGGGAGCTGATATTAACTCTGGTATTATCAATCCCAATCCGCGACATTGTGCCTGACAGTTAAATCTGCACGTTTACAAGTCGCCGATCCGAAATCTTGGTACTTAATCAACAAAGAAGCAATTGAAGTTTCTCACCTTGACGGCATTGATACGCCATACATGGAGCAACAACAAGGTTTCACTGTTGATGGTGTATCTACCAAGGTGCTGTGATGCAGGTGTTAACAGTGATTGACTACCGTGGCATTGTAAAGTTACTAACAAGTAAATTTAACACTATTAAAATTGCGACCGCACTTTATGTGGTTTTTATTACTAAAAAGGATTAATCAGTATGGCTAAAAACCTATATGCAAGACGGAAACACGATTCGTTTTACCGCTACCGCTGCTGAAAAAGCGGTGATGTAGTGATGTTAGAAAACCTGTGCTGCCAATCTCAGTATCTGACGTTTGCACAAAATGAAACAGCGTTGGCTTAACTACAGGCGTTTTCACTGTGAAAGCAAAAGCGGAAGATGACATTAAACAAAGGTGCAATTGTTTACTGGTCTGCAGCCGATGGTGCAACCATTACCGCTGAGTAGTAACAAGCGTTTTGAGGTATTGCTTGGAATGCTAGTGGCGTATCGATGGGCAATTCTGTAGATGTCAAGATCAACGCTTAGTCCGTTTGATGACGCACTCGCACAGGCGGACAACGTCATATCAGATGTAATGATGTCCGTCTATATTTATCAACGGCAAAAATACAAAGCTGTGCTGATGAAAGCCCAAAAAGCTAATGGGTGGCAATTACACCGATGATTAGCTTAAAATTAATGGCACGACGCGTACTCTCACTCTTTTAGAGCATCAGGATCTCAAGCCAAAACTTGGAATATCATTATTTCTTCAACAGAGGAATATGTTGTGCGAGGGTTCAGTTTTGAAGATGGGAAGATCGTACTGCAATTGGAGTAAATATGGCGTGAAAATTGAAGGGATGGCAGCATTACAAGCTAGTATCCAAAACTGGCTAATCAGTAGTCGCCCCAAAAGCGGCAGCAAAAGCTGATTAATAAGGTGGCGAGAGGTGCAATCAAAAATGGAACAAAAATGTATCCAAAAGAGATTCATGTGCCAGCTCAAATTAATCCATAAGCGAACTCGATTATCCCAAAAAGCAACAGCGAGATCGACCAGTTGCAAAAATACGAGTTGATAGAAGAAATTTACCGTTAATTCGATTGTTGGAAAACCCTGGAGACGAACCATGCGAGCGAGTAAAGAGCCAAATTAGAATAGGCAAATATCCGATACAACGTGGTTTTATTCAAACTCTAGCAAATGGTCGTAAACACGTTATGCAGCGACAAGGGTAAAAGCGCGGTATTCAATTGATGTTATTTAAGATTTCCGTTATCTAGACCATTAACAACGGCTTTCCATAACGAGGTTAAAAGATTATTCAAGTCAGATCAAAGTCAGACTGACAAGAGAGTTGAGTGACATTTTAAAAATAGAGGATTAAATGCTAATTCATAAGAAGATTCGACATCAAGTGTCGGATATGCTCAAAAGCAGTATAAAGGGGTTGAGAATATTTATTCTGGGCGCCCTTTATTTATTGATATTGACCAAGAAAAAACAGCTATTCAGTTTTTCTTGATGAGATTTCGATGCGAAGGGTAGATCTCTGTCATCACGAATATACGCAGCATGTAAAATATCGCGATTTATCTAGAAAACAGCTGGGCGACGACGCATTAGATGATGTGCAGACAAAATCAAAAGAGGCGGTTAAGCGTAGCTTTACATCTAATGAAGAATTATCGAAAACATTTCCGAAATGACTCTTATTAGCTACGAATACGAGCAAGATACGACGAATCGAACTTGGTTCGTTTCTAACCTTAAATATCAAATTAAATGAGGACTAAATGCCTACCTACAAACAACACCTTTTCAAGGCACTAAATTTTATTTAGGCACTGGTCTAACGAAGGTAAAGCAGTCACAGCCGTAACTTGGTTAAGCCTAATGCAACCTATTACATCAGCAGGGCATGGTGCCCAAAGTAGAGATTTTATTCAGCTAACTGGTTTTGGGTGCGCTTGCATGGATATTATCCTGTAAAAAGCCGTGCCAGCGACTTAGTACACTTGCAGATGAGTTGACTGGACAAGCCAAGATGCGCCAGCTCAGTTACGCAGCAGCTAAAGTTGCTACCGTGAAATGGTCCATCTAATTTCTGTGCGATTAAACAGATTGAGGGGTGATGGCGACACATTAGGTGAAGAAGATGTTACAACTATGTGTTCTGAAGGTACTGAAAACAGAAGCAGGGTGAGATTGAGTATGGCTCAAATTAAATTAACATTCTTCTATGCACTAGGTACTGCAATGCAAGCTGACTTGCACTAGAAGTTTTATGCGAAAGAAACCTTCCTTGGATGATGATATTGAAAAATGGTCAAGGGTTCTCTTTACGGCACAGGATTTATCCAAACCTCACCTAATTTTAGCGGTGAGTGTCAAGGTAGAATTTGAATCTGGTGTAACGATTAAAAGCAAAACGCGATTATCACTTACCAGCATAGCCACAAAGTGCGGTGAATTTTGACCGCACCTTATAAAACCAAAGCCGAAAAGCAGCGAACTCTCGGGGTTTTTCATTCTCAAATTAAACCATACTTAAAAGGAATAAACTTCATTGGAAATTATAACTAACTTTCTTCGCTTTATTCAAGGAGCAAGCTATGCAATATGGGTTATGGGAAACGACCTTACCCTATATTTAGTGTTAGCGTATGATTTCATCATCAACGTAGCGACTCCCTCAAATATTAGATTCAATTAAAAACAAAGGTGATAAATAATGAATCTACGCGAAAAACTTTTTAGCCAATAAGCCTAAAATTACCCAATCATTATTAATGGCGAGGAATTATTATATCCGTGAGTTTACTGTTGGTGAAATGAATCAAGCCCTTTATGAGTCAGCAACAAGAGTTAATTCGTATCGCTGAAGAACAGGGTATTACGATTAGCTTTCAACGATGAAATAACTCTCACTGAGCAACTATCAAAAATCTGACATCCTAATCAGTTAACTCGAGACATTAGCTACTCGACTTTGATGAACAAGGCAATAATTTATTTGATGCTAAAAACCCTGATGGTTTAGCCGCCTTTCGGCACTTGATAAGAGCGGTATTTGAACAATTAAGCCCAAGCCATTTGCGGAGCTTGAGCCAAAAACTTATCCAGCCGACGAAAGTTCCAATCTAAACCTTTCTCTTTCGCTCGAGCAAAACTCTTGAAATCGAACAAATGCCCAGAGCATCATCTTCAAAGAATACAGAAATGTTTTATCAGGAGACAGCCTTTTTGGATTATGGCGATGAGGATTATCGGACTGCACTAGTTTCACATTTGCTTGCAGTATGATAAATCGAGACCCCTAAGTCTAAGGCTCCAGAATTATCTGATTTTTATGCTCGTTTTACCAAGATGGATGATGAAGATGATGACGGGTAGCTGTATGTTAGCAAATCGTTAAATTATCTATTGTTTCCGTGTCTTATATAGATTAAAAATCTATATAAAATAATAAGAAAGAGTAATAGCTGCATGAAACAAGAATGGGAAGTAATTTTACAAGACCACTTTTTGAACTGGTTAAAACGCTCGCAGAAGATGACGTATTAAAAATCTATGCGGCGTTGGGATTACTATCAACAGAAGGTCCACAATTAAGCAGACCTTATGCGGATACGCTAGGAGGCTCGATATGCAATTTAAAAGGGTGCGAGTACAGTCTAAATTATCGAGTATTCCGTTTATTTTATATTTTCGACCCTGTCGAGACAAGCGATTGTTTTATGTGGCGGAGATAAAAAGGCAAGAAAGAAAAACTCTTTTACAAAGAGATGATTGCCTAGCGGAACAAACCTATGATGATTACCTTTCTGAATTAACTAAGGAGTAAGAAAATGAGCGTGAAATTTGAAAAGATCTGATGAATAATCTTCCAGCTGAAAAAGCAAGCAAAAAGTGAGCTATGGCAGACGATATGCGAATGGAGTTACAACTTTACCGTATTCATGAAGAATTAGAGCTTTCCACAAAGCAAATGGCAGAAGCATTAAAGTATTTCTCAGCCGTCAGTTGTCGCCCTTGAAAAACGTAGAAATATATTTAAAATTATCATCAGTTAAAACGTTACATTGAAGCAATGGGTGGTGTGTTAAATTTGTCGTTTGAATTACCCACAGGAAAAACAGTTACTTTTCTACTTATAGAGGCGGTAAACATATTGTGTGATTTCATTCAATTTACAGCAAATGCTTTTTATACTGCTTATTGCATTAGGGACATTATTCCTTTTTATTTGCCGTTGATTTTACTTATGTTCTCCTTTTGTTGGTGTATATATTTGCTATTTTCTGCAACTTGTCTTGTTGATAGCTATTATTAAAGAAAATAACCGTATTAATAAAGCTAAGGATAACTGAACAAGATAAAGAATCGTGTGAAATATGTTATTATTAATTAAATTATAAGTTTCTAAAAAGCTCGCCTCGGCAGGCTATGAGTGAATATGTCAAGTTTAGGTTCGTTAAATATTCTTTGAGTTTGGACTCAATTCGGTTTAATCAGGCGCTTGATAAAATCATCCTATCAAACGCAAAAGTTCGCAAAACAATTTGAATTGAATTTTACAAAAGCTCAGGCCAAAAGCAAAAACAATTCTCAGAGCGTGCAACTCAATATTTGAATATTTATGCCATTTTATCAAGAAAATATGGTAGAAAATGACGATGACGACGGTGCGTCGGGATATTTGGCGAATCGATGATATTTCTACTGAAAATCTATATGTGTATATCGTACGATGATAAAAATAACCAAGGAGATAATATAGAAATGGCTTATTGATAGTTTTTGATTTTTGTTTGATTCTATGAGTTATTATTTTTGATTGTGCTTTAATTATTGGTTTTGCTGGTTTTGTGGTTGTTTGAATACTCCTTCTTTCCTTGGGAGCAGTATTCCTTTTGCAGTATCGTTGATTCCTTTGATTTTGCATTCTAAAGATTGTTTTAGATAAAAACTGACTCAGGAAGATAAATGGAATAAACTTTTTGGCGTCAGTCCAAATAATAAGTTCTATTTTGATAATTAAGTTACATTTTTGAAAAGGCTCACTTCGATTGGGCCTTTTTATCTAAAGGATAAAAGTGTGTCTGGTTTATTAGGTCAATTAAATATTCAGTTAACGTTGATCAGGCGCGTTTTCAGCAAAATTTAGAAAAAGCGCAAAATAGAGCGAAACAATTTCAGTTCGCTCATCTCAATATCTCAATAATAATGAAAGCGGCACAAAATTTAAATAATTTCACTCGAGGTACTTTTGGGCTGGTTTTGCTGGTGGAAGAATTGCTCAACTAAAAATTATGCTGATGGCTACACTGAAAATTCAAAATGACTTCGTTTTAGTTGAAAGCGCATCAATTAATAGTGCGCGCGGGTTAGAATCTGTGATATTTCACTGAAAACAAAAACCAAAAGTATCCAAGCGACATCTGGTGTATATCAACGCTGCTCAAAATGCGAGGCTTTAAAAATTAGCCAAAGCACAGGTCCGCAAGTTTGACAGAAACTGTATCAAAAGCTGTTGCAATATCTGGTGCAAGCGCAGAATCTGCACAAAGCAGCACTAATGCAATTTGGACAGGCTCTCGGTAGTGGCGTTTTCGTAGTGATGAATTTAATTCCGTTATGGAGCAAACACCAGGATTGGCAAAAGGAGCGATAGCGACGGTTTAGGCGTAACAACTGGCGAACTTCGCAATATGGCGGAAGAGGAAGTGATCTACAGATACTTATTCCAGCATTAGAGCGAGACAAAAAGTAGCGTTGATAGTCAATTTTGGCTCACGTATTTTAACAATTTCCTGCGCTAGAAAATTTAAGTACGGCAACAGGTTAAATGGGTGGGTGAAACAGACAATGATAGGTGTCAGCCGAACTGCAGCCGAAATCATTAATGGATTCAGTCATCTTTAACAGTGGCAGCAACCGTATGGGACATTCAGCGCGGCGGTCAGTGCAGCAAAAGCTGACATTTATTGCCGAAGTCGTAAACAAGCGCTTGTTGCATCAGAAAGTGGCGCAAGCTGAAAGTAAAACGAACAGCAGCGTACGCGCAGAAGCTCAAGGGAAATGAGCGTAATCCAACTTAAAATCACACACGCTCGAACAGAAGCGGGTTGCTTGCGGCTAAAACATTGGCGAAGCACAGGCATTAACCATTGCGATTAATGCGGAAGCAGCCGCGAATAAAAACCTTGCCATTGCAAAACGCAATACCAGTGCAGCAGGGCGCTTATGTCAGGTGGTGCATTGGGATTAGTTGGTGGTCCTATTGGTGCGTTGGCGGTTGGGGCTTTCTCTGGGGGCTGGCTATTTGTTAGAGTGGCGACAGAAGCAGAAAGAGCAAATGAAACGGCACTAGCAGTACTCAGATAATCTTGAGCAGTGGCGCAATCTTTAGAAAGATGAACAGTGTGCAGCTTCGTGCAGAGCGCGTCAAACTTGAAGACTATTATAGCCTGAAAACAACAAATTGAAGAACTACACGTTGCATACAATTTAACGGCAGCCATAAAACCCTATCAAGCGCAAAAGTGAAAACAACGAAGGTTTCTCATTAGTAAATTACGGTGAGAAAATTGCTTCTACCAATGCGAGAAGCAAACCAGTCACCGAGTTTGGAAGAAAAACAAGCCTACTCAATGACGCAATGGGGTGAGTGAAACTATTTCATCAGCAGTTGGCAACAACAACTGAAAATGAAACCAATGCGGTTTTAAGCAATCTTTGGGTTTGAGTTATTGCTGCACCGATAAAAATGTAACAAACATTTAATTCATCAATGCTCATTGTGGCGAATAATGCCGCTAATGTTGACCGCCAATAGCAGGAATGATGAGTAAGTTGTTAAATCGTAAGCGATGCAGCAAGAGAGGGGCGCAGATGGGTTATTGATTTTTAATCAAGCCTATCGTGACGCATTATCTGGAAAATCTCGCAAGCCTTAAATATTGATGACAAAACCCAAGCTTTTATAGACCGCACAAAATTGCAGATAAAATTAATAATGCTAAATCCAAAAAGATTGGGTTGCATTAAATATTCGTCGAGATTTGATAGCGCAGGGATTCACCGTCAAAAAATGATGGTTATATGGAGAGCTTACAATGCTTTGGATGAAAAATATTCAAAGCAATGGGACGATAAACAACAAAGAATACAAAGAAAAATCTGCCAAATCGAGGTGAAAATGCTCGTGATAGTTGGCGAATTTCTATGATGAAATTCGCAAGAGAAAACAGCTCTAGTCTAGGCGAAATTGAGGTTAGAGCCGCGCGGAATGTTCAACGGTTGGAAGAACACAATAAAAAGGTGTGGCGTAAACGTATCAAGAATATGAAACCGCAAAACGACGCTATTGCAGAACGCTTTGCTCGCCAACGTTTAGAGCTTGCTGGCAAAATATGCGCCAGAAAAGTTGTTGAAAGCTAATCGTGATGATGAACTAAAATCTATTCAGGAATTATACGAGAAAGGGCAGATCAACCAAAGTGAAGCGGCGAAAGCCTCGAATCGAGTGCAGTTTGACTATGCGCAACAGATGTCACAAAGTGCGGTCGATCCATTGGCACAATTTCGCGCTCAGTTCGATCCGAATCAGGAGATAGAAAACCGACGTACGCGTGATTTAGCCTTGCTGGAGGCAATGCAAAGCGGCAATGAGCAGAAATTATTGTCGGAGGAAGAATATCAGCGTCGCAAAAAAGAAATTCAAGATAAGTATGATTTGGAGCGGCAGAAGAAGGAATCAGATTATTATGCGCAATCGACGCAGATGATGAGTTCAGCTTTTGACACGATGGCTGGTGTAATGGCTAATGCTGCGAGTGTCGGCAGTCATCTGTTTATAAAGCTATCGTTTGCTGCAAGTAAAAGCTTTCGCTATTGCGGAAAGTGATTATCAATATCCAGTTAGCTTTGTCGGAAGCAGCAAAATTACCTCATCCAGCAAATTTGGTTGAATATGCACGGGTAGCCAGTCAAACTGCCAGTATCGTTTCAAATATTCAATCAGTAACGATGAGTTTTGCGACTGGTGGTTATCACAGGTGATGAGGAAAATACACGCAGCTGGTATTGTACATAAGGCGAATACGTCATATCAAAAGAAGCCACTGCTCGTTTGGGCCGTGGCTTTTAGATCATCTTAATTCACGGTTCTGTGCGCCGTGGTTTTGCTAATGGTGGTGGAGTCGGTGTACCAAGATTGCCTACCTATGGATTATCAACCTAAATCATCAGGGAATATAGTGGTTAAGGTGATTAATAACGGTGAACCGATGGATGCAACGGTAAGCCAACAATCAAGAAATGGACAGCTTGAAATCACCGTGGAATTAGTGCGACAAATTGCGCAAGCAGAGCGGAACTAATGTTGCAGAATATGCGCCCTGGCGGATTGTTATCTTAAGAGTAAACCTGGCATTAAAAATATTATCTTGGTGTCCTCAGCCTAAATACACTGTAGAGGAAGAACCTAGACGAAAAGTGCTTAATTTTGGCGATGGTTATCAACAGCGGATGGTGGACGTGGATTAAATCCTCTTGCTCAAATTTAACCCTGACATACAAGCTCAATCACAAAAGTTGGGTCGAATTTGACCGCTCTTTTTAACGTCGCATGGTGGCGTCACGGCATTTTCTTTCGTGAATACGAAAATGGCGATTTAATCGAAAATCGTTTGCCCGAAAATGGTCAAAACCGTCACTACAAAGACACAGAAATCAGCTGCACCTTTGAAGAAGTGGTGTAGTTTTAGATAAAAACAAACCCGAACACTCGCATGTTCGGGGTTTTCATGTCTTCAAAGGAATTAATTATGCAATATGGATTATGGGAAGCGACTTTCGCGGTCGCCTTTTTAATTTTCATCTTCGCTTTTACATGGAAGCTACCAAGTATCACTTTAAAAAGCTATTCGATGAGTGGTACCTAACACCTTCAAACCCAAGCGTTTGCCGCACTTCGGGGTCTTTCTCTGAAACCCATCATCAGCCAAGGAACAATACAGATTTATGAAACAATACACCGATTTAATCAAAGGGTTTGTAAAATGTTAGAAGTAATTGAGTAAGTCTAAGAGCGCCACTTTACATCACATTTTTATTTCTGGCTTTTATTTTTGAATAGGTGGATAATGCCTGATTTTTTAAAAAGAGCCTTGTCATATTTTATCTTGACACTGAAAAACGGCTAGCGTAACATCCACTCCCAAAGGTGTCGAAACCTTAAACCGAAAGCAATTCCGCACCCGATAGCATAGCGGTTTTTATGCGTAAAAATTTGGCAATCTCGTTTAGTTTTATTGCCATTAAGACTTAACACATAAATCAAATTTCATCTATGCCAGGCGGGCGGAGGAATACAACACCCGAAAGAAATAATCCCAGCCGTTTCTTTGTGGTCGGCTCGAGACCACCCGAGCACCCTGTAACTGGGTAAATCTTTACATATCGGAAACAGACCAAAGGGAGACATTCCTATGTCCAATCAAACCCAACTTTTCGATTCAGCTTTGAGTCAAAATCCATCCGCACTTTTAGCTATTAACAATGAGCCTTGGGTTTATTGCTAGGACGTTTTGTGACACATTTAAAAATATCCAGCGTAAGCGATGCTTTATTAAAGCTAGATGATGACGAAAAAGCGACTATCGGTTTAACCGACAGTCAGGCAGGAAATGGCGCTCAAAGTAGCTATCATCAGCGAAAGCGGAATATACACTGATCTTACGCTGCCCTGATTTTTGAAAGCTGATTAATGAGTTTATCATTATTTTACTTTTAAGAGCTTGATTTTTATTACAATCACTATATAGTTTTCAAATTTTTTATATAAAGGAAGACCAGTGATAGAAGCATATTCCGACCGTAAAATAATAGATGACACTTTTATAACGAGTTCATCGGTTTGCAGCATTAGATTTTAAAGTAGGAAAAATATAATGAAATTAGCTCAAAAGGGTTCTTATTAGAAAAGAGTCCTGCTCACTCACAAAAGACTATCTAGTTAATAGAAAAGAAAAATCAGGCATTAGCCCTATTCAACTCCAAACCAATTCGATGTGTTTACAAGCTAACTTATCAAGGACAGAGTATTTTATTAGATTCAGAAGCAATTAGTTAACATAAATAAAGCGTTTAGGCTAAACAAGATCCTCATTTGACTACAAAGGGCTTTTTCATGCAGTAAGACTTTTACTAGTCATGCAAAGCAATTTTCTTGTAAAAAGAAAACTTTTCATCTATTATCTAGTGCGATCTTTTTGGTAGATCACGCTCTTTAACAGCACTCGAAAGGAATGCGCCTGCTTAACCTTGGTTTTGTGGGCTTTTGTTTTGTGCTGAAGGAGGATTTTTAACTTTTTAGAAAACGGATCATGGAAAAACCTAAACACCCATTTGCATTAGCAATTTCTTGTTGAGTTTGGTTCCATAATCATATTGCCTCGTTGTTTCCAGTGTCTTCTAGAGTTGAAACCGAGGCCCGAGATGAGTATAAACATTTTAACAATGCTTGAGAGAAACAGGGCACATTTTCATGATGCACTCAAATAAAAAGAAGGCTTATAATGTCTAATAAAAAGTGTAATGTGTTCACCTCAAATTTCAGACACTCCCTTTGCGGTTTACCCTTAAAGACGGTGAACTCTTTGTATCAATCAGATTTAACGAAGATTTTCTATGAATTTTGACCCTTCAGATTATCCTTTATATTGTTGAAGATCTGATGGGTAAAGGCATTACACCAAAATTATAGGCGATAAATCCGACGTGGTTTCAGTGGTGATTGGAGAATCTAAAATTGGTGCAGCAATTCATTTTCATGCTGTTGGTAATTTTGCTCCATGTTTTATAGTGGTGGATTGATGTCAATCATGAAATCCTGCACGTAGTGCTGCATTCAAATTAGCACCTTTTACAACGTGGTACATTGGAACTTTATCAAAAGCCAATAATTATTTCGGCATATCCATTGAGGATACTCATGTCAGTGAAGAAACGCTTGGATAGAGTCAAAACTCCGCCTTATGTCATTGGGAAGTGATGTATGATGTGAAGATAACATCCCGCGTGGATTGGATCGTGCGATAAGTTTAGCATCTTGTCACTGAAGGTCGCACTTATGAAGAGTGCAACAACGCGTGTGGGAAATTGCACCTGAAATGCACGAATTACAAGGTTACGGCAGTGAGCTTGATATTATCCGCCTTTCCCTTTATCCAAACCGCAAGCCACGCAGATTTCCAACGTTTTGGAGATGTAACGATGGGCAGTGGGTATTACGATCAACTTATAAAAATACTCCAAGCAATATGGGTTTGCACATTTCTTACGTCAGGGAAAGGGCAGCCATGAAATTTGGAACAGCCCAAATTACTCAAAAGCCTTTCCTGTTGCTTATACTATTACCAACTGCCACACTGCAAATGGCATTTTAAAACACAAGCTGGAATTGATTTTTAAAATCTAATTGATAGTCTTTCGATAAATCAATACACTTTCAATCAGGCTCTGTAACCTTTACCAAAAGCGAATCGCACCCGACAGCATAGCGGTTTTTATGCGTAAAATTTGCTGATCTCGTTTTAGTTTTATTGCCATTAAGACTTAACAGCATAAATCCAAATTTCATCTATGCCGAGGTGGGCGGAGAATACAACACCGAAAGGGGAATAATCCCTGCCGACTTTTGGCGGTTTACGAACCCACTCGCGCCCCTATTATGGGTAAACATCAGTAAATATCCAAAAGAGTCAGAAATGGCTAATCAAATCTCAACTCAAACAGTATCTTTTAACAATCGGTCATTAATTACCATTGAGCAGAATGGTTCGCATTATGTGCAATGAGACCTATTTGTGAAAAATATGGGATTGGTCACTGAGCCACAACTGTTACGAGATTAAACGATAATGTGTTAAGTTCAACTATGATCGTCACGATCATAGTAGCCGAAGATGGTACGTGAGAAATGATCGACTTTACGCAATCGAATATTTAAACGGCTGGCTATTTGGTATTGATATTAATCATTGTAACTCAGAAATCCGTGACACATTAATCAAATACAAAAGAGTGTTACTAAGCGTTACATGATTATTGGTTTAATGGTAAAGCAGAGCGTAAAACTACGGTAGATGATCGCACAGGCCTGCGTAATGCCGTAAATATGTTAGTCAGCAAGAAAGGCTTGATTTATTCTGATGCTTATCATTTAGTCCATCAACGCTTTAATGTGGAAAGCATCAAGATTTAACATTAGAGCAATTACCGCAAGCGAGTAGAGTATGTTCACAGAGTTGTGCTTGAGGGTGAGCTTATCACTGAACAGAAAGATGAGCTATTCATCCGTGAGTTTACAGAGCATGACCCATAACAGCTCGTTTGGGCATGGTTCGCTTTATTGCGTGGCACCGAACTTTGCCAAGTGCTTCACCCAGCATTAAAACAAATTGGCTCGCACTATGCTGCTTCCGTTTATGGCGTGGCTTACGAATATCGCAGCACTCTCCGTCATGCCCATAACGTATTGACACGCATTTACAGAGCAATTTTGAATGCGAGCAAGGAAATAACTGGCGCGTATTAAAAATATCTCGAGCTATGCAACCCTAAAGCAACAGGATTTCAAGCTAGACATTCTAAAACACAACAGAATTTGACCGCACTTTGGAAACAGAGTGCGGTTTTTATTGGAGTAAACAATGCCACAACTCATCAGCAACTAATTCAAACTCGATCCTCGCCAAACCTCGAACAAAATGCTCTCATTGAGTTGTTTTGAGGTGGATTTGCGAGGATTAAAAGATAATGACGGCATAGAATGGGTGAGCTGTATCGCTTTTATGCTGGCACTAATGAAAATCACACTCATCGTATGGCGGAAGGCAAAACAGTTTGAGCCATTTGCTGTAAAAGCTGATGGCTTTTGAAATGTCAGGTAATGGCCTCAAGTAATCGACCAACTCTCACGCTGGGAAATATTAACGATTTATTACCGCACTTTGTGTAACCGCTTTGATCAATGTTTGGGTGGGATTGTCAGGCGAAGATTAGTCTATATGCACCATCTTGATGCGGTGAATTTTACAAACGGCAATAAAAAGCGAGATCCAACGCAAGAGCGTTGAGTTACTGCTGATTGAGCAATTATCCTCTTAAATCGAGATAGTTTGCTCAGTTTACACTGGCTTTGCATCTGAAACTCGACAACGCATTAATTGGTGCAAGAATGATTACATCTACTTGTAGTTGGCTCATATCGTAGCGTTGAGTGTGGCTATACAGGCAGAGCAGTTGCAGATGAAAAGACCAGCCGACAGCAGATCCTAAAAAGGATAAAGTGCAGCGGATTATTGACTGATGTAAGCTGCGAAACAACACGCATAACTATGGGTGGATTTGTTAGCGTTGATAAGTTGGGGTAACAATGGACGGCAAACTGCACAACAGAGATAATTACATACTCAAAATCAAAAGAACCGCAAGAAAGTTGCGGTTTTATTGTTTAATTGGGTCGTGAAAAAAGTCTTTATCCCTTGCGAAAAACGCATCAGAAGATAAAGAAAACCACTTTGAAATATTGCCAGAAGATTACATTGCAGCAACTGAGAAAGGTGAGGTTTTTAGCCTTGGTCCACTTCACACCCACAAGGCGAGCCAAAACTATCACAAGCTGATTTACAAACACAACTTTATAGCCAGTTAGATTTTTGGTTAGTTTGGTGATGAGCAAATCCATATTATTCCGAAGATTCCATTTTTAATTAGGGCGTGATTTTAAACACGGTGAAATGGATTACTACATTATTGTAGGAGATTTTTACCGCTTATCTGGTTGTAATTTACCCGACTTTGAACGAGACGATTACTGGTGGGAAGATGGGTTTAATCTATACCTAGATAACATGGCAAAACACGGCTTTGAGCAAGTAGAAGAACCACAAATAGGCGATGTTATTTTAAATGATATCGGGGCTGATGTACCCAATCACGCGGCAATTTATGTGGGTCATCAAATGGTACTTCATCACGCGCCAAAACAGTTTATCTAAACGTGATTTATATGATGGGTATTGGCTTAAACACACTCTAGTATTTGGAGATATAACGCATGGTCAACGTTAGATTTTACGGTAGCCTTAAACAGTTTGGATCTGAATTTAGGTTAGATTGCCAAACTACAGCGAGATAGTCCAAGCCTTAACGAGCCAAATTCCAAATTGCGTCAATTTATTCAACAAGAGGGCTATTTACCGTGCGAGTAGGGCGAGATTACTTTGATAATCGCTATCTCGAGCAAGAGTTGAGCCACAAGCTAAAAGATGATGCAACAGTGCATTTTTACACCGTTTTGAGGCTCAAAACGTGGTGGATTGTTTGGTGTGATTGCGGTGTCGTAATTATTGCTGGGGGAGCGATCGCTTTAGGTCCGCTTGCTGGCATTATCAGTACCAATGCCGCTTGGATAGTTGGCTCTGTTGGGGCATCTCTATTATTGGGCGGTGTTGCTCAAATGCTCACTAAAAATGCCAGAAATGAAAAGTGACTTGAAAAAGAAAAGAAACAACTCACGGCATTTTCGAACCTGTCGAATATGACAGCACAAAGGAAAACCTATGCCATTGGCGTATGGGAGAATGAGGTTGGCTCGCTCATCATATCTCAGGGGTGTAGAAACGATGGATACTGAAATTTAAAGGTTTTCAATGAGTAAAAAGGTGGCGGTGGTGGCGGTCCTACTCCAGTCGAGGCAAAAGGAGCGGCAGAAGTATGACAACTTGTCAAAAATTGTTGAAGTAATTTCTGGAGGCGAGGGTTTACGGTTTAGCCGATGGAATGAAGTCCATCTATTTTGACAAAACACCAATCTACAAAAACAAAGACGGCTCTTATAATTTTAAAAATGTGCGGAGTAGAGGGCGTGAGGCGGTCAAGTACAGGATTTAATGGCGAGCTATAGCCTCCGAAAGGTAGGTGTTGGCACCTAGTTAAAAATTTACCGCTTACAAGAACCGTGACTCGACAGCAAAGTATCTCGATTACGCTTGACCATTGGTGTCCAATCCTTTTTAAACAAGAAGATAATGGTGAGCACTAACGGAACATCCGTAAACTTTATTATTACTATTGGCTCAAGAACTTACCCTGTATGTCAATTAGCGGCAAATATAGCCTCAGTATTTGCAACATCATACTTTTGATAATCTGCTCAGCGTACCATTTATTGTCAAAAGTTGGAACGGACTACAGACGATAGCACAACACAGAGACTGCAAAATAATACTATATGGTCTAGCTACACTGAGATTATTGATACAAGTTTACTTGTCAAACACAGCTTGATGGGGTCAAATTTGACTCAGAGTATTTTAGCAATATCCCTACTCGCCCCTTATGACTTACTAGGTTAAAAAGTTCAAAAGTGCCATAGCAATTATGATACTCGTACTCGTCAATATACAGGTATGTGGGATGGTACATATTAAAATTGACTGGACAGATAATCCTGCTTGGTGCTCTATGATGTGGTGACAAATAAACGCTATGGCTTTGGGCGGAAGACTTGGTGAGGTTTGGTGCGGATAAATGGGCGTTATATCAAGTCGCTCAATGATTGTGACCAATTGGTGCCAGATGGATTTGGTGGGCAAGAGCCACGATTTACCTGTAATGTTTGGTTGACCAGACAACGCTCAACCTATCAAATTATTAATGACATTTGCTCAATTTTTCCGCGCGATGCCAGTTTGGAATGGTCGGCAACTAACCGTAGTAATGGATGAGACCAGCAGATCAGTTTGGACTTATAGCAAATGCCAGCGTGGATGAGAGCGGGTTTAGTTATGCATTTTCGGCTCGAAAAATCCCGCCATAATGCAATTCAAGTTGAATATGCGGATAAAGAGAATAGCTTACGAAAGCGATTGAGATATGTTTCTGATGACGAAGAAATTCTCAAAGAACGGATTAAACGTCGAAAAATCACGGCTTTTGGCTGTACATAAGAGGCAAGACACCGCACTGCCTTATGGTTGTTGACCAAACCGAAAATTAGAAACCAAAACCGTTACCTTTACTACTGTTGGCGCAGAAGAGGGCTAATACATATCCTAGACATTATCAAAAGTCCGCTGATACGCACTATGCTGGTACTAATATTGGTGGTCAGGTTTTGGCGGTCAATGGTGTGCAATCCGTTTACGATTGAATCGACGAAATTGCCGCCAGCGGAAATGGTTGTCTAGCACTATATCAGTACTTAATGCTAAACGCATCAAAATGTTAAAGATTATCATCGAGTCAATGGGTGCAGAGGTGACACTCCGATCAAGCGCAGTGGGGTTTGGGACTCTACGGCGTGGCAGGTCTTTGACTTTCTCAACTTAGAGTAACAAGCCAATTATTTAGTGCACTATCTGTAAAAGGGAGAGCACAGCGAGTACGCCATGTAGCGTTACAACACTGAGCCACTGGAAAGAGCTGTGTTGTTGGCATGGTACGAGTTTGAGCCTGTGAAAGGCTGACCACGTGCTACACCGCAAATTAGTAACATTGGTGTGGCAGTAAATGCAAGATGCAGCGTATGTCAGTTTGACAGTAGCGTGACGGGCGGTAATGGCGTACGTCAAAATACGATATCCGCATTTATCTGGGAAAGGACGATCTGCTCTATGACATGCGATTAGGACAGCCAGTCTCCCAATCTCTGATCTAAAGGAAACCCTCGAAATGATTATGGCGTCCTTATCGAGTAAAATGAGAATGGGCAGTTGTCAGCTGAGCTCAGGCCTTTGCACCGATAGCCGGCCGCCAGCGCCAACGGGCGCTAAGAACAACGCTGGCGGTCTAGGTATTATCACGCTTGGAGTGCGGTTGGGTTTGATGATGCGACGGCGGCAGAAATTTTGCCCAGTAGAAACCAGATGACATTCAAAACGGCCAGCGTTTGACGAAAGTCCCAGCAGGAATGTACACACACGAAGTTGGCGCATAAAACAGGTTTAGATGTTACTGGTTGCGACCTGCTCGTGCTGTGGTATCGAATGTTGGCTCATTTAATCAGCGGTCAGGAATTAAAGGGTGAAAGTGCGGTGAGATGTTGAGTGCACCGAATTAGGGGTGTTGGAATAAAAAGCTATCTCAGACATCGCCGGCTAGAGGTAGGTGATACTGCGCTGCCAGCTCACCAACCTTGAAATGAGTTAAAGACTGTAACAGGTTTAAATGCAAATGCAGTTTCTTGGTTACAAGCAAAGCATACAATACCGCCGATGGGAAAACCATACACTTGGAACGGAGTAAATACACCGAAAAGCGGGGTTGTATGCGACAGCATACGAGTCAATACAGCTCAATTCGTAGGCACGTTGCAAAGCTAATCGGAATTGGTGTAACACACAATTGGAGCTGGAGCGTGCAAGCTGGAGCTGTGGGAATGCAGACACTTTGTGGCATGCAGGTGCTACTGACTAGGATTGTTAGCAGTGGACTTAGAGACAGCCTTTTTATAACCCCATGTGCCTAAATCCGACCAAATGAGTGTACCTCACGGGTGGGCTAAATTTGAGAGATGAGACTTACTGAGACGATAAGCGGGAAAGATTATGTTTGCAGATCCTGATTATGGATTAGGCAAAGGATGGATATTTATAGAGAGAGATATCTTGAGGGTGGCATAGTCAGTTAACACAGGTAATGTAAACCTTACAAGGTGTGGCATACCATCAAAAATGCTTGCCCGTGTCAGCTGTTAAATGGGTATCTGTTCTCACGCCTATGTGGAATCACTGGCTACTCCAAAGGTTGAAATTTATATTGATGTGCGAGGTTACGCAGCAGGAGGAATGGCTATTCACATAAAAACAGTAGCGTTGTGCCCAAAACAAACAAAAACTTTGTAGGTATCAATGACGCAGAGACAGAGCGTTTATTAAATTTCAAATACCTCCTAATAGTGCATAAAGCGTTGATGTATCTTTTACGATGCAGACTGGCTCAAATACTGCAGATGGCTGTTGGATGTTTGGTGGACTGACCAATGCTTGAAGAATGTACCAGTCTGCACTACACAACCTAGTGCTATGCGGTCCAATGCAGGTGTTACCTCAATTCCACGGTGGCTCCTATCGTCACAGAAGACAATCACTGTGAGCAAACGTGGCAGCTCAATAGGTGTTACCGCTTCAATAGAGATTGCCACTGGAGCAGTGACAGCTAAACACGTTGCGGCTGGAAAGTATGTGAGTACGCAAACCACGTTTGCGACACAGCTCTCTAACTGCTGATAAATTAAACGTAACTGCATATATCATCGATTGAGTGCTGAGTTTAGGCACTATCAGTGAGTGGCTCAACTTAAAGTGTGGTAGCTTAAAGCGGTAAATTTTGGCACTTCTGTTTGAGGTGCAGTCTAGTGTGGTTTTAGACTTAATGTAGCGAGATGCAAGCGGTGGGTATTTAGGTTATCTAGCTGCTACGCGTTACACGTTTGGATGGCATTGGAGACAGAGGTTGTTAAAGTTGGTAAATTGTCCTAAGGAGGGAGTTATGTATTACATCGTTGAACCTGTGCGATTGATAGATCGTTTACAGAAAAACCTATCTGCGCCTGGCATCTGTGCTGGAGCGTTTGACTATTGATTACATCAATAAAAATACACGGTGGAAGCTTGTCGGTTGGGCAGATAAACAAGCATTTTTAGCACGAGGAGAATCATTGGTAACATTTTGACAGTCAGTGCGTTTGCTGGAGTTTAGATGTTGATCCGGTTTGTTTGCTTCCACGGTGACTGCAGCCGGTGAGGGATCGCTTTTATCGTAACTGACAGGTTCGTACGATTATGAGTTTTGAGACCATATTTCGCAAGTGTGTTTGAGGATAAAAGAAAATGTCTAATTATGGGATTTAGGGTTGGTGGTAATGGACAATTTAAAGGGAGAGTTAGAAAGTGGAAGAATTAGTAGGAGAGTTTTCATGAAATCATTCAAAACTCAGGTTAAAATGGTGTGGAAAAATTGAGTTCGAAGTGTTGGAACCATACGCAATAATGGTGCAGGCTTTCTTGTGCCATTATCGTGTTTGTGAAAATTAAATATAAAATATGAAACGAGATAATAAGAGGAGAGTTCTTTTGTTCTTGACCGCTAAGAGAGGCTTGCCTATACCTGGCTGGGAATTAAGGTGTATCTGGGACAAACTTTCATTTGATTGATAATAATAGAGTGTGTGTTCTTGGAAAACATGAAATAACTATTGAAATAGATGCCAATCCGTGAGGCCCACGTGCATGGGCTAATTTGGGTAGTGATTCAGCAAGATTTGATCTGTCAGGAGTTAAATGAATACTGTGATTTCAATAACGGTAACAAAGCGATGCGGTATCAGACGTGAAAACAGCTAAAATTGTACTAATAGTGTGGGTACAGTAATTTATGGTAATAAGCAAATGCAAACGTATGATGTATGTTGATCAGAAACTAATATCTGTTGTCAATCGCAAAGAGGAAGTGCAGACGAGACCTCGTATCTGGAGGCAGGGCGCGAAAATCCAAGAAACCTCGATACTCAAGGTCACTTTTGGCGTATAGATAAATATCGATTTAGGTGTAGTGGCGTCAAACCGGCGAAAACCACAAGTGGAACGACGAAAACACGATTGAAAATCGATTCGATTTAATCAACAAAACCTCCTTGAAACGCGCTGAATTGTAGAAACCATTAAAGGCAGCCTACATAACGACAAGAACAGGTGTAGGGTCACTTTCACCAAATGGCCAAGTCAGACATTTTCACCTGAATCAAGTGGCACTCCAAGAATGACGGAATGGACTAACCATTGTATTAGGTGCTGAGCCGGACAATGGAAAACGATTGAGAACGACTGGGGTACAATTTGGTTTGATACATTTAAAGCATTGGCGAACAATCAAGGAGCAAAGTGAATCACGATTACCGAAACGCCGAAGTATTAAAAAGCGCAACGATAAAATCAGATACGCCTGAAAATATCGACTCATGACCAGGGATGGAGTCAATCTTATGTCTAAAGTGGTGGCAGCTTTTTACAAGCATAGAACGAGCGGAATAGTGTTAAAATACATTATTCCTTTTTGATGATGCTATAAAATTTTTATGCACTGGCCACTACAGTCATTGTGAAATAGCAATATCTGCCCCTCAGCCATCTAATATGTACACTTGTTTAGTCGCAAGTAATCGAGGATGGGGAGTGCGTATAATGGAATCGACTGCCTAGAGCGATGAGGTTGGTTGGGACTAGAGTCTCACTAGAGGTAGTACGGACTTTTTGAAAAAGACAAAAGGTTGAAATATGACATATTATCACTCAGTGTTGTCTTAGAATTAAGAGACAGCAAGAGAGAGTATGTTCAGAATGGTGTGCGAATGTCTTGGAATAGACAAACCTTCAGTTTAGCCCTAAATTCGCTTTACAAACATTTGTAACCAATAGTATGGATAACACCATGGCTTTTTGTCTAATAAATAGGAGTTTTTATGACGACATTTTAACAAAATCTTAAACCCAATGTATTCAGTGATGTGCATACTCAAAACAAGAGGACGCTCAATTAATCTCAAATACGTACTTGGTACTAGCACAGACAATGATGGGGCAGTCTGAGACTTTTACATAATCATCTCGGAATATAAAATGGATTGATCCAGCCGCAGCAAAAAGCATTTTTGGACAACCACTAACTCAAGATGACATCTGGCAAAAACAATGGAAATTGATCTCAGCCCGCATCTATGCTTGCTTAAAAGAGCAAGGACAGTGTTATCTAATCATCTAATTATTAGAATACCGCCTACGGGCGGTGTGGAGGAAATGAAAACAATCGATTTGAAATGATCCGTGGAGACGATGAAAGGGTGGGCGTTTGAAGTCACCTGTGAAGACGAAAGTGCGGGTTGATTTTAGTGGGTATCGGTTTTGATTTACATATTAAGCCAATGAAGAAAAGCAGAGCAATTATCAAACTCTCCACTAAAACTGGCGATATACTGTCGAAAATAACCTGATTAAGATCAGCATAAACCATGACAAAACCGAAAAATGTCACTTGGGAAAATGCTAAATGGGATTTTGCAAAGCATTGATGCTTAATCATCGCACGCACGCTAGCTGGAGGTGATTTTACTCTATCTAGATGTAACCAGAGGATGGCAGATGAATAAACCTATAAAGATAAAACTAATAAATAAAAGGTGTTTAAGGTTAATTGACCAACCACCAATACACGCCTGTAATCCTAATATCAATGATTTAATCCTCAACTACAAAATAGGAGCGACTATGACAACACAACTATCCAACAATTACTCACCGAATTTGTAACTTACTTAGGCTGAGCAAGACAAAGCTATTTTTGGCTCAAATTGAGGCAAAGATAACCCAACTTAAAAATGACCTGTTAGGCGGTGAGGTATCAGCAGATTTAGATACATTCCGAGAGCTTGCGAAGAGTTACGCAAACTCAAAGCAAGTGGAAGCAGTGCCCTGAGGCATTAACCACTAAACTCACGGAGTTTAAAACAGAGTTTAGATGGCGTGATTGAGCAAATTAACGCCCTAAAAAGACAAATGGACTTAAAGGCGGCTTATCAACGAGGAAAAATAGCTAATGAGCCTTTTTGCAACAACTGCCCTGATGTGCTTCAAATCATTGGGCAAGATATCAAAGTGCTTGTGCAAGACACAGGCTGGCGCAAAATGACGAATGAAAAATCTCGCCGATGGCTATGTTGCTATTCGACGCATTGGCAATATGGTTTTTCTCAACATTCGTGGCGGCGTGTGGGATACCTTTTCTAAATTGCGAGATATGGTGAGAGCCAACGACAAGGCAATCGAGAAGGCTGGCGTTGCGACCTTTTCAACTGCCTAATGGCTTTCGTCCTGATGTACCGCAGGGTGAGTCTTTACAAAGATTTCACAAAGGAAATCGAGTGTTTGCATGGTCTCAAGTATCAGCGATGGAAATGCACTTTTGCAGCTTCACAACAAAACTATCCCCGAACTTGAGGATAACAAAGACCCTGCATTCAGGAAATGAAGTTTTTAACGTCCGATCCGTTTCCTAGGGTAGTGCCAGTGTCAGGTGTAGGTGATTCTAATTCTATGAGTTTACCCCACCACGCAGACCCTAAAGTAAAAGGCAATGATGCACATTTCTGATATTAGCCATCCTAAGACTGCCCTCCATGAGGTGGACAACGTCCGATCCTCAGTGAGATAGAATTTAAGATAAGCGGCGGGTAATTCCGCCGTTTCTTATATCTCAAATTTAAACGCCTCTAATGATGATTTAAAAGGGCGTTTTCTATCTAGGTTTAATTCTGATTTGTTTTGCATAAGCGTTTTAGTATTATGCAAAATAAATCCCAATTTTATGTAGTTTGCGAACTTATACACGCATTATTCTTGCGCAAGAAATTTTAATACTCAGGGAATAGAACAGTCCACTGGATCACTCACGGATCATTTTAAGTTATTATTTGAGTTATATCGCCGTTAGTGAATTTCCTATAAGGTATTGTTTTTATTGGCGTTGTTATGGCGAGAGTTATTAAAAGATTTGGTGGAGCTGGCGGGAGTTGAACGCGCGTCGAAATTACTCTACCTTCAGTACTACGCGTTTAGTCTAGTCTTTAATTTCCACTTAAGCATGCGGACAGACACGCTAAACCCAAGCTAGTTTGATTCAATTTAGTGCTTCGATCCTCAAACGGTTTACCACGATCTCGTTTTGGTTTTGACTCCGCGTTATCCCCGTCTTACGAGCGGAAGCTGGGGCGTGAAGGCTAAATACAGGTTATTAGCTGCTAAAGCGTATTGTTCGTCGTTTGCGACTATTTTTGCGGTTTATTTACGAGGCCTACCGCACCTCGACGTGCACCTTGGGCTTCGCTAATCCCGTCGAATCCAGAATCAGCCCCAAAATTGTGTGCTAGTCTACAGAAAGGTAGGAAAGTTGAGATTGATTGAATTGCCGCGTTAACGGGCATTTTATAAAATATTAAATTGCTAGGTTATTAAATTTAATGTATATTTAAACAGTTATTTGCTTAATTATTATTAGAAAATATTTTCACCGCACTTTTATGCTACAAGATA